>VFSW01007816.1_pt1 | contig 15468 bp, 11 predicted proteins | sample 5358111 | NCBI WGS metagenome assembly VFSW01 (sample SAMN11554181, study PRJNA540505) | mine drainage metagenome | isolation source: sediment from site ElyBrook_90M | place: USA: Ely Copper Mine, Vershire, VT | collected 2017
CTGCTGCGCGAGCCACGCGCGGCGCGGCGGGCCAGCCCGCTCTGCGGCCTCCCCATCGGCGTCAAGGACCTCTACATGACGCGCGGCGTGCGCACTACCGCTGGCTCGCGCGTGCTGGCGGACTTCGTCCCCGGCGAGGATGCGGCGGCGGTGTCGCGGCTGCGCGCGGCGGGCGCCACGCTGGTAGCGAAAACCAACACACATGAGTTCGCCTATGGGACCTTCACGCCGCCGACGCGCAATCCGTGGGATGCCGAGCGCATTCCAGGAGGCAGCAGCGGCGGCTCGGCGGCAGGCGTTGCGGCGGGCATGTTCCTGGCGGCGCTCGGCACCGACACTGGCGGCTCGATTCGCATTCCGGCGGCGTGCTGCGGCATCACTGGCCTGAAGCCGACCTACGGACTGGTGAGCCGCGCGGGTGTCATCGCGCTGAGCTGGTCGTATGACCACGCCGGACCGCTGGCGCGCACTGTGGAAGACTGCGCGCTGCTGCTCGATGCGCTCGCTGGCTACGATCCCGATGACCCTTACAGCGTCGAGGCGCCAACGCTCGACTTCACCGCCGCGCTGATGGATCGCCGTTCGCCAGCGGAGGCCGTGCGTGGGACGCGCATCGGCGTGCCACGCCAGCAGTTCTGGGAGGCCGAGCCAGAGGTCGTGGCGCTCGTACGCGCGGCCATCGCGGAGCTGGAGGCGCTGGGCGCCGAGGTGCGCGATGTTGACCTGCCGCCACTGCTCAACGATGACCTCTTCGATAGCTGCTATCGCGCCGTGCAGCGCTCTGAGGCGTCGCTCTACCACAGCGAGATGGGCTGGTATCCCGCACGCGCCGATCTCTATACGCCCACCGTACGCGAGGCGCTGGCGCTGGGCGCGCGTATGCTTGCCACAGAGTACATTCGCGGGCAGCGCATCCGTCAGACGTTCACGGCGCAGATGCGCGCGCTGCTGAGCAGCCTCGATGCGCTCGCCCTGCCCACGCTGCCAGTCGTCGCGCCACGCATCGCAACGCTCGATCAGCCAGTCTTGCTGGCCGGGCGAGAGCATACGGCAGGCTACGCGCTGCTGCGCAACAATTTCCCCTTCGACCTGACCGGCCAGCCAGCGCTGGCGCTCCCCTGTGGCTTCACTGCCAACGGGCTACCTGCCAGCTTGCAGCTCGTCGCGAACCACTTCAACGAGCCAACGCTGCTGCGCCTGGGCCACGCCTATCAGCGTGCCACCGACTGGCATCTGCGCCAACCTGCCAGCGTAGCAGAGTGAGCTTGCTGTTTATCAGATCCCAGGCGCTTTCTCCTGTCGCTAGCCAGGCGTCCTCTGCCCTTGAAGCGACTCTATATCAATCGTTATACTCTCTTTAGCGTGCGCCACCGCGAATCGCGCGCGTGATGTGAACGGCTCGGCGGCGCGGTTGTGGCGCAGAGGGAGGATCATCTTCGATGCGTAGCCTCGACTACAAATGGCGTGTCCTTATCTCGGTCATTTTCGGCCTGTTCATGGTCATTCTCGATACCACTGTCGTCAATGTGGCGTTCCCGACGCTGCGCGCGGAGTTCAAGGTCGGCATCTCTGATTCGCAGTGGATCATCAGCCTGTATGTGATGGCGCTGGGCATCAGTACGCCGCTCTCGGCCTTCCTGGCTGACCGCTTCGGCATCAAGCGCACCTACGTGGTCGGGTTAGCGGCGTTCGTGGTCGGCTCGGCAATCTGCGGCGTGGCGCCCTCGCTGCCGGTGCTGGTGGCGGCGCGCGCGCTGCAAGGCTTCGGTGGCGGCCTGGCGCTGCCACTCGGCACGACGCTGCTCTTCGGCGCCTTCACGGTAGCCGAGCAAGGGCTGGCGTTCGGCGTCTTTGGCATCGCGCTGGTGGTGGCGCCAGCGCTCGGCCCCATCCTGGGCGGCGCGCTGGTGGACCACGGAGACTGGCGCTGGATCTTCTTCATCAACATCCCCATCGGCATCCTCGGCGTGGCGCTCTCCACGCTCTGGCTGCGCGAGCGCAAGGCCGAGCGCGCCCCGCGCTTCGACTTGCTCGGCTTCATCACCTCGACGATCGGCTTCGGTTCAGTGCTCTACTCCGCCTCGGTCGCATCGAGTGATGGCTGGAGCTCGCAGCACGTCGTGATCGGCTTCGTGGTTGGCGGGGTCAGCTTGCTCGCCTTCGCGCTGATCGAGCTGTTCGTCGCGCGGGAGCCGCTGCTCAATCTCCGCCTGTTCAGTATTCCCGTCTTCACGCTAGCGACCGTCGTTGGCTGGGTCAGCGTGCTGGCGCTCTTCGGCGCCGAGTTCCTGCTGCCGCTCTACCTACAAACCTTGCGCGGCAAGACCGCGTTCGATACGGGGCTGATCTTGCTGCCGCTGGCGCTTGCGTCGGGCGTCGTCGCCCCGTTCTCTGGCAAGCTCTACGATCTTTTTGGCCCGCGCCTGGTCGCCGTGGTAGGCTTTGGACTGCTGGCAGTGAACACCTGGCAACTGTCGCAGCTCGACGCGACGACCACAATCAACTTCCTGATCTTCCTGCTGGTGATTCGCGGCGTGGCGCTCGGCTTGACGGTGCAGACGACGCTGGTGACGGCGCTCTCGCGCGTGCCAGGGCGTGAGGTGGCGCGCGCCTCGTCACTCTCGAATGCGACGCGCCAGATTGTGCAATCCGTTGGTGTCGCCGTGCTGGCGACTGTGCTGGTCAGCACGCTCTCGCCGCAAATCTCCGCGCTGGAGACGCAGTTCCAGCAGACGGCAGGTGTCTCGACGAACAATCCTATCGCCGAGCAGTTTGCGAAGAACGGACTGTGTGGTGTGAAGATTCCCGCGAGTCCCGCGATTCCGTCGCAGGGCGCGACTGGCCAGCCGGGCGCGGGTGGGCCGCCCGCTGGTGTCCCTACGCAGGCGCTGATTGACCAGGCCTGCAATGAGAGCATTCAGGGCTACCAGCAGGCATATCAGCTCACCTTCTACTTTGCGCTGGCGGCGCTGGCGCTCGGCGCGTTGCTGCCCGGCTGGCCGCTGAAATGGCAGGGCAGACAGAAGCCCGACGAGCCGAGCGCGGAGGATGCCCCGCAGACGCCAGCGGTAGCGCATTGAATGTGACGGCGCACGATCTTGCCCGCGCCGGTGGAGGCAGTGTGACACTCGTCCTCTTCGATATCGATGGGACACTCGTGCGCGGGGCGCCGCCGTTTCATCGGCAGGCGCTCTGCGACGCGGCGCGGGTGGTTTTCGGCGTCGCACTCGCGCCCGTGGAGTTTGGCCCGACGGCAGGCATGACCGACCGCGCCATCGCCCGCCGCGAGTTGCTGGCGGCGGGCGTTTCTGATACAGCGATCAGCGAGGGGCTGGCGGACTTCTGCGCTGCCGCAGCGACTGCCTACGCGGAGTACGCATTGGGCGACCTCACGCGCTACCAGACACCCAGCGTGACGGAGGCGCTCGACTGGCTGCTGGAAATGGGCGCGACCATTGGCCTGGTGACGGGCAACATCGAGCGCATCGCCTGGCGCAAGCTCTCCGCCGCCGGGCTTGCCGCTCGCTTTCTCCTGCCGTCGCCCCAGGCCAGTGGCGAGGCGCCCATGCAGTGGATTGGTGGCTTTGGCGATCAAGGTGAAGATCGCGCCGAGCTACCGCCGCTCGCGCTGGCGCGCGCCCAGCGCCTGCTCGGCCAGCGTCCGCATCCCCGCGCCACCTGGATCATTGGCGACACTCCCGCCGATATCGCCTGCGGCGCGGCGCACGGTCTGCGCACCATCGCCGTCGCCACGGGCGTCGCCCACTCACATGCGGATTTGCAGTCCTGCAATCCAGAGGCGACCCTGCGCGCCTTGAGCGAGCTACCGTCGCTGACGGCGCTGAGCGCTGCCCTGAACGGTGGGTAACCACTGGGCGCGGGCGGCGCGCTCAGGACGCTGGATGCAGATAGTTCCAGGCGAGTGTCAGGCCAAGCGCTGTAATCGCACCCGGAGTCTCACCACGTAGGCTCGCGTCGAGCGCCTCGCGTAGCGTCGCCTGACGCATCGTCATCGCAGCCTCCGTTGGCTCGCGTAGATGCGCGCCTGCCGTCAACTCACGGGCAAGGAAGAGGTAGGTGCGCTGCGTGGCGATGCCTGGGCTGAGGTAGTAGGCGCCAAGCGCATCCCAGCGGCCAGCGCGGACTCCAGCCTCCTCCTCCAGCTCACGCTGCGCCGCCGCCTGCGGCTCCTCTCCGGCGTCTATCGCCCCACTGGGCAGGAGCCAGCCACGCGCCTGAATCGGATAGATGAAGTCCTCCACCAGCCAGACACGCTCCTCGTCATCCAGTGCGACGATAGTGACGTTGTCGCCAGGGTCTACCACACCGTAGATCCCATGCGCGCCGTCTGGTCGCACAACGTCATACTCGGTGACGCGCAGCCAGGGATTGCGATAGACCTCGCGCGCGGCCAACGTGCGCCAGGGGCTGTTGGGCGGATCAACTGCGCGCCCTGGTGGGTGACCCGCTGTTAGCATGGACAATCTCAACTCCCGTTTTATGGCGCAGATGCGCTCGGCTTTGTCGGTTGCGCCGCGAGCGCAGTGTGATATTTCGGCGCCGCGCTACGTAGTCATGTGTAAGTTACTGTCCAGACGCTTCGGCTGCTCACTTCGTTTCAGACTAGTTCTGGAGGGAAGGGGTGTCGGGCGTGCGCATGTCTGTGCGCCAGAATGGCGCCAACATGGGCGCGCATTGGCTTGCCGACGCGGGACGTGTAGCGTTGACGCTGTTACCTTGTGTAGGGTGCAGCGTCCGATGTGTAGACAGTGGTGAACGCGCGCAGGTCAACTCTCCGTTGCGGGTGTGGCTGTGGGAGACTCGACCCGTTCACCGCTGATTAGTGGAGCGATCGACGCGCTCAGCGAGCGCAGGGATCGCCTCTCATTCCTCGGGTGTCGCTGCTTGGCGCAAGATCGCGCCAGGCGCTATCAGGAGGTTCATTTAGCATGCGACTGGGCGCACGCAAGACCCGGTTGTCCGCGCTTATGGCGCTGACGGGCAGCCTCGCAATGCTGCTCGCAGCCTGCCAGGGCGGTACCAGTTCATCTGGTTCTACCGCCGCGCCAGACAGCCAGCAAATCTTCCATGCGCAGATTGGTGGTATCGCCGACATCAAGACCCTTGACCCGGCGATCAACACCGACCTGTATTCCGCTGAGATCATCGAGAACGTCTATCCAGGTCTGCTGGTGCTCGACCCGAAGCTCGCAGTCGAGCCGTGGGCGGCGTCGGGAATGCCGACCGTTAGCTCGGACGGCCTGACCTATACCTTCAAGTTGAAGCCCAACCTGAAGTGGAGCGACGGCACTCCGATCACCTCAGAGACCTACGCCTACTCCATCAACCGCGCTGAAAGCCCCTGCACCGCGTCTCCGGCGGCGTACTACCTGTACAGCCTGAAGGACGCGCTGAACTTCAACACGGCTGAGACCTGCACCAACGGCGTCATCAAGGGCCCGGTCCAGACGCTCATCGGCGACTCGGTCCTGACCCCTGACGCGCAGACCCTTGAGGTCAAACTGGCGACTCCCGCCACGTATTTCCTCGAGGCCTTCACCTATCCGATTTCCTACGCCGTGCCGGAGCAGTTGGTCAAGCAGTATCCGACCGACTGGACGAACCACATGGCCGACAACGGCGGCCTGGGTGGCAACCTCTTCAAGGTCACGCTGTGGAATCATGCTGGCAAGCTGACTCTGCAGCGCAACACAGCCTTCTGGGGCGCCCCGACCAAGCTGCGCGAAGTTGACTACACGTTCTACAAAGACAGCACGACGGCCTACAACGCTTACCTGTCGGGCAAAGACGATATCGGCGCTGCCCCGACGGCCCAGCTCGCGCAAGCAAAGACGCACGTCGGCTTCCATCAGGTCGGTGTGCAGCAGATTGACTACAACGCGATGAACTGGAAGCTCGCGCCGTTTAATGACGTGCGTGTTCGCCAGGCCTTCGAGATCGCGATCGACAAGACCGTGCTGGCCAACACCGTGCTGCATGGCGCGGTGCAAGCCACCAACCACATCGTGCCTGACGGCATGCCTGGGTACAACCCGAACCTGCTGGGGCCTGATGGCACCCAGAGCCTGACGGGCAACACCTCGATGGCCAACCAGTTGGCCACCGCGTATGCCACTGACACGAAGTGCGGCACCTCGACCGACTTCAGCAAGTGCCCCAAGGTCACCTTCACGATTCCTTCGGGCAGCACTGATGGCGCGAACGAGGCCGCCGCTGAGCAGCAGATGTGGACGAAGGCCTTCCCTGGCTGGCCGATCACGGTCGCCCAGGTTGACTTCAACACCCTGCTGACTGAGCTGAACGCCAAGACCGTGCAGTTCTGGGCCATCGCGTGGATCGAGGACTACCCCGACCCACAGGACTGGCTGACGACGAACCTGGCGTGCGATAGCGCGTACAACAGCGGCAATGCCTGCGACACGACGGCTGACTCGCTGATGAAGACCGCTGACGCGAACCCGAACCTGACGCAGCGCCTGCAGCAGTACCAGCAGGCCGAGCAGATTCTGGTCACCAAGGTCGGTTGGCTGCCACTCGACCAGGCGACGACGTGGTGGGAAGTCCGCCCGTACGTGGTGAACTTCAACGTCGCTGCTGGCGGTCTGACGCCGAATGACACCTGGCAGCAGATCTACATCGCCAAGCATTAGTCCTCACCCGAGGACGGTTCTTCGGAGGCGAGGGCCGCTAGAAGGAGCCACACCGCCGCTAGCGTTCTCGTCTCCAGTGTGGGCGATCTCCCCGATGGGAGGTCGCCCACACGCTCGTTTTGCGGGTCACGCCATTTCCGGCTCCCCTCGCCATCCGGGAGAGAGGTTGGGGGCCAGGTCGCGCCCACCACACCCTCACCGACGCGCACGGGCCGTTAGCGGAAGAGATCGGAAGCGGAGTCCATGAGGAGTTGCGCGCCGGAGCCGCTCGCGGGCTGGTAGTGGTAGCCGCGCACGATGACGAACGGCGTGCGCTCGATCTTGCCGGTGGCCAACTCGGCGGCGGAGGCGATCTCGTCCGCGACGGCCATCACACTCGAATTCATGACGCGCCCGAAGTCGTCGGGCTGGCCACGATAATCGGCGAGGGGAGCCATTCCAGCCACGCCCAGCGCCACATTGACGATGCCCTGTCGCCAGGGACGACCGAAGGAGTCGCTGATGATGATCGCCAGCGCCACGCCAGTGCGGTGCAGCAGCTCGGCGCGCAGCCGCTCCGCCGAGGCGTCCGGGTCACGCGGGAGCAGGCAGACAGATTCATCGCCCGGCACGTTCGAGGCGTCTACCCCAGCGTTGGCGCAGACGAAACCGTGGCGGGTCTGCGCGATGATCAGCCCGCGATCCATCCGTACGATGCGCGCGCTCTCGCGCAGCACCACCTCCACCTGTCGCGGATCACGGCCCCACTGCCGGGCGTAGCGCAGCGCGATGTCGGATGGCTCGATCGTCCGCAGGTCTACCAGCAGTCCCTCAGCTTTGGAGATCACCTTCTGTGTGACGACGAGAATGTCTCCGCGCTCCAGCCGCACGGCGTTGGCTTGAGCAGACTCCAGCACGAGTGTAGCGATGTCATCGTCGGGCTGGGTCTCCGGCGCGCCACGCAAGGGAATGATGCGGATGCTTGTGGGCGCGGCGCCCTGCTCTGGCGCATCACGTCGCGCCTCAGGTCGCTCATCGGACGGCGTCATCATCTCTCCCCTTGCTCCTCCACCAGTTGTGGAGTCACGCGCCTCTCCGCGCTACCGTCGCGCGCTGGCCCCTCGGAGTCGGCGCCAACGGCGCTCGGACGCCAGAGACCACGCGCGTAGAGCTCTTCCAGATCGTCGGGTGTATCCACGTCAAATGCGGCGCCGGGCGTGCGGAACTCGACCGTCGGAACCCCAGCGCGGCGGGCGAGCCGACGGTGGCGAGCGAAACTGCCGCGCCCGTAGGCTAACGGCGCGAGCGCGGGCGGCGACGCCAGCAGCAGATTGGTGCCATCCCCAGCGCGGTCTGGCGCCAGCGCGACGACACGCTCATAGAGCCGAGTCTGCGCGACGAAACGCCGCGCCTCATCCGCCGTTAGCAGGGGCAGGTCGCCCAGCGCGATCAACAGGCCGCTGGCGCCCTGCGCGGTCGCCCAGTCGCGCGCCAGCGCCAGGCCAGCGTTCAAGCCAGCGCGCGGGGAAGTCGCAGGCTGGCGCAACGCCACTGCTCCCCGCGCCTCGGCCCACTCCAGCGCGGCGGGGTCGGGGCTGACGAGCGCGATGCGCGCGAGCGTTTCCGACGCGCAGAGCGCATGCAGTGTGCGCTCTGCCAGCGACAGCACGAGCGCGACGCGCTGCTCAGGCGTGAGCGCGCCCGCCAGACGCGACTTGGCGCGGTCGAGGCGGTTGAGCGGCACAACTCCGACGAGCCCAGGCGCGCCAGCGCTGTGAACAGGTCTCTGCATAGTTCGCATGATCCTAGCGCGCCCGGTGAGTGCGCTGACGGGCAAGCGTCGCGGCGAAATCAAGCGTCTCGCGTGCCAGGCGCTTGCGGTCGTCATTTGAGCGCATGATCGTTTCAGTGACGAGCGTTCGGATTCCCAGCGCCTCGATCTCAGGCGTCAGCGCCGCGTCGGCCACGTCGAGCGCCAGGCCGTCGAGCAGATCGCTGCCATACCACTGAGCGATGCCCAGCGGCGAGACGGGGAATCCCTGCGCCGCGAGGATGCTATCCGCCGGACCTTTGAGCGCCTGCCCACCGATGATCGGGCTGACCGCCACGATGGGCGCGGCTGCGGCCGCCAACGCCGCGCGCATGCCCGGTACTCGCAGAATCGGCTCGACGCTCAGCAGGGGATTCGAAGGGCACAGGATGATCGCCTCGGCGCGCGCCAGCGCTGCTAGCGTCTCGGGCAGCGGCTGCGCCTGCTCGATGCCCGCGAAGCGCACGCCTGTCACGACATCTTGATGGCGCCTGCGCACGAAATAATCCTGGAAGGCCAGCTCGCCATCGGGCGTCTGGATGATGGTGGCGACGGGCGTATCGCTCATCGGCGCGAGCGTGACTCCCACGCCGAGCGCCTGCGCCAGCCCGCGCGTGACCACCGAGAGCGGCTGCCCGCCGCGCAGCCGCGCCGTGCGCAGCAGGCTCGTGGCCAGATCACGGTCGCCCAGCCAGAACCAGGTCTTCTCGCCATAGCGTCGCAGCATGTCGAGCGTCGCGCTGGTGTCGCCAACGACACCCCAGCCCGTCGCATCGTTGGCCAGACCGGCAAGCGTGTAGAGCACGGTGTCGAGGTCCGGGCAGACACGCAGCCCATAGCGCTCGAAGTCATCGCCGGTGTTGACCACGATCGTCAGCATGTCGGAGGGAGCATCGAGCGGCAAGGTCAGCGCGAGACCATGCGCCAGCTTTGCGCCGCCGACACCCCCAGCCAGTGCGACTATCATGGTAATTAAAGCCCGTACACGATCACCTGAGTGATCGGCAGATAGATCGAGACACGCTGCTGCTGCGAAAACTGCTCGGCGGCCTGGCGTGCGCCTTGCTCTTGCCCCTGGTAGCGTATCGCCAGCTCGAGGATGTCAGCCTGGGATGTCGCCTGATCCTCGACCAGCTGCGCCTCGCCAGCGATCGTGACGAAGCGATAGCCATCGGCCACACACACAGAGATGCGCGCGTCGCGGCGCAGGTTGCGGCCTTTCACCCGCGTCACCGTCGTGTTCATCACAAAGGTGTCATCGCGCAGGGTGTACCACATCACCGTCTGCTGTGGCGTGCCATCGGCGTTGAGCGTCGCCAGCACGGCGAAGTGTTGCTCGTTCAGAAACGCGCGCGCTTTGTCATTGAGCGGCATAGTGGCGAACCGGTCCTTTCCAATAAGTGCGTGTGGCTAGTGCTACCCGGCAGGCGCGCTCCCTCCTGCCGCCCATCGTCAGTGGGAGCGGGGAGCGCAGATTCCCGCGCTCCCGCAGGTAGCGACAGCCGGAAGGAGTGAGCCGACCGTCACCGGCCCGCGACGGGCAGCTTCTCTACGGCGGGGATGACCTCCGCGCCCATCAGGTCGAAGAACTCTGGCTCGTGGACGCGCGGCGTGTTGAAGATCGCGTGGTCGATGCCCATCTCCGCTAGCCGCGCGAACTGCTCGATCGCCTCCGCAGGCGTCACCGAGCCAGCGCCACCCTCGCGCGTGACTGAGAGCGTCGAGAGCGTCGTCTTTTCGATCTCCGCGTACGGACGCCCGACGGCCTCGCAATGCTCGCGCAAGACGTCCAGCTTGTGACGCAGCTCGTCGTCGCCCAGCCGCGCGAAGAGGTTGCAGGCGTCGGCGTACTGCGCGACCAGCCGCAGGGTCTTCTTCTCGCCGCCACCGCCGATCATGATAGGTGGATGAGGTCGCTGCACAGAGTTGGGTGAGTTGAGCGGACGCGCGAGCTGATAGTGCGCGCCCTCGAATGGCGTCTCATCGCCCGCCCACATCTGATGCGCCAGCCGCAACGTCTCTTCGAGGCGCTCGAATCGCTCGGCCAGCGGCGGGAACGGCACGCCCAGCCCCTGATGCTCTTGCTCATTCCATGCCGCGCCGATGCCCAGGTAGGCGCGCCCCTGTGAGAGGACATCGAGCGTGGTCGCCGTCTTGATGAGAATGCCAGGATAGCGATACGTCACGCCGGTCACCAGTGTGCCGAGGCGCACATGATTGGTGCGGCCAGCGGCGAAGGCCAGCGCGCTCCAGCCCTCCAGCATCTCGTGCTCCGCCGGGCCAATGCCGCGGATCTGAAAGAAGTGATCCATCACCCACAGACTGTAGAATCCAGCGCGTTCGGCCTGTTGCGCGATGGCTCCAAACTGGTCGCCGAGATGGGCGGAGCCACCTGGATAGGTAAAGTTCGGGACTTGCAATCCTACTCGCACGGGCTGTCTCCTCAAGGTTCGACAGGTTCGTCAGGTTCGTCTGGCTCGACAACGTTCCGGTAGTGCGAGCCGACCATCCGGCTCGTGAGCGCTGTAGCCTCATACACTATACGAACTATAGTGTGCAGCGACCAGTGCAGACGCGGCTGATGATGCGAGTATCCGGCCCACCCGGCCCATATGGCTAGCGAACGGGCAGGCGGTACGCTACAATGCGCGTGGCGGACTGTCGCAGAGTGGGGCTACGCTCCTCTGGCGACCGCGCGCAAGACTGGAGCGAGGACGAAGATGTATGCGCTGGAATGACCTGATCGGCATGCAAGTCGGTCAGTACACGATCATCGAGGAGCTGGGGCGCGGTGGCGCGGCCAGGGTCTTCCGTGCATTCGACAACAGCGAAACCCGCTCAGTCGCCTTCAAGGTGCTGCCTATCGAGACGGACGACCGCCTGGCCTTCATGCGGCGCTTCGCGCGCGAGGCTGACGCTATCCGCACGCTGCACCATCCCAACATCGTGCAGGTCTACAACTCCGGCGAAAACGAGGAGTTCGTCTATCTCGTGCTGCGCTTGCTCAGCGGCGGCACGCTGCGGCAGCGCATCGCCACGCAACGCATTTCCACCCAGGAAATCTGCCGCTACATGATCCAGATCGCGCACGCGCTGCATCATGCGCATGTGCTCGGCATCATCCATCGCGATGTCAAGCCGTCCAACATGCTGCTCGACTCCGAGCAGCCAGGGCACATTCTGCTGTCTGACTTTGGCACAGCGAAAATCTTGTCGGCGGCAGGTCTGACCAAAACTGGCGCGACGGTCGGCACGCCAGAGTATATGTCGCCAGAACAGGCCGAGGGTCACGAAGTGGACCAGCGCTCCGACATCTACTCGCTGGGGTGCGCGATGTATGAGGCGCTCGCGGGACGTCCGCCGTTTGTCGGGGCCAACTCGATCTCGGTGCTGTACCAGCAGGTGCACGCGCAGCCGACGTATATTCGCAGCTATAACGTCGAGGCGCCGCGAGAGCTGTGGAACGTCTTGCGTATGTGTCTCGCCAAGCGCCCGGAGGAGCGGTACGGCACGGCGCTGCAGCTCGCCGAGGCGCTGCAGCCGTTCGCAGATGGGGTGATCCAGCCGACGCCTGCGCCCTGGCACAGCCCGATCACAGGCCGTCTCGCCTCTGACGCGCTCGATTCGCCTTCGCGCCCGGTGCGCGCCTCGCAGTCGACGTCGTTCTCTACACTACCTCCGCCCTTTACGCCGGCGCCATCGCCAGTGACGCCAGGGTTGGGCGCGTCGCCAGCGGGCGCCGCTGGGCCGTTCCCGCTCTACCTGGAGGGGGCGGAGCGCGCACAACCCTCACAACCCGCGCGCCCTACCGTCGGGCCGCGTGGAGCGCGCCCCACCTTGCGCCTGCCCTCCACCACAGGTGGTGGCCCCGGCCTGCTCAATGGCGCGCTTACCGCGGAAGGACGGCAGGCAATCTCCGCATTCGAGGCGAAGCTGGATGCCGAGGAGCTCCGCCCGCCCGCAAGTCTCACCGCGCAGCGCTCAGCAGCGGAGGCGTATGGCGCCGACATCTACCCGACCACGCCGACGCCAGCGCCCGCGCCGACGAGCGGGCCGTATAGCGCCACTGGGTCGGGCAGACTACGCACACCAGCGCGTAGCGCCATGAGCGGCCCCTTCGCTCGCGCCACAGGTGGCTCTGGCGGCCTCGTCCCGGCGCCGGTGGGGGCGCAGCAGTACGGAGGCGATGCGGTCTACAACGCCTATGCGCCAACTAGCGGCCCGCAGCGAGCGCCAACCAGTGGCCCGCAGCGAGCGCCAACCAGTGGTCCGCAGCGAGCGCCAACTAGCGGGCGCATGAGCATGCCACCTGGCGAGCCAATGTACGCACCACGTCGCGCGCAAACCTCCATCCCTGTCGATCTGGATCGCCTGCGAGCGGACATCGACCCGACGACGCTGGGGCGCAAGCGGCGGCGCGGAACACCACGCGGGTCGCGATGGCTGGGCGGCGCAGTGGCGGCGGTGGCGCTGCTCGCGCTGCTGGTGGTCGGCCTGACGTTTAGTATGGGTGGGCTGAAGCTCTTCGCACGGCCGAGCGCCCCGCAAGCGACGCCCTCGCCCACCGCGACCACCGCGCCGACGCCCTCGCCGACCGTGGCGCAGCCAACAGCGACCGCTGCGCCCACCGCGCAGCAGAAGCTCGATAGTCAGGCTGCCAGCGCCTTCCGCGCTATCAGCATGGCGCCGTTTAGCGACAGACGCTGCGCCAGTGGCAATATGACGACTCAGTATTCTGGCGGCCCGGTCTACATCAACCTCTGCCTGGCTAACGCTTCGGCGCCGGGGCGGGTGACGGTGGTAGTGCGACAGAACGGCGCCATCGTGCGAACGCTGATCTCGAACCTGTATCCCAGCGCAGGAGCCTACTATACGCAGGGCCATACGCTCGGCGCGGGCAGCTACGACATGCTGGTGACGATGCAGATCGGCGGGAAGCAGGCCACCGCGAAAGACATCCCCTTCACCGTGCGCTAGCGCGCGGCGTCCGCATGCAGCCGGCGCTGCGCGACAGATCGCGCGATGCGTAGCGCCGCAAGCGGAATCAGCGACAGCGGGAACATGGCGGCGACGAACGGGTAGAACACGCCATGGCCGTACTGCGTGATCAGCGCGCCCGCCACTTCAGCGCAAGCGGCGCAGGTGGCGCAGGCGAGACACCTGCGCGAGGGGGGCGAGAATCAGAAGCGCGACGACGCTCACACGCAGCGCAGGCCGCAGCCAGAGTAAGCGGCGGCGCATCGGCTCTGGCGCGACGGCCTCGGCGAAGAGCAGCGCCTGCGCCACGCCCGCCGCTTTGCCCAGGGCAGTAGACCCGATGGGCAGGCGCGCCAGCAGCCCGAAGTATGACGCCAGCACGACGGCGAATGGCGCGAGGAAGCGGATCGCCAGTAGCGCGCCGAGCCACGCGGGCAGGCGCCGAGTCAGCGCGAGGGTCAGCGCGAGCGCAAGCCAGAACTCCAGGTCCGCCGTCGCGTCGAGGTAGGCGCCGAGGCGGCTTTGACGCTGGAGGCCCCGCGCCAGCGCGCCATCGGCGATGTCCGTGGCGCCAGCGGCGAACAGCGCTGCGAGCGCGGTTGGCGCGGTGACGGGCGCGCCAACGAGCAGCCGCGCCCAGAGGTAATCGGCCACGCTGCGTCGCGTCAAGGTGACGACGTTCGGCGCGCCCAGCGTTGTGGCGGGCGTCGCGTCGCGGGTAGGCGCATTCATACTCAGATGCGCCCAGACGTCGGTCAGAGTCCAGCTGTGCAGTGGCGCGAGGACGAGGGCGGCAGCCAGTGTGCGCGCCGATCCGAGGCGTGGCGCGGCGGCGGCCAGCGCGCCGGTCTGCGCCAGCGTCAGCGCGACAGCGGCGCCCCGCCACGAGGCCGCCAGCTGTGGATGCGTCCCGGCGAATGCGCGTGACTGCCCCCACGAGCGCGCCAGGAAGCGCGCCCAGCTGCGGGGACGGTAGAGGCGGCCCGCGCGCAACTCATGCAGCAGCGCCAATACGAAGTCATCCGCCGCTCCCATCGCATCCGAGGGTGGCGCCGGGGGTATCGCAACAGGCTCGGTCATAGCGCCTCCAGCGTATCGTCGTTGGCAGTAGCGCGTCCCTCACCCTCAACCCCTCGTCCAGAGGAAGTGGAGCGTCATGTGAGGGCGGCGGGCCATCAACCACGTCACTAGAACACTACACGCAAACGCGCGGAAAGGCGCAAATCGCCAGTCCGCGCGTCGCTATGCGCTATGCCTCAGTTGCCGATCCGGCTGTGGCTCAAGTGGCTCAGTTCGAGAAGATACGGAAGATGTTGCGACCGCCCTTGTCGTCCTCGCCGCCCTGGCCCGACTGCCCCTGCTGTGGCGCGCCGTAGCCGTTGCTGTCGTTCCAGCGCTGCCCGTTGACGCTCGGCACTGGCGCGGTCGGGCCTTCTTCTGGCCGCTGCGAGGCGCCGCGCGTGGCAAGCCAGTCTGGCACGGAGCTATTGCCGCCAGAAGCAGCCGCCGGGGCCGGACGCGCGCCCGCGCTGACCGGCGCGCTGTTCGAGCCGAGGCGCTCGTGGTCGATCCAGTCATACGCGCCGCTAAGCGCGTGCTCACACCAGGTGGAATAGTCCTTTGGAGCGAGGCCGGTGCGCTCGAAGTGGTCGAGGCGGCGCATCGTCAACGTCAGCCAGTCTTCGCCCTGCTCCACCATGCGGTCGAGCAGGTCCACGCCAGTCACCCCGCTGCGCTGAAGCCGCTCGATAGCGGATAGTTCGGCGGGCGAGGGGCGATACGACGCCTCTTTCGCGTCATTGTCGCGCAGCTCGGAGCGCAGTCCCGACATCGTCTCATCGAGCGACTGCGTCACCCGCGTGACATACCAGGCCATGTAGCTTTCGGAGACCCGCTGCATCGCTTCCAGCGGGATCTGCTCGTAGAGTTTTGTTACGGCTGTGGGATCGGAAGCCATCAGTCCAGCACCCTTCTCGCTGTCGGCGGCAGGCTCAGCGCAGTCCCCCGGCGTAGCCAGGTAGGTGACGGCGC
>VFSW01007817.1_pt1 | contig 15466 bp, 3 predicted proteins | sample 5358111 | NCBI WGS metagenome assembly VFSW01 (sample SAMN11554181, study PRJNA540505) | mine drainage metagenome | isolation source: sediment from site ElyBrook_90M | place: USA: Ely Copper Mine, Vershire, VT | collected 2017
CCGCAGGTGTTGCCACCGCTGCTGCTGCCACCGCTGCTGCTGCTGCTGCTGCTCCCGCCGCTGCTGCCGGTGCCGCCGCTGTTCCCCCCGCTGCTGCCGGCACCCGCGTCGGACGGGGCCGCGCCGCAGACTCCACCGCGCGGCACGCACCCGTTGACCTGCGCGCCCTCGACGCTGCTAAGGGTCACGCACGACTCGTCGGCCGGGCACGTGGTGCCCGTGGGGCAGAGGCTGGCGCAGTAGCTGTCGCCGGCCCGCTGCGCGGACCCGCCACCGCTGCCGTCGGGGTCCGAGACGCAGGCGACGCAGACGCCCCCGCTGCTGCTGCCTCCGCTGCTTCCGCTGCTCGTGCCGCTGCCGCTGCCACTGCCCGTGGGGGAGGCGCTTCCGGGCCCCCCGTCACCGCCCTCCAGAGTGAAATCGTTGGCGCTGTTGCCGGAGCACGCCGCGTTCCCCCCGGACGCGACGGCCACCAGCACGAAAAGTCGGCAGGTGTAGGACCACAGTTGGTTCGAGGAGAGGGACTTCATGGTCGCGGATCTCGCACCGGGCGGCACTGGGCACCAGGATACGGAAAGGCAAACTTGCGTCTCCTTATGCTGGGGAGAAACAGTTGGGAATCCCTTGAAATAACCTGCGCGGTACACATACATGTGCGCACCGAAACGCTAGAGCTGCTTGCCGTTCGGATACCCGCCCAGAACCTGCCGCACCTCGTTCTCGCGCAGGACGTAGGTCCAGTCGTCCTGCTCGCGGGTGATGATGCGTCCCCGGTACGGCACCGGCTGGAGTGATGCGCGCGCAGTACGCGGTGTCCTTCGGCCCGACCCAGCTCGTGTGTCCCCACTCCGCGTCGTGTGACCGCACCCGCGCAGCGCAGAGCTGCTATGGCAGGGCTACCGATGCCTCCCCGCGCCCGCCCGCCGACCCTCGTCGCGCTCGCGCTCGCCATCTTCGTGCTCGCGGTGTGGCGGGGCGTCTGCGTGCTGGCGGGGCCGGACATCGACACCGACGCCTACGCGCACCACATGATCGCGCGCGCCATCCTGGCCGATCCCCGCGATCTCGCCGTCCACTGGGTCTGGCTGCCGCTCTTCCACTACGTGCAGGTGCCGCTCGTCGCGCTGGGCGGCTCGCTCGACGCCGTCCGCTGGACGAACGTCGCGCTCGCGGCCGCGCTGCCGGTCGTGGTCTTCCTCTACGTGCAGGAGACGGCGCGTTCGGACGAGTCTCGCGTCGCGCCCGAGGCGGTGGGGTTGCTCGCGGCGCTGTTCGCAGCCGCGTGTCCCATCGCCATGCAGATGGGCACCACCGCCCAGCCCGAATCGCTGTTCGCGCTGCTCGTGCTCGGCGTGGCGATCGCACTGCAGCGGGAGCGCTGGGGCTGGACGGCGGCGCTGCTGGGGGCCGCGGTGATGCTGCGCTACGAGGCGTGGGCCGCGCTGAGCGTGGTGATCTTCTTCGTCGCGCTGCAGCGCGGCCGCGGGTGGGTGAGCGTCGCCGTCCCCGTCGCGCTCATCCTGCTCTGGGCTGCGCTCAGGCGCCCGGTCGACGGGCAATGGTTCGCGTTCTTGCGGCAGACCAAGCAGTTCGCCAACGATGCCCTCCACCAGAAGAGCGGGGTGCTGGGCGACCTGCTCTACTATCCGGTGCAGACCGCGTACCGCGTGACCGGCGCCACCCTTCCGCTCGCCGTCTTCGGCGTCGTGCGGACCGTGCGCCAGCAGGGCGTGCGCTTCGTGCTGGTGCTCGCCTCGTGCCTGGGCTTCGTCTCGCTCACCTGGGTCACACGCTCGTCGCTCGGCCTCGATCGCCACTTCGTCTGCGTCGTTCCACTGTACGCCACGTTTTCGGCGCAGGGCGCCGCGGTCGTCGCCGACGCCATCGCGCGCTGGACTCACCGCGCCGCGGTGGGAAGATCGCTCGCCGCGCTGCTGGCCGTGGCGTCCCTCGGGGGGCTGCTCGTGCAGCTCGACGTCTGGATGGGCTTCTGGCGCGCGTCGATCGTCCGCGGATGGCCCGAGCGACGAGCCATCGCCGCCTACCTCGACGCCCTGCCCCGCGACCGCACCATCTTCTGCGACGACGCGACCATCGAGCTGCTGACCGACGTCGACCGCCGCCGTTTCGACCGGCACTGGACCGACGATCCGCACACGTGGGAGCTGGTCCACGAAGCGGCGCACGAGCGGGGCACCGTTTACGTCGCGACGTGGCGCCGCAAGCTCGGCGGGCACGAGAGGGATGGTGACCTGGCGTTCACGGCGGGAGCGGACCCGGGCGATCCCGAGCACACGGGCGTGGCGGTGTTGCGGGTGGAGCACTGAATCCCACCTGTCGGGCCCGAATTGCGCCGTTTGTACGCGCTGATGGCTTCCGATACTCTCGACCTTCCCGAGCGGTGACGCTTGCCCCGGGGTCCTCGCGAGGAGTCCGCCATGCAACAACCGCCGCCTCGAGCGCGTGGCTCCGGGCAACAGCCCGCGGCCTTCACGTTCGAGGCGAAGCTCCAGGACGAAGAGCCGCTCCTCGAAGCCATCCTCGCCGCCATGAACCGCGGCGTGTTGCCGGACGGAGTGTGGGAACGGCTCCATGCCGCGGTGCAGCGCGACGAGCGCATGAGCGAGCTGGCCTTCGCCTTCGAGAGCGTGTCGCAGGGCAAGCGCATCAAGGTGGCCACACCCGCCGCGGGCTCCGAGTTCCTGTTCAGGGCCGCGCGCTTCTTCTCCGAGGTCTTCGGCGACGACCTGGGGGCCGTCACGTACCTGGAGCGCGCCCTCGCCCTGTCCCCGGCGCACGCCGCGGCGTTCGCCCAGCTCGAGGCGCTCCTGACCAAGACGGGCAACACGCGCAAGCTCGCCGACACCTACGCGGCGGCGGCGCACCACCGCCCGCGCGCCGAGCAGGCGCCTCTGCTGAAGCGGGCCGCCGCCCTGCTCGCGGAGAGCGGCGGCGCCGACGAGAAGGTGATCGAGCTGCTGCAGCAAGCTTCGCGGCTCGAGCCGGGCGACGCCGAGATCCGCGGCCTGCTCGAGACCCTGTACCTCAAGACCAACCGCCTCAGGGACGTCGTCCGCCTGCAGGAACAGGCGCTCGGCGCCGAGCCCGCGCCGGACGAGCCGGCGCGCAAGGCGCTGCTGTCGCGCATCGTGGACCTGTACGCGGACAAGCTGCACGAGCCCGAGCGGGCGATGCCGTTCGTCGAGCAGCTGCTGGCGCTCGAGCCGACGAACGAGGAGGCGCGCAAGGTCGCGCAGAAGCTCGTCGTCATCAAGGGGCTCGCGGGGCGGGCGGCAGCGGCGCTGTCGCAGGCCTACGAGACGTCGGGCACGCCGCACGAGATCGCGCGCTTCCTCACCATCGAGCTCGAGAGCACCCGCGGTCCGAAGAGGGCGGCGCTGCTGGGGCGCCTCGGCAACCTGAAGGCCGAGCGCATGGGCGACGACCGGGGCGCCTTCGAGGCCTACGAGCAGGCGCTCGCCATCGACGGGTCCGACGACGACGTGCGCGCGCGCTACGTGGCGGTGGCCGGCAAGCTGGGCAAGTGGGTCGACGCGGCGAAGGCGCTCGGGCGGGTCGTCGCCACCGTGAAGGAGCCCGCGACCAAGGCCCGCGCCAGCACCCAGCTGGGCGAGGTGCTGCTGCGCAGCGGCGACGCGAAGCGAGCCAAGGCCATGCTCGCGGGGGTGCTCGCGTCCGCGGACACGCCCCCCGACGCCACGCTGCTGGCGGCCCGCGCGCTGCGCGAGATCCTCGAGGGCGAGAAGGATCCCAAAGCTCTCTGCGACGTCCTCGAGAAGCTGGCCGTGCTCGAGCCCGACACCGAGGCTCGCCGGGAAGCCGACGAGAAGCTGGCGGCGCTGGCGACGACCGGCAAGGACATGCCGCGCGCCATCGCCGCGTACGAGCGCCTCCTCTCGCCGAGCGCGCGGCCCGCCGCCCTCGCCGCCCTGGGGCCGCTCTACGAGGCGAGCGGCGATCCCCTCAAGCACGCGCGGCTGCTCGAGGAGCAGGCGAAGGACACGGCCGACGACACCGTGGCGCGCGAGCTGATGATGCGCGCCGCGGCCGTGCGCGCGAAGGACCCGAAGAACGCGGCCGACGCCATCGCCTCTTGCCAGGCCGTCGTCGATCGTTTCGGCGCCGCGCGAGACGTCCACGTGCTGCTGCTCCCTCTGCTCGAGGCGCAGCACAAGTGGCCGGAGCTGTGCACCGCGCTTGCGAACGAAGCGGCCCTCGTGGGAGGGGCGGAGCACGCGGCGGTGATGTCCCGTCTGGGCAACGTGAGGCTGCTGCGCCTGCGCGACGTCGACGGCGCGATCGAGGCCTTCGACGAGGCGCTGGGCTTCGATGCGACCGACAAGGCGGCGCGAACGGCCCTCGAGAAGCTCACGTCCGCGGGAGACCACCGCCTCCTGGCCGCGCGCGTGCTCGAGCCGCTTTACCGGCGCGAGGGCGTGACGGGCCCGCGCGTGAAGGTCCTCGAGCTGCGGGGGACGCTCGCCACCGAGGTGGACGAGCGGCTCGAGGCGCTGCGCGAGGCCGCAGAGCTGGCGGAGCGAGGAGGCCCCGCCGAGGCGGCGCGCGCCGTCGACGTCGTCGGCAAGGCGCTGGGCGAGGCGGTCGCAGCAGGCAAGCCGCTGGATCGCTGGCTCGAGCAGCTCGATCGCCTCACCAAGCCCGGCATCGATCCGAAGCGGCGGGCCGCGGTCCTCGTCAAGGCGATGGGCGACCACGCGGTCTCGAGCGACGAGCTCGGCGCGCTCGCGAGGCGCGCGGCCGATGCGCTCGCGGCCAGCGCAGACCTGCCGGGCGCCATCGCGATGTACCGCCGTGCCCTGGCGTTCGAGCCGCAGTCGACGGAGCTGCTGTCGCGCATCGACGACCTGCTGCGGGACCAGGGCAGCCCCGCCGAGCGCATCGCGCTCTACCGGGCGGCGCTCGACGGAGCGGGCCCGGGGCGACGCCGCGAGCTGCTCCACCGCATCGGGGCCATCGAGCGCGCGGATCTGTCGGACCCGACCGCCGCCATCGCGACCTACCGTCTCGCCCTCGAGGACGATCGCGACGACGCCGACGCCCACTCGGCGCTCGCTGAGCTCTACGGCCAGACGGGTCGCTGGGAAGAGCTCTTCGCCCTGCTCGAGGCGAGGCTCGAGCGCGTCGACGGGGACGCCGCCAGGACCACCCGCGCGATGCTGGCCGAGCTCGCGGCGTCGCACGGGGACGAGGGGCGCGCCCGAACGCAGTGCGCGCGCCTGCTGGAAGACGCGCAGCTGTCCGCCGAGCACCTCGACGCCGTCGAACGGGCCGCGGACGCGCTGGGAGACGCGGACCTGGCCCGGGCGACGATCCTTCGCCGCGTCGAGATGACCCAGGATCCGCGCGAGCAGGTCGGCTTGCTCGACAGGCTCGGCGAGCTCGACGAGCTGCGCCGGGGCGATCTCGACGGCGCTGCCGGAGCGTGGAAGCGGGCGGCAACCATCGCGCAGGAGGCGGGTGACGACGAGGTGGCGCGCCGCCTCTTCGCCCGCGCGCGTCGCGTCACGCCGGACGATCGGGACGTGACCCTTCGTCTCGTCTCGCTCTGCGAGCGCGCAGAGCTCTGGAAGGAGCTACCGCCGCTCTACTGCGCGCTGGTGGAGCAGAGCGCCGACGACGCCGAGCGCGTGGAGCTTCTCCTGCGCGCCGCCCGCGTGCAGGCCGAGCACCTGGCCGATCCCGAGGCCGCGGCCCGCAACGCCGAGCACGCGTTCGCCCTCGCGCCCCAGCGCGCCGACGTGCTGTCGACCTTCGAGAGCCTGAGCGTCGCGGCCAATGCCGTCGAGTCGTTCGAGCGAGCCGTCGACGAGGCGATCGGCCGGCTGGAGGAGTCGAAGGCGTTGAGCGGCGACCAGCGCGCGCAGCTGCTGCTGGCCCGGGCTCGCGCGCTCGCGAGCGATCCGGTGCACGCCGACGACGCGGCGCGCGTCTACCGGGCCGTCCTCTCCGACGCCAGGGCCGATGCCACTCTGCACGCCCAGGCCCTCGCGGCCCTCGACGCGCTGGTCGAGCGCGATCTTGACTCGCCACGGCGGCGGGCCGACCGCCGCTGGCTGCTCGAGTGGCGGGCCGAGCACGCGCCGGAAGAGGAGAAGGTGCGGCGCCTTCTGGACTGGGCCCGCGCCGAGGAGGAGGTCTTCGCCGACCCCGTCCACGCGCTCGCGCTGCACCGGCGGGTGCTCTCGCTCGACGCCGACTCCGACGTGGCCCTGACCTCCGTGACGCGCCTCGCGCTCGCCACGGGCGACACCGACCAGGGCCTCGATGCCCTGCGCGCGCGGCGCGACCATGCCGAGGGTCCTTCTCGCGTGGCGATCGAGCTCGAGATGGCGCAGGTCCTGCTATCGCGGACGACCCGCTGGCAAGACGCGCTCGAGGCGCTGCGCCCCGTGCTGCACGAGACGCCCGGCGATGCGTCCGCGCGCGCACTGGCCTCCCAGCTTCTCGCCCACCGCGCCACGCGCACGGGCGCCATCGAGATGCTGGAGCAGGCGTGCGACGCCAGCGACGACGCCGCAGTCAAGGAGCAGATCCTCACGCGCCTCCTCGACGCCCCCGCCGACGCCGACGACAGCACCGCGCGCCGGGGGTGGTTCGAGCGTCTCGCCGACCAGCTGCGCGCGCGCGGCGACGACGAGGCTGCGCTCACCGTGGTCCTGCGCGCCACGCGCGAGCTGCCCGACGTGCCTGCGCTGTGGGACCGGGCCGAGGAGCTCGCGCGGGCGCTCAAGCGCGCCGACGACGTGGCGGCCCTCTACGGCGAGGTGCTCGGCCGGTCGCTGACGCGCGACCAGACCCTGACCATCGGCGAGCGCGCGGTGCAGTTCTACGAGGAGTGGTTCGAGGATCCGGCTCGCGTCGTGAGGATCCTCGAGCGTGTGCTCGAGCTCGACCCGGCCGCCGACTGGGCCTTCGACCGGCTCAAGCTGCTGCTCGACGCGGCGGAGCGGTGGGACGACCTCTTCGCGCTCTACGACCGGGCGCTGGATCACGCCTCGCCCAGGAAGAGGATCACGCTGCTCGAAGAGGCCGCGCAGACCGCGAAGGACTTCGCGGACCGGCCCGACCGCGCCATCCAGTACCTGGAGCAGCTGCACGAGATCCGCCCCGGCGATCCGAAGCTCGTGAGCTCCCTCGAGCGCCTGTACGAGCGGCAAGGCCGTCACCGCGAGCTCGTCACCCTGCTGACCGCTCGCCTGCCTTCCTTCAAGCGCGAGGAGGCCCGCAAGGCCCGCACGCGCATCGCGGCGCTCTGGCTCGAGGAGCTGGGCGATCCGGAGCAGGCGCTCGACACCCTCGAGCCGCTCCTGCAGCACCCCGAGGAGGGGGCCAACGGCGCGGAGATGGACGTGTGGGCGCTGCTCGAGGCCATCCTGGCGGCCTCGCCAGCGCAGCCCGACCCGCGCAGGACCACGGTTCCCCCGGCGAGCAGCTCGGAGGCCCGCCCCCGTCGCTCCCGCAAGTCCCTCGCTCCCCTGTCCGGCAAGGTCCCGGTGCGGCAGCGGGCCACCGTCTGGCTGCGCGATCACTACCGGCAGATCGGCCGCGAAGGCGATCTGGCACGGATGCTCCTGGTCGAGCTGGAGAACGTGCGCTCCACGCGGGAGCGCGTGCGCCGTCATCTCGAGATAGGCAGCCTGTACGAGAAGCACGGCGACCCCGCCAACGCTCTGGAACAGATCGGCGCGGCGTTCGTCCTGGACCCCACCCAGGCCAGCCGCGCGAAGCTGGGCGAGCTCGCCGAGCGGATGGGGCGCTTCGAACGCCTGGCCGACCTGCTGGCCGCCGCTGCGGACATCTCCGACGAAGACGACGCCCGGCGCATCGACCTGATGATGCAGGCTGCCCAGGTCCGGGCCGACCGCATCGGTGACGCCGCGGGCGCGATCGGCCTGCTGTCCTCGATCCTCGGCGCCGCCGCCGCCAGCGACCGCGACGTGCTGGTCGCCGCGAACCGCCTGGAGCCCCTGCTCGAAGCCGCGGGCCGCAACGAGGAGCGCCTCGACGTGCTCGAACGGATCGCCTCCCTCGAGAAGGCGCCCGACGTCCAGCGGCAGGCGCTCGGTCGCGCCGCTCACCTCGCGGCGCGGCTGGCGCAGCCCGAGAGAGCCATCGCGCTCTGGGAGCGTGTCGTCGCTCGCGACGAGGCCGACCTGGAAGCGCTCGACAGCCTCGTCGACCTGCTGGAACGCGAGGGCGCGCACGCGCGCCTGGTCGAGATCCTCGGCATGCGCGCGGAGGCCGCGACGAGCGACGAGAAACGCCGCGCCGACCGGGTGCGGATCGCGAAGCTGCTGGGCGAGACGCTCGGGCGCCTGCCCGACGCGATCGCCGCGTGGCTCGCCATCGAACGCGAGTTCGGCGAGGCCGACGACGCCGCGCTGGCCCTCGCGACGCTTCTCCGCTCGACGCGCGGATGGAAGGAGCTGGCCCAGCTGCTGGAGCGGCGCGCGCGCCGCCCCGCCCCCGCGGGGACGCGCGGCGCGCAGCGGCGGCAGCTGGGGGGCGGGCAGCGAGAGGGGCGCGACGCGGGCGACGAGGCCAACGCGACGTACGAGCGTGCGCTCGAGGCCGACCCGTCGAGCGCGGGGGCTCGCGCCGGACTGCTGGCGCTCGCGGCCCAGGATGCCCACCGTGCGGCCGCCCTGGTGGTCCTGCTGCGCGCGCTGCGGATGCGCGACGACTGGCGCGCCGTCCTCGAGCTGACTCCCCACCGGCTCCTCGCGGCCACGTCCGACGCCGAGCGCATCGAGATCCTCTCCGAGGCCGCCGAGATCTCCGAGAAGCGCGCCGGGGACGCGGGCCTCGCGTTCCAGGCGATGCGCCGCGCCTTCGTCCTGGCGCCCGGCGACGAGCGAACCTGGAGCGAGACCACGCGGCTGGCCGAGGCCGCGGGCGCCTGGCGCGAGCTCGTCGAAACGTACCGCGATGCCATCGAGGGTGCGGCCCGCTCCGACGCTCACCTGACGGGACGGCTGCGCACGGCCACGGGTCAGGTGCTCGAGACGCGGGTGGACGATCCGGCAGCGGCCCTCGACGAGTACCTGCGCGTCGTGCGCGACACCCGGGAGCTCGCGACCGGGTGCGCGGCCGTGCGGGTGGCGGGGCGCCTGTCCCGCTGGGACGTCGCCGCGCAGGTCGTCGTGGACCTCGCGGGGGCCGATGCCTCCGCGGTGGTCGACCTCCTGAAGGCCTACGAGCAAGCGGCCGACACCACGGGCGCGTGGCCCCAGGCCGCCAAGGAGCTCGCCGAGGCCTGCGCGCTCGCCGGGCTGCAGGCCGCGGCAGCGCGTGACGTCGAGGCCGGCGTCGCCCGGTGGTTCCGTGATCGCCTCTCCGACGCGGCGTCCTCGGAGGCCGCGACCATCCGTGCCCTCGCGCACGACCCGTCGAACCTCGACCTGCTGCGGTCGCTCGTCGAGCTGCAGCGGGCGAGGCGCGACCGCGTGCTCGTCGAGACCCTGCTGCGCCTTTCGCGGTCGAGCGGCGGCAGCCCGGCCCTGCTGCGCGAGGCCGCCGAGGTGGCTCGCGATGCCGTCGGCGACGCGTCCCTCGCCATCGCCGTGCTGGCGGAGCTGCTGGCGCTCGCGCGCGCCCTCTGGGTCGACGGAAAGCCATCGGGCGCCGAGAGCGCGAGCGACGCCGAGGGCTTCGCTCGCTGGGCCATCGAGAGCCTCGCGGAGCTCCACGCGCGGGGCGACGACCCGTCGCAGCAGGTGGACGTGCTCGTCGCCGGAGACGCCCTGCCCTTCCCGACCGAGGTGCGCCTGTCCATGCGACGCGAGGCGGCGCGGGTCGCTCACGGTGCGCTGGGCGACGACGAGCGCGCCATCCGCCTCTACCTCGCCCTGCTCGACGACCTCCCGGGGGACGCCGAGGCCGTGGACGCGCTGGCCTCGATGTACCGGTCGCACGGACGCACCGCCGACCTGCTCATCCTGCGCGAGCGCCAGATCGCCTCCGGGGCGCCCGCACCGCTGCGACTGCAGCTGCGCCTGGAGGCCGCCACGCTCCTCATCTCGCTCGGCGAGGCGGCGCGGGCCGACGATGCACTGCGGGCCAACCTCTCCGAAGAGCCGCGGCACGAGGCGACGGTCGAGGCGCTGGCCGGGCTCCTCGAATCCGAGGGCAAGCTGCCGGAGCTGCGGGAGCTGCTCTGCGATCAGGCCCAGCGGGCGGAGCAGCACGGAGAGACCTCGCGCGCAGCCGACCTCTGGGCCGGCGCCGCTGGCGTCGCCCTGGACGGCCAGCACGACTCGCTCGCGGCCGAGACGTACCACGCCCGGGTCGTCGCGCTCGAACCGCGCGCCTCGTCCCTGAACGCGCTCGCGAAGCTCGCGTCCGCGCGGGGTGACCCTGCGGCCGCGGCGACCTGGCTCGAGAAGCTGGCCGACGTCGTCGAGCCGGGCGAGCGGGTCGAGGCCACGCTGCGCCTCGCTGACGCGCTCGTCCGCTCGGGTCAGGTGGGTCGCGCGACGGAGCGGCTCGAGCTGGTCCTGTCGAGCATGCCCGAGGCCGAGCCGCTGCGAGCGCGCCTCTCGGCGCTCTATCGTGAACAGCAGGACTGGGAGCGCCTGGGGACGCTCGTCGCGTCGTCCGCCGCCCACGCGCCGGACAAGGCGGGACGCCTGGCGCGGCTGCTCGAGGCCGCGGCGCTGTTCGGCGATCGGTGCTCGCGCCCCGACCTCGCGATCCCGCTGCTCGAGCAGGCGAGCGACCTGTCGCAGCAGGACCCCTCCGTGCGCCTGCAGCTTGCGGGAGCGCTCGCCAGCGCGAAGCGGTTCGACGAGGCGCGGGCGATCCTCCAGGCCATGATCGACGCCTTCGGAGGACGTCGCCCGAAGGAGCGCGCCCCGGTCCACTACCAGATCGCGCGCCTCGAGCTCGCCATGGGCAACCGGGCGCGCGCCCTCGTCGAGCTCGACACCGCCACGCGCGTCGATCCCCAGAACCCCGAGATCCTGCGCACCCTCGCCGAGCTGGCGCGCGACGACGGCCAGCTCGAACGCGCCGAGAAGAGCTACCGCGCCCTGCTGGTCGTGCTGCGCCGGCGCGAGGACGCGGGCGACACGGGAGGCATCGCGCGGAGCGAGGTCCTGCTCGAGCTCAGCGTCATCGCCAACCGCCAGGGCGAGGGCGATCGGGCGCAGGAGATCCTGGAGAGCGCGCTGGAGGCGGCCACGAAGAGCGACTTCGAGCAGGAGCGGCTCGAGGCCTCGCTGCGCGCTCGAGGCGACGACGAGACGCTGGTGCGCGTGCTCGAGGCCAGGCTGGCGAGGCTCGGCGACTCCGCGGCCGGGGCCAGGACGCTCGGGGAGCTCGCGGACGTGCTGTCCGAGCGCCTCCATCGACCGGAGCAGGCGCTGCCCGTTCGCCTGCGCGCGGTGACGATGGATCCGAGCTCGCCGGCGGCGCACGAGGCGGCGCTGGTGCTGGCGCGCGCGGTGGGCCGGGTCGACGCCTACCTGTCCTGCGCGCGCTCGCTGGTCGACCGGGCCGTCGACGGCGGAGACGTCGCGCTCGCGGCTTCGCTGCTCGTCCGGCTCGGCGCCATCGCCGAGGAGGACATGCAGGATCGCGCCCAGTCGGCGAAGCTCTACGAGCGCGCGCTCGAGCTCGGCGTCCGCACGCCAGCGGTGCTCCGGGCGCTCGATCGCGTCTACGAGCAGCTGGGCGACGCCGACAACCAGGCCCGCATCCTGGCGATGCGCGCCGAGGTCGACGCGCAGGTCGAGGGCGCGCGGGCCGCGGGCGACTCCATCTACAGGCTGGCCGCGCTGCGCCTCTCGTCGAGGTCGACCCTCGACGTCGGCGTCGATCTGCTGCGCCGCGCCCTGGAGCTCGACCCGAGCTACGACCGGGCCGAGGCCATCCTGGGCAAGGCGCTCGAGCTCGACTCCGCCCACGCGGGGATGCTCGGCCTGTACGAGCTGATCGGGCGGCAGCCCGGGCACGAGCGAACGCTCATCGACGCCCTGCGCCTGCGCGCGCAGCTGCCGGGCACCGACATCGCGACCGTGAGGGAGGCCGTGGATCTCGCGGTGCAGATCGGCGACCCCTCGCTGGCCGAGACCCTGCTCGAGCGCTTCGTCGAGAGCGAGCAGTCCGTCTCGCAGAACGTCGGCAACCTGACCTGGGCCCTGGCCACGCTCGCGTCGCTGAAGGAGACGTCGGGGGATCTGCGCCAGGCCGTCCAGCTGAAGGTAGCCGCCGCGCGCGTGGCCGAGCCCGAGACGGCGCGCAAGCTCGACTTCGAGGTGGCCAAGCTCGCGGCGGAGAAGCTGGACGACCTGGCGCTGGCCGCCGAGACCTACGAGTCGCTGCGCGCTCGCGATCCGGCCGACCGCGAGGCCTGGGAGCCCCTGGCCGCCGTCTACCGTCGGCAGGGCAGCCACCGCAAGCTCGCCGATCTGCTGGCCAGCGTCGTGGACTACGTCGACGAGCTCGGGGAGCGCTCGCGCATCCGCCTCGAACGGGTCCGCACGCTCACGGGCAACCTCGCGCTGAGCGACGCCGAGGCGAGCCCCCTGCTGCGCGAGATCGTGGACGAGGATCCGAGCCAGGTCGAGGCCGCGCTCATGCTCGCCGGGATCCTCGAGAGGAGCGGCGCGAAGGAGGAGCTCGCGGAGCTGCTCGCCCGACAGCTCGACTCGGCCAAGGACCGCAGCGACGCCGCCTCCGTGGCATCCCTCGCGCTTCGCCTCGGCGGCCTGCTGGAGGAGACGGACCGCATCGAGGCCCGCAACGTCTACTACGCGGGGCTGGACTGGGACGCGAAGAGCGGCGCGCTGCTCGAGGCGCTGACGCGCATGCTCGGCGACGAGGGCGACGCGGCCGAGCGCGCCGACCTGCTCGAGCGGCGGCTCGCGATCGAGGAGGGACCGGCCGCCGAGGCGCTCGCCACGTCGCTCGCGGCCCTGCGGCGGGAGCTGGGCGACGAGCCCGCGGCCGAGCGCGCCCTCGAGCTCGGCTACAAGGCCAACCCCGCGAGCGTGCCGCTGCGCGAGCACCTCGAGGGGATCTTCCGCGAGCGAGGGCAGTGGCGCAAGCTCGCCGAGCTCTGGGTGCTCGACGCCCGGTCGCGGGACGAGCCGGCCGAGCGGATCGCCCGCCTGCGCGAGGCGGCGACGCTCCTGCAGGAGCAGCTGCAGGATCCCCGCGGCGCGAGCGAGGCGCTGCGGCTCGCGCTCGAGACCGCGCCCGACGACCTCGAGATCCTGGGCGAGCTCGTCGACACCTCGCTGGCGGCGGGCGCGACCGACGTCGCCATCCGCGAGCTCACGGCCGTCCTCGATCGCCACGCCGAGCCCGACGCGGTGCGCGCGTCGCTCCTCGCCCGTCGCTCCGACGTGCGCGCCCTGATCGACGACGATGCGGGCGCGCTCGAGGACGTGGAGGCCGCGTTCGCCATCGATCGCACGACGTACGCCGACCTGCTGGGCGTGCGCCTCTCGCGTTCGCGCGAGCTCGCGGAGCAGTCGGGGGACGCGGCGGCCGAGCGGCTCGTGCGCCTGCGCGCCGCCCAGGTGCTTCCCTACGCGGGGCAGGCCGACGAGGCGCGCACGATCCTCACCGAGCTGATTCGCCAGGACCCGCGCGACAAGGCGGCGCTCAAGACGCTCGCGAGCCTCGAGACGGCCCTCGAGCGGTGGGACGGCGCGAGCGCGGCGCTCCGCAGGCTCGTGGCGCTGGAGGAGGACGGAGCGGCCGCCGTGGAGACGGCGCTCAGGCTCGCCGACGTGTGCGAGAGGGCGGGTCGTCCGGGCGACGCTCGCGGCGTGCTCGAGCGCGCTCGCCTGGTGGCGCCGCAAGACCGGACCATCGGCGCGCGCCTGGAGCGCGTCTACGAGCAGACGGGCGCATGGCACGAGCTGGCCGAGCTGGTGCTCGAAGAGGCGAGGGCCAGCGGAGACGTCGCCGAGCGGTTCGGCGCGCTCGTGCGGGCCGGCGGACTGCTGCTCGAACAGGCGGGCGACGCTGCCGCCGCGACGGTGCCGCTCGAAGAGGCGAGGGCCCTGCGTCCCGCCGACCCCGCCTGCATCGCTCCCCTGGCCGACGCGTACACCCTGTCGGGCAAGGCGCAGGAGGCCACGGCGCTCGTCGAGCAGGTCCTCGCCCAGTACAAGGGAAAGCGCGCGCGCGAGATCGCACCGCTCTACGTGCGCCTGGCGCGGGCCGCCCGCTACAAGGGCGACGACGCGGGCGAGCTCCGGTCGATGTCGCTCGCGCTCGACTGCGACTCGCAGAACGGCGACGTGTGCTCGGACGTCGCGCTGCGCGCCGTCGAGGTCGAGCAGTTCGAGCTGGCCAACCGGGCGCTGCGCGCGATCACCCTCCTGAAGACCCCCGGGCCGATGAGCAAGGCCCTCGCCTACCAGTACATGGGCGAGATCGCGCGCAAGCAGGGTGACCCGAAGCGCGCGCTGATGCTCCTCAAGCGAGCCCTGACCGAGGACCCCACGCTCGAGGGGGCGCGCGCGCTCATCGACGCGATCGAGCGCGGCGCCTGAGGCCGTCGCCTACTCGGGCTCGAGGGCGAGCACCTCGTAGATGATCTGCAAACGCTCCGCGAGCTCGGCGTTGTCGGGCTCGTCCTGGCACGCGCTCACCAGGGCCACGCGCGCGTCGTCCAGCTTGCCGGCGCTGATGAGCCGATCGGCCTTGAGCGCGAGCTGCTTGGCGCGCGGCGTGCGCGCGACGTCCTCGAGGGTGCGGACCGGAGGAGGAGGAGGCGGGAGCGTCGAGGGGCGCGCCGACGCGCCCCGCAGCTTGCCGCGCGCGAGCGCCTTGTCGTACCGCTCGCGGGTCGGCTTGCGCGACAGGCAGCGGTAGGCCTCGACGCCTCGCTTGAAGATCTCCGACGCGATCTCGGCCTCCTCCGGCGGGGCGCCGACGTAGCGGTCGGGGTGGTACAGCAGCGAGAAGTCGTGGAAGGCCCTCTTCACCGAACCCGCGTCGGCTTCGCGTTCGACGCGCAGGATGTCGTAGTAGCTCTTTCGATCGATCGACTCGAGGAACACGCGGAGGGCGTCGGCCGACGACATCGCTCACCCCTGCGTGCCGAGCGGCGCGAGCGGGTGCGCCGCCTGGCGTGCCTGCATCGCCGCGACGTCGGCCGGCTCGCCATGGCCGCCGACGAGCTGCATCCGGGCCCGCGTCTCGTGGCCCGTCGCCACGTTGCGCGCGCGCACGTTGAGGATGCCGTCGGCGTCGATCTCGAAGGTGACCGCGATCGCCTGCTGTCCGCGCGGGCTCGGGGGGATCCCCGTCAGCTCGAGCTGCCCCAGGCACGTGTTGTCGGCGAAGCGGCGGCTGGCCCCCTGCGACACGCGCAGCTCCACCTGCGTCTGGTTGTCGGTCGCGGCCGCGAAGGTGCGCGTGCGGTCGCAGGGTACGGGCGTGCTGGCCTCGATCAGCACGTCGC
>VFSW01007818.1_pt1 | contig 15466 bp, 16 predicted proteins | sample 5358111 | NCBI WGS metagenome assembly VFSW01 (sample SAMN11554181, study PRJNA540505) | mine drainage metagenome | isolation source: sediment from site ElyBrook_90M | place: USA: Ely Copper Mine, Vershire, VT | collected 2017
TCAAACTGTGACTGCGGCATCGGATGAGATTTCGCAAATTATACGGACCCGTCATCGCACGCCAGTCGGCATGGATGATTTTACGGTCTTTACTCAGGAGAGCATTTTAACCACGGTCCAAAGTGTGACGGGTGTTCTGACTATTTTCCTTGGCGGCATCGCGGCCATTTCCCTGCTGGTGGGCGGCATCGGCATCATGAACATCATGCTGGTCTCGGTTACAGAACGGACGCGTGAGATCGGGTTGCGCAAAGCATTGGGCGCGCGCAAGCGTGACATCCTCGTTCAATTCCTGGCCGAGTCATCCTTGCTCAGTTTGTTGGGAGGTATTATCGGCATTATGTTCGGCTGGTTTATTGCCTTCATTGTTGGGCGAATTGCGGTTGCCACCGGAAATAATTTCACCCCCGTTGTTGGATTGGACTCGGTTTTGCTGGCTACTCTTTTTTCCGCTGCGGTCGGCTTGTTCTTTGGGATCTACCCTGCTAATCGCGCGGCCGGCCTTGAACCAGTGGAAGCGCTGCGCTACGAATAAACTCAGGCCTTTGTGATTCTTTTGTCAGCAAAGGCTTGATGGTTTGATTGAGTGAGAATGTCAAATAAATTTTCCAAAACTATTTTCTGGCTGATTGCAATTGCTTTTGTGTTTTCCGGCCAGGGCTGCGCAGGAACTGTAGCAACGCCTGTTAGTTTCCAGGCGTTGCCTTCACAACAAATCGAAACGACTCCCACGACTTCATCACCAACCGATACTCCGGCGCCAACGGTTCAGGTGGAAATTGCAAGTCCAACAGCTTCGCCTACTTTGACGCCTCCTGCGATTACGATTACTGCTGTAAAAGGCAACCTTTTCATTCGGCGCGGACCAGATTTGGCGTATAACGCGGTTTCCGCTTTGATGAGTGGACAGGTCGCTATGGCTTTGGGACGCGATGTTCTTGCACGTTGGGTTCAGATTCCCCTCCCGGATCAGCCGAAGAAAACCGGTTGGGTTTCCATCCAGACCCAATTTTCCGCGGTCAGCGGCGATGTGATGTCTCTGCCGGAGATCACGAAAGTGGATCCGCCCATTGCGGCTTATTTCCGAAATTGCAGCAACCATAAGATGATCGTCGAACCCGGAGATACAGTGCTTGCCTCCGTTAGTGGTTATCCTGACAATATCGTGTGGATAAATCCCGGCGTCTACACGGTCTATGATTATGATCTTCCCAAACAACCAGAGGTGCTTAATGCTGAGTTGCGAGAGGGACTTACAATTGACATCCTCGTGGATGGCATTGGCGAGCAAAGAAAATGCCCGGATACGATGCTCAAGCCATGATTTCAGCAAAATTTTGAAGAATGTCTGACGAAAAAAGAGAAAAAAGACAGGCCTAAACTCATTCCATTCATGTGGTGAAAAATGCGTAGAATAATTTTTTTTGTCCTTCCTCTTGGATTGCTCCTAAGCAGTTGTCGAATGCAGATAGGCGCCGGGACTGGAGTGCCAACTACTTTGGAGATTCCAACTGGGACTTCTGTTGCAGCAACATCTCCGGCGCCGACCCAAACCGTAGCTCCAACTGCTACTGTTACACCGATACCCACGCCTGATTTGAGTCTGATTGGGTTGCCATCCGAACCGGCTGGGACAAATGCATTTGATTTTGTTGACGCAATGTGCAAGGCGCAATGGTCGAATGAGATTCAAAACCTGCCTTGTCCGGGAAACGATAAACAGGCAAACACTGGATATGTCATGCAATTGAGCGGAGATGTACAGGCTCTGCCGTCGAACTTCAACCTCATGCTGGCCTTTCCACCGGAGATAAACGCCGCGACCATCTTCGGCAAATACCCTGCTTTCGCAGTAAAGAAGGGCGACCGGTTCCGATCTGTATTGGCATGTCAGCCGCACACATTTTGCGATGTGGAATTTGGTTTGACTTACTCTGGCGATCAGGGGCAGATTGGTCTGAAACACTGGCCGTACCTTTTCACGGACGCCCCAATTGTCGTTGATTATTCGCTGGACAGCCTGGCAGGCAAGACCGTTCAACTCAATCTATCTGTACGCACTGGCGGAAATGGCGCAGACGCTTACGCGGTCTGGATTGCTCCACATATTTACCGCCCCGCGCCTTGAAATAACTTAACCGGCGACTGGATTCACAAGATGAGCCCGCGCCCGATTTCAATATTCTTATCGCGGATCAACTGGTTGTTTTCGTCCAGTTCGTCCGCGATATTTTTTCAGGCTTGAATGATATGAATGAAGTGATGCTGAATTGGTATTTCAAGCTTTAATTGGATAAGGTACAATTTGACCATGGCTGACTTAAATATTTTGATCACCGATGGACTGGACGAGGCGGGACAGTCCATCCTTCGTGCTGCTTCACACCTCGACGATAAAACGGGCATCACCGCCCCGGAGCTTGTCCAGGCTGTTGGCAACTACGACGCGCTCATTGTGCGCGGCCAGACCAAAGTCACCGCTGATGTTTTTGATGCAGCCAAAAAACTCAAGGTGGTTGGACGGGCCGGTGTCGGCGTGGATAACATCGATCTTGAATCCGCAAAGAAGCATGGTGTGGCCGTGGTCAACGCGCCAACCTCAACCACGCTGGCCGTCGCTGAATTGACGCTTGGTCTCCTGCTGGCGGTGGCGCGTGAAATTCCGCGCGCGGACGCGGCCATGAAAAAAAGCGAATGGCTCAAGAAGCAACTTGAAGGTGTTGAGCTGAACGGCAAGACGCTTGGCATCATCGGTTACGGACGCATTGGTCAGGAAGTTGGCAAGCGCGCTGCGGCCTTTGGCATGAGCGTCGTTGCTTACGATGCGATCATCCCTGAACATGAGATCAAGGAACTGGGTGGGGAACCGGTCTCGATCCAGGAGCTTTATAGCTGGTCTGATTTTATTTCGGTGCATACGCCGCTCAACATACAAACCCGTGACTTGATCGGGCCGCTGGCTATCTCTGAAATGAAAGATGGCGTGCGGATCGTGTGCGCAGCACGCGGCGGGATCATCGATGAAGCCGCTTTATTGTCCGCGCTTGACTCTGGGAAAGTAGCGGGCGTTGCGTTGGATGTTTTTGCGACAGAACCGCCCGGTCTGACGGAATTGGTCAAACATCCGCGCGTAATCGCCACTCCGCACATCGGCGCGCAGACGGCTGAAGCGCAGGTCCGCGCCGCTGAAGATATTGCTCACGAAGTGCTGGCCGCCTTAAGTGGCAAGCCTTTGAGATGGAAAGTTGCATAACTCTATCATCCAGATAATTGCTGGATAACAAAGGAGAATCCATGTCTGAAAAACTTGATAAGCTGAAAGAGATCATGGGCGAAATCTCTGATCTGAGCCACGCTGCTGCCCTGCTTGGATGGGATCAGCAGACTTACATGCCTGCTGATGGTGGTGAAGCGCGCGGTCAGCAACTTGCTACACTCGGCAAGATCGCACATCAAAAAGCTACATCCGATGAAGTTGGCAAACTGCTCCAGGATTTAAAACAGGAATTTTCGGGCGCAGATCCGGCATCAGATGAAGCCGCCATGATCCGGGTCGCAGGTCGCGATCATGATAAGGCTGTGCGCGTGCCGTCCGAGTTCGTGGCGAAGCAGGCCATCATCACAACCAAAGCCTATGAAGGCTGGGCCGAAGCCAGGTCAAAATCTGATTTCTCGATCTTCCGTCCGCATCTTGAGAAGGTGGTCGAACTGGTCAAGGAATACATCAGCTTCTTCCCGCCCGCTGACCATCCTTATGATACTTTATTGGATGATTATGAACCCGGCATGAAGACTGCTGACGTAAAAGCTATCTTCGATGGCTTGCGCCCCAAACAGGTGGAACTGATCAAAGCCATTGCTTCTCGTAAACAAGTGAATGATAAATTTTTGCACAAAAAATATAACGAACAAAAAATGTGGGACTTTAGCGCCAGCATAACCAAATCCTTTGGCTACGATTGGAACCGTGGCCGTATGGATAGGGCCCCGCATCCGTTTACGACTAATTTTAGTTCCACTGATGTTCGTATCACCAACCGCTTCGAAGCTGGTAGTCCGCTTGCCACTATTTTCAGCGGTATGCATGAAGCTGGGCACGCCATGTACGAGCAGGGAGTCAACTCAGCTTATGATCGAAATTCGCTTGGGGGTGGCACTTCGCTGGCCGTTCATGAATCCCAATCGCGCATGTGGGAAAACCTGGTTGGCCGTTCGTTTGCTTTCTGGGAATTTTTCTATCCACAACTCAAGAAAACTTTTCCGTCCCAATTGGATGGCGTTGGTCTTAAGAATTTTTATAAAGCCATAAATAAGGTCGAGCCTTCGCTTATCCGTGTTAATGCGGACGAAGCCACATACAATTTGCATATCATGCTGCGCCTCGAACTTGAGATCGCTATGGTCGAGGGCAAAGCTTCCATCAAGGATCTCCCGGAAATCTGGAATGCCAAGATGCGGGATTATCTCGGCATCACTCCGCCCAGCGACGCGTTGGGTGTCTTGCAGGATATTCACTGGTCGTATGGTTCCATTGGTTACTTCTCCACCTATGCGCTCGGCAACCTGGTTTCTGCTCAATTGTGGGAGAAGATCAACAAGGATATCAAAGGTCTCGAAAGCCAGATCAGCAAAGGCAAGTTTGATGTATTGCTGGGTTGGTTGCACGAGAATATCCACAAGCATGGGCGCAAGTTTGACCCGCAGGATCTTGTCCGGAAAGTGACTGGCTCGAAGATCACGCCTGAGCCATACGTCCGTTATCTCACGGCCAAATATAGCGACATCTACGGGCTGTAAAATTTTGGCCTGACACGTCTTACACAAGTCCAACAAGTCTGATTGGCTTGACCTTTTAGACTTGTTGGACTTTTTGGATGATCTGATTATATGATTCGAAAGATTCTTCTCCTTGCTTCTCTCTCCGGACTTTTGGCCGGGTGCGCGTTACCGGCTTCCAACTCTGCGCCCACGCCTTATCCCGCCAATTACCTGCCGACCATAATCTATCTCACCGCTCAATCCCTGAACGGGACGATGGCTGCCAAGACAGCCGCAGCTATTCTACCGACTGAGACTCCAACCAAGACGCCTATTCCTCCGACTCTAACGCCTCCGCCCACAGCCACATTCACCCCCGCGCCAGATGTCCCGTTGGCAGCCATTCAGATCAACGCGCCCGGCCCGGCGTCGAAGGTGGCTTCGCCGCTTGACGTCAGCATTATGGCGGTTTCGGGCAAGAGCAATCAAGTGGAGCTGGCTTTATACGGTGAAGATGGGCGCTTGCTTGGCAGGTTGGTGAAGGGACTGCCGAGTCATCCATACGGTGAATATCTGTTTGTAAAAATCCCATTCGAGATCCGTGCAGCGGCGGAGGTTGGCATTTTGCAAGTCAGCACAAAGGATGAACATGGGACCGTCCAATCTCTTAACACAGTCCGCGTTTTGCTGGTGTCAACCGGTGTCAGCCAGATCAATCCGGTAGGGAATGGCATTTACGAACGCGTGACATTGCTTCATCTCCCTGCAAACAGCGTGGTTTCAGGCGGCGTCGTAAATATCGAGGGACAGTTCCTTCCATTCAATCATAAGCAGGTGGTGCTTGAATTGATTTCCGCTGATGGCAAGAGTCTTGGACTGCGCGTGTTGAACTTTGACACTCTTGACCCGCAAAATTTCAGCACGACTCTCCCGTATAAGGTCAGCGCACCGACACAGGCGCGGCTCTTCCTTCGTCAGCCAGACGATGTGTTGGATACGCCGGTGTATATTTTTAGTCAGGAAATTACTCTCAACCCATAACGTTGATGTCGCGGGATGACAAGGCTTACTTGCCAAAAGCATATCGCACAGGTATAATCCGCCCTGCTTTTCCCCTTAGGGGACTGTTGCGGGGCGTGGCTCAGACCGGTAGAGCGCACGGTTCGGGTCCGTGAGGTCCCGAGTTCAAATCTCGGCGCCCCGACAGTAAAAGTAACCGCCTTAGCAAGGCGGTTACTTTATTTAAAAAATGCGCCAAATGTCTTTATGGCTGTTTTGGGATGAAAAATTAGAGCGCAAGGCTCATCTCCGTGCGCTCTAATTTTTGGAATTGTTTTATGTTCAAGTATCTTGCTTATCATCTTTTCTTATACCGTTCAGCGGAACCTGCACCAAGCCGGTGGGATCGCCACGCAATGGGACTTCGCTGCAGTTTACCCTTAAGTTGGGTCGTTTGTTGAGACTGGCATTACTTCATGGTGACTTTCCATGCGAACGAAGAAGTTCCAGGTTATGATAATGGCTGCAAGATATAAAATGGAGGTGGCAATGAAGAGCGGAGAAAAACCATACTGTTCCTGAACTAATCCCGAAATATATGGGCCGACCGCCCAGCCGATATTCCACGAAAGATTCAAAACACTATTTACGAAGCCTTGATTTTTTTCGGGAGTATGTTCCATGCAGAAAGCGGTATAGAGTGGGGAAGCCATATTCATTAATGCGGATCTCATCAGAAAGCCAACCGATGATAACCAGAGGAAAGGCGCGAATCCGGCAACCAACAAAAAGACTAGGCTGGCAAATTGTGTGACAACTACTGCCTTGATTTTTCCGCCCAGCACGGCGGATAAGCGCGGCGCCATGAGATTGCCGATCCCGATCAAAAGCGCGGACAGGCTGAACAGAATCCCCAGGAGTGAATCACTGATGCTGAAACGATATTTGAAAAAGACATTCATGTAGGGAATCAGAATCGCGGCGCCGAAGCCGATCACAACCTGGGGGATCAGCATTTTGACGGTCAAACTTGTCAGCGTGGATTTCGGTTTTTTTGACGGCGATCCACCTGCTTGCGGCGGGGCTTGAGGCGCTTCGGGTTCCTGAGTCGCGCGCGGCTCTTCCATCATCCCGATCGGGATCAGGGAAACCGTTCCCAGCAGGACGCTTGAGATCAATACCGCTTGATAAGCTATTGCGCTGTGAGCATCGACACGGAACATTGTCCCAAAGATGGCCGGGAGTTGACCGGCGAATAAACTTCCAACTGCTCCGGCAATAGTCTGCAAACCATAGTTCAGGCTGAAGAGCATGGTGCGATTTTCTTTGTCTGATAGTCTCATCATCAGCGGCGCCTGGCTGACGATGAAGAGCATGTTGAAAATGCCGGTCAGAAAGGCAGAGGCGGCGATGATGATCGGCTGGCGGAAGGTGATTTGGATCAGCATGAACACACTTGCCATGCTGATGCCGATGATGATGGATGCTTTGCGTCCAATGCGGTCCGAGATGCGGCCAACAAAAATGCCGAAGATCAATCCGGCGGCGGAAGGCATCGAGTTGACCAGCCCGAGGAAGTCGCGCGAGAAGCCGCTTTGCAACATATAAAAATTGAAGAACAGTTGCCAGCCGCTTAGGATCACGCCATCCAAAATGGTCATGAGCAGGAACAAGCGCGCGGGGCGTTTGAAACTGCGGATGGGGTCTATGTAATGTTGAGTGAGACTTTTGAACATTTGAGTTGGCGGGAGAAAAACGGCGCAGGTCAATCCTGCGCCGCTATTTATTTACAAAGGGTTTCCGCGTTCGCTTATTTTAGAAAAGTCTTTAATTCAGCGAGCGTTTCATGCGGATCGCGGAACAGGATGCCGCGCATGCCGAGCGCGTTGGCGGCCTCGATGTTGGCGGGCATGTCATCGACAAAAACCGCCTCACTTGCCTGGACTTTGGCCTGCTCCAGCGCAAGTTGATAGATCTTTGGCTGAGGCTTCATCACACCTACCTCCGCAGAAATGGTCAGGCTATCGAAGGCATCATCGAATTTATTTTCGACGGTATACGCGCGCATGTCCGGCCAGGCGTTGGAAATAATGCCGGTTTTGTAACGCGGGCGCAGCGAGCGGATGAAATCCAACAGGCCTCGGTCGAGCACGTCGCCCGCAAAGAACTCATCGCGAATCGCCTTGGCTTCCGCAGCCGGGCGTCCCAGTCTGCGTGTGACAGCGGCCCAGTGTTCCTGCTCGCTGACAGTTCCCAGCGAGGCTTTGCGGCTGGTCTCACTTTCGAAGACGGCTCTATACACATCTTCGTAAGTCAGATTAAGGCGCTCCGCGAGATGCTCACGGGGCGCCTGATGTTCGGTTCGCAAAATGACTCCCCCAATGTCAAAGAAAACGGCTTTAACAGACACGATACTTAATTATTTTCCTTTCTGCTTTTTGACTGTGCTCGTCGCTTTTTTGTCCGATGCCTTACTGGCTGACTTGGCGGCTGTTTCGGCTTTTTTAGCTGCGGATGAATGTCTCGGCTTTGAAGGTGAAGCAACCGGTGCCGGGGTGCTCTCGACTTTGGGCGTCACCGCTGCCGGGGCAGTTGTCGATGCGGATTCCAGCGGGGTGGCGATAGCTTGTTGCCAGCCGGGTGTGAACATCTCCAATCGCTCGCGTGAAACGGAATTGGCGCGGCGGCAGTGCGGGCAAACTGCGTCATAGTGGTGCATGTTTTCAGTATGCATCAGCCGAAGCGCTCCAATTTTTTCATTCATGCTCAACGTAAAAGGAGTTTGACAGTACGTGCAACGTAGATTCATGGTTTCTCCTTGTATTGATGTGTCTAGTATAGCCGATTTTTAATTTCGTTCCATTTTATATGCGCGCAAACACCCGCAGTTTGCTTTTGCGGGATGTTGGACCAATCGGCTATTAAGTGATTCTATTGGCCAACGCCAGTCGAAAGGCGACCTGCTTGCAGATCATCCAGCGTTTGTTGGACGAGGCGCAACTTGCCGGGGGAAAGCAGGGACGGGTCAACGTCAGCCAGCCCCAGCGGCGATTGAACATTTTGTCCGCCTTTACCGGCAAGGAGGTTGGGCCAGGCGTTTTGGATGGCCTTGATCGCATCAGAATGAATGGTCATCACCCAGCCTGACGGTTTCGGGTTTGGCAGGGAAACGCCGATCACCTGCGTGCCGGTTGTGCCAAGGTAATCTGTCAGTTTTTGAACTGCGATATCGGGATAAAGATAGATGGTGTAGACCTTGTGCTGGACGATCAATATGTCTGCGTATGCGCCATAATGGGCTGGGTCTTCCGTCGAAGGGATTGTAACAACTTGCGGAAAACTGTACGGCAGTAAATAGAATGGCCTGCACAGGCCGCAATAATAAGCCATGCCGTTCGAAAAGGCAGCAGCGGCTTTTTGCCCATCAGTGCTGTCCTGTGGAATCAGAATGCCGGTGTGGTAATCATCGCTGATCATAGCCGCGGTATAACCTGCCAGGAATGCCGGAATATCAATCTGTGTGGCGGCCCCCAACACGCTGACGTTGCCTGCAGCAGTGATGCCAGGAATGTTCACTGCCAGGAACTGAACTTGTGGCGCAGCCGCAGCCAATGCAGCGATGCCCGGATCGGGCGGCAGGGCAACCACAATTTTGAGACCCGGTTCAAGGTCCGCGGGCGAGAGCGTATTGCGAACCTGAAATCGCATTCCGGCTTGTTGAGAAAGGTCATAGACCGTTTTTTGAAGCGCATCGGATTCGGTCTTGTCCATATTGGCAGGCAGGACCAGGATCGTTAGTGGAACAACAGGGGTTGGGGTGAGGGTAGGCAGGGATGTAGGCGTAATGGTTGGCGCTGCCGTTGGCGTGGCGGCTGTTCCGCCGAGGCCGCAGGCGCTGAGGACGGATGCAATTAGAATGATGAAGAAGATAAGTTTTGCGCGCACATGTTTACTCCATGATCAGAATGCGTGAATTATACTTCCCCTTACAGATGCGCAGATGCCACCCATTGGGTGGCATCTTATTTTTCAGTAGCTAATATTATTTCGATGTAATCTTGATGGCCTTGGGCCGCGCCGACTCGGCTTTCGGAAGGCGCAGGGTCAACACGCCATCGGTGATCCGAGCCTCGACCTTGTCTGCGTCAAGCGCAGATGGCATCCGCAATTCGCGTCGGATCGAGCCGTTTGGAAGTTCCTGCAGGAGATATTCGTTCTCATCCTGGGCGAATTTGCCCTCGATGCGGACGACATCTTCCAATACCTGAATATCGAGATCATCAGCCTTCAGGCCCGGCACGGGCGCTGTCAAAACGAAGGCATCATTTTCGTCGCGGACGTTGACAGCTAAAAAGCGAGTGTTCTGTGAGTGTTCGGCGGCAGCCATCCAGCGGCGAGCCATGCGATGTGGGAACGGATAAGCATAGAAAGTCATTTTGGTTTCTCCTTATATTTGTTGCTTAGTGATTTGACTTTGCCTATGATAGTTTCCGTGTATAAGAAATCGAATAGCGAAAGGTCAACAAATTATAGGAAAACATCATGGAATATTTTTTGCTTTTGCTGTGCTGCAATATCCAGCGTGTTCAATACCATTTACATGGCTTTTTCCCTGTAACGGTATAATCTGCGCATGTCAAGAAATTTTCTGTTATTGATTTTGCTTGCCATTATTATCGTTGCGGGTGTTTACCTATACATCACATACCATCCGACAAGCGCAAGGTCTGCGCAGGTTTTTGCCTGGATCAAAGATCCCGCTTCACGCCCGGACCTGGTCATTGCTGCCGGTTCAAAATGCGGATCGGCCCCGTTTGCTTTTCCCACCACCGGCATGGTCGGCTTTCTCTGGGACGATACAATGCAAGCTGGTCATCGCCATCAGGGAATTGATATCTTCGCCGGGACAGATATTAATGTAACCAAAGTGATTGCGGCTTACCCTGGTTATCTGACCCGTTTACCGGATTGGAAATCATCCGTCATTGTGCGCGTTCCCAGTGACCCGCTTCAGCCCGGTCGTCAGATTTGGGTTTATTACACTCACATGGCTGATCCGAATGGAAATTCTTTTATCTCATCCGATTTTCCAGCGGGCACGTCTGAGAAACCGGTCGAAGCCGGGACTTTGCTTGGCTATCAGGGCGATTACTCCGGCGATCCGAACAACCCGGTCGGCGTGCATTTGCATGTCTCGATAGTCAAGGATAACGGCGGACAATTTATGAACGAGTTGGATATCAATAATACTTACGATCCTTCTCCATATTTTGGTTTGGCACTGGATGCAAATCAAAACAAAGATGAAATCCCAATTTGCAAAGCGAGCAATCCATGACAAATTCTTTTGAAGGCAAAGTCGTTCTCATCACCGGCGCGGGGAAGGGAAAAGGCCGCGCATTGGCTAAAGCTTTTTCAGCGCGCGGCGCATTTGTGGCGGTCAATGATATTTCGCCGATCAATCTCGATGAACTGGTTTCGCAAGGCGGCGGAAGGATCAAAGCGTATGTGGACGATGTGGCAAAAAAAGTCGCGGCGCAGGCCATTATTAATCAAGTTGAAGACGATTTTGGCGGGGTTGATATTTTGATCAATCATGCTGCTGTCGAACCGCGCGTGGACTTGCTCACGATGGATGAATGGGATTGGCATCGTGTGTTGGATGTCAATTTGACTGGAACATTTTTGATGATGCAATCCGCGGGGCGCGTGATGCGCGCAAAAGGTTCCCTCTACGAGGACTTCGCGGGCGTGATCATCAATTTGATAACGGCGACCCGGCGGGGGCTTGCCCTGAGCGAAGTCGAAGGGTCGGGAAAGGAAGCGGCGTATCTTGCCAGCATGGCCGGTCTGGCCGCGCTGACGCGCTCTGCATCCATCGAGTTTGCATCGTATGGCGTCCATGTTCACGCGGTGGGAACGGGCTTTCCTGAATTTCATCACGCCGACCCATCCGTGCCTGCTGATTTGATCGAGGCGGTATTGTATTTATGTCGGTCAGATTTGAATGGTCAAATTCTCAACCTGGAGGAGCGATGATGGAATTGTTGGAGTATCGGATGCAATTGATGAATACCCTCGAAGCATCTGCAAAGGAATTTCGGGATGTATGCTTGGCGATCAAGAATCCATATTCCCCGATTGAAGAAGGCGGATGGAATGCACATCAATTGGCGGCGCATACGCGCGATGTGGATAAACTGGTGTATGGCATGCGCGCCCGCCGCACCTTGGAGGAAGACAATCCACAGTTTGAAAATTTCGACGGCGATGCCTACATGGCTGAACATTATGATGCCCAGGAAGATTTGAGTTCCCTGTTGGACGGTTTTGTATTGAGCGTTTTGTCTTTGGTGAAGGTTTTACGCGACTTACCCGATGAAGCGTGGGCGCGTGAGTCGCATCACATCATTCAGGGCCGTGGCTTGACTTTGCAAACCTGGGTCGAGCGCGATCTGGGTCATGTAAAGGAACATTTGGAAAGTATGAAGAAAGCGAAGTGATCACCAAATTAAAAATCTCCGTAACAATATTGTTACGGAGATTTTTAATTTCATTTGTCACCAAAGTGGTAAATGAATGAACGATACCAGCCAGCTCAAGAACAACGGATGAACTTCAAGAACAACCAACCCCATAATAATACCGACTACAAACCCAGCAACGATGTCGGATACATAATGGACTCCCATCGCGACGCGCGCCAACGCCACAAGCGGCGCCCAAATCCATAACAGCAGCGCTACCCAGCCCGGACCCAAACCGGCCGCGACCACTGCGATCGTGAACGCGCGTGCGGCGTGTCCCGATGGGAACGAGTGTGGGTCGGTGTTGCGATAGATGCTGCCCCATTCGCCCTCAGGACGTCTGCGCCGGATGCTGAATTTGAGCGACATCACCAGCACAGCCAAAATGGAAATGCCTGCCAGCACGATGATGGCCCATTGTTTCCAAAATGTGTTCCCGGCCAGCCACAGAATGATCAGCCCCAATCCCCAGAACCATGAGTCGCCCGAATGGGCGAAGAAGACAGCGAAGCTGCGGAGCGCGCCGGGCTTTTCAGCCACGCGCAATTTGTTGGATGTGTCAGCGTCAAGTTGAAGGATCGATTTGAAATTCATATTCACCTGAAATAAAAACGGGGCGGACAATTGTCCGCCCCGTGGCGGGGGTTTTATTTTATTTGGCTTTGCCAGCCGACTTTGCAGCGGGCTTGGTCTTTGGCGAAGATGTCTTCTTCGCAACGGTTTTCTTGACTGGCTTTGCCTTTGCCGTGGACTTTGGCTTCGAAGACTTGGCAACCTTACGGACTCTTGATTCCATATCTGCGCGCATCAGTTCGAGTTGGTGAGGCTTGTCCACATCCATGCATGGCTCGGCTTCATTCCAGACGATGGCGCGGCCGTTGATTTTTAGACGATCCGATGCTTTTTTGACTGCCTGGTCAAGAGTGATGCTTCTCGTGAATACCTGGAAAAAAGTGTCCAACCCGATAAGAGCAGCCTGTGCGATGGGGTTTTTGCGGTTGCCAATTAGTTTTTCCCACATGTCGAGATATTCCGGTCCTGCCATGTCGACATGAGCTATGTTGATATCTGAGCCGCACAGATCAATGTCTTTCAGGTGAGTATAAGTGCGTTTTGAAGTGGGATAACGCGCTTCCATTACTTCGCGGGGACAAATGCCGTAATAGAGATCATCTTCTGTTTGCATGCAGGTTTCGATGAGCCAATCCACCTGTGCGCTGGAGATGGCAGGAATATCCGATGATACGATAAGAACATATTGGTTCTTTTTATTTAATTCAAGTGATTTGTCCACGCCTGCCACGATATTGGCCAGCATGCGTCCTTGATTGGAAATAAAATACATCGGCTTTTTGCAGGTGATCTTGCTTTTTGGCGAGATGCCCGTGATGATGACATTATCTACGTTTTTTGCATTACCCAGGGCATCAAGCACCCATTGGATCATGGGTTTTCCGGCGATCTCAAGCAGGGCTTTGGATTCACCCTTGGTATAGGTATATAAAGGCTCATTGGGTTGTGGGATTCCACCTGCGGTAACGACAGCATCCATAAATATCTCCTTTTCCATTGCCCCCGACCCTCTTCATTTGGAAGAGGGTCGCGAGGAAGAAAACATTAATTCAGTTCTTGTAATTGCGGCTCAAAGCCAAGTTTGCCGAGCAGGTCGTTGTATTCGTCATGAGTCAACGAGCGGCCCTTGCCGGAGATGGCGACCATTGCGGCTTCCATCATATTGGTCCCGAACGAGCGGCCATCGAGTACGGGCGTGGTGGTGATGAGATATTTCACACCACATTTCTTGAATAGCGCCACATCTTCAACCGTGGTGGTATTGGTCACGATGACTTTGCCATTCATATCATCAGGCATGTGGCGTTTAATATAATGACAATCGCCTGCGACAACGCTTGCCCATTGATAAAATTTCTGATATTTGGGAGTACGTATTTCCTGCTTTTCACCGGTTGGATAAACCCATTCGAAAGGCAATCTTCCCACCAGCGGCATCAAAAGACTTGCCAGGGTTTTTAGCTGGCCTGCGGTGTGCAAGGCCACAGGGACACCAAGTCCGAACATGAGATCGCCGAATGCGCATTCGTAACCCGCGTCAATAAAACTTATGGACATTCCCCAGCGGTCCGCGCCGCTGACAACAAAAACTTTTTTGCCCATTTTGTTGATGTAATCGCCGAGTTTGGATTCAAGGAAAGCGGCGGATTTGTTCTCAAGAGTATTTTTCAAACCCACGCCGTCCACAATTGGGGTTTTCTTGACAAAGCGGATCATGGGGCGGACCGAGTAAAGTGGATACCACTTGTTATCCACCATCAAACCCAAGTCTGCGCCGCCGACGCCAAAGGCGTCCACCTTGCCGTCCATCTCCTCGTATTTGTGAGCGGCGGCTTCCATGTCACCGTCGGTGCCGATACGCTCGATGCTGACTTTCTCGCCCAATAAAGTTACTTCAACCGCTTTATTGCGTTTTGAAGAGCCAATGCTAATGCTGACTGCACGTTTCATAAGTTACTCCTCATAAATGGGATGCGGCGAGTATACACCGAAGTCGGGGGGCTGAGAATGACTTTATAGCGGGAATCAGATTCGGGGTCCAGCAAGGAGCGGATTAAAAAATACTGGGCGGCAGTTTACTTGTCGCCCAGAAAATTTTGCTAATACGGTTTCGCCAGCAAATCATCCAGCACTTTTTGGGAACTGTCGCCAATCACCGCGTGCTGGCTTGCGCCGTGCGCGTCCATGGTGACGACAACCGGGAAGTCTTTCACTTCGATCACCCACATCGCCTCCGGTGTTCCAAATTCCATTTTGTAGACACCCAATACTTTTGTCACACGTTGGGCGATGTACGAAGCTGCGCCGCCGATGGCGTGGAAATAAACGCCCGGTGTTTCCTGGCAGCCCTTCAAAGTTTTGGGTCCCATGCCGCCTTTGCCGATCACACCTTTAACATTGAAGTGTTTCATTACATCGGCCTGGTACGGTTCCTCGCGGATGGATGTGGTTGGCCCGGCTGCAACGAACTTGTAGTCTTTTGTATCCAGCCCGGAAACGACCGGGCCGCAATGATAGATGACCGAGCCATTCAATAACTTCTTCAATTCTTCATACACTTTTAGATCATCGCCTTTTGGCTCGCGGGTTTTCTTGATGAAGGTTTCGAT
>VFSW01007819.1_pt1 | contig 15466 bp, 12 predicted proteins | sample 5358111 | NCBI WGS metagenome assembly VFSW01 (sample SAMN11554181, study PRJNA540505) | mine drainage metagenome | isolation source: sediment from site ElyBrook_90M | place: USA: Ely Copper Mine, Vershire, VT | collected 2017
AACCGCGGATTGTCTGGAGTGCCACGATCCGCATCAGTCCGATGATAAGCATCTGATGGCGAAATTCACCCATATGCCGTTCGCCGGAGGTCAGTGCGATACCTGCCACCAGCCGGCCAAGGATGGCAAGGTGGTGCTGACGGCCGCCACCCCAAAGGAAATCTGCGTGACCTGTCACTCCGAAAAGGGTGACCAGATTGCCAATGCCAAAGTGCAGCATCCGGGGGCGGCGGGCGATTGTACCGACTGCCACAGCCCTCACGCCAGCAACTACCCGTACTTCCCAAAGCCGAATCCGGTTGCAGTCTGTACGGGTTGTCATAGCGACATCGCCGAACTGGGGAAAAAGGCGCATCCGCACCAGCCTGCGTTCGAACAGGGATGCGCGATCTGCCATGATCCGCATGGCAACGACAATTCCCACCTGTTGCGCGCCAAAACGCCCAACGCGCTGTGCCTGGAATGTCACGGGCCGGAGACGGTCCCGGCCAAACTGGAGGGCCAGCACCTGGTAACGATTTTTGACGGCAAGGTGAAGCTGCCGGACAATTACTTCAGTAAAGTAGTGGTGTTGCCGATCAAGTATGGCCTGGGCCATCCGGTGGCCAATCATCCGATTTCGGATGTAGTGGACCCGAAAGACGTTACGAAGGTCAAGATGCAGCTGAATTGCCTGACCTGTCACCAGCCGCATGCTTCAGCCAAGGCCGACTTGTTAGTTAAGGATCAAGAAAACAATATGGCTTTCTGTGACACCTGTCACAAGAACAGATTCAACATAGGCCAGTGAAAGTTCTGCAGTGGAGATTATGAAGATGTTTGTTGTATGTTCAAAGTCAGTTCGCGCTTACAAGTTGGTGGCCTTGGGACTGTTTGTCTCTCTCGTGCTGGGGTCCCCATTTCTGGCTTACGCCGGCAAGAAGAAAAAGGAACAAGCACCAGCGCCAGCGGCCCAGAAGGTAGACCCGGGCAAGATGCTCGACCTTTCCAAGCTGGTCTGGCCCGGCCCGCCCGACGTTGCCAGGATTCACTACGTGGACTTCTTTGCCGGTATGAAGATCGACCGCACCGCGGCGGCCCAGGCGAAGAAGAAAAAGCAGAGCTGGATGGATCGCATGGCGGGCACCCCGGAAGGGGATGAGAAGCAGGATAAGTTGCTCAAGGACTTTCCCTACCAGTTGATCGGGCCCTATGGCGTCGGCGTGGATTCCAAGGGCTTGGTGTACGTCGCGGACCAGAGGGTGGGCGCGATCTTCATCTTCGATACCGAGACCAGGGACGTGCAGCTTATTAAGAATGGCACCGATGCTAAGTTCGCATTGGTCAACGGCATTGCGATAGACGATAACGACCGCCTGTTCGTCTCCGATGGTCAGCTTGGGCATGTGCTGGTCTTCAGCCCCGAGCACAAGCAAGAGGGCGTGATCCGGGAAGGCATGGTGGATCCCAACGGGTTGGCGATCGACACGGAAAATCGTCTTCTCTATGTGGCGGATACAGAGCAGGACCAAGTGCTGGTCTACGATGCCGACTCCTACAAACTGCTGCGGCGGATTGGGAAAGCTCCGACCAAAAAGCATACCCTGACCTCGCCGGGGGACTTTTCCAAGCCGACCAATGTAGCTGTGGATTCGGATGGAAATGTGTACGTCACCGACACGCTGAACGACCGCGTTGAGATTTTCGATGCGGGGGGCACCTTTATCAGCACCTTCGGCAAGAACTGTGATGCGCCAGGTTGCTTTGAACGGCCCAAAGGGATTGCCGTCGACGCCGACAAGAACATCTGGGTGGCCGATTCTTTGATGGACCGCCTGCAGATCCTCAACAATAAGGGGGAGGTGCTGATGGTAATTGGCGGGCACGGGAACAGGCCCAGCCAGTTCAGCGACCTGGTTGGAGTGGGCTACGACAAGGTCAGGCATCGCATTTTCACGACCGAGGATTACCCTGGCCGCATGCAGGAGTTCCGGTATGTGACCGAGGCGGAAGTGGCGGCCGAAAACGATCGCGCGGCCGCGGAGCGGAAGAAGAAGTACGGGGAAGCCAAAACAGACGCCAAGCCACCCGAGGCTGCCGCGCAGCCTGTTGCGGATAAATCCGCGCCGGCAACTGGATCGCAGACTGCCGCGCCCAAGTAAGAAAAACAAGCTGCGGACGGCTGGAATCCGGAGAGAAATCTCCGAACACAAGTATCCATCTTTAGGCAGTGAGATGCATCCGGGGAGTACGTCTCTCCGGATGCATCTCACTGCCTAAAGAGTATTTCTTCTGCTCCTGTTTTATCTCAACAACAACTGGCCCAGGCGCAAGACCATCCCTTTCGCTGGCGAGGTCGAGGAGTCCTGCCATGACGTGGGCGCGCAGTCCCCGGCGATACGGCGCGGTGTGAGGAATTTGACCAATGTGGGGCGACCTTCTGGGTTAGAGCCCGCAGCACTGTTTCCGGGAGGTCCCGGAGTTCCGCTGCCATGGAGGCTTCCATCTGTCTTTCCAACTATTTATATAGTCTGGTTTCATGCACTTGCAAATTCATGGAGAGAGAAGCTGCCCGTCCGATGGATTACGGCAAAGCAATTGCAATATTGAGAGCGTGGTCGATGTGAAGTACGACCATCGGTTTAGCAAGTGCAGTACGGCGGTGTGGTAAGCCGCTTCGGATTTGGTGGTCAAGAGCCGCTAAAGCGGAGAGATGGAAAGATCCATCCTCTGAGCAGTAAAAAGCAGTAGCTGTACATTGAAGAGACGTGTGCTCTTCATATATCAGGAGGTTACTTTCATGAAGAAATTGATGCTCATCCTCACTGTCCTCGCTCTGGGTGCTTTTGCCATGGCGCAGATTGGCGCTCCCACGTCCGACGTTCTGGGCGCTCACTTGAACTACGGCCGTGGTTGCGCGGCTTGCCACGCTCCTCACGGCGGCGCATACGGCAACGGCGCGGCCAAGGCCGCGCAGACCTCGGCGAACTCCTACCTCTGGGGCCAGGACACCACCAGCCTCCTGGGAATGACCATCACTGTCAGCGGCGGCGTGGTTGAAACGCTGCCTGCCGCTCTGTCCGCCACCACGCCCGATGTCAGCGGCGTGTTGATGTGCCTCAGCTGCCACGACGGCAACGTTGCCCAGGGCGCCATGATGAAGAACCAGGTCTATGAGACCCTGCCGGCGACCTACGGCACCTTCAACCCCATTCCGACCCTGCTCGGCAACGCCGGCGCGCTCGGCGTGGGCAACTACACTGCCAACCACCCGGTGGGCCTGAATGCCGTTCTGACCTGCGGCGGCACCTGGAACTGGGATTGCACCAACGTCAACGGCACCATCACGATGAACGGCACCGCCTCGTCGCAGTTCGTTACCGACTACGGCTTCTTCGTCTCGCCCGCGGTCTATAGCAACCAGGCTGTCATCATGTGCACCAGCTGCCACAACCAGCACTCGATGAACGCTGTCAAGGTCACCAACGGTCCGAAGTCCGGCCTGCCCAGCGGCATCTACGAGACGATGTTCTTCATCCGTGCGCCTTACAACCCGGCCAGCACCACCGCCGGCTCCAACCAGACCGCTCAGTTCTGCCGCGAGTGCCACGGCGGCGAATCGAACGAAATGTCGGGCGGCGCGGCCCTGCCGACCATTTTCTAATCAACGCAGCATAAACCTGGGGGGAGAGAGAAATTCTCTCCCCCTTTTGCTAGAATCTACTCATCAGCGAGGCACCATGAAGTACCAGTTTCCAGTCTGCGCCGTGCTCCTGGCAGCGCTCTCCCCTCTCTCCGCTCAGCTCGTCACCTCTCACACCCCGCAAAATTCCTTTACTGAGGCAACGGCTACCATGCGGGCGGTGGGCAAGCCGGTTGCCAGGGTTAACGGCACGGAGTTGACGGACCGCGACCTGATGGCCACGATGTACACCATGTTCCCGTATGCGCGCCAGCACAACGGCGCGGTGCCCAAGGCGATGGAGAAAGACATCCGCGCGGGCGCCATGAAGATGATGATCTTCGAGGAGCTGTGCTATCAGGAGGCGGTGCGCCGCAAAATGACAGTGCCGCCGGCGAAGCTGCAAAAGGCGGAGAACGATTTTGCGCATCAGTTCAAGGACCCCAGGCAGTTCCAGCAATATTTGCAGGCGGACTATCATGGTTCGCGCGCGCTGTTGAACAGCAAGATCAAGCGCTCGCTGTTGATCGACGCATTTCTGAAGGCCCAGGTCTATCAAAAGGCCAACGTAACCGACGCCGAGCTCAAGGCGTTTTACGATAAGAATCCCGCCCGTTTTCAGATCAAAGAGGCTTTTGCTCTTCAGACGATCACCATCCTGCCTCCCGAGAATGCGACTCCGGAGCAGTTGAAAGAGGCGCGCAAGCGGGCCGAAGATGTACTGAAGCAGGCCAAGACGGCAAAGACCTATGAGCAGTTCGGCATGTTGGCAGAGAAGTACAGCGACGACGATTACCGCGTGATGATGGGGGACCATAAGAACGTGGCGCGCGACAGTCTGCCGCCCCAGGTGGTGCAGGCCGCACTGGCCCTGAAGCCCGACCAGGTGAGCGATATCATTCAGGTCGATAATGCCCTCACCATCATCAAGGTGACCAAGCACATCATGGCGGGCAAACAGAGTTTCGAGACGGTAAAGCCCGAGTTGCGCAAGCAGATGCAGAAGTGGAAGGTAGAGCAGTCGCGCGCGGCGCTCGACAAGCAACTGCACGAGAAGGCGAAGATCGAAGAGCTGTAATCGGCTAACTCCGGCTGCCCTACCTTCGCGCAAGTGCAGGGGCGAAGGCGGGGCGCCAATTCTACAATTGCTGGTTGAGACGTGGATGCGCTCCGCGTCTTTTTTGTGCAGCGGGACTTTCGAATGCGAGTGCGGAGTTGACGCCGCAATGGGGCGCGCGATTGCAGACGAAGCGCGGAGAAAAGAATTGTCACACGGCTGCTTACGGGAGAGCTCTCATCCCGTCTAACTTGCAGACACCAAGTTACATAAGTCATCTGTTCAGACTGGATGAACACCAGTGTACAATGAACTAAACGCATACATGTCCATCCACGCACCAACTGCAGTCCTGGTGCGTTTGGTGCGCGCAGAGCGCTTGGTTCAACAAGGATCAGGACAGTTTCGTTTGCACTTTATATATAGGACCCACTGGTCGTAGTGAGCCGCTGCCTACAAATCGCATTCTTGGCTGGGGCTCTCCTGTTTGCGCTCCCGCTGTTTGCGCAGCTTCAGGCGGACGGTTTCAGCCTCAGTGCGAGTGGCATGCTTTCCACCTCCTACAACGGAGATTACGGCAACCTGACCAGCTCGGATCACAGCATTGGAGTGGGAGGTACCGGCACGGTTGCGGGGTACTACTTCAACCCCAATTTTCTCTCCTTCAACGCCACGCCTTACTACAATACGGGGAGGGACAGCTCCGCCTATCGCTCCATCTCCAACGCCAGCGGCGTGGAAAGTTCGGCCACGATTTTCGGGGGCAGCTCGTTTCCCGGATCGGTCAGCTATTCCAAAGCGTATAACAGCCAGGGAACCTTTAACCTACCCGGACTCGCCGATTTCACCACGCATGGCAACAGCGACAGCTTCGGGGTCTCCTGGGGGGAGCACGTCCTCGGGCTGCCAAGCTTTTCGGTAAGCTACCAGAGGACGGGCTCACAGAATACGATTTACGGCATCAGCCAGAGCTCCAACGCTACCTCGCGTAACTTCAACTTAAATAGCAGCTACCAGTGGCTCGGCTTCGGCCTGGGTGCTTCTTATTACATGGGTAGCTCCAGCTCCGAGTTTCCCGAGCTTCTTGCCGGCAGCACGCAGCTCGAAACGAGCAACACGACCGACCACGGTTACTCGTTCAGCGCTTCGCACCCGCTTCCCTGGAACGGCACATCCTTCGCCACCTATAACAGCTCGACGGTGAACAGCATCTTCCTGACCTCGGACACGAGCTTTACGGTGAATTCGTTGACTACGGGCGCATCATTACATCCAACTCAGAAGCTGAGTATGTCGGCGGGCATGCAGTATTCGAGCAATCTCAGCGGTAGCATTGAACAGCAGTTGATCGCAGCCGGAGGCGTGGCAACACCCACGAACCAGCTCAACTCGCCGGCCAAATCTTACGACTACAATGGCTCGATCGGTTATGTACCTGTGGAACACGTGCAGGTGCAGGGCTCCGCGGATCGCCGCGTGCAGGAATTCATGGGGCAGACTTTCGGGGCCAACGTCTACACCGCCCAGGTAAACTATACCCATCCTCTCTTTGGGGGAAATTTCAGTGCATCGTCTGCACTGGAGGACGGCACGATCGACAACAATCCCCAGAACACGCTCGGCTTTACCGCTACTACCGTGTACGGCCGCGAGATGGGGCGTTGGCACTTCGATGGCGATTTCAATTATCAGCAGGGCGTGCAGACGCTGCTGGTGACCTATACAAGTTCTTCGTATGGCTATGGCGGATCGTTGCGGCGGAAATTTCAGCGGGGTATTATTTGGTCCGGCTCCTACGGGGCTTCTCGCACCGGACTGACCGGCATATCTGGCACTACCAGCACCAATGACAGCTTTAGTAGCGGCCTGATCCTGGGGCGCTGGGCGAGTCTAGGCGCAAACTATGCGAAGTCGAGCGGAAATGCAATTGCGACCGGGGCTGGCCTGGTGGCCACGCCGGTACCCTCGCCGATTCTGCCCGCCAGTTCGATCGTGCTGTTTGGCGGCAGCAGTTACTCGTATTCTATCGGCAGCTCCCCCGTGCGCAGGCTCACGCGGTCGGCGAGCTATGCAAGGTCGAATAGCAACACAGGGAGCGGCGCCGGTTTAATCGGCTCCACCAATACCAGCAAGTTTCTCAACACTCTTGTGCAGTACCAATTCCGGAAGATGTGGTTGACGGGTGGATTCAGTCAGCTGTCGCAGGGGTTCTCGGCGTCTACTCTCCCGCCCCAGACGATCTCATCGTACTATATTAGTATATCCCGATGGTTCAACTTCTTTTAGGCCGACCGCATGGACGCAGGCCGCGAGTGGCTCTATGGGTCCTCTCTGCCGTCTTTCTCCTGATGGCGCCGGCGTGGGCATCGCGCCATGCGAAGGTGGCAGAGGTTGCGCCTCCCGACCTGTTGATGGATGGCGGCCGCAAGCTTAGTTATGAGCGCAAGTTCAGCTCCGAACGCGATGTCAGACCCAATCGCGGATTCTGGAGAAAGCTGGTTGACGTTGTCGCCGGCGAACCGGACTTTCACTACCTGGTTCGCCCGTACAGTGTCGTAGTAGATTCTCGTGGCCGCATCATCGTGACCGACCCCGGAGCGCGCGGGATTCACATCTTTGATTTCCAGCAGCAGAAGTACAAGTTCGTTTCTCGTCAGTCAAAGCGGACAGATCCGATGCGGTCTCCGCAATGCGTAGCTCTGGATGCCCAAGACAACATTTACGTGACCGATTCGGACGCGGGCAAAATTTTTGTCTTTGATTCCAACGGAAAATATAAGCGAATAATCGGGAGCCTGAGAGGCGGCGAAGGCTACTTCAAACGTCCCACCGGAATCGCCATCGATTCCTCTTTGCAGCGAATCTACCTGACGGACACTCTCCGCAATCAGATCTTCGTGCTCGACATGCAAGGCAACATTCTGCAGACGATTGGCCAAAATGGTGAGGGCGATGGGGAGTTCAACTACCCGACGGAACTGCGGATCGTGGGCAAGGATCTTATGGTCGTGGACGCAATGAACTTCCGAATCCAGATACTGGATCGCTCTGGAACTTTCCGCTCCTCTATCGGAGTGATCGGAGACAGCACTGGGAGCTTCTTCCGGCCCAAAGGGGTTGCGGTTGACTCGGAAGGGGATATCTACGTTGTGGACGCACTGCTGGGCGAAGTGCAGGTTTTTAGTCGGCAAGGAGACCTTCTGTATCACTTCGGGAATACCGGCACCAAGCCTGGGGAGTTTCAGTTGCCAGCTGGACTTTTTATCGATAACAACGACCGTATATATGTCGTGGACTCGTACAACCACCGTGTCCAGGTGTTTCATTATTTCGGATTGCGCCAGTCCGCGAAGGGGGAACGTCAGTGAGGCATAGGGTTTTGTGGGGATGCCTGATCGCCGTGTTGGCCGCCAGCACATTGTCGGCGCAGATCGGCGGCGATGTAATTGGGGTACACAATTTGGGGCCCGGAAGCAAGTCTCCCATTACGGGCAGGATGAATAATATTTGCCAGTACTGCCATGCTCCACACTTTGGGACCGGAAAGGGGCCGCTGTGGAATCAGAAGTTTTCAACGCAGACCTACACTCCCTACAGCAGCACCACCTACGTTGAGAAAGGCCTGAGCCAGCCTCCCCTGGGCGGCCCCAGCAGTTTGTGTCTTAGCTGTCACGATGGAACGGTAGCGCCAGGAACCACTCAGGCCTATGGCAACATCACGATGACTGGGGCCATGCTCAGTGCGGATGTGTTTGGAACGAACCTGTCTAACTCACATCCTTTCAGCCTGGTGCTTCCGATGACAGATTCCATCGAACTGGTTTCGACCCTGGTTTCCCAACATTTAACGGCTGATCCAACCGGCGCGGTGAAGCTCATTAACAACAATGTAGAGTGCAACTCATGTCATAATCCTCACGTTCAAGCGAAGGACAAGATCTCACTGAACTTTCTGGTTCGCGACAGTTCGAACGGCCAGATGTGCCTCGCCTGCCACGACCCGAACCGAACCATGACTGGGCAGGTGAACCCGTTGGTGGGCTGGTCCACAAGTATTCACGCCACGGCGACCAACAAAGTGACCTCTGGAGCCGGTTCCTACAGCACAGTCGCACTGAATGCCTGCATCTCATGTCATTCGCCGCATGAAGCAGGGGGACCAGCGCGTCTGCTCCGCGCAGCCAACGAACAGGACTGCCTTACCTGCCACAGTGGCGGCTCGAATATGTCTCCTGCAGCCCTCAACGTATTTGCCGAATTCGGCAAGGTCGGGCATCCTTTCCCCGCAGGCGCAAACACGCACGATGCAGACGAAGGTTTCCCCCCCGCAGCAGGTGGGCCTGCAGTCGTGCTTCTCAACAATAACCGTCACGCAACGTGTGTGGACTGTCATAATTCCCATTCCTCTATGCAGGTGGGCACCTTCACCCCGCCGCCGGCCTTGCGGCCATCGCAGAACGGGATCGCTGGAATCAGTGTGACCGATGGCACCACCGTCGTGAATCCTTCGGTAAACCAGTTTGAGAACTGTTTCCGCTGTCACGGCACCAGCTCTGGAAAAGCCGTGAATCCTGTCTTCGGGTATTTTCCGGTGCGCGCTGTGGCCGCAGGTGACCCACTGAATGTCATTCTGGAATTCAGCCTAACTGCTACCTCGAGTCATCCTGTTACGCATACCAGCACCAGTCCGCTGCCCCAGCCCAGTCTGCTCCCGAACATCCTGGACCAGGCCGGGATCACCAAGGGACGCGCGATGGGCACGCAGAGCTTTTGCACGGATTGTCACAACAGCGACGACCACCGCGAGTTTGGAGGGGCTGGTCCCCACGGCCCGCCCGGCTCCCAGTGGACGCACATTCTCGAGCGCCAGTACTTGGACAACCAGGCGCCTTTGCCGGGACAGCCGATCACGAACCTTTATCCAAATCCCGACCTCAGCGTCAATGGCCCGTACGCGCTCTGTGGCAAGTGTCACGATCTGACCAATCAGATCATGCAGAACACCAGCTTTAATCAGCACGCGTACCACATCAATAGCGGTTTCTCCTGTTCGGTCTGCCACACGGCTCACGGGATGGGAACAACCAGCGCTACGATTACGGGCGAGCGGCTGGTCAATTTCGATGTGAACGTGGTTGCTGCAAATGGAACGACCGCCATCTCCTACAACCGGACCGCAAACACTTGCACGCTGGTCTGCCACGGCTACGCGCACAATTCAAATGGATCAGTTTCCGCCGCTGTGGTAGTGGGTCAGGTAGTGAAAGCGAAATAACGAGTCGTCGAATGGAATGAGGTGCCGAAGACTATGCAGACGACTTCTGGGGCACAAGTCACCCCAGCTTGCAGCAATCGCAAAAGTGGGCTGAAGCTTCTGCCGGTGCGAGTGCTGGCATTGTTGTTGCTCTTCTGCACTGCCGAGGTGTACGAGGCCGTTCATCTTTCGTCGCTGACGGATCCTGACGTGTGGCTGCATTTGAGAACGGGACTCTGGATTTTGCAGAATCACGCGGTGCCGCACACGGCAGTGTTTTCGCAGTCCGCGCAGTTGCCGTGGATCGCCAGTTCTTGGGGATTCGACGTATTGCTCGCCGCCGGCTATAAGCTGGCCGGATTGCGCATCGTCCCTCTGACTCTAATGGCGTTCAAGGTTGCGCTCACGGTGTCGGCGTTTCTGTTGGCTCGCAAGCTGGGCCGGAATTTTCCGGTCGCGGTATTCCTTGCCATCGCCGTGCAGTACGCGCTTCCGGCGTTGCGGCCGCTCCCATACCTTGTTTCAATTGTGTGCTTCTCCATCGAACTGCTATTGCTGTTCACAAGCCGACGCACGGGAAACGTACAAATTCTCTATTGGCTGCCCTTGCTCTTCGTCTTCTGGGTAAACTCGCATGTCCAGTTCGTATACGGCCTCATGGTTTTGGGCCTATTTGTCGCGGCTGCACTGACCGAAGATTTCTGCCGCCGCTCTGGCTTGGGCTGGTGCGACACGCGGCTGGCCGCCATTCCGGTGAGGACTATCGGAGTCATAGCCGCCCTCTGTTTCGCGGCCACTCTGCTGTCGCCCTATTCCTACCACATCTACAATGTGGTAGTGAGGAATGCTCGCCTGGCTGCTTATATTGCGGATGAGCATGCCATGAACTTCCGGCAATCGCAGCATTACGTTCTATTGTTGTTGGCCATGGCCGCATATTTCGCGCTCGGCAGGCTCCGTTCGGTCGACTTTTTTCCACTTTCCCTCATGGTTGCCGCCTCCATGCTCGCATTTCGCATTCAGGGAGACGCCGCGTTTCTGGCCATGGCGTCCATCGCCGTCATTGCAGATGCATCGTGTTCTGCCGGGAAGATTGAAGCATTGCCCAGGGTGAATCTTGGCAACAGGGAAGCTGTAGCAACAGCCGTACTGCTAGTTGTGGTCACCGCACTGGCAGCCTCCCGCATTCCTTCCAGCCAGGAGATGCTGCTGAACAGGATGGGCGATAGCCTGCCCGTGCGAGCCTGCGATTACATTCGGCAGAATCAGCTTCCAAATCCTTTATTTAACGAATATCGATGGGGCGACTTCTTGACCTTTTATCTCCCCGGCTACCCCGTAGCCATCGATGACCGCACCGATCTTTATGGTGACGAGATTATCACCCGCTACTTCGAGGAGACGAACGGCAAGGCACCGCTCAATTCCGATCCATTCTTTGCGAATGCCCAGACCATTCTGTTGACGGCAAACTCTGCCATGGCCGAAGAACTCCCCACGATACCCGGTTTCACGGCGGTGTATCGCGATAGCCTCGCCACGGTGCTGGTGAGGACGGGAGTAAAGTAGTCGATATGCGACGAGCGTTATCCTTAGGAACCATTCTGGTTCTGGCATTCTTGGTTTTTCTGCCGACGCTTCACTATGCGCTCGTTTACGACGACATTGAGCAGATAGTCGAAAATCCGCGGATCACTGCGTGGAGTTACGTCCCTGGATACTTCACGACGCATCTTTGGGCCCATAACCCGCTTGACCCCGCATATTATTACCGGCCCGTCTTTCTGCTCTGGTTGCGGCTGGTGGACGCCACTCTTGGTCCTCCGGGGCCAATTTGGCATTTGGCCTCGATTCTGGCGCATTTGGGTGCGACAGTCTCCGTGCTCCTGCTCATCCGGCGCCTGATAGGCGATTGGAAGGGGGCGGTTCTCTCTGCCGGATTGTTTGCCATTTACCCCATCCATACCGAAGCCATAGCTTGGGTCTCGGCAGTCTCCGAGCCGCTGTTCACCATCTTCGTCGTCCTCTGCGTCTACTACTACATCGAGCGAAAAGGTGTCATCAGCATCGTCTCGCTCCTGTTTGCGGCACTGGCGATGTTTACCAAAGAGACGGGGATCATGGCTCCCGTACTCATCCTTACCTACGAATGGATGCACTCCGGTTTTAAGCGTGCCCTGGAAGCATGCGCACCGTACGCGATTCCTGCCCTGCTCTTTACGGCGTTTCGGACGCATGCGCTCGGAACGTTGAATCCACAAGCGCCATCCAATATGAGCGTGAGCGCCATGATCTTGACCTGGCCGCGAGTGCTCGCGATCTATGCCACTCATCTGGTTTGGCCCGTGCACCTCAGTCTCAGCTACGACGCTCCGGTCGTAACCGCGGTGTGGCCGCTGCTGCTGCTGATCGTTCTAGTGGCCGGGCTGATATGGGCCGCCCGCGGTTGCAGTGTAAACATCCGCTTTGGCGCCGCATGGTTTGTCATCACACTCATTCCGGCATTGGGCATTCGCTATCTTCTTGCAGACGACTACATTCATGATCGCTACCTCTATCTGCCAACCGTCGGACTTGCGATCATCACCGCCGTAGGGTTTTCCAAGCTTCGGTTCACGCCTCCACGAGTCGTAGCTGCGTGTGCGTTGGCATCGGCTCTATGCCTGGCAACGCGTTCGGACTTACGCGTCTGGCAGGACAACACCTCGTTGTTTCGCCGCGCTCTTGAAACTGCTCCCCGCAACGTATACGCCATGAACAATCTTGCGAACGCCTATCTGGCATCCCATCGTGAAGCTGAAGCCTTGCCGCTGTTACAGAGGGTAATTGCATTGATGCCGGGCGAACACCAGGGCTATTTCAATATGGCCCGTTACTACCATCAGATCGGAAACTATGAGGAAGAGGCGCGGTATTTTGCAATCTTCCAGCAGGTCTATGCCCAGCAAGCGCAACGCGAAGGCCGCTAGCGTAAAGGCGAGACGACAAACGGGATTGTAGACATGTACTGACCGCCATGGGAAAATGAGTACTTAAAATGGAAAATCAGACAATACCAGTCAAGGCCGCTCATCGGTCACGCCAGTTAATATCCAAGATATTAGTCGCCGTCATCATTCCGGTGTTATTACTCGGGTTGGTCGAAATTGGGTTGAGAGCTTTCAAGATTGGTAATCCAACTAGCGCTACTCGTCCCTGCACGGTGGGTGGCCAACCAGCATCTTGCGACAATCCATTTTTCTCGTCAACGTTCTTCCCTCACGGCATGGAACGGACACCCAGACCATATGCGATTCTTCCAGACAAGCCGAAGACGACTGTTCGTATCGTGATTCTCGGGGAATCAGCAGCTTACGGCGACCCCGACCCCACATACGCGTTTAGCCGATATCTTGAGGTGATGTTGCGGGAGAACTTCCCTGGAACGAAGTTCGAGGTCATTAATACTGCAATCACCGCCATCAATTCGCATGTTGTGTTGCCCATCGCCAAGGACATGGCACAGCATCAGCCTGACATCTTCATTGTCTACATGGGCAACAACGAGGTAGTCGGCCCCTTTGGACCAGGCACCGTACTGACTCGCGGCGGGTCGAGTCTCCCAGTTATTCGAGCAGGAATAGCCCTTAGATCCAGCCGGATAGGACAACTCATCGCGAAGGGCTTCGACCCCAAACAGCAGAATTCACAGCAGTGGCGTGGAATGGAAATGTTCCTTGAAAGACAGGTTCCGGCAAGTTCGCCTGCCATGGAGCGGGTGTACCATAATTTCGCCGCTAACCTCGGGGATATCATCTCAGTTGCACGCGGTTCTGGCGCTCAGGTATTCGTGAGCACCGTGGGAACAAACGTAAAAGACTGTGCACCGTTCGCTTCCATGCATCGGGAAGGTATGGATCAGGAGTCGCTGCGTTCATGGACGGCGCTCGTACAACAAGGCTCCGCTCTTGAAGACGCAGGAAACCTTACCGAAGCACTGAAACTATACCGGTCAGCGGAGACCATTGATCCTCAGTATGCTGAGTTGCAGTTCCGGATTGCTCGCTGTCTGTGGGCACTTGGGGATTACTCAACCGCGAAGGACCACTTTTTCCTGGCGCGAGATCTCGATACCCTCCGCTTCCGTGCAGACAGGCGAATCAACGACGAGATTCGCTCAGTCGCAAAAGCAGCAGGCCCGGGGGTAGAACTGGTGGATGCGGCCGCGATGTTTGCCCAAGAGAGCGCCCACGGAGTTCCCGGCAGGGAGTTGTTTTACGAGCACGTGCACATGACTCCTCAGGGCAATTACCTGCTGGCACGCGCCTTGTTTCCGCAGGTCGCGAGCAAGCTAGCACCTGAGATTAGGCAAGCTGCACGCAACGTCGGCATGCTTTCGGAAGAGGATTGTGAAAGATTGCTGGCGCTGACTCGTTTCGACCGCAGGCGGCTCGCGAATGAGATGCTTGGACGATTACACCGGCCTCCGTTCTCGAACCAGTTGAACAATTCCGAACAAATCGAGAAGATGAGTAGCGAGGCACAAGTCCCGGCTGAATCTCCTGAGGAGACTGTTGCGCAATACGAGTGGGCAATCTCCATGGCTCCGGATGATCGCCTCCTACATCTCAACTTTGGCTTATTTCTTTCCCCGTTCGACCAAGCTGGAGCTACGCAGCAATTCCAAAGCGCACTGCCTTACGATAACGCTCCCTACCTGTGCAACTGGCCAAGAAAGCTAAACTGAGGGCTCCGGGCTCATAAGGGATACATGAATGGCGCGACAGAGGAAACCTGCGCAACGGCAAACAGTATTCCGATGAGGGATATCAACACGGCTAGAGGGATCAGCCACCAAAGCTTGCGCTGCCATAAGAATCCGAAGACTTCACCAACAATTGCGGAACGTGATGCTAGTTTCCGTAAGATATTCATGTTATTCACTTCCCGAGACGATGATTGCCGATATAAAGAACGTCGAGGCCGCTTTTGCGGAAGGTGCGTAGAGCATCCTGCGGGCTAGCAACGATCGGTTCTCCCCTTACATTAAAGCTCGTGTTCATCAAAACCGGAATTCCTGTGGCGTTACCAAAACCTTCAAGCAATGCATAGTAACGGGGATTCCACTCACGTCGAACGGATTGCAAGCGCCCTGTGCCCTGGTGGTTTACTCCTGGAACTTGCTCCCCAACCCCATCCTTCCAGGGAACCACGAGTAACATGAAACGCGTGGGGTATTGTTGTGTCAAATCCGCAGGCTCTTCAAACATCGAAGCTACGCAATCTTCAGGGACGACCGGAGCAAAGGGGCGAAATGGCTCGCGAAACTTAATCTTGCTGTTCACGATACCCTTCATCTCCTCTCTGCGAGGATCTGCAAGAATGCTGCGATTGCCCACAGCCCGCGGGCCCCACTCAAAGCGTCCCTGAAACCCTCCAATGACTTTCCCGGCCGCCAAATCCTGAACGGCACGTTCGATCAGTTCGGCTTCGTTCGCAATGTGTGCGGCGGAGG
>VFSW01007820.1_pt1 | contig 15462 bp, 14 predicted proteins | sample 5358111 | NCBI WGS metagenome assembly VFSW01 (sample SAMN11554181, study PRJNA540505) | mine drainage metagenome | isolation source: sediment from site ElyBrook_90M | place: USA: Ely Copper Mine, Vershire, VT | collected 2017
TGTAATCGCCGTCGCGGATGCCGTCTTCGATCATCGAGTCGCCCTTCACCCGCAGACAAAATGTATTGTCGCGCCGGATGAACTCGTCGGGCACGCTGATGGTTTCGTGGTTCTCGACCGCCTCGATCGGCGCGCCCGCCGCAACGGTGCCGAGCAATCGGATCGCCCTGGCCGCTTCAGGCTTCTCCGGCGCTGCGACCTCGAGCGCCCGGCTGTGATTGTGCTGACGCTTGATAAACCCCTTCTGCTCGAGGTTGTGCAGATGCTTGTGCACGGTGGCGAGCGACGACAACCCGAAGTATTGGCCGATCTCGGCCAGCGTGGGTGCGTAGCCGTGTTCCCTGATATAGTCGTTCAGGTAGTCGATTAGCTGCTTCTGCCGCTTGGTCAGCGTCGCCATTGGGTCTTCTCCCCCTGCGCTTGTGCGATGGCAAATGATGGCGAAAATCAGGCGAAGATGCAAGCGCGGAAGCCTCAACGATGCGGGGACGGTTTCGCCGTCTCGACGCGTCGCATAATCTCAACTACGAGCCCAGTCCGATGGCGAAACTGCGAATCCAATTCGAAAACGGCGATCCCGAAAAACTAATCGAGTTCGACCCTGCCAAGGCGCCGTTTCATCACGACGGCAAGCCGGGCTCGATACTCGACGTGATGCTGGGTCACGGCGTCCATCTCGAACATGCATGCGGCGGCAATTGCGCGTGCACGACCTGCCACGTGATCGTGCGGCAGGGATTCAACAAGCTCGGCGAGTCCAGCGAGCAGGAAGAAGATCTGCTCGACAAGGCGCCGGGGCTCACGCCGACTTCGCGGCTGGGATGCCAGGCGGTCATCGAGGATCCCGACGCGGAAATCGTCGTCACAATCCCGCGCTACACGATTAACCAGGTCAGCGAGGCGGCCGAGGAATGACGGCCGATCGACTTCCCGCCGCGGCCGGCATGCGCGCGTCGCTCAATGCCCGCGTCGCGAAGATTTTCGATCACGCGTCGGACACCCGCTCGCTTTTTCTCTCGCTCACCAGCGGCAAACATCTGCGATTTATCCCCGGCCAGTTCATCTCGATAGCGATTCCGCTCGGCGACGAAACCCGCTCGCGTCCCTACTCGATCGCGTCGGACCCCGAAGACCGCGGCCCATTCGAGATTTGCTTCAATCGCGTCGCGGGCGGGCGCGGCGTCGGATGGATGTTCGAGCGGCGAGTGGGCGACACGATCGATTTCAGCGGGCCGTTCGGCGCCTTCACGATCGATCGCGCGCCGGCGGCGGAAGCGGGCTTTATCGCTGAGGCAACGGCGATCGCGCCGATCCGCCCGATGCTGAAGCGGGCGCTCGCTTCATCGTCGCGCGAAGCTGCGCCGCCGAAGATCCATTTGATTTACGCGGCGCCGGATCGCGAGCACATCCTGTACGCCGCCGAACTCGGCGGGTTGGCGCGGACCGCGTCGAATTTTTCGTACCAGACCGTGATTGCGCCTGCCGAAAAAATCTACGATCGTCTGTCCGAGCTGGCGCAAGCTCGATGGGTCATCGGCGACGCCGATCGCACGCGCCAGTTCTATATCTGTGGCGTCGGCAAGGGCGTGATTCGATTGCGCGACCTGCTCCGCGGGGCAGGCTACGAGCGCCGCGCCGTGCACTACGAGCAGTGGTGATGCAGGGGTGACCCCTGCACCCAATGTTAAGGCCGCGCTCCGTTGTCGCGCGCGGCCACTGCTGCGGGCGCGCCGTGTTTTCCTTTCTTAATACTGGCTTCCCGTGCCAACGGGTCTTCATACCGGCCAGCCGTGCCAACGGCCAGGGGTGACCCCTGCCCCCAATGTTAAGGAAAGATGCGGGCTTCGCCCTGTTAGAAAGGTTGAGGGGGAGTCGAAGTTTTCAACATCGCGCTACGGCGCGAACTCGGAAAGCAGACTAACCGTACCCGCGCGCCCGTCGATTCTCACGCCGCGCGCAATCGTCCCCTCGCGCTCGAGTCGGCGCGCCGCAGCTTCGACCAGCGCCGGATCGATTCCCAGGATTCGCGCGATCGCGCGCTCACTTCCGAATGCCGCGGTCGCGAAATATTTGGCGACAATTACATACGCCGCCTGCTTCCGGGTGAGCGCCCGAGCCTCGGCAATCGCGTCGGGCCATCGATGCTCCATCGTGTCCCACACGTAGCTGAACGGGTCGGCGCGCTCGTCCACTTTGAGCGCGAGAAATTTTTCCTGCAGCTCCGCCATCGCACGGTCGAACACCGCGCGGCGCGACGGTTGCGCGTAGCCGCTCGCGAGCTTCAGCACGCGAGTCTCGGCCGCGCCGCGCTTGGAGAGAGCGTCCATCACCAGTTTGCCGCAATGCGACAGTCCGCCGCGTTGGTAAAGCCTGCGATAGCCGCCCGGCTCGAGGCGAAGCTTAAGAAACGCGCCCAGCGTCTCGCGCGCGATGAAGCTCGGGCGTCGCCCGATCGCTTTGCCGTAATAGACCGCGCGGCGCTGCGGCAACGCGTCCTTTATCCGCCATGTCATCCCGATCGCGTAGTCGTGCTGGATGTGCTCCGGCATCGTGGGTTCACGCGTTCCCGCGATCGCCTCGCGCAGGCATGGCACGCCCATCCCGGCGGTGAATCCGGTGCAAAATCCGACCTCGTCGATGAATTTGAGCGCGCTCTTCTCGCCGGTCACGCGCCGCGGCGCGACCCGCCTGAAGTGAAAGTCGCGATGGCGCTCGAGCGCGTCGAGAATCTCCGGATTGCCAATCCCGGCGGGATCGATCATCCCGCAATTCGCTCGACGCAATCCGCGAAGATCCGCCGGTAGTTGGTCTTCACCGCGAGTCCGCGCGTGATTCCTTCCAACCCGATCAGCGCGCGAATCAGAAACACGCTGTGCGGCGGCGATTGGTAGAGCCGATTCTGCAGCGCAAGCTCGCCGACCTTGGCCGCCTTGCCGACCGTATCGTATTCGAGGGGATCGACGGCGCGATCCACCCTCATCGGCTCGAACAGGATGTGAATGATCCTGACCATCGGCGCCGCGTCCTGATTGCGACCGAGGTAACCCAGCTTGACCATCGCCGCCGCCAGCGATTTGTCGTCGCCGCTCAGAATCGCGCGCGCGACTTGCAGGTGCGCCTTGCGCACCGGTTCCGGGAAACGCCGAATCGAACCGAAGTCGAGCACGCCAAGGCGCGGATGGTGGCTCACCAGGTAGTTGCCCGGATGAAAATCCGTGTGCAGCATCCCGAACTCGAGGATCTGCCGCCACGCGAACTGGTGAATCTTGATCGCGACCCATTTGCGCAATTCAAAATCGACCTCCGGTCCCATCACGTCTGCCAGCGGATAGCCGTCGAGGTAGGTCATCGTCAGCACGCGCCGCGAACTCAGCTCCTTGATGAAGCGCGGAATCATGATTTCGCGATCCGCGCCGAGACGCCGGCCGAACTCCACCATGTTGCGGGCTTCGTTCACGTAGTCGAGCTCTTCGCGCAGGCGCTGCTCGAGTTCCCTGTACACGGCGCCGGTGTCGATTTGCTGGCGCATCACGTCATGGCCGAGCGCCTGCAGCGTGCGCAGCAGCAGTTTGAGATTGCCCAGATCCTGCTCGACCGTATCCTCGACACCCGGATACTGAATCTTCACCGCGACGTCGATACCGTCGCGCGTGACCGCACGATGCACCTGTCCGAGCGACGCGGCGGCAAACGCGGTCTGGTCGAAACTTCTGAAGATCGCCTCGGGCCGCTTGCCAATCTCACTGCGAATCTGTTCCGAAATAGTCGCGTAGCTCATCGGCGGCACGCTCGATTGCGTCGTCCGCAGCACGTCGAGCGCCTCGCCGGGCAGCAGGTCCCTGCGAATCGAGAGCATCTGGATCAGCTTCATGAACGCGCCGCGAAGCTGCTTGGAGCTCTCGACAATTCGCTGCGCGTTGCGGATGTGAGTTTCCAGCAGCTCGCGATCGCGCGCGGGCGCGCTCAGAAACGGACGCCTCAGCTGATTCCACAGGTAGCTGGAGCCGACTTGCGACGCGAGCTCGCCCATCTTGATCGCGCGCCGCGCGCGCCCGCTGGTGATTGACGTGTGTTTCGCCATCAGCGGCCGTCGCGCTCGAGTCCCACCCGGTTGATCAGCGTCGCCGCCAGCGCCGCGCCAAACCCGTTGTCGATGTTGACGACAGTTACGCCGCTCGCGCACGAATTCAGCATTCCCAGCAGCGCGGCCAGCCCGCCCATCGACGCGCCGTAGCCCACGCTGGTCGGCACGGCGATCACGGGCTTATCCACCAGGCCGGCGACGACCGAGGGCAGGGCGCCTTCCATGCCGGCGACGACAATCAGCACGCTTGCCTCGCGAATCACTTCGAGGTGCGCAGTCAGGCGATGAATTCCCGCGACGCCGACGTCGTAAACCCGCGCCACCCGATTTCCGAACAGCTCGGCGCACAGCGCGGCTTCCTCGGCTACCGGAATGTCGGAGGTGCCCGCGCTCAACACCATCACGATGCCGCGTCCCGACGGCTTGCGGCGCTCCTTGACCACCGCGCCAATCCGCGCGTCGCGATGGTACACCAGCGCGCGAATTTTGCGTTTGACGATGCGCGCCTTGTCCGCGGCCAGCCGCGTGATTATGAGATTGGTTCCTGACGCGAGCACCCGCCGTCCGATCGCTGCGAGCTGATCCGCCGTTTTGCCCTCGCCGAAAACTGCTTCGGGAATGCCGCGCCGGATGCTCCGGTGGCTGTCGAGCTTGGCAAATCCAAGATCCTCGAACGGCAACTCGCGGATGCGTTTGAACGCCGCGGCGGGAGTCATGCTGCCCGTGGCAACACCGTCGAGGATTTGGCGGATTCGCTTTTCGGTCATCGTCGCTTGAGAAGCTCGGGGCGGATCGGATGCGCAAGTGTCAGCATCAGCTCGCGCACCGCCCGTGCGTCGCTGCGCGTGACAGTGATCGTCAACTCGCCCTCGATTAATTTTTCGCCGGGCTTGGGAATATGCCCGAGTCGTTCGACCACCAGCCCGCCGATGGTAGCATACTCATCCGCCTCCGGAAGCTTGAGGCCGAAGCGCTCGTTCAGCTCCGCGATCGGCGCGCGCCCGATCACGGACAGCACGCGCGGACTGACTATTTTGGCCAGCTCCTCGCCAAGGTCGCGTTCGTCCTCGATATCGCCGACGATCTCCTCGATCAGATCCTCCAGCGTGAGAATTCCAGCCGAGCCGCCATACTCATCGACGATCACGGCCAGATTTTCCCCGGTGCGTTGCATCGCCACCAGCACCTCGTCGAGCGGCATCGATTCCGGAAAATAACTGACCGGCCGCATCACTTCGCTCACCGGGCGGCTGAGATCGGGCGCTTGCAAAAGATCGAAAACATGAACGACGCCAACGATGTCCGTGATTCGACGCCGAAAGACCGGGATGCGGCTGAACCCTTCGCGGCGGACAGTTTCGATCGCCGCCGCAAGCGAGGTTTCCTCCGGCACCGCATCGACACCGACCAGCGGCACCATCGCCTTGCGCGCATCGGCTTGCGAGAAGCGAAAGATTCGGCTGATCATCAGTTGCTCGGCGGGCAGGATGGCGTCGTGCGGCTGCTCGGATGCGTCGCCCGGCCGCCGCCGCATCAAGCGCGCTAAATCCTCGCGGCTCAGGAACACGCTCCCGGCATCGGCCGGCACACCCGCAAGCCGGCGAAGCAATCGGCTCAGGACAGTCTCAGCGCCGAGCAGCGGCGCGAGCACGGCCGCAAGCAAACGCAACGGCCGCGTGGCGAACAGCGCAAACGCGTGCGGATTTCCAAGCGTCAGCAGCTTAGGTATCCATTCGCCCAGCACCAGAGTAATCGGCGTCAGAATAAATGGCGCGAGATAAACCAGGTGCGGCCGGATTTGATGCAGGAAGCTGGTGAGCAGGACCGCCGCGACAACCGTGGCGAGGTTGGTACCGGTCAGCGTCAGCGCCAGCAAACGATCGCGATTGGCCAGCAATTCGCCGAGCATTCGCGATCGCTCGTGCCCACCTTCGCTCCCGGCGCGAACTTTCAAATCGTCGGCTGAAACCAATGAGATCTCTGAGGCGGCGAAAAACGCCTGCACCACGAGGCATCCGGCCAGCGCGACGATCAGCCAGGCCATCGTCATCGATGCATCCTCACCAGCTCGACGGTCGCGCCGCGCCCGCGCTCGATGGTGGCTTCGAATTATCCGAGCCTCAGCTTCTCGCCCGCGCGCGGCACGCGTTTGAGCCGGCGCAGGACCAGGCTGCTCAGCGTCTTGCCGCCGCCATAGGCTTCGACCACGCGCGCCGGAGCGAGCGCGTCCGCCAGCTTGCCCAGCGCGATTGCGCCCGACACCGACCATTCGTGGTCGGAGATTTTCGTGAGCTCGGGAATTTCGCTTTCGAACTCGTCGCGAATCTCGCCGAATAATTCCTCGAGCAGGTCTTCGAGCGTCACCAAACCCAGCAGGCGGCCGTATTCGTTGACCACCAGCGCGATCTGAAAGCGCCCGCGGCGCATCTCGTCAAATAAATCGGCGAGCAGCTTGCCCGGCGGGACAAAATACGCCGGCCGCAGCAGGCGCTCCACGCGCGGCGGCGATGGCTCCAGGCGGCGCGCCGCGAAATCCTTGGCGTGCAGAATTCCGACAATATTGTCCTGGCTGTGGCGATAGACCGGCACGCGCGAGAAATTTTCGTGCGCGATTTCCGTCACCAGCTGCGCCACCGGCATCTCGATGTCGAGCGAGAAGATTCGCTCCCGCGGCGTCATCACCTCAGCCGCGCGCCGCGCGCCGAAGTCGAACACACGATGAATCATCGCACGCTCGGCGGGTTCAACCTGTCCCTGGTGCTCGCCGAGCCTGAGCAGCGTCTTGAACTCCGCCTCGGAGACCGGGCCCGGGCGCGGTGCTTGCTCCAGCGGCGTGAAATGCCGGGCGAACGGATGAACAAAATCGGCGAGCGCCGCCAGCGGCCGCGCCGTGATCCACGTCACCGCGGCCGGAAAGCCAAGTGCGAATGTCTTGGGCGTAATGTCGCAAAACAAAAGTACGATCGCGAGCATCGCCGGCGCCGCGACGATCGGTCCCCATTTGTCGCCAAGCCACGCCAGCGCAATGATCGTCGCGAGGCAGTCGGCGAAGATGTTGCACGCTTCGTTCAGCCCGATGATGACGATCAACGACTCGAGCGGCCGGCGCATCAGACGGTCGAGCGCGTGCTGCACAAGAAGGCTCATCTGCTCGCGGGTGTGCTCCAACCGCGCCATCGAGAACAGCGCCGTCTCGGACGCGGCCAGCGTGGCGCTGAGCACGATAAGCGCCAGGACCGCCAGAGGCAGCATGAACATCATCGCTTCTATCTAACCGCGCGATCGCAGCTGATCCCATCCTGCGATATTCGGTGCGCTATCACCAATCAGGTTCACGCGCCTGCCCCGAACGATCGTGCCGATTCGCCGCACCCCGACGCGCAGGCGGCGCGACAGTTCGGATTCGCGCAGGCCGGGCCTCGCGCAGAAGATCAGTTCGTAATCCTCGCCGCCGGTGAGCGCGTGCACGAGATTGTCGCCCATCAGCGCACGGTACGCCGGCGAAACCGGGATTCGCGAGGCGTCGATCTCGGCGCCGACGCCGCTTCGTTCGAGGATGTGACCCAGGTCCTGCATGAATCCGTCGCTGACGTCGATCGCAGCCGGCGCGGGCGTGAGCGCCGCCAGGCGTTGGCCGGGATACAGCCGCGCTTGCGGGCGCAGAAATCGCCCGACGAGGTATTTTCTGGCGGCGCGATCTTTTTTCGCATTGCCGCGCGGCTTCAGCTTGCGCGCCAGGATGCGCCAGCCGAGCGCCGCATCGCCGAGCGTGCCGGTCACGAAGATCTCGTCGCCGGGACGCGCCGTATCTCGTCGCATCGCAGCGCGCCCAACCTCGCCGAGCATCGCGATGGTGATCGACAGCTCGCGCGCGCGCGTAATGTTGCCGCCCACGATATCTGTGGAGGCTTCGCGCGCCGCATCGCGCAGCCCCGCGTAAATCCGTTCGAGCGTCCGCGTTGCAATTCCCTCGCGCACGGCCAGGTTCACGACGCAAGCGGTCGGACGCCCGCCCATCGCCGCGATGTCGCTCAAGTTGACTGTGAGCGCGCGCGCACCAAGCGCTTGCGCACTGCCCCATCGCAGATCGAAGTGAACATGCTCGACCATGCTATCGATGGTAAACAGGGTCTGCCCCCGCGGCCGCGAGACAATTGCACAATCGTCGCCGGCGCCGAGGATCGTGCGGCGGCTGAGGTGGATTCCCGCGCTCAGTCGCGCGATCAGTTCGAATTCGCCGGATAGTTTGCGGGATGCGTCGGGCAGTTTGCTCACGGCGTGCGCGCTTTCGCTGGTTGCGCTTCAAGCGGCAATTCCGCGACCAGCGTCAGTCCATGCCGGCCGTCCGCGAAGCGGGCTTCGACCCGGCCGCCGGCCGCCTCCGCCATCGCGCGCGCGATATACAGTCCCAGTCCGCGGACCGCGCCGCGATCCCCGCTTTTGTTGGGGCGCTCGAACAGCGCTTCCAGTTCCGCCGGTGAAAGGGACGGGCCGTTGTCGGTGACCTCGACCGCAATCGATTCGTTTCGCATCCGCGCGCGCAGCACGACTTCGCCGCTCGTCGTCCTTCCGATCGCATACGCGAGCATGTTTCTCACGATCCGCCCGACATGACGCCGGTCGAGTTTGCACGCCGGCAGCCGCGCGATCTCGATGCGTAGGTTCAGGCGCCGCCGCCGCGCCTGCCGGGCGCAATCCTCCGCGACCTCGCTGAGCACCTGGTTCGGATCCAGGTCGGCCGGCGCCGGGATGACGTCGTCTTCCTGCACCTCGTAGTAGTCGAGCACGTTGCTCACCACCAGGTCCATGTTCCACGCGGTCGAACCGATTCGTTCGAGCAGGTCCGTGCGCTCCTTTGGAGTGATGTCTGCCTCCTCGAGCAGATTGACGTAGCCGCTCAGCGCCGCGACCGGGCTGCGAATGTCATGCGCCATCGTCGCGATTTGCATCTGCCGGAACCGCGCGGCTCCCTCCAGGTCCTGCACCTGTTTCTTGAGGCGGCGGCGGAATCGGCCGATGAAAATCGCCGCGTATTGAGCCAAGATCGCCGCTGTGACCAGACCCATCCATCGGTATATCCCGTATGGCGTTGCAATCGGCACCAGGTACTCGGCCGCGGCGTAGCCCAGTAGCGCCGTGACAGCCATCGCAAGCTGCCAGCGCGTGCCCCAGCTCACGAACGCCGCGGTTGCCAGCGGACACAGTATGATCGCGACAAAGCGCGACTCCGGGTCTCCCGTAACTCGGCTGATCAGGATGAACATCCCGATCACGAACAGGCTGTACAGCAGGACCCAGGATTTCCAACGGCGCTTGAACCAGCGCGTCCACACCAGCCCGAAGAACAGGCAGGTCACGCCCAGCATCAGCCAGTCCAGGCCTGACCCCGGCGAATGCTCTCCCCGCACCTGCTGTTCGCGCGCAAGGTACGCCAGCAGCATGAAGATCGCGACCGCGCCGCCGAGTTTCACGACTCGCAGCGATTCCTCGTCATCCTCGGTCCAGATGAACTCCGCAGTGGCGCGGCCGAGGCCGGGATACGTCAGCGCGGATTGGCCGTCGTTTTTAATTTGCTCCGCCAATCAGGCTCCCCCAACATTTTTTCCGCGCCGTCCAACTCCTCTCATGATTACCAACAGCCTGACCTCAGCGCCGGATTGCATCAAGCGCCTTTTCCATCGCGCTCAACGCAAAATCGACCTCGTCCGGCATGATCGTAAGCACCGGCGCAAGCCGGACTACGTTGTCCGCATTGAGCGTCCAGTTCAGAACCACCCCGCGCGCTAAAGTCGCCGCCACAAAGCGCCGCGCCAGCGCCGCATCGCGAAACTCGATACCCACCAGCATCCCGAGTCCGCGCACTGCCGCGATTTCCGGCGCGCGCATCGCCAACAGCCGCCGCACGATCTCCTTGCCAATCGTCGCGGCGCGCTCGTACAGACGTTCGCGCACGATCACGTTCAGGGCAGCCAGTCCGGCTGCGCACGACAGCGGATGGCCGCCGAAGGTCGTTATATGTCCGAGCGGCGGATCGTGCGAGAGCGTGCCAAGAAGCTCGTCGCGGCCGCACAATGCGCCCAGCGGCAGGCCGCCGCCGAGCGCCTTGGCCATCACGACAATGTCGGGCACGACGCCAAAATGCTCGAGCGCGAACAGCTTGCCGGTGCGGCCAAAGCCCGTCAGCACCTCGTCGAAGATGAGCATCGCACCCGCGCGATCGCATCGTTCACGCAGCGCGCGAATGAATCCGGCCTCCGGGATGCGCACGCCGGCCTCGGCCTGCACCGGCTCGACAACCACCGCCGCGATGGTCGAATCGATTTTCGCAAGCGCTCCCTCGTCGCCGAACGGCAGATGCCGCACCGGGCCGGGTAACGCGCCGAACGGCTCGCGCATCGCGCGATTTCCCGCCAGCGCAAGGGCGCCCATCGTGTCACCGTGATACGCCCCGTCGAACGCCACAAATCCCGCGCGTCCGGTGAACTTGCGCGCCACCTTCAGCGCGCATTCGATAGCTTCCGCTCCACTGTTGGTGAAATACACGCGCTCGAGCGGCCGCGGGAGAAGCTCGGTGAGCCTTCGCGCCAGCATAACCTGGCTCTCGATCACGTACTCGCCGTACACCATGACGTGCAGATGGCGTCGCGCCTGCTCCCCGATCGCGGCGAGCACCTCGGGATGTCCGTGGCCGAGGGCGCAGACTCCAATCCCCGCGATGAAATCGAGATAGCGCCGTCCGTCCGACGCGACCAGCCACGAACCCTCGGCGCGCGAGATCTCCAGCCCGATCGGTGCGTCGGAAGTCTGCGCCAGATTTTGGCGGAAGAAATCGCCGAGCTCGCTCATCGCGCTCCAACCATCATATCGATAAACCCGCCTCCACCGTGGCGCCAATCAAGCGGCGGCGATTGCATCTCGCCGGGTGCGCACACGTACGGTATACCGATCGCTTCGACGGTTGCGCCTATGCCGGCGACTTCCGATTCATCGCCAGCCACCGCCATCGCTTCGATTCGTCCCGATACACCCGCGATGCAATCGCGAAATTCCCCGAGATCGCGCACCCCGGTCACGTGCACCGTCCTGAACCCCGGCGAAACTTTGAAGGAGCCATCCCGCGCCGAACTCGGCTCGAAAACCACCGTCCATTCAAGCCGGTTTCCCTCAAACAGCTCGACCGGCTCGCCCGCAATCCGCCGCCAGCGCGCGCGCTCCCGCAATCCGCGTATTTCGGCGGCGTCGCGCAATGGGATTTTCGCCGGCGGCATCGATTTCCCCATGCGTTCGAGCGCCGCTGACATTCGGATCGCCAGGTCGCGCGCTGCGTCGCCGGCATGACTCACCACGAACACATGATGGAGCGACAGGCAGCCCAGTTGCTCGAACAATGCGACATCGCGCGCGAGCAGCTCCGCGACCCGGTCGATACGCGACGGATCGGTAGCGCCCGGCGCGACCACGGCGGCGCTGACCCGGCTGCCGAATCCGATCACATTGGGCCGGCTGTGAAGCGACTCGATCGTCAGGTCGTCGCCGTACGCCAGCACCCGCTCGCAATTCGCGATCAACGCCGCGGTCAGATCCAAGCGCGCGCGGCTCCAGGGGAAGACCTCGATGCGCGCGCCGGCGTCGGGATCGATCTCGGCGAGCGTGCGCGCAAACTCCGCGAAAAATATCGGCTCGGCCGAGGCGGTTTTGACCAGCACCCCTGCGCCTGCCACCAGCGCGATCGCGATCTCGTGCATCCCGGCGCCGGCAACGTTGCCTGCGGCGATGAATCCGGCCGTCTTTGGCCTGTCGATCCCGCCGCTCGCCGAGACCCGCGCGGCGATCGACTTCAACGCGTCGATGGTGAATGGTTTCAGCAGCGCGTCGATCGAGTTTTCGAGCATCGCGACGGAATACCCCGCCGAGCGCGCGATTGCGGCGATCGCTTCGCGTCGGCGCGCGTAATCCCGATCGCGCCAGAGTTCGAACGCGCGCGCCAGTGCCCTGGCCATTCGATCCGCGCCGGGGTTGACGTTTTCTGCTCCGCGCACGCGCGCCGCTGCCGATGCTATATCCGATTCGATCAGCCGTGATGAATCGAGGCCGGCCGTGCCGGGCCCTGGCACGCGCGCCTGCGCTTGGCGCGACGCCGTACTCACGCTCATCGCGGAGCCTCCACCCGTTCGGGGGTCACTCCGGTCCCGCGCGCCGCTTCAGCCGCGGAGAATTGCCCAATCGCCAGCGCGCAGCCGCGAGCCTCTCGGCCCGTCGCTCTGCCAAGCAGGCGAACCCGGCCACGCTCGACCCAGCCGAGGTCTTCCGTCATGACCGCGGACACCGAGCCGACGTTGGCCAGATCGAAGAACGTGAGCAGTCCGATTTCCCCGTCCGGCACCGGCCTCAACGTGACCGGATCCCGCGCCGTCACGCGCAGCCATGGCGGCGGAATTTTGAACCGCTCTTTCGTATTCTCCTGCGAATTTGTATTCGACAGGCCGGGGCAGTTGAACGCCGTCGCGTCGTAAAGCTGCGAGCACAATTCCGTCATCCCGTATTCGTTGACAACCATCGCGGGCGCGATCGCGAGCAATTCGCCGGCCCGCCGGATCACCTCCGCGGCTTGCATCGGTACGGCCTGCCCTTTGGCCCCGCCGGTGTCCATCATTCGCGAACCCGGAGCGAGCCGAAGCTTCACGCCGCCGCTGCGAAGCTCGGAAAACAGCGCCGCGAAGGCAGCCGTGGTGCCCAGGATGCACACCGGTTCGCGCCGTGCCTCGGCGTCGGCAAGAAACCCGGTCGCCGATTCTACATCGATACGGTCGCGCGATGCGGCCGCCAGATGCGTGCGCGTCCCGAATTCTTCGATACACCAGCCGATCATCGCCGCCAGCGACGACTCCGGCATCACGTCCGCGGTCGGATGCATCGCGAGAATCGCCACTCGACGAGCGTCGGGGAACAGCATCGTGCGCAGATGAGAGATCGCCGAGACGCGATAAATCCCGGGCCGCGCAACGATATGGCGTCCGCGGCGTTCCCGCCCCTGCGTGGTCCCGCTGGTGAGAAAAATGGCTGCTTCTGTTGATTGCACGGACCCGTCGATCGCAAAGTCGGCGTACTTGAATGCGACATTGCTGACCGCCGTGATATCGTCCACGATCCGCACCGCGCCAGGATCGACGCCGCGCCCTTCGCAGTAGCACCGATATGCGCCAACCGCCTCGAATTGATGGCGAAAGACGTCCAGCGCAAGCCGCTGGAACGATTCAGGCTCGGGCCTGTGAATAAACGTAAGAACCTGCTCGTAGATGGACATCGGATTCGCGCCACGGGCCGGCGGGGGATGATCATGGCACCGCCACGCGCGCCCATTCAATCCTGTGATCCTGCGGCGCCTTTTCAGGGGGCAAAATGGCCTTATTTACGCGGCTCTCGAAATGCTCTAGACTCCGCCTTGTTGTGGGAGGCGGGGGATGCCTCGGCGGCGGAAAGAGCCGGTTAAGCGGGGCCTTCGGCAGGTTGCAGGGCTTTATTTAGTCAATGCCGTCCAGCGTACCGCAATTTGGGATGTAACCAACTTTGCGTTTACGAGATATTATTGCTAAACAGGTTGCCTTCGAATCGGGGAGAACCATCGCGAAATGAAGAAATTCGCCGCCGGCGTGATGCTGGGCTTTGTTGCTAGCTGGGCTGTTGCTTTTGCTTCGGCCAACGTGAGCCACAATGGCAATTTCTGGGGCCGCCTCAATGGCGCAGCCAAGGACGGTTACGTCAATGGCTACTCCGATGCGATGCGGGTGAGCGTCGGCAAACTCGACGTCCTCAATTCCGCCGCCGAACTGTTTCATTGGAAGGGCGCCCGTCGCATTATCCGTCAGCTCTCGGGACAACTCTCGATGGGCGGGGTGACCGCGAATCAGGCGGTCAAGCGGCTGGACGAGTTGTATTCCAATCCGAAGTATAGCGAGCTCGATCTCGGCGAAGCGCTGCAGACGCTTTCGATTCGCGCCAATGAAACCGCGCTGCCCAATGCGCGGGTGAAGAGCGCGAAGTAAACCCCTTCGATTTTCTCATCTGAGGCGGTCTCGTCAGGGACCGCCTCTTTTTTTTCGCCACACGCTCTGAACGATCGCGCTTGAAACGGCAGGTGCGCGGTCCTAGCCTAATTCGCGGGACATCCACGTGAACGCGCCCATATTCCTGCTTGAAAAAGTTCTCCGCGCCACCGTTGGCGTTCACTCGCATATCCCATCGACGCATGTCTCGACCGCGATTGGGCTGGGCACCGATCGCCGCGGCACCGGCACTGTCATCAGCCCCGACGGACTGATCCTCACGGTTCACTACCTGTTGCTCGGCGCGCAAAACGTGATCGTCACGCTGCCCGGGGGCGAGCAACTCAAGGCAAAGATCGTAGGCAAGGATTACAGCACTGGACTTGGCCTGCTGAAGATCGATCGCGACAAAATCCCCTGCGTGGAGGTCGTGTCGTCGGAAAAATGCGTCGTCGGGCAGGAGGCGTTCACCGTCGGCAGTCTCGGCGGCGAGAAGCGATGCGCTGATTGTGGCATCATCACGTATCTCGGTCCCTTCGACGCGGTCTGGGAATTCGTGCTCGACAAGTGCGTCTGCGTCACCGCCTCGTCGCTCAACATCGGGATGAGCGGCGGACCGATCTGCAATCTTCAGGCGCAAGTGGTGGCGGTTTCATACTTGAACTTCGCCGACCTGAGCCGCGCGATTCTTGGCGTGCCGGGCGAATGTTTCCTCGCCGTCCGCGATGAGTTGATCAAACATGGCCGGCGCACCACCACCGCACCGCGCGCCTGGCTCGGCGTGCTCTCATACACGCTGCGCGACCACGTTGTGATCGCGGGCGTGATGCCCGGCGGTCCGGGTCAAAAGGCCGGCTTGCAACAGGGCGACCTGGTTATTTCGATCGATGACACCGACGTGAACGACCGGCGGGTTCTTTACGAGGCGCTCCGCAACCATCGGCCCGGCGAGAGCGTCAATCTCAAGGTCCTGCGCGACAATCGCGTTTACCAGCTCGATATCCCCGCCATCCGCGCCGAAGATTACTTCGCCTAGATTCCCGCGCCGTCGCGCGAGATCCTTCGCTGCGCGCAAGATTACAAAAAAATGCGAGCGGCCTCCTTTTCCCCCCCCTTACCGGTTCTAACAGGGCCCTTCGACTTCGCTCAGAGTAAACTCCGCCCGCATCTTTTCTTAGCATCGGGTGCAGGGGTCGCCCCTGGCCGTGGCGACGGCAGCGCAGTATTAAGCCACTGGCAGAGGCCGGGGGGCGCCCCCCCGCGGGGGGCGGGGGGTGGGGGGGGGGGGGGGGCCCAACACCGGGGGGGGCGGCGGGGGCGCGGCGGGGGGGGGGG
>VFSW01007821.1_pt1 | contig 15461 bp, 9 predicted proteins | sample 5358111 | NCBI WGS metagenome assembly VFSW01 (sample SAMN11554181, study PRJNA540505) | mine drainage metagenome | isolation source: sediment from site ElyBrook_90M | place: USA: Ely Copper Mine, Vershire, VT | collected 2017
CCGCGGCGGCACTGCGCGCCGGAAAACCTGTCGTCGTGGATAAACCCTTCACAGTGACCCTCGCCGAGGCCCGCAGCCTGTCTCAGATCGCGGCGCAACAGGACCGCATCCTTTCCGTCTTCCATAATCGGCGGTGGGATAGCGAGATTCTCGCCACCAAGGCGATCCTGGATAGCGGCGTGCTCGGCGAAATAGCGCATTATGAATCTCACATCGACCGCTTCCGTCCTGTTGTTCGCCGTCGATGGCGCGAGGACCCCGGTCCGGGCGCCGGACTGTGGTTTGATCTCGGCCCGCACCTAATCGATCAGGCCCTCTACCTTTTCGGACTCCCCCAATCCGTAAACGCCAGCTTTGGAATCTTGCGCAACGGCGGACTGACAGACGACTGGGCCCACGTACAACTCACCTATGAGCACCTGCGGGTCATTCTTCATTCGTCTTTGCTGGTTTCAGGCGGTGGCCCGCGCTCTGTTCTGCACGGCAGCCGTGGAAGCTGGGCCAAATTCGGCGCCGACATCCAGGAACGACAGCTCATGGATGGAATGCTCCCTCGCGACCCGCAATTTGGTCTTGACCCCACTTCCTGCGTCCTCTACGACGGAGTTACCGGCAAGCAGACTGAGATACCCTCACCGTCCGGGAACCAAAGGGAATATTACGTCGGCATCCGGGATGCCATTCTTGGCAAAAGCCCTGTTCCTGTGCCGGTAAGAGATGCAGTCGCGAATATGGCGATTCTTGAGACGTGCTTTGAGTCGGGAGTTCGAAATCAGGCGCTTCCGCTTCCTCTCACTCCAGAAGAGCGCGCCCAGTGGGATTAAATTGTTTCTCCTCCGATGTAGCCTCGGGCCCGGGCTCTCCAGCTTGCATTGGGCACGCTCCTCACTTTGCCGTCAATAGCGCAGTATCTGCGACCCATTCCGCCATGGGATGTTGTTCCTGGCAATCGAGGCACATCGTATTCGCAAAGTGAGCTGAACAATTTGGGCAAACCGCTCCGGCCTGAAACGAGTCGAAGAGCTGCCCGCAGGTTCCACATTTCCAGAAGGCCCCGAGCGGCGGTGCGGTTCGGCAACCTGGACACAAAAAACCTTCTCGCCGCGGCAGCCGCGAAAAGCGGAACAGGTCTTGCGCATGACGAAAACCTTGCCAGCAGTTCATGAGCAAATAAACGGCAATCGCCCCAAGCCAGATCGATTGCAACCAGAGGGCGAGGCCGAAAAATCCTATCACTCCAATCAAACCGAGCCCTGTCGCCACGATGAGGCTGCGTGCGCGGCCGAGCGGGAACCACAAGAGTGACCGAAAAATCTGGCCGCCATCGAGTGGGTAAACCGGCAACACGTTAAAGACCAGTAGGGATAAGTCGATCCACAAGATCGATTGCAGGAAGTGGTAAACATCTGGCATTGCAAGTGGCCATCCCAGCGAACGGCTCATTGCAACCATGGCTAGCAAAACGGGCGCCAGCACCACATTGACCAAAGGTCCGGCAGCGATGCTCCATAATGTCGCGCCGGGACGCTGAGGTGGATTCACATAGGCCACTCCGCCAAGGGGCCACAAAACGATCTGGTTTGCCGTTCCCCCTACCTGGCGGCAGGCCAGGGCGTGTCCGAATTCATGCAAAAGAACGATCAGAAATAACGCCAGATATTCCAGAATGTTCCAGAAGATTGACCCATATCTTCCTTTCCGGCTTTCTATTTCATACGCAGCTACCAGAAACCACGACCAATGCAGAAACAGGTCAATTCCCGCCAGCCGGAGAAGATGGATAGATCCCTGCCGCTTTGTAGGCATGGGAGTAGCTTATCTCAATTCTATTGGTCGAGTGCTTAACTCCTTTTCGAAACGCTGCGCGGCTACCGATTTCAGGTCAAATCCGAAAGAAACATCTCGCGACACTCGCTTTAGCGGGGAGATGTTGTACAAACATTCCATGTACATCGATGGCCACTATCTTGCACTGAGTCTGGGGCTAGTCGCGCTCGTGTCTATTCCCTCCAATGGATCGGCCCAGGGCATGCCGTCCGCTGTGCTTCCAACCATATCGACTCAGACAACAGGACCGCCGCACGACGCTGTCGCCGCTGACATCCTGGCATCTTCACCATCGATTCGGATCTCCAATGGCCTGATCAACGTGAAACTGTACCCACCTGATCCGGCCCAAGGATTCTATCGCGGAACACGTTTCGACTGGTCCGGAGTCATCGGAAGCCTGGTCTTCAAAGGCCATGATTTCTACACACCCTGGTTTACGAAAGCCTCTCCCACCGTTGTTGACTTCACCTATGACGGGGCCGACATCATCGCTGGTCCGAGTAGCGCGATTACAGGGCCTGTCGAAGAGTTCTCGACCAATGGCAGTGCACTCGGATTTGACGAAGCGCAGACCGGAGAAACCTTCATCAAGATAGGTGTGGGCGTTTTGAAAAAGCTTGACTCTGCCGTTTACAGCGCCTACCGCAAATATCCATTCGTTGACCACGGCAAATGGACGGTTCGCAGCAACCGATCTACGGCGGAGTTCACCCACATTTTGCGTGACCCGGCATCCGGCTACGGGTATCGGTACGTCAAGTCTGTGAAACTCGTTAATGACCAACCCATTCTTCTTATAAAACATCGGTTGATCAACATCGGCTCGAAGCGGATCTCGACCCTGGTCTATGATCACAACTTTCTCAACATCGATCATCACGGGCTGCACCGCGGTCTGGCGGTCACGTTGCCTTTCAAGCCTGAAATCGACAAACCGTTGCCCACGGGGCTCGCGGCTTTAAATGGCAAGCAGATCACATATCTAAAGACACTCGTCGGAATAGAAACGGTTGCTACCCCTATCAGCGGTTTTGGTTCCACGCCCGCCGACTATGACATTCGCATTACGGATCGCGACAGCAATGCCGGCCTTCGTATCACGGCTGACCAACCCCTCGCCAGGCTGTCCTTGTGGTCGATTCGATCCGTGATGGCCATAGAACCCTTCGTGAATATAACGATTGAGCCGGGCCAGGAATTCTCCTGGACATACACCTATCAATACGCTGCAAATAACTCAGACACGGATTCGCATCATTAGGAAATACAAGGCGGCTGCTCATCGCCGGCATTTGAGCTTCTTACTATCGGACAACTGTTTTCCTGGCGCTGTTCAGGAACACACCTTTTGCGCAGCATCTGTCCTGCGTAAGATGTTCGTGACCTCTCCGACCGTCAAGGGATAGCTGAAATAGTAGCCCTGGTATTCGTCGCAGCCATGTTTTCTAAGAAAGGACAATTGTGCGTCGTCTTCCACGCCTTCGGCTATCACCGTCAGGCTGAGGCTCTTTGACATGCTGATAATGGCGGTTGTTATCGCTGCGTCATCGGCGTCGATGGCGACATCTTTAATGAACGACCGGTCAATCTTGATCTTCGCCACCGGAAAGTGTCTCAGGTAGCTAAGACTTGAATAACCGGTTCCGAAGTCGTCTATGACTAGCTTCAGTCCCATGGACTTCAGATCGTGCAAGACCTTGAACATCACGTCGGCATTCGATAGCAGCAGGCTTTCCGTCAGTTCCAACTCCAGATAACGAGGATCCAGCCCTGTCTCTTCCAATACGTCCCTGATAAGTTCAACGAAACCATCCTGGCTGAATTGCAGGGCCGAAACATTCACCGCAACTGGAACGACAACACGGCCTTCCTTCAGCCAATTGCTCATCTGCAGGCAGGCGCTCCTTAGTACCCATTCTCCGATTGCCGTGATGAGGCCGCTATTCTCTGCGATTCGTATGAACCGCTCGGGCATCAGAAGTTCTCGTTCAGGGTGCTGCCAGCGAAGCAAAGCCTCAACACCTGTCAGACTTCCATCCGCTATTTTGACCTGCGGCTGGTAAACCAGAAATAGTTCGTTTCGTTCGATGGCTGTTCGCAGGTTGTTCTCAAGGTTGAGACATTCCACAACCAGCGCATTCATCTCATCGGTAAAGAAGCAATGAATATTCGATCCTTGTTCCTTTGCCCGGTACATGGCCGCATCCGCATTCTTGATCAGAGTTTCTGCATCGGCGCCATGATCGGGATAAACGCTGATCCCCAGGCTGCAACTAACGCTGAGCAGGCGACCCTGAATATTGAATTCACCCAACGCCGACCCAACAATGCGCGAGGCGATTACTTCTACTTCCGCCACATTCTCAACATTCGTCAATACGATAAGGAACTCGTCGCCGCCGACCCGCGCGACCGTATCCACCTGGCGAATTTCGTTTTTCAAACGTTCGGCGACCTGCTGCAGCAGCATGTCTCCAAAAGAGTGCCCAAGGGAATCATTGATGATCTTGAATCGATCCAGATCGAGGAATAACAGCGCCGTCATTCCGCCTCGGTGGCTGGCGGCGCTGATAGCCTGGTTCAGGCGTTCGTACAGAAGCACCCGGTTAGGCAACCCCGTAAGAGCATCGTAGTATGCGAGGTAGTCGGCGCGCTGTTGAGCAAGCTTGCGTTTGGTGATGTCTTCAACCGTTCCATCGTGCAGGATTACCTTGCCTTCGATATTGCGCTCAGCGCGAACGTTGACCAGCACCCACCTGCGGCTTCCGTCGCGGCACTGTATCTCAACTTCGGCGCTGCGGACGGTCCCATGCCTCTCCAGCACTTCTATCCATTCCCTCAATTGTGCTGGATCGATAAGTTCGCGCCGGGCGCCCGCCGAGACTTCGGCGAGGAGTTGTTCGGGAGAATCATAACCATGCATGAGCGCGAAGGCGCGGTTCACATTCAGAAGTTGGCCATCCGCCGTCGCCTGAAAGATTCCGACGACCGCATCTTCAAAGATGGCCCGGTATCGCTCTTCGGCCTCGCTCAGGGCTTTCTCTGCCTTCTTTCTCTCCGTAATGTCCTGGTTAATCGCAATGTAGTGGCTGATTGTGCCGCACTCGGAAGCAACCGGCGTGATTGTCATTTCTTCACAACTCAGGCTTCCGTCTTTGCGCCGATTGATGACTTCGCCCCTCCACACTTTGCCGGAGGTGATCATCGACCACATCTCCTGGTAGAACTTTTCGTCATGCACGCCTGACTTCAAGACGCGCCGGTTTGCTCCGAGCACCTCTTCAGAAGAAAATCCCGACATCGCCGAGAATGCGGGATTACTCCAGACGAATACCCCGTTTGGGTCGGTAATACTGATGGAGTTCGCGGCCGACCTCAATGCGGCTGCGAGCACTTCAAGTTGCCTATTTGCAGCGGTCAGTTCAGCCGTACGTTCAGCGACCAGCCGATCGAGTTCTTCCATCCGCTGGCGCGCCTGCTGCCTCGAAGTCCATTTCGCGGTCAGGGCGTGGGCCAACTGGCTCACTTCGATAGTGTCGAAGGGCTTCTTCAGAATGACGAAACTGTCCGACACGCCCAGCCGCTGCGAAATGTCATTCCAGTTATAGTCGGAGTGAGCCGTGCAGATAACAACCTGCAAATCCGGATCGGCCTGCCATAAGTGCAGGATGGTCTCAATACCGTCCCAACCCGGAGGCATGCGCACGTCTACAAATGCCAACGCATACGGCCTGCCCGATGCCTGGGCACGCAGCAGGCATTGCAGTCCCTCCTGGCCCTGATATGCGGAATCTACCTCGAAGACAATCCCTGTCTCCGTCGTCGTTCCAAACAGAAGTGCTTCATCGGCGGAGAGGCGAGCGTCTATTTCGCGAGGCAGAAGAATCTTCTTGAGATCGTCGTGGATGGCGTCGTTGTCATCCACGATGAGCAGCCGGAACTGTGCGGGTAGCGCGTTCATGAAGCCATCTTCTCTCCGGCTATGCCATTACCCTGAATCGGCAGTTCAAGGGTGAAGGTCGCCCCCATATTCGGGCCGTCGCTCTCAGCAATCAGCGAACCTCCGAGTTGCCTGGCTGCCAGCGCGCCAGAGTGCAACCCAAACCCGTGGCCATCCCGTTTGGTCGTGAAGCCATGGGAAAAAATGCGCACCAGATTCTCTGCCGGGATGCCGGTGCCGTTATCCGCTACAGAGATCACGATGCGCTCCCCGCTGGCTCGCCGCATACGGATTGAAACTTTCCTTTCTACATTTCCCGCGGCTCTCACAGCATCCTTGGCATTGCGCATCAGGTTGAGCAAAATCTGGAGAACCTTGTGACGATCTGTAATGATGGATGGCAATTCCTCGCTCTCGATCTTTATTGCGATGTTATGGCGCTCCAGGCCAGGCCCGGTAATGCCCAGCACATCCTTTATCAAATCAGCCAGTTCCACTTTTTCAAAAATCCCCGAAGAGCGCGCGTATGTCTGCTGCATGGAGACGATCTCTTTGATGTGACTCACGTGCTGCGCGAGCGTCGAGACTTCCTTGCCTAGCTGGTCGCGTTCCTGCTCCAGGTGCAGAGAGAGATTTGCCATGTAGGGAAGTACTCTCTGGCCGCCCGGGTCGTTGGCGAGAAAGTTCCCCAGTTCGTCCTCATGGTTGCGCAGGACATGCACCAGTTCACCGATTTGGCTCACCCGCGAATCGCGCAGGCGGTCGGCCACAATCGTGGCTGAAACATTGACGCTGTTCAAAACGTTGCCCACGTTATGCAGAACACCGGTTGCAACTTCTGCCATGCCCGAGATTCGGGAAAGCTCAATCAGGCGTTTCTGCGCTTCGGCCAGTTCCGCCAGTGCAAGGTCCTTGGCGTTCACCTGCTCTCTCAGTTCCTGCGTACGTTCGGCGACACGACGTTCGAGGTGGCGTTTCCCCTCCGATAGTTCCTCGTCGCGATGGAGGATCATGTCTGCCATTTCATTAAAGGCGTTTGCGAGCTGCTCGATTTCGTCCTCGCTGCGTATATCGGCACGGGCTGTCAATTCACCACTCGCCACACGTTCAACGACCGCTTGCAGTTGCAGGATGGGGCGCACAAAGCGCCCGGCGTAAATGATGGAAGCGACCAGACTAACCAGTACACAGACAATCGCCAGGATTCCAGTCCGCAGATTCACCTGCCGGGCACTTTCGTCGTAGGTGTCCAATGAGAGTCCTACGTGGATCCAGCCCCACTCGATACTGCTGTAATCGAATGGCACGGCATAATGAAACACACGCCGATTAAACATGGGCACATACCCGAGTTCACTCGAAGGGCGGCGCAACTGTGGATACCAGTATCGATCGATCTTCGGCTCCGTGCGCCAGCCCTTTCGGTCGATGACCACCGACATGCCGTCGTTTTTCGTGATCACCAGGAAGTCCACCGCATTGTCGCCCTTCAGCACCTCCATCGCATGCTCAACTACTGAGGAGTAGTCCTCTGAGATGGCCGCCTCGGCGACTTCTCCCTGCAATGCCACCGCAACACCGCTTGCCTTTGATTCCAGCCCTGCGCGCAGATCCCGCTTCTGCTCGGGAAGCAGCACCGCAACGAAGATGCCCAGGGTGACCAGCGTGATAGTCCACGCCAAAACCACCGTACGACGGGCTATGCCGGCTGCAATCCGCATGCGATTCTATGGCTCTCCCCGGCGCGTTCCGGACTGCTGGCCGGAGACTCGTTCATATTGCCGCACCATCTCCAGCGTCGGTTTCATCACCGAGAGTGGCGCTTCCACAAAGGCGCGAGACTGGTAAAGGGCGACGATCTGCTGCCCCGCGGTAAACTGTGACACGCTCTTGATCGACTCGATCACCGCCTTGCGCATTTCGGCACTCGTGTTGCGGCGAAAGCCGAAGACGATGGGAATAAGCCTGGGTGACACTGCCTGAACACGCAGGTCGCGTCCGAGCTGCGGATTAAGCTCCACTGCCGTCTCCCAGTTTCCGCGTCCCACGCAGGCTGCATCGAACTTGCGAAAAAAGACAGGCAGCACAACTTGGTTGATGTTGTCTGAAAGTTTGTGGCTCGCAAAAAAATGGTCGGGCTGCGGCAAGTTGTTGGCTGCCAGCATCGTGCCCAGCCACGCCGGCAGTAAAACCATGTCACGATGAAGGTGCGTAACAATGCGCGCATCGCGCAGGTCAGATAATTTCCTGAATTGACTGCTGTTGTGTACCAGCAGAACATATTCCATGCCGTTTGCCAGGTAGTCCTGAAGCACAAGTGAGTCGGGGTCGGTCAGGTCGGTGAGTTTCGCAAGTTCCAATGCCGTCACGCCAAAACACTCGAGCAGACCCTGGCGGACATTGCGGACCAACTCCTCCGACGGAATAAAGACCTCGGGGATGACGTCGATATATTTGATCGTGTATTGCCGCGCAACCTCGCGCAGCCAGACCATGTATGCCGCCCGGGCATCTCTGACGTTGGCACCGGCGAGCGTATCGGCACTAATAGCCAGCCGCAGCGGCCGAACGTTGTTGTCGCCCAGGCAACGTTCTGGCGCCAGCATGGCCGCAACCGCCGCCGCGAGACCGGTAATGCTTCGTCTTCGGGTTATGCTTCCCTTAAATTCCATCCCGCACTGCCTTGGTTTGTGCCATCCGCTTCATGATTTCCCTTTACGCTGACTCGCCTGAATCGCCGGCATCCGCTCATATTGGCGCACCATTTCGACGGTGTTTTTCATCGTCGACACTGGCCGCATCACAAATCCTCGCGCCTGGTACAAGGCCGCCATCTGTTGTCCGGCTACGGTAGTCGAGATACGCAGCATTGTCTGCAGCAATACTTTCCGGCTCTCGGCGTTGCAGTTGCGGCGAAATGCCACGGCAATCGGAATAATCTTCGGCGATACGGCAAGCACGCGAAGATCTCGGCCAAGCTGGGGATTGAGTTCCACAGCAGTCTCCCAGTTACGTCGCGCCAGGCATGCGCCGTCCATGCGATGAAAAAACACGGGGAGTACCACCTGGTTAACGGTGTCGTGCGTCATGATGTTTCCAAAGAAATGCTGCGCAGATGGTAAATTGTTCTGCGCCAGGAGTGTTCCCAGCCACGCCGGCAGCAGAACCATGTCGCGATGAAGATGGGATACTACCTGCGCTCCTCGCAAGTCGGCAATCTTCCTGAATGGACTGTTGTTATGCACCAGTAGTACATACTCGATGCCGTCGGCCAGGTAATCCTGGAGCACAATAACATCAGGGTCAATCAGGTCGATGAGTTTAACGTATTCCAGTGCCGTGATCCCAAAACAGTCGATCGTCCCCTGGTGAATTCCTCGAATCACTTCGTCAGAAGGAAGGAAGACTCCTGGAACAATCTCAGCGAGCAGCTTTCCGGTCTGGCGAGTGTATTCATCGATCCAGACCAGATACGCAGCCCTTGCATCGTTTACGTTGGCGCCCGCCAGCGTATCATTACTGACTGCAATCCGCAGAAGCGGCTTTTCGCTCTCCGCCCTGCAGAGCCTCGTCATCAGCGTTGCGGACGCTGCGCCGGCTATCAGTCCCAGGGACCGTCGTCGCGCCATCTGCCCTTCTGAGCCATCCATCATGTACTCTCTCCATGCGGGCCCGGTAGCGCTCTATATCAAAAAATCGAGGAGGACAACTCTACTTAAGCCAATTCAATTTCCAGATCTCACTCTGTTCGCATCTTTCAATGGCCGGGGTTTAACTCGGCCTGAACGCTCTTGCCGACAACGAGATCGATCTGGGCGCGCAGGGCAAGATGGTCGTATACCGCTTTATGGCGGGATGCCGTCACCAACGCTTCTTGCAGTTGCGCCCGAATCACTTTCTCCGTGGCAACCAACCCACTCTGATATCCGCGCAATGTCAGTTCCGTATCGTCCTTGGCCGCAAGAACCGCGTCGTTTGACGCAAGCACCGCCTTCTCACTGGCTCCCAGGTTTAGAAACAGGCTGCGAATCTGCAGGCCGAGACCTTCGGTAAGCAGCATCTTTTTCTCTTTGAGCTGGTTGATGCGGGCGCGCGCTTCGGCCACCTTCGCCTGGGTGAGGAATCCGTCGAACAGAGGGATTTCGACTCCAAGATCAACCGACCAGCCGTTCCGGTTCTGATCGGTCGAGAGCCCTCCGTCGTAGCTGTTCCATCTCCGATGCAGCTCGCCCTTGAGCCCGATTCTGGGATAGAAGCCGCTGGCTGCCGTAATCCGCTCGCCCTCCAGGGCCCGAAGGCCTGCATTGATCTGGGCCCAGTCGGGATTGAATTCGTAACTGTCCGAGACCAGCTCGTCCAGGTTTCCGCTGTAGGCTTGAAACGGAATTTCTTCGTCCGTGGGTACGACGGTGGACTTCCATGACAACCCGATCGTGTAGGCCAGTGCTGCTTCGGCCAAGGTCTCGTTGGCCTCCAGCGGCGCTACCAGGGCGCGCACGCTTTCCGCCATCACTTTGTTGTCGAGATAATCGGTCTTGTTTACGATGCCGCTTCCATCTTTGTAGAGCGCTTCAGTCATGCGCAAAGTCGCTTCCATGCGATCGAGCGTGTCCTGCCCGAGCCGGGGAAGTTGCTTCGCCAGTACCGCCCCGTAGTAGATGCGGATCACATTCTCAGTCAATTCCAGGTCGGTTCGGCGAACCTCAGCATGAGCTGCATCCATGGCGCCCATAGACTGCTCGCGGTATCCACGCCGCATACCCCCGTCCTCAAGAAGCCACTTGAAATCCGCACCCACCGACTCCGTGGTCGGACTCATCAGCTTGACGTTTTGGGCAGGTATGGGAAACAGCTGCGTGCCGGTTGTGACCGTCTGCCCGGGAAACGACACCGGCAGTTGGATCGCGATGGGATTGCCGAATGCGCCTGCCGGAATCGTGACAGTTGCGGTTCCGCCCGGGATGTTGACGGTCTGTGACGGGATATACATCGTGCCGGCCGGGTAAAGAAAGTTCGGCGACGAACTCATCTCGTTGACCCCGCCCCTGACATTCAATTGCGGCCAGTATGCGGCCAGGGCTTGACGATGTTGGGCCTCGGCGACAGCCAGGGCGAACTGGCTTGCCGGTCGACTGTGATTTTTCTCGAAAGCGATGCGCAGGCATTCGCTCAGGGACAAAACCTGCTTGTCTCCAGAAGGCGTCTGCCCTGGAGCGGACGCAGCGCCGGCAAGGACGAATAAGGCAAGTATCCAAAGAAACGAGGTACGCAGCGGAGTGGACTTCATGCTTTCTCCATCGACAGATCCAACGCGTTCGTTCACTTTTATGTTGTGTCCGGTTTCCTTCATCGGAAAAGGGGCACATCACCACGCCGCGCAATCACCGGGCCGCCACACCGCCACACGCCAACCTGTTCTCCGCCACTGTGACGACCGCAGGAGCGCCCGGCAAGTCGAGGCAAGCCCACAGTGGTCTATGGCGGATAACCAGATGTTCGGCGGGGAATAGCCGGGCCCTGACGAGGAGAACCACCTGAGTTATCAGCGGATGCTGTTAAGATTCTAGCGCTGTTTTGGTGATCCTACCCAAGAATCGCGAGTGAAAAAGAGATCCGCAAAGCAAAAGAACAGAACCGGCCGCCGAAGGCAAAGAAGATATCTGTCCAATTCGACGGACAGTTCCGAGCATCTTCGTTCTCTGATTTTCCCGGCCCGGGGATCCGGTCGGCGGAGAAGAGTCTGCGCCTTCGCTTATCGCTGAATTTCGTGCGCAGAGGAGAGTGATTCCGGAAGCCACCAAGACCCTCGTGGCAGCTATCATTTTTTGAAGTGGATTTACCTCATTTGTCTATATTTACGGGAACAGAGCAGGTGCTCCTGGGGCTTGCACTAACTAATTCTGCCTGGCATCCGTCGCCGGATGATGTTCGGATGTGGAGTAGCCTCCAATCGCACCTCTGGGTCGGCTTGCGACCTGCTGCACAGCTTCGAGAAGGCAACTGGGGCCGGAGAGTGCGTCAAACATCAGGTCGTATCCAGATTCCTGGCCGCTGGCGACTGAATTGAGCCGCATCACCCTTACCAGCGACAAGTGGCGGCGCAGCATCGCAACGATGAGACCCGCATGCCTCGGATCTACGGACTGGCAAACAATGGCCAGGTCATAATGCCTCGAGCGCGGTGCCGCGAGATACTCCCTGCTCGAGACTGACTCGACTTCATAACCCTCGCAGCGCAGGACCATCTCGCGCGAAAATCCGAGGACTTCGTCATCGCTGACTGACAAAATACGCAATAGGCAGTTTGAGCTCAAGGGCCCCTCCTTGGAACAGTGGCGTGTTCGGGTTGAACAGTCCGCTTGTCAAATCCGTGACGAGATTTGCGAGTTAAAGTTCACAGTTCCAGATCGCCGGCGAACTAAGGCTCCGGATGAGATGATTTCCGTAGATCGATGAAAATAATTGATTTGTACTAAGATCTGGTTGATCCGTTCCGCTTCTCGTCGCTAATCTCAACACTTATAAACAGACCCTGAAAGTCGCCAGGAGTTTCTCGAATCGCGAAATAATTTAGTCTCCGCTAAAAGCTGATAAGGCCGCGCGACAGCGCATATCGGGTCAGCTCGGCGGTGGTGCGCATCCCCAGTTCATTCATAATGCAGTTACGGTGAAACTCGACGGTCTTGGTGGAGATGCCGAGAGTTGCCGATATCTCCTTAGTTGATTTGCCTTCCGCGACCAGTTGCAGCACTTCGCGTTGACGCGGCGTGAGGCTGGCTCCAAACATTTCAGCCGGATTCTTGTCGGGATTGAAGCTGGCCAGCCGGGCTGCGTCTTCGCCGGCGAGCGGAGTTACATAGTAGCGGTCTCGGAGAGCCAGACGAATCGCCTCGACCAGTTCCCGGGCCGCCGACTGCTTGGCCACATATCCGTGGGCGCCGGCGGTAAACGCCGCGTGCACATACGCCGGATCGATCTGCTGCGTGATGATCACAATTTTTGCTGAAGGCAACGACCGGTTGAGTCTGCGCGTCGCCTCGATGCCGTTCATCTCCGGCATGCCGATATCGAGAACGATGACATCCGGTTTCAGGCGTTCCGCTTCCGCCAGAAGTGTCCTGCCATTGGCGGCCGTGCCGACAATCTCAAACTCGCTTGATAAAAGGCGAGCCAAACCCTCCAGCATGAGAGCGTGATCGTCCGCCAGCAGCAGACGCTTGGGTTTAGTCATGGGTTTCCAGTGGAATCTGAACGTCGATTGTCGTCCCCTGCCCAAGTTCGGAGTACGCGCTGAGTGTTCCTCCCGCGAGGCGCGCACGCTCCTGCATCGAGACCATGCCGAGGCCGCGGGAAGTCGGTTCCGACCCATGATCGAACCCTACACCGAAGTCCATCACGCGCAGCCGGAGTTGAGTCTCCCAGCCTTCCAACACGACTTTGACGTGCGTTTTTCCGGCATGCTTTGAGACATTGCGCAACGCCTCCTGTGCGATCCGGTAGACCGCGATCTCCGCCTCCGCGCGGATCTTCTCCGGCAGGTTTTGGCTCTGGTAGGTCGCGGGCATCGCCTCCCGCTCGCCAAACTCATGAACCATCGCCTTGAGCGCGGCCGAGAGACCCAGATCGTGAAGTATGGCCGGATGCAGCCGATGAGAGATTTGTCGAATGTCGGTATTGAGTGCGTGGACCTGAGCACGGGCCGTCTCCAGCCTCTCCGCGTCTCTCTCGTCGCCGTTTGCGGCACCTGTCTCCTGGAGGAGAATCTCCACCAGGCTAAGGCGCTGGCTGATGTCATCGTGAAGCTCGCGCGCTACGTGCTGGCGTTCCTGTTCCTGTACGGTGAAGAGGTGAGCAGTCAATCCGGGTAGTTCCTCGTTCGTCCGTGTCAGGTTGTGAGTGGTAATCTGGATCTCGGTTTCGAGAGCCTGCTTCTGCTTCGCGATGAGATGTTCGGCTTTCCGGCGAAGCGTGATGTCCTCAAACATCATCAGCAACACCCGGCTGCCCTCGATCGAGAGCACATCCGCCTTGACCAGCAGCGTCGTGCGCTGAGATGTTGTGGACTCGTGCTCGAACTCAATCGATGTGCCGGCTTGCGATTGAAGCAGAGAGTCCAGCTTCTCCCGCAGCTCCTGCAAACCCCAAAGCAGTTTGACGAGGTCCGGAAGCGAACGATTCTCCAGGTCGTTGGGGCGTAATTGGGTCAGGCTGCGAAACGCCGTGTTGGCCGTCCGGATAGAGCAGTCCTGATTGAGAACCACGATGGGCAGGGGAACGCTCTCAACAACCGAACTTGCGAAATCGCGCGCGTCCACCAGGTGCTGCTGGCTGCGCCTAAGCTGGTCGATGTCCACCAGCACCACGACAAGACCTTCAATCTTGTTTTCCAACGTGCGATAGGGGCGCACTCTCAGCAGATGCCATCGACCTTCGCGGTCCTGCACTTCCAGTTCGCGCGTGCCCAGCGTATCGAGAACCTCGGTGAGTATCGGCTCAATGTTTTCAAGGCTCAATTGCAAACGGATTTCGCTGATCGAACGCCCCACGTCGGCGGCTCGAACATTTAGCAGGCGCTGCATCGGGGGGGTGAACTGCCTTATATGCAGATCGCTCGACAGCATGAGCAGTGGAATATTCACGCTGTTCAGCAGGTTGGTCAGGTCGTTCCCGGTTTGCGTTAGAACGTTGTTGCGCTGTTGCAGCTCATCGTTGACGGTCTGCAATTCCTCGTTCGCACTTTGCAGTTCCTCTTTGGTTGTTTCCAGTTCTTCATTGGTGCTTTGCAACTCTTCATTGGCGGACTGGATCTCCTCGTTGGCAGATACCAGTTCCTGATTGCGCGCATCGCGCTCCTCCACCAATGATTGAAGATGAAACCGTGTCGTGGTCAGGTCGTGGCGTAGCTGTGAAATTACGCGATCTTTCTCATCGACAGTCAGTTGTACGGTCGCAGGTTCCGGCGACTGGCGCTCTATGCCACTGCCGATCGTTTGAAACAGCAGCAGGAAACATCGTGGACGTGCCGTCGCTCGCGTAATCGGCAATACGTCCACCAAAATTTTCTGTTCTGCACCTTGATCGTTCAATATCAGGATCGTGGCCGTCGATGGAATGTTCTCGTGGATAGAACGCTGAACCGCGATCCTGACTTCATTGGCAATATCTTCGCGAATCACGCGCAGCAAGTTCCAACTCACGGCTCCTGGGGTGATGTTTATAAAGGGCGACGTCTGGCCGCGCGACTGCAGCACGTTCATGCGCTCGTCAACGATCAAGCCGGGAGGTCCCGTACGAGCCAGCACAATTCGATCGGCCGCACGTTGCAGTTCCAGTTCGGGCCACACATTGGCGTCGATTTCTACAACGGGCGGCTGCATGCCCGGGTGATTGCCCGGCGAAAAGCTGCGATGGGACTCTATGTTGAGGGGCAGATTCGCACCGGTTTTTGTGTAGATCTTATGCTTGCGATCGACGGTTGTGAACACCTCGCTGTAATCGCGCAGCCCCTCAGACATGCCGAGCAGCATAAATCCGCCAGGCTCGAGAGAGTAATGAAAGGTGAGCATCACCTGCCGCTGAAGCGCCTGGTTGAAATAGATCATCACATTGCGGCAACTGAGAATGTCTATGTGCGAAAAAGGCGGATCATTGCAAAGGTTCTGTCGCGCAAAGCTGCAGGCGTCGCGCACGC
>VFSW01007822.1_pt1 | contig 15459 bp, 15 predicted proteins | sample 5358111 | NCBI WGS metagenome assembly VFSW01 (sample SAMN11554181, study PRJNA540505) | mine drainage metagenome | isolation source: sediment from site ElyBrook_90M | place: USA: Ely Copper Mine, Vershire, VT | collected 2017
GCGCCATCTCCATGAAAGACAGGCTAATCCAGTTCACGCAGCGGGCGCGAGAACGCAAAGATTCCCATGAACGCGACCATCGCCACGCCGGACATCATTGCCAGTGCATGCGGCGTGGGAATATGCCGGGAAAGTTCTCCCGCCAGCAACGCGCCCAGCGGCGGCAAACCAAGAAAGCTGGTCGCATAAATACTCATCACGCGTCCCCTCATTTCGTCTGACGACAGATGCTGGATCGATACGTTGAAGGTGGAGATCATAAGGATGCCGCTGAAGCCCTCAAAGAAGGCCAGGCACTCGGACAGCGCAAGGCTGTGCGAGTAGCAGAAGCAGATGATGGCCAGGAAAAAAGCCAATCCGGCACAGGTCAACACCACGCCACGATGCCGAATCATGCCAGCGGCTGCCACCGTCAGCGCGCCCAACACAGCACCGAAGCCTGATGCCGCCAGTAGCCAGCCAAGGCCGCTTTCGCCCGCGTTCAGTTGGACCTTGGCAAAATACGGAATAAACGTGAGGAATGGGATGCCTAGCAGGCTTGCGGCTACGATCATCCAGATCAGCACCAGCATCTGCCGCTGCTGCCGCAGGTACGCGAAACCTCCGCGCAAGCTATCCCACATGCCCTCATGCCGCACAAGCTTCGTCTCGGGATAGCGGATTCGCGTCAGCGCCCATAATACCGCGAGAAAACTCACGCCATTCAGAAAAAAGTTTCCTGCCACGCCAAACAGCACCATGGCATAGCCGCCCAGCGTCGGCCCCAGAATCCGCGACATGTTGAACTGCGCGGAGTTCAGGGCAATCGCGTTGGTCAGGTCCTCTCGCTTCACCAGCCGCGGCACCAGCGCCTGGTAGCTGGGCGCATTCATCGACATCGCCACTCCGTTGAGAAACGCGATCACGGTTACCTCCCATACCGTGATCACCTTCCAGTACGCCAGGCCTGCCAGCAAGAACGCCAGGATCATCATCACCGTCTGCGTCACCAGCAGCAGCCGCCTCTTATTGACGCGGTCCGCAATGACCCCGCCGAACAGCGTGAAAAACAGGAACGGAATCGAGCCGGCAAAGCCTACCACCCCTAGCCAGAATGGCGAGTTCGTCAGCACCAGCACTAGCCACCCCTGTGCCACATTCTGCATCCAGGTGCCGACGTTGGAGAGAAAGTTGCCACCCCAGAAGAGGCGAAAATTGGGGTTGCGCAAGGCGCGCACTACCTGCGGCAACCCGTCTGCCTCCTCACTGACTATAGCCTGCGCCACGGCTTCCACATCCTCCATGGCATCACAGTCTTTTCGAACTTCGTTCAACTTCACTCTCTCGCTCAGGGCCAGCCTCCAGAGCCTTAGTGTAAGCTGTGGCTGACTCTCACCATGGTCGCGCTGTGCCGTTTCATCGTCTCCAGGTTCACCTTCCTTACCTTGATGAAGGATCTCTCGATGCCCATGCGTATATCCTCGTGGCCCCTCGCTCTTCCTGCACTGCTAATCGTCCTGCAACCGACTCGCTCCGCAGCGCAGTCCGCGGTCGGCTCGGTCTTTGGCTATACGGACTTCAGCCGGCAGGCGGCAATCGAGGACAAGTTTCTTGCCGTCCCCAGCGCCAAACTGGCCGGGGAAGAACTTAAGACCCTCACTGCCGAGCCTCATATCGCTGCATCACCGGAGGACCAAAAAACCGCCGAATATGTGGCCAAGAAGTTTCGCGCCGCGGGTCTGGATACGGAGGTCGTGCCTTACCGCGTGCTGCTCAATTGGCCCAAAGCGGTGCGTGTGGAGGCCTACGACGCCGCCGGCAAACTGCTCATGTCCGGCCCCACGCGCGAGCACGTCGCGGGCGATCCATACCAGGATGATCCCCGCGTGATGATGCCCTTCAACGGCTCCTCCGGTTCCGGCGACATAACCGGCGAAGTGGTCTATGCGAACTACGGCCGCCTGGAAGACTTCGAGCGCCTTGCCGCCGAACACATCGACCTGCACGGAAGGATCGTCATCGCCCGCTACGGCGCAAACTTTCGCGGCGTTAAAGTCTATTTGGCTGAGCAACGCGGAGCGGCCGGAGTGATCATCTACTCTGACCCTCAGGACGATGGCTATTACAAGGGAGACGCCTACCCCAATGGCCCCTGGCGGCCCGAAACCGGCGTGCAACGCGGTTCCGTCCAATACCTCTTCAAATACCCCGGCGATCCTGAGACGCCCGGCGTTGCTTCTACGCCAAATCTGCCAGACTCGGCACGTGTCTCTCCCGAGGGCAACCAGCCTCATATCCTCTCCATTCCGATCAGCTACCACGATGCCGCGCCCATCTTGCAAGCCCTCAAGGGCCCCGGGGTGCCACACGGATGGCAGGGCGCTTTGCCCTTCCGCTACCACCTGGGCCCCGGCGGAGTGCGTGTCCACCTCGTTTCGCAGCAGGACTACCAGCGACGCATCATCTGGGATGTGATCGGCAAGATTAAAGGCTCCGAGTTGCCCGGCGAATGGGTCGTCGCTGGCAACCACCGCGATGCCTGGGTTTACGGCGCCGTTGACCCAAACAGCGGCACCGCCACCATGTTGGAGGCTATCCATGGCGTAGGTGCGCTGCTCAAACAGGGCTGGAAACCGAAGCGCACCCTCGTCTTCTGTAGCTGGGACGCGGAAGAAGAAGGACTCATCGGGTCCACCGAGTGGGTGGAGGAACACGCTCAGGAGATGGACCACATCGTCGCGTATTTCAACACCGACGTAGGCGTTGCAGGACCCAATTTTTCCGCTGCAGCGGTGCCTTCGCTCAAGGGTTTCATTCGCCAAGTCACTCAATCCGTCCCCAGTCCGCTGGGGGGCACGGTTTATCAGGAGTGGCGGCTCAACCGCGCCGGTGAGGACGAACATCGCGCCTCCAACGTCCCTCCACAGCCGGGCGAAGAGGTACCGGTCAGCGACCTCGGGTCAGGCTCGGACTTTACTCCGTTTCTGCAGCATGCAGGCGTGCCCTCCACAGACGTGGGTTCTGAGGGCTCCTACGGGGTCTACCACTCCGCCTTTGATGACTACACATGGTTCACCATGAATGCGGACCCTCACTTCGCCTATCTCCAGCAGATGGCTCGCATCTTCGGGCTGGAGGCAATCCGCATGGCCGACGCCGACGTTCTGCCCTACGATTACGCGGCCTATGCCGGCGAGGTCTCCGCCTACCTGGACTCCGCCAAACGCAAAGCTGGCGCAGCCGGACTCAGTTCCCTGGACTTTGCACCGGCGCAGGCCTCAGCCGCCCGTTTTGCCGCCGCTGCGGCTAAGGCGCACACGCTGCAGTCCGCCCCACCCAGCAACCCCGCACAGCTCGACCAGACCCTGCGCACCGCAGAAACCGACCTGCTCTCCCCTGCCGGCCTACCCAACCGTCCCTGGTACAAGCACACCATCTACGCCCCCGGCGAGTTTACTGGCTACTCCGCTGTGGTCATTCCAGGCGTAAATGAGGCGATTGATGCCCACGATCCCGTCCGCGCCAGTGGGCAGTTGAGCGTGCTCACTCAGGCACTTGATCGCGCCGCGCAAACCCTTGATTCCGCACACTAATGGAGACAAACAAATGAGGTCGGAGGCCCTTTATCAGAGGTCGGGCAACGTGTGATCTACATCACACATCATTCGTTGGGTGGTTGACCCCACCCCCATCCCCTCGTATCGTTAAGAGTTGACTATGAAGACCTCACAAAACTCGTTGCGGATCGGCATTGCAGTTGCCATTATCGTGGGCACCATCGGCTGGCTGGCTTACAGCGGCTACGGATCGGGCAAGAGCTATTACGTCACCATCGCCGAGCTAGGCGGGATGGGGAGCAAGGCCTACACGAGCAACCTGCGCGTGGAGGGATTCGTCCAGCCCGGCTCCATTGAGCAGAGCGGCCCTCACGTGACTTTCCTGCTGAATGAGTTTGAAAGCCACTCCCCTAAAGCTTCTTCAGGACGTTTGCTCAAGGTGGTCTACAAGGGATCCGAGCCGCCGCCAGATACCTTCAAGGACGATGCGCAGGCCCTGGCCATGGGTACCTACGGGCACGACGGCGTCTTCCATGCCACCGAGCTACAGGCCAAATGCGCCAGCAAATATGCGCCCACGCAGTCTGGCACGGCACCCGCCAATCCACGCGCGTCTGCCACGCCCGCGCCGCGGCCCGGCACACCAGCTACGGCCAACTGACCGCATGACCGCACCCACATCGGAGGCCGCCAACTCAACCCACTGTGCGCGGCTCAGCCAGGTCTCCAAGCTCTTTGGCTCTTTTGCAGCCCTGCGTCAGGTTTCAGTGGACCTTGAGCCGGGCTGCTGTTACGTCCTGATCGGTGAGAACGGCGCAGGCAAATCTACCCTGCTCCGCATTCTGGCGGGATTACTGCGCCCCACCCATGGCACGGTCAGGGTCTTCGACGGCCGTGACCCTCACGAAGTGCGAGAGCGCATCGGCTACATGAGCCACGCGCCCATGCTTTATGACGAACTGACCGGCCAGGAGAACCTCCGCTACTTCGCCAGCCTCTACCCGGCGCGCGCTTGTCTTTCGCCTGCCGAGGCGCTGCGTCAGGTGGGCCTCGATCCCGAACTGCCCCGCACCCTGGGCCAATACTCGCAAGGAATGCGCCAGCGCACATCGCTGGCTCGCGTGCTGTTGCCCGTGCCGGAGTTGCTTCTGCTGGATGAGCCTTTCTCCAACATGGACGTCGAGTCGGTGCGCCAGATGGTGGAGTTGCTTGCGCGCTTTCGCCAGGGTAATCGCACGATTATCATCACTACCCACCAGCGCGAATCCGCTGCGCCGATTGCAGACTGGGTGCTTCGTCTCCAGGCTGGACGTGTGGCTTCCTTCGAACCGGGGAGCCCTACATTATGAAGACCAATGGCGCGCGCTTTCTTGAGAATCTGGGCATTGCGTTCGAGCTTCGCGAGTACGAGGTCGACCCCGAAGACTTGTCCGCCATCGCCGTCGCAAAGAAGATCGCTATGCCGGCAGAACAGGTCTTCAAAACCCTGCTCACAGCAGGCGGACCCGGGATTCACGTCTTCGCCGTCATCCCCGGTGACGCGGAATTGGACTTCAAGAAGCTGGCCCGCGCCGCTGGCCTGCGCAAGGCCGAAATGGTTCCATTGAAAGACGTCCAGCCGCTCACGGGCTACATGCGCGGCGGCGTGACTGTCTTTGGCGCAAAAAAAGCCTACCCCGTTTATGTGGATGAAACTGCGATTTTATTCGACAAGATCAGCGTTTCTGCCGGAACGCGCGGAACCCAGCTTATCCTTAGCCCCGATGACTACCTGCGCGCTTCGGAAGCTCAAACGGCCGACCTGACCAAGCAAGCAGCGGAGGGCCACTCCTGATGCCGCGCGCCCTCTGGACTCATCTCGTCAAAGACCTGCGCATTGAGCTGCGCACACTGGACGCTTTCGTCTCCATGCTTTTCTTCTCCTTGCTGGTCGTCGTGCTCTTTTCGATCGCCTTTGATCCGCACGGAGACTTTTCCCGAGAGATCGCCGGTGGTGTTCTCTCGGTAGCCACGATGTTCGCCTCGGTCAGCGCGCTCAACCAGGCCTGGGCTCGCGAGATCCGCCACCAGGTGATGGACGCGCAGCGCATGACCCCAGCCCCCGGCGCAGAGCTCTATCTTGCCAAGGTGCTGGCGAATTTTCTCTTCGTCTGCATCGTCCAGATCATCCTGGCCCCGTTCTTTCTCATCTTCTATAATCTGCACATTCAGGGGGAAGCCAGCTTGCTTGCCCTTGTGCTGCCGTTAGGCACTTGGGCGCTGGTCGCCAACGGAATCTTCTTCGCCGCCCTGGCCATCCGCAGCCGCAATCGAGAACTGCTGCTTTCGCTGATTCTGTTCCCTATCTTCATTCCGGCGCTCCTGGCCATGGTGCGCGCTACCACTTACATCCTTACCGGCGACGGCGACCCAACGCTCTGGATCAAGCTCCTACTCGGCTACGACATCATTTTCACCACCGTCAGTTTGTTGCTTTTCGATGTGATCTTCCACGCGGAATAGTCTCCATCAATCTTCCGATGGAGACTCCGGCGGCGCCCGCATCGTACACTGGAAGTGTCGAAATCAGGGCTTCGCAATGAAAAAATACGCAATTGGCCTCTACGCCGCAATTACCGTCGCGCTCTTGGTCTGGGGCTTTTACCAGGCCACCTACGTCGCGCCCAACGACGCAATGCAAGGTGAAATCTTTCGCATCATTTACTACCACGTACCTTCGGCCTCAATCGCGTTCCTCTTTTTCGCCATCTCGCTTATTGGCTCCATCGGCTTTCTCGCCTTCCGGCATAACTATCCCGAGCGCGCGCAGATAGCTGACGCCTGGGCGCTGGCCGGAGCCGAAGTGGGCGTGGTCTTTTGCACCGTGGTGTTGACTACCGGGCCCATCTGGGGCCGCCGCGCCTGGGGCATCTGGTGGACTTGGGATGCGCGATTGACGACCACGCTGGTCCTTTGGCTTATCTACGTTAGCTACCTGCTACTGCGCCGCTTTGCAGCCGGACCGCAGGTCCAGACGTTGGCAGCCGTCTTGGGCATTTTCGGGGCACTGGATGTGCCCATCGTTTACATGTCCAACCGCTGGTGGCGCACCCAGCATCCAGCCCCCGTTTTCGGCGGAGACTCCAATTCCGGCATGGCGCCGTCTATGGTGGGCGCCTTGTTATGGAACATGCTTGCCTGGCTTTGCTGGGGACTCCTGATTCTGCTGTTGCGCTACAACGTGGAGCGCAAGCACCAGAGAAATGCCGCTGAGGAGGCCCGCGAGGCCCTGGAAGCCAATATCTGATTGCACGCCAGCAAGCTGCTCTATAACGAGGGTAACCATGGACCAAGCCGCCATTCTCGATCATCGATTTGTCGTTGCCGCGTATAGCATCACCTGGGTAATTCAGCTGGGCTATCTTGCCTGGCTCGGCTTCAAATGGCGCACGGAAAAGCGCAAGTCGGCGCGCGGGTCGCGCTGAACCAGCCATGCCTGCCTTTGGATAGCTACCCAATGCAAGGGCGAAATACCGCCACGAGAGGCTGGATTTGCCGTAAACTGATGGTCTGAGAGGCAAATGATGTTAGTCGTAATGAAGGCGCAGGCCACGCCGGAAGAGATTCAGGCCGTCTGCGACCATATCGAACAAATGGGGTTCCGCGCCCATCCGCTTCCCGGCGCACAGCGCACCGCCATTGGCATCACCGGCAACCCTGGCGAGATTGACCGAGGGAACTTTGAAGATCTGTCCGGCGTTGCCGATGTGATCCGTGTCTCCAAGCCCTACAAACTCGCCAGCCGCGATGTAAAAGAGGAAGACACCGTCATCCGCTTCCCGGGGACTGACGCCACCATCGGCGGGCGCAGTCTGGCTATTGTTGCCGGCCCCTGCTCCATCGAAAGCCGTGAGCAGGCTTTTGCCATTGCCGAGCAGGTTGCCGCATCAGGCGCGCAGTTCTTTCGTGGCGGCGCCTACAAGCCCCGCACCTCGCCATATGCGTTTCAGGGGCTCGGCCTCGATGCGCTCCGAATCATGTCCGAGATCAGAGAACGATTTGGCCTGCGCATCATCACGGAGGCCATCGACAACGAGACCTTGGAATTGGTGGCCGAGTGGGCCGATGTTATCCAGATCGGTGCACGCAACATGCAGAACTTCTCGCTACTCAAGCACGCTGGCCGGCTGCGCAAGCCCGTGCTGCTGAAACGCGGCATGAGCGCAACACTCGACGAGTTCCTGATGGCCGCCGAGTACATCATGAGCGAGGGCAACTACGAAGTCATCCTGTGCGAGCGCGGCGTGCGCACCTTCGCCGACCACACCCGCAACACCCTCGACCTAAGCATCGTTCCGGCGGTGCAGAAACTCAGCCATTTGCCTATTCTGGTAGACCCCAGCCACGGCACCGGCAAGCGCGACAAGGTTCTTCCCATGGCGCGCGCTGCGGTGGCGGTAGGCGCCGATGGCGTGCTTGTTGAGGTGCATCATCAGCCGGAGAAGGCTTTGTCAGACGGACCCCAATCCATCTATCCCAGCCAGTTTGCCGAGATGATGGGCGAGATCGAGCAGATTGCCTCGGTGGTGCATCGCACTCTGCCCCGCGGTATCCACGTTGAAACCGCCGCCACGGACGCCCATGACGGAAAGACAAGGTAGGGCAAAGCACAAGCTACAAATTTCTCGGGCCTCGCTCTTGAGGCTTGGGACGTTCTCCTTTGCCATTCCCGTTTTGCTTCTGCTTACTTTGACCGGCTGCCGCCCGCACGACTTTCCGCAGTACCCGCCCGGCTATCGTGAATATGCCTATGTTTCCAATGGAGGCAGCGGTACCGTCTCGGTCTACGACGTGGTGAATGTGCGCCTTGACCGCGAGATCGCGGTAGGTCAAAACCCCGTGGCAATCGCGTCGAGCGTCACACGCAATGAAGTGTATGTGGTCAACTCGGGCGTTCCCGGCGGGCAGGGATCCGTCTCGGTCATCGATGCCCAGCGCAACTCCATCGCTGCCACCATCCCAGTTCGCAGACAGCCCGTTGCAATCGCTCTGGACCCGAAAGACGCCCTCGCCTATGTGGCGAACTCCGGTTCGAACAACATCTCTATTTTAGATCTTAAGGCCCGTCGCGAGATCGCGGTCATCGGTGCTGGTGAGGAGCCGGTCGCCGTGCGCGTCTCCCCCGATGACGAGACGCTTGTCGTCGCCAATCGACGCGGGAGTTCCCTCAGCCTCATCGATATCGCCACACGCCGTCTGCGTGCCGTCTTCGGGGGCTGTCCTGGCGCCAGTGATGTTGTCATCCTGCCCGACTCATCGAAGGCCTTCGCCGCCTGCGCCAGTGGCCACCAGGTAATGGCCGTCGCCCTGGCCCGCGAGGATGCACAGCCTGCCCAGCCCGACCGCTTGGAAGCATTGCTAGATGTGGGACGTGCTCCGGTGCAACTGGCCCTGAAACCCGATGGAGGCGAACTCTTCTCCCTGAACTCTCTTTCTGACTCTATTTCCGAGGTCGTCACGAGTACGGACGATGTGGGGGGTGCATACATGATGGGTAACGATCCGGTCTGCGGCCTCGTGTCGGCAGATAACTCGCTGCTTTACGTCGGCAACCTCCACTCGCAGGAAGTGACGGTCTATGCAATCGACGACGGCAAGCGCGAGGGCTCAGTCCATGTCGGCGATGGTCCTGCGGCACTGGCATTCTCGGCTTCGGGGCACCTGTTGCTGATTGTCGACGCGCACTCGGATGACGTGGCCGTGGTGCGTACCGCGTCGCAATCGCTGTTTACCCTGCTCCCCGCCGGCCGTTCGCCCAACGCAATTGCCGTAAAAGCCTTCAGGCTCCCGTAACGCCCGATGAGTTCTTTTTCACTCCAGACCCCATGCGCGCCACGCTGAACTGCGCCCCAGCGAACAGAATCAGGCCGGAAACATACGCCCAGAATAAGAGCCCGACCGAGACGAAAAAAGGCCCGTAGAGCGATCTGAGTTCAAGGTGTGGGAGCACGGCGACAAATACGAACCGCGCTATCAACCATGCGATCCCGGTAATGATGGCGGTACGCAGGACTGGCCGCCATGGAACCTTGCGGTTGGGAAGCAACCAGTAAATGAAGAAAAAGAATACGATAGACGCCGCACCTGTCGATACTGAAAGCCAGATGTAGCTGAGCCCCTTGTACACGAAGTTATCCGTGTGATGAAAAAACACGAACGCCAGAATCTGCTGAGCACTTTCATTGACCAAAATACTCACCGTGGCCAAAAGAACCATCACCAGGGCCAATCCAAAGGCAACGGTCTGGTTCAGAAGATAATTCCGGCTTTTGGTCACACCCCAAGCCTGATTCAGCGCTACTTCCAAAGGCAAGAAAATGCCCGTGCACGAGATAAGAATCAGGACGACCGATATCGCCTGCACGCCGTGCCGTGGAACAACCGCGACAAGGTTATAGGTCAACCAATCCTGGCTGGCGGTCGAAGGAAGATAGTAGTTGACCATGTTGTCCACCACGCCCACCATTGCGCGCGAGTGAAAGACCGACAAGGCCAGGGTATAAAGCAGCACAACAAACGGAATGAACGAAATAATCGCGTTGGCCGCCACGCTGAAAGCGTATGTATGTACTTCGCTGTCAAGCAGGTAGGTCGCCAGCGCTGTTCCGCTCCTTCGCCAGCGATACCATTTGGAATCTGTAGCCCGCTCCAACACATCCTGTCCGTTTCCGTTTTCTCTGGCGGCTTCTTCATCCATACCGGATTTTGAGACATCTGCCACGTCATGCTCCATGTCGAAAGTCTGCAGCGATTCCATTGATCGTGCAGGTATCGCGTCCGATTGAGGAGTCCCTTTCCTTCAGAATAGATGGTCGACCGACCTCTGCGCTGAGATGGATGACAGGCGCGCGCAGATTCGACGAGGTCAATCTCTGTCACCGGACCATGCATTTTCCACTTGCATCTGCCTTGATTTCCTGCCATAACTGAGGCACGGTAAGCCGGAGGCGGGCCGTTGCAAACTCGGGAAGGTTACTGGCTTTGGATGTTTTGTTTTTGGTAGGCACAAACCCAATTCAGGTGCTTCTATGAGCTGCCGCGGCGCATGGTTTACTGCGCGCCTGGGCGGCTCACGGCGTTTCTGGGACTTTTTTCTTTCACTCTAGTTCTGGCTACCGCTAGCAGTTAGATGAGTACTTGAAGAACTGAGGTGTAGTGCCAACCACACCATTGAGGAGACGATGCATGAAAGAACAAGGCGTAGTGAAGTGGTTTAACGGGGCCAAGGGTTACGGGTTCATTCAGCGCTCCAGCGGAGAAGATGTCTTCGTGCATTTTTCCGCCATCCAGGAAAGCGGCTACAAGACCCTAAACGAGGGTGAGGCGGTCGAATTCGAGTGCCAGCAGGGTCCAAAGGGACTCAGCGCCGCCAATGTGATGCGCGCCTCTTGACTCCGCTACGAGATCGAGATCGTAGCGGATTATTCGGCTTCGAGCATCACTTACTCGTGGTCTGAACTGTGCAAGCTCGCGCGAAGTTTTGCGATCGCCCATGTGGCAGCTGCTCGCAAGCCCTGGTCAGCGCAATTGGCCCACACACTTAACCTAGTTAGATAACTCCCTACACCGCTGTTGCCCATGGCAATGGCTATATTGCGCCGCAGTCCCATAAACGCGGCCCGTCGCACCGGCGAGCCGTTGAAGGTCCGCTCAAACTCGGGTTCTTCCATCTGCGCCAACCATTCTAGCGCCGGATTCACCAAGTCGACGCGCGCCTCCAGTTCGGGATCACCACTCAACGGCGACTTCCTGTTCCATGGGCACACATCCTGGCAGATATCGCAGCCAAAGACCTGCCGCCCCATCCCTTCCATCATTGGTGGGGCAATCGGCCCCTTGTGCTCAATGGTCAAGTAAGAGATACATCGTGTTGCATCCATCTGGTAGGGCACAATGAGCGCACCGGTCGGACAGGCATCCAGACAGCGGCGACAGCTTCCGCAACGATCGGGAACCGCAAGCAGAGGCTCGTCTTTCTGCACTTCCAGAGAGGTCAGCAGCACGGCCAGAAAGCCATACGATCCCAGATTTGGATGAATCAGGCAAGTATTTTTCCCTGTCCAGCCCAGTCCTGCTGCCGCAGCGAGCGCACGTTCCATCACCGGCCCGGTATCCACATAAGACCGCGACTCAAACGCACCTTGCGCAGCGTGCAGACGCTCCTCCAGCTTGCGCATCCTCTTCAGCAGCACCTTATGATAGTCGCTGGGCCGTCGCTCGCCGTCTACACCCACTCGACTCGTCCACGCGTAGCGTGCAATCCAACCTGTTCCAGCCGCGGCCGGGTCTGTCGAGCGCGGATGCGGCGTGTTGTAAACGGCAAAGCACACAATCGCTGATCGAGCCCAGGGGAAAGGCGTTTGGGCACGGGCGCGCACAAACTGGCCATCCTCGGTCTTTCGTTCCAGGTAATGCATCATGCCCACGCGGCCCCCCTGCACCCACTCCTCAAACCGCTGTGCATCCCGCATCTCCCCCGGATAAGGCAGTGCCACTACTCCGGCTTCCGCAAACCCTGCTTCCTGCGCCAAGGCGCGCACCTGCTCGCGCTTTAAACAGGGCCACGCCTCTGCTTCAGCAACATCCATGGAACTTGTACCCCAGCTCTATGCGTAGTTACCTGCAACTTGTTCGAAAATGATTACTGAAATCGGACTCGAACACTGGAAATCGCGGATCAGCCGGATTGGGTATTGGCATCCCGCGTGGTTTCAGCATATTGCGCCAGACGCCTCTTTGGCGGCTCAACTGCAACTAGTTGAGCCAGAAACGTGAGGCATCCGAGGGAGGTTCTGTTATGAACGGCATTCTATCCAATTCTGCAGAAACGTTGTACCTGGCTCCCGGCAATTTGAACGAATTGGTGCGTGGCCATGAACAGTGTCTGCTGGAGCAGTTGACACCCCTCGTACGCAAGCACAGTGTCATCCTTGACTTGCGGCAGGTGGAACGCATCGATGCTGCAGGTATTGCAGCGCTCATCTGCCTCTACAGCAGTGCCCACAGCGCAGGAAATAACTTCGTTGTCACGAATGCGTCCCCGCATGTTTCTGAGATTCTCGCCTTGGTGGGATTAGATGGCATTTTGCTGTCCCATAATGCGGCGCAGAAATCGCAGTCCGAGCCATGCTTGGCCAAGAATGCCGCCTGAAACCGCCGTCGCTGTCATCGGGGGATCCCTCCGATGCCAGTTCGCATCTCAAATCCCAAAAATTACCACTCAAGGGTAGGACAAGACGCGATTGGCAAGGCAATGGTCTGTGACGAACAGCACAGGCAAGTGTATACTTGCGGCGCTATTTGTACTTGCGAATCGCGCAACGCCGTAAGGCGCAGTCGAAGTGTCAGGATGACTGCACGCGCTTGGCCCGCAGACTGTACTTCCCGTTGCCGGACTGAGCCCACGTACCGCCACCCTGTCATGGATGCCGCCTTGCGGAAATCCTATCGCGGAGGCTTTATTCCATGACGCTAGGCGTAGTGGATCAGCAGCTTGCCGAAAAGGCAGGCTCAACCTCAACCACAACTAAGTATGTTTATTTCTTCGGCGGCGGGTCCGCAGATGGCAATGGCCGCATGAAGGATGTGCTGGGCGGCAAAGGCGCTGGTCTTGCAGAGATGACGAACGCAGGCCTCCCCGTCCCTCCCGGATTCACCATCCAGACAGAGGCCTGCCGCGAATATATGCGTGGCGCTCTCAGCTCCCAGATCGATCAAGAAATGCACGCCGCTCTTGAGCGGCTCGAAAGGCTCCAGGGACAGAAGTTGGGTGCGGGCGAAAATCCCCTGCTTGTCTCTGTCCGCTCCGGCGCCAAGTTTTCCATGCCTGGGATGATGGATACCATCCTCAACCTCGGTCTTAACGATCAGGCAGTGGAAGCGCTGGCCAAGCGCAGCAATAATCCTCGCTTCGCATACGACTCATACCGCCGTCTCATCCAGATGTTCGGCGATGTGGTTCTCGACATCCCCAAGAAGAAGTTTGAGCACATTTTCGACAGCATCAAGGAGCGCGAGAAGGTCAAATTTGACTACGAGCTTCAGCCGCAGGCGCTCAAGGACATCATTGCCGAGTACAAAAAACTGGTGAAGAAGGAAACTGGCAAAGACTTCCCGCAGAAGCCGCTGGACCAGCTGGTGCAGGCTCGCGACGCCGTTTTCCGTAGCTGGGAGAATGAACGCGCCAAGACCTATCGCCGCATCAACCATATCGATGACTGGCTGGGCACGGCCGTCAACGTTCAGGCCATGGTCTTCGGCAACCTGGGTGAGAGCTCCGGCACCGGCGTCGGCTTCACGCGCAATCCCGCCACTGGCGAGCGCATGTTTTTCGGCGAGTACTTGATGAACGCGCAGGGCGAGGATGTCGTGTCCGGCATCCGCACACCGCTGCACATCAGCGAGCTTGAGCGCGTGATGCCCAAGGTGTACGAACAGTTGCGCACCATCACCTGGAAGATGGAAAAGCACTACCGCGACATGCAAGACTTCGAGTTCACCATCCAGGATGGCAAGCTCTACATGCTACAAACACGCAACGGTAAGCGCACCGGCCTGGCTGCCGTGCGCGTTGCCATTGACATGGTGCGAGAAGGCCTCATCACTCAGGAAGAGGCCATCTTCCGCGTGGAGCCCAACCAGCTCTACGACTTCCTGGTTCCGCGCCTCGATGAAAAAGGAGCCAAGATTGACGTGCTCGCGACTGGCCTGCCTGCCTCGCCCGGCGCAGCGGTCGGCCAGATTGTTTTCACCGCGGAAGATGCGGTCAAGGCACACACCCACGGCCATATGCACAGCATCATCCTGGTCCGCGGCGAAACCACTCCAGAAGACATCGGTGGTATGGAAGTGGCAAGCGGCATTCTCACCTCACGAGGCGGCATGACTTCGCACGCTGCCGTTGTCACACGCGGCATGGGTAAGTGCTGCGTGGCCGGCGCTGGCGACTGCACTGTCGACGAAAACCGCAAGGAACTGCGCGTCAAGGGCAAAACCTTCCGCCACGGCGACTGGATCTCGCTGGACGGCACCACAGGCCGCGTAATCGACGGCAAGCTGAAGACCATCCCTGCCCAGCCAAACGATCCGGACCTGGTCAAGTTTATGAGCTGGGTCGACCCCGTCCGCAAGTTGCGCGTTCGCGCCAATGCCGACGTTCCTCGCGACGCCAAGCAGGCGCGAGCCTTCGGCGCGGAAGGCATCGGCCTCTGCCGCACAGAGCACATGTTCTTTGCCGAGGGCCGCATCGAGCACGTCCGCGCCATGATCCTGGCAGAGACCGAGGAGCAGCGCCGGGAAGCACTCAAGAAGCTCCTGCCCATGCAGCGCGCTGACTTTGTGGGCCTGTTCAAGGCCATGGAGTCGCTCCCGGTAACCATCCGCCTGCTCGATCCTCCGCTGCACGAGTTCCTACCCCAGCGCGAAGACCTGCTGGTTGAAATCTCCCATCTGGAGGACACCAAGCCTCGGTCGCCCAAACTCAAGGAACTGCGCATTCTGCTGGCGCGGGTCCAGGAGTTGCACGAGATCAACCCTATGCTCGGCCTGCGCGGCTGCCGCCTCGGCATCGCCTTCCCCGAGATCACTGAAATGCAGGTGCGCGCGATCCTCGAGGCTGCGGTCAACGTCAAGAATCACGGTGGCGATCCGCACCTGGAAATCATGGTACCGCTCGTCGGTTCCATCGAGGAGATGCGCAATCAGTCTGCCATCATCCGCCGCGTGGCCGAACAGGTGTTCAAGGAGAAGGGCACTACAGTCGACTACATGGTGGGGACCATGATCGAACTTCCGCGTGCGGCCCTCACTGCCGAACAAATCGCCGAAGAAGCCGAGTTCTTCAGCTTCGGCACCAACGACCTGACCCAGACCACCTACGGCATCT
>VFSW01007823.1_pt1 | contig 15458 bp, 12 predicted proteins | sample 5358111 | NCBI WGS metagenome assembly VFSW01 (sample SAMN11554181, study PRJNA540505) | mine drainage metagenome | isolation source: sediment from site ElyBrook_90M | place: USA: Ely Copper Mine, Vershire, VT | collected 2017
TGGTCCCACGCAGTTTTTGCGCTGCGGGTCACGCTGACGCACCGGGCCACAGGCAAAATCGGCTGGACGCTCCTTTTTACTCCTTTTCTTTGGGTTGCGATGGAGTTGGCGTGTGCGCGCGTGACAAGTTTTCCATGGGATCAGTTAGGTGTTTCGCAGATTGACAACCTGATGGTGTCGCGAATTGCGATGTGGGCGGGCGTGTATGGAATCTCATTTTTACTGGTGAGTGTGAACTGCCTGTTCGCCGCGGTACTCCTTCTACGCGGTCGCGGATCGCGAGAGATTTGGCGAAATCGGGGAATCGCTTTTTCAATCGCTGTGGCGCTGGCTGTGGCCATCCACACTGCCGCACGCTGGAGACCAGTACCGACTCCTGCACCGGCAACAGCCATGTTGCTGCAGCCCAACCTGAACGTGGACGCCAATAACGATTGGTCGGGCGCGTTGTTTGATGTGAATGTTCAGCGACTCGCCGCGTTGAGCGAGAACAAATGCAATTCATATATAGAAGGGATGCCGGAAACCAAGGCGAAGCTGGTTACCCCCGTGTGCATCGGCCTGGTACGGCCAACGCCAGCGAACCCACTGGCCGATATGATTCTCTGGCCTGAATCCCCCGCGCCCTTTCGGGCACAAGATCAACATCTGCAGCATTGGATCTCTGCTTTGGTACAGGATGCACACGCTCCAATGATTGTCGGCGATATCGCGGTGATGCAAGATCCCTTGCAGCCCAACAAAACCGACGTTTATAACTCCGCATCCTTTGTCGCTGCGGATGGCACATTTATTGGGCGCTACGACAAGATGCACTTGGTTCCGTTTGGTGAGTATGTTCCGTTTCAGCAATGGCTCTCCTTTGCCGGTGGATTAACGGCAGAGGTGGGCACCATGACCCACGGCGCGCGACGTACGGTATTTGCGGTAAATGGGCATACATACGGGACGTTCATCTGCTACGAATCGATCTTTGCCGATGAGGTGCGGCAGTTTCCGCTACTCGGCGCAGATGTGCTGGTCAACCTGTCAGATGACGGTTGGTATGGGGACACGAGTGCTCCCTGGCAGCATTTGAATATGGCAAGAATGCGCGCGGTAGAAAACCATCGCTGGTTGTTGAGCGACACCAATAGTGGCGTAACGGCGTCGATTGATCCGTATGGGCGCGTCGTTGAGTCGCTGCCTCGACACACGCAAAGCTCGTTGCAGGCGCATTTTGGTTACATTTCTGACGTTACGTTTTACACCGTGCATGGCGATCTGTTTGCCTGGCTCTGTGCCATAATTGCCATAGTGCTTGCCGTCGATGGATGCTTACAGCGCCCACCGGTGGAGAGCGATTTCCGTTCCTTCTAAAGTCAGGTTCACTTTTCGATATGCTGAACGATCTCGAGTTTGCATACACTCCCGTGCAGGAAAAAGTTCGCGACCTGCGGGAGTATCTTTGACGCAGATCGCCTGCGCAAAGAGCTTTCTGTTATTGAAACAAAAATCTCCGATCCCAAGCTATGGTCCAACCCCGCCGCGTCGCAACCGCTGATGCGCGAACGCAAGCGCCTGGAAACCTTGCTGGCCAAAGCTGCGGAACTCAACCGTCGGACGGAAGACATTGCCGCCTACTTTGAACTGGCGCGCGAAGGCGAAGCCGTCGAAGCGGAGTTAGAGAAAGAGATTCCAGGTCTGCAGCAGTTTGTTGAGGAACTGGAGGCGCACACCATGCTCTCTGGCGAGACCGACCCGCTGAATGCGATTGTGACCGTGCATCCCGGCGCTGGTGGAACGGAATCGCAGGATTGGGCCGAGATGCTGATGCGCATGTATTTGCGCTGGGCGGAGAAGCAGGGATTCAAGGCGGAGATGAACGACTATCAGGCGGGCGAAGAGGCGGGAATTAAATCCGCTACGTTCACCATTGCGGGCGAGAATGCGTTTGGCCTGTTGTGCGGCGAGACGGGCGTGCATCGACTGGTACGGATTTCTCCCTTCGATCAGGCCAAGCGTCGGCATACATCCTTTGCCAGCGTGTACGTGTCGCCAGAGATTGATGACTCGATTGAGATCGACATTAAGCCCGAGGAGTTACGCACGGATACATATCGTTCGGGTGGCAAGGGCGGCCAGCATGTCAACACAACGGATTCCGCAGTGCGCATTACGCACTTGCCGACGAACATTGTGGTGGCTTGCCAGAATGAACGCAGCCAGCACAAAAACAAAGAGAAGGCGATGAAGATGCTTCGGTCGCGACTCTATGAATATGAGCTGGAAAAAAAGCGCCAGATCACGAAGAAGATTGAAGATTCGAAGCTGGAGAATAGTTTCGGCTCACAGATTCGTTCATATGTGCTGCAGCCCTATCGCATGGTGAAGGACCTGCGCACGCGCGTTGAGACCGGCGATGTAGACCGCGTGCTGGATGGCGACCTGGCAATGTTTACGCAAGCATATCTACGCGTGCGCCGCGATGGCTTGCTGGCGGCAGGGCCAATGGAAGATTTGGAATAACAAATACCGGCAGAAAGTTTTTAGAATTTTTTGGAGTAACCCATGACCAACACGCAGCAGGAAGCAAACGTCGCCACAATACTGGCGAATACAAAGACAATCGCCGTCGTGGGATTGTCAGACAAAGCAGATCGTCCCAGCTATCGCGTTGCGGCGGAGATGCAGCGACGCGGCTACAAGATTGTGCCCGTGAATCCTGCGGTGGAGAGCGTGCTCGGCGAGTCGAGCTTTGGCTCGCTGCGCGAGATTCCGTTTCCCATTGAACTGGTCAACGTGTTTCGCGCGGCGGAATTTGTGCCAGCCATTGTTGATGACATGCTGGCGATTGGAGCGCCGTATCTGTGGCTGCAGGAGGGCATTGTGCACCCAGAGGCGACGGCGAGGGCTGAAGAAAAAGGCGTCGTGGTGGTGAGTGACATGTGCATTTATAAAGAGCATATGAGCTGGAGCGAGGAGCACAACCAGGCGTAGTTTGTTCTACCAAAGAGGATGATAGAGATGCTGAGGTTTCGAATTGTGAGCAGGCTTGGCTGTATTGCGGCTGCGGCGTTGTTCGCTGTCGCAGCACATGCTGGTGCGTCAACTCCATCCTCTCTCAAGACAGAACATTTGCAGGTGGAACTTGTTTCTGACATATCCTCTGTAAAAAAAACTGGTCAGAATTTTCAGCTGGGTGTGCATTTCAAGCTGGAGGCAGGCTGGCATATCTATTGGAAGAATGCGGGTGATTCCGGCCAGCCGCCGCGTGTGCAGTGGAGCCTGCCCACTTGGATGCCAGCGGACAGCATCGGCCCGCTGCGGTTTCCTGTGCCGCAGCGTTTGCCGCTGGGCCCGTTGATGGATTTTGGCTATCAAGGCGAAGTGCTCTTTCCCTTTGCTGTCCATTTCCAACCCACAGAAAATGTAAAAGAATCGGCGCTGCCGATCACGGCGAACCTTCGCTGGCTGGTTTGCCGCGAGGTATGCATTCCCGGCAAAGGGACGGTGTCACTGACACTGCCGCTGCAAACTGCGGCGGGCAGTGCAGACCCGCAGACTGTGGCGATGTTTGCCCATGCTGCAGCGATGCTGCCCAAGCCGCTGCCGAGCGATGCACGGGTAGAAGTGAAGCAGGACGCGGCGCGATTCATCGTAACAGTGCACGGGCTGCCAAGTGAAAACAGCGTTGAGTTTTTTCCTGCGGATCAAAATATCATTGCCAACGCCGCGCCGCAGAAAGTGACATCGCGCGCGGATGGATTCCACATCGTGCTGCAGAAGGATGCAACCGCAGGTACGGTGACGCAATTGCAAGGCGTGCTGCGAATGCCGGATGGAACCGGCTATGTTTTTGCGGCGCCGGTGCAATCTGCGGCTGTCGCAGGAACAAAAGCTGCTGAACAGGGAATTGCGCGCATTGCGTTATTGGCCTTTCTGGGCGGAATCATTCTCAACCTGATGCCATGCGTGTTTCCCGTCCTGTTTATGAAAGGGCTGGCGCTGGTACAGTCCGCAACCGAGGAGCGCAAGCGTCTGCGCGCGCATGGCGCAATGTACGCGCTGGGAATTTTAGTCTCCTTCTGGGCGATGGTTGCTGTGCTGCTTACTCTGCGCGCCGGAGGAAGCCACATCGGTTGGGGATTTCAATTTCAATCGCCGATTTTTGTTTCGTCCATTGCGCTGCTGCTGTTTTTTTTAGGACTCAGCCTGGCGGGACAGTTTGAGATTGGTCTGTCGCTGACGAACAAAGGCGAGGCACTGACAAGAAAATCCGGCTACACCGGCAGCTTTTTTACCGGCGTGCTGGCTACGGTGGTGGCGACTCCATGCGCCGCTCCGTTTTTGGGCGTGGCCATTGGCTACGCGCTGGTGCAGCCGGCGTTGGTGACCTTTACGATTTTTACCGCGCTGGCACTGGGTCTGGCCGCGCCGTATGTGCTGCTGACCCTGCAACCGGCGTGGACGCGCTTTCTGCCCAAGCCCGGCGTGTGGATGGAATATTTGAAACAGGCCACGGCGATTCCGATCTTTGCAACGGTTAGCTGGCTGGGCTGGGTGTTTGCGCAGGTCGCTGGGTTGAATGCCGTGGTGTTTTTGCTGGCCGCATTTCTGCTGACAGCAATTGCGGGCTGGGCGCTGGGACGCTGGCCAGCGCGGGCGACTTCTACAGTCATTGCAACGATCCTGATAATGCTGGCCGTGGCCATGCCCATTGTTGCGGCAAAGAAGATAGGAATCCCTTCGCGAGGCGAGAATGCAGGGCAAGCGTCAGGCTTGGTGTGGCAGCCGTATGACGCCGCAAAATTGGCCGAGGCGCGCGCGCAGGGGAAAAATGTTTTTGTCGACTTTACGGCGGCGTGGTGTTTAAGCTGCCAGGTGAATGAGCGCGTGGTGCTGGATCGCGCAGATGTGCAGGACGCGTTCAAGAAAAGCGGCGTCATTTTAATGCGCGCTGACTGGACGAATCATGACGATGCCATCTCCGAGGCGCTGGCGGAGCTGGGACGCAGCAGCGTGCCGACGTATGTTTTCTATGACGGAGAAAATGCTCCTCGATTATTACCGGAGGTGCTGACGACCGGCATTGTGATGGATGCGCTGCAGAAGGTTCCGCAGGCTGGGAAATAAATCCACTTCCCACGCAAGCCAGAAGACGGCTTGAATGGGTCCCCAGACATTCTGCACTACTTCTTTTTCTTTTGGCGAATCTGCGCGATCTCGGCCATGCGCTGGCGCAGAAGTTTTTCGCGGCCTTCGTCGGTGGGCTGGTAGTAATTACGGTTTTCTAATCCAGCAGGCAGGCATTCCATGTCGGCTACGCGATCTTCAACATTGTGTGCGTATTGATAGCCCTCGCTGTAGCCTAGGGTCTTCATTAATTTTGTCGGCGCGTTGCGCAGATGCAAGGGCACAGGCTCAGCGCGTGTGGCTTCAACATCGGCAAGCACAGCGCTGTAGGCCGTGTACACGGCGTTTGATTTTGGTGCCAGCGCCAGATAGACGACCGCCTGCGCCAGCGCCAGATCACCTTCCGGCGAGCCAAGAAAATCCATCGCATCGCGGGCAGTCATGGTCAGGTTCAGCGCCTCGGGCGCGGCAAGGCCAATGTCTTCGACAGCCATACGAACAATGCGACGCGCAATGTACATGGGGTCTTCGCCAGACCGCAGCATTCTGCCCAGCCAATAGAGCGACGCATCGGCATCACTGTTGCGCACGGATTTGTGCAGGGCGGAGATCAGGTTATAGTGCTCCTCGCCGCTTTTGTCGTACAGCAGCGTGCGCTGCTGGAGCGCGTCTTGCAGCAGCGCCGTGGTGAGGACGGATTCTCCAGCATCTGCCGCAAGCCGCGTGGCCGCTTCCAGAGCGTTGTATGCGCGACGAACGTCGCCACTGGAAAACTGCGCGATGAGAATGAGGGTGCTGTCATCCGCAGTAATCTTCATGCTGCCAAGACCGCGCTCCACATCCGCCAGCGCGCGTTGCAGTAGCGCCACAATCTGGTCATCGCTCAACGGTTGCAGCACATAAACGGCGCAACGCGAGAGGAGCGCAGCGTTCAGTTCGAACGAAGGATTTTCCGTGGTCGCGCCAATCAACCGAATTGCTCCGCGTTCGACGTATGGCAGAAATGCGTCCTGCTGGCTTTTATTGAAGCGATGAAGTTCGGCAATGAAAAGCACTGTCCGCATGCCCGAGCGGCTGGCGGTGTCGGCCTCGGTCATGACCTGCTTGATCTCGCGAATGCCGGAGACGACAGCGGAAAATTCAATAAACGTTGCGTGGGTGGTGTGCGCCAGAATTTTTGCGAGTGTAGTTTTACCCACGCCCGGAGGCCCCCAGAAGATCATCGATGCGGGGTCGTCACGCTCAATCTGCACGCGCAGCGGCTTGCCGGGGCCAATCAGGTGCTGCTGGCCAGAGAACTCATCGAGCGTGCGCGGCCTCATCCGTTCGGCAAGGGGAACATCGCGCCTCGAGGCCGATGATTCGGGATGCGGAAATGTGTCGAAGAGGCTCATAGATTTCTGGCTTAGGAATTATTCTGCTTTGGGTGAGATGCGCTGCGCTGCTGGGAGGCGGCATACATCAGGATCGACGCTGCAACGGCAGCATTGAGTGATTCAACGCGGCCAGGGCAGGGAATCTGGATGCGATAATCAGCCACGGCGAGCAGCGCTGCAGAAATTCCTGCGCCTTCATTGCCGATCAGCAAGGCTGCTGGGCCGACCAGCGAAACATCTCCCACATTTTTTCCATCGCGCGCTACGGCAGCGTAGATTGGAATTTTCAACGTCCGCAGACGCGTGATCGGTGTTGGATCAGACAAAGCAACCAGCGGTACGCGAAAGACGGAGCCTGCCGAGGCGCGCAGCGCTTTCTGGTTCCACGGGCTCACCGTGCCAGGAAGCAGCAGCGCGCCCGTAGCACCGAATGCCTCCGCAGAGCGCAGAATGGTGCCAAGATTTCCGGGGTCTTGTATCGCATCTAAAATCAAAATCAGCGGATTCTTTTTTTGCAGCAGGGAATCAAGAGACGCGGTAGGCTTTTTAACCAAGGCGGCCACGCCCTGTGGTGCCTGTGTGGCACAGCCCTGGTTGAAAATTTCGTTATCCACAACAAAAACTTCTTTGGCCGGAAACTCCGCAACGCGCGCCCAGGTGTCTTCGCGCAAAAATAATGTTTCCAGCGTGATGCCACTGCGGAGCACCTCCTCCACCAGATGAATACCTTCAATCGCCAGCAGATCATCGCCCGCGCGCGTGGAGTGCAGCAGGCGCTGGCGCAGCTCCTTCCACCGCGCATTGTTGCGGCTGCGGATCAGGAGTGTCGACTCAAGCGTAAGTGGAGGAGCAGTGTGGCGCGGCATACAACGCGATTCTACGGCAAGGTGGAGGAGGGGCGGCAAGTCAGCATTTTGTTCGGAAGCAAGTGCGGGTATGATGAGGAAAGTCGCCGACTGGCGGAAACATTTAGGAGAGTCCTGTTTGTCTGCTGAGTTATTACGCATAAACCCGGATGAACCCGAGCAGGATCGAATTGATTATGTCGCCTCCTGCCTGGAGAGCGGCAAAGTTGTGGGGCTGCCAACGGACACGTTTTATGGGCTCGCCGTTGACCCCGTCAATCTGCGTGCGGTGGAACGCATCTACGAAATCAAAAGCCGCGTGCGGCACAAGCCTCTTTCACTTTTGTTGGCAGACGCTGCCCAGGCCTATGAGCTGGCGCGCGATCTGGATGTGTACTTTGATCGATTGGCAGAAAAATTCTGGCCAGGGCCACTGACCATTATTGTTCGCGCAGGCACGCGACTGCCGCTACGCGTAACCGCGAATACCGGCAACGTGGCGCTGCGCGTTCCCGATGCAAACATTCCGCGCGCCGTGGTCAAGCGGCTGGGGCTGCCGATTACGGCCACCTCTGCCAACCTGCGTGGCGCACCGGAGTGTACCCACGCCGCAGGATTGCTGGATCAGCTGGGTGACAAGCTCTCTTTAATAGTGGATGGCGGCCCAACGGCGCGATCATTGCCGACAACGATTGTTGATCTGTCAGAACGGCCAGAGACCTGGCAGATTCTGCGTGTGGGAGCGATTCCGACGCATGAGATTGCGCTGGCGCTGCAGTAAAACTTCAAAGAAGCCGTAGCTCCAAGTCCTGAGTAAAACGAACGATGAGATTACTCCGAAAATTCGCATGGTGGACTTTTTTCTGGACGATGGTTTTCGGATCGTTGTGGATGATCTGGGTCTATCAGCAGATTCGCAAAGGCGAAGTGCAGGATCATGCTGCTCCGGCGGATGCGATTGCGGTCTTCGGGGCTGCGGAATACAACGGCCATCCGTCGCCGGTATTAAAAGCTCGGTTGGATCACGCGCTGGAGTTGTATCGGCTGGATTTTGCGCCCATTATTATCACGTTGGGCGGTGGCAGCGATCCTCGGCTAGGAGAGGAGCCCCGATTCAGCGAAGGCGAAGTGGGGCGGGACTATCTTCTGTCGCACGGCGTGCCCGATGCCAACATTATTCCTGAGACGGTAAGCCGCGATACAGAACAATCGGTGCAGCATCTGGCGGTGATTGCGCGGGCCAACCAGTTTCAAAAAATTATTGTGGTCAGCGATGGCACGCATCTGTTTCGCATTACGGCTCTTTGCCACGCGCAGGGTTTGTATGTGCTGGCGTCTCCGCGCGCCGTGGGCCGACCGCTGGGTGTGTGGGATCAGATCCAACGCTACGCACACGAAATGATCAGTTACACACTGTGGCGGCTGAACCTGCACTAACGCTCAAGCTTATAAGTGCCACAGATGGGCAAGCCCAGCGGCGCAGAGTGCAGCGAAGAGCGTGGATAGAAAATTGACGGCATCATTGCCGAGCCAACCTCGCCGCTCCAACGTTGCCCCCAGCAGGCTGTCAAAGAAAATTCCAGAAATTCCCGCTCCCCAGACAAGCAACGCTGCCCGCCCGGAGAAATGCAAGGCCCAGGCGGAGCTAGCGACGACAACGACACTTCCGGCAAGGCCGCTGATGGGACCGGCAAGGCGGACGCCGCCATCCGTGCCAGCAGGAACGCGCTGTCCTGTGGTGAGCAGAAGAGTTCTGGAGCCGGAGAATGCCTGTCCAATCTCTGAGGCAAGAGTGTCAGCCGCCGCTTCCACTAAAGCAGCTGCCAGTGCGAGCTGTGCTGCAGTATGTGTTGCGGATAAGCGTAGTAATGCAGCGCAGAGAGCGGCCACTCCCAGATTGGCGCAGACCTGCGCGGAGGAGCGTCCGCGGCGACTCTCGGCCAGGTCGAATTTTTCCTTGCTCACGCGACGAAATCGCGTTGCGAGCAGTGTGAGCACCAGCAAGACAAAAATCGGCGTCATAGCCGAGCGCCAGAAGGGCCCATTCGGCTGAGACACGGTGGCCAGGTACATGTCGGCCAGCAACCATGCACCAACACAGGCTGCAGGCCAGGTTCCAGCATGTACTACGCCTGTCAGTGCAGCAAAAACAACGCAAATCAGCAGCCCAATAAAGTTTGCTGGGGTGGAAACAGCGGACGTGTGAGACAGGCAATTGAAGATCGTGAAAGTCGCGCCCGCGCAGACCAAGGCAAGGATGGTTACCGATTGCCGAGGATGGGAGCACGACCGCATGGTGTGATTGTCGCTGGTTCAGGGTGAAGTTGTCTTGTGCGGAGAGGCTATGCAGCGGATGAAGCGCGAGAACCACCGTACTGATTTACAATCGCAATAGCAATCTGCATAAGGGATTGGCGGCAGAGACTGCAGCCAGCGTTTTCAGATTGGAATTTGGATTGAATATTGGATTGAGGTATCAGCGCGTGGTGTCAGTGGTGGGGCGGTCTCGCCCTTGGATGTGGGCGGTGGTGACCTTCGGACTTGTCTCCGTACTTGGATGTGGAAGTACCTATCGGCCCATTGTGACCAATATTCCTCCGGTGCAGCCTGCTACGCAGCCGGAAAAGTTTGCCATTGTCATCAGCTGCGGCACGGGCGCCGACCCCAGCGCAACCAGTGTTGAGACCGCTTGCAATAATTCCGGTGCTGTTGGCTTCGGTTCGCTGGTGGATTTTTCAGGCGACAGTTTGTCCGTGCGCGTGAACCTGGGGAACGGGCCGCGCTGGATGGGTCTGGATCTGAAGGGCTCGGATGCATTCACGGCAAATTCGGACGGAACGATCACCGAATTTGCCGTGGGTTCGAAGACCGAGACTAACCAGAATTACTCCAGCACGTTACTCCCCGGGGCGGCACCGAACACGCTGCTATGGGCGTACGGTGGGTATTTATATGTGAATGAACCGGGACGCAACGCGATTGCCGTGATGTTTGGATCGCCCGCAGCGGAACGGCTTGAAATTCCCATCCCCGATCAGGTACACCCGAACGCCCCGCAGAACCAGAACCCCCTGAATCTGGTGGTTACCCTCCAGTCGCAGCGCATCTATGCGATTGCCCAGGGGCCAGCGGCCTGCCCTAACGGCGGGACGACGGGAACAGTTACGGCGATTGAGACCACGACGGAGACCATCTCGTCTGTTCTCTCCACAGGGAATTGTCCGGTCTATGGTGTCATGTCTGCTGATAATCGACGCGCATTTATTTTGAACCAGGGCGACGGCACCGTGACGGTGATTGATAGTCAGCAGAATCGATTTGATCGCACGATTAACGTTGGGCAAGGCCCGGTATGGGCCGACATTTTCAACACTGGCAGTATGCTGGCCGTGGTGAACTCTACCGACAGCACCTTGAGTCTGATCGACATTAGCCTAGACACCTATGGCAATGACTCGCCGGATTTTGGTCGAGTGCTGGCGACGGTTCCTGTGGGTCTACATCCAGGAGTGGGCGCGAACCCCGTGTCGGTCTCTGTGCTTCAGGATGGCTCACGCGCGTACGTGGCCAATCAGGGTGACGGTACGGTTAGTGTAGTGAGCCTGACCAGCTTTCAATTGCTCAAGACGATTCCTGTCGCAGGTCATCCCATTTCCATAGCCGCGACTACGGGAACACCAACGGGTAAGGTCTATGTCGTCTCGCCAGATAGCAACCTGCTGACGATTATTCGCACTGACAATGATTCGATCTCGAACTCTCTGCAACTGACGGGTGCTGGCGTTCAGGTTCGCGTTTCGGCACCGTAACTGGCAGCATTCGGAACGCGCTGGGCAGAGGATAAAACGCCGATGCAAACGATCGCCATCATCGCCAAGCCCCAAAAGCCAGAACTGGCGGTGATTTTGCCGGAGCTGATGAAGTGGTTGCAGACGCGTGGATATCGCCCGCTGCTTGATCCCATCAGCGCCAGTTATCTGGCCGCCAAAGATGCCGTTCCGCGCCATGATATGCCCGAGCAATCTCCGGTGCTGGTGATCGTGCTCGGCGGGGATGGAACGCTGCTGGCGGCAGCGCGCGCTTTTTCTCATACAGAAACACCGATTCTCAGTGTGAATCTGGGCTCACTGGGGTTTCTTACGGAGGTTCCACTCTCTCAGCTCTACCCGACGCTGGAGGAATGGAACACGCAGGCCTGCACGATGGATGAGCGGGCGATGCTGTATGCCGAAGTTCGCCGCGATGGCGTGACGCATCACAAATTCCACGCGTTGAATGATGTTGTTATCGCCAAAGGCACCATCGCGCGCATGGGCAATTTTGTCATCGAACTGGATGAGAGCGCCGTGGCGTCGTTTCGCGCGGATGGCGTGATTGTTTCCACTCCAACCGGTTCTACGGCTTACAATCTGGCGGCAAATGGGCCCATCTTAGCGCCCGATGTTGATGGCATGGTGGTGACGGCGGTCTGTCCGCACCTGCTGACGATCCGTCCACTGGTGGTGCGCGGAGACGCGCATATTACGATCAGCATTGAAGGCGTGCCGGAGCAGTTATACCTGACCGTGGATGGTCAGGAGGCGATTGAAATGCGCCTGGGCGATGCGCTGCACTGCTGGCGGTCCGAACACAAGATTCGCCTGGTGCGAATGAAGAGCAACCACAATTTCTTTGATGTGCTGCGGGCCAAATTAAAGTGGGGCGAACGGTAGGACTGGCCGTCCAGGCGGCGATATTTCCCTCCCATCCTTCGCAAAAACAGCGAAGGATGGGCACCCGGCGACTCGCAAAAAAATTCCCTTCACTCCAAGCCAAACGACGGTTTGCAGCGGGCACCCGTAAATTCAACTCACCTAGCGGAGCATTTCATCGACCAGGATTTTTGCCTTGGTAGCCAGCGTCTGCGCGCCCTGCAGGTCGTTAATATCCAGCGCCTTTTTGGCCTGCGCTAAAAAATCCTGAACTTGCGTAAGCGTGTCGTGCCTGTTGGCGGCAACGCGACGGCTGATGGTCTTGAGGCGGCTTTCCGTCGATGCGATCAATTTGACGGTCTGCTGGCGCAGGGCTGGATTCGCCGAGGAATCGCCCGCCGAGAGCATTCCGAGGGGAGAAGGATTATCCGCTGCCACGTCTGCATTATCGGTGACGATTTTTTTCTTTTGATGGGGATGAACTCTATGCTTGTATTTCTTTTTCGGCGCAGGCTGTACTACGGGAACAGGGACTGTGTCTGATTCAGCCGGTGGCGGTAACAGCAGCGGTGCAACGGGCGGCTCAAGAACAATGGCAGGCGGAACCAGCGGTGCAACAGGCGCGGGAGCAGTCGGTGCAAGCGCCTGATGAGGAGGAGTCCTCCTTACGTGCAGGTGATCGCAACCCACTCCAAAGCATGAAAGCATAAAAACAATCGACCAGATTCGAAAGCGCTTCATTCCACTCCTTGCATGTTTGCAGTGGCAGCCAACGTGGGTTCTGTTGACGATGCAGTTCGACCCGCTGGCAACGCATTCCCGGTCCCTATTCCAGTCAAGGGCGATCCCGTCCCCTGCGAAAAATCTTTTGTGGACGTAACGGGTAATCGAAGGACAAATTCCGTACCTTTGTCCACTCTTGATTCTACCGCGATGGAGCCGTTGTGTAGTTGCAGGATGCGGTAGGTCATCGCCAGTCCGATGCCGGTTCCATTACTTTTGGTTGTAAAGTACAGGTTAAATATACGATCTTGAATCTCTTTGGGAATGCCGCATCCCTGGTCGCGAACGGCGATGGTAGCGTAGCGGCCATCCTGGCGGAGTTCGACCTCCAGCTCGCCGCCCTCGGCCATGGCCTGGGCACCGTTCAATACAACATTCAGCAATGCCTGCCGCAGAAGATCAGCATCCACGCGGGCAAACACGGGCTGCGGTGGCAGAATGCTGATGACGTGCACATGACGCTGCTCCAGCTCCGGGGAAGCAAGAGCAAGAACCGTGTCAACGATGTGTTTGACATCCTGCGTGGATAGCTCCAGATCAACAGGCCGAGAAAAGTCGACCAGTGTCTGCACAACGCGATCCAGACGGCGAATTTCCTCCTGAATAATATCGAGATGGCGCTCCGAGCCCGCCTCTTTGCGGTCGAGCTTGCCGCGGAGTAGCTCCAGATGTACGACGATGGCGTTGATTGGGTTTTTTACCTCATGCCCCACGCCAGAGGTCAGGCGACCAATGTCCGCCAGACGACGCGAGACTTCCAGTTCGCTTTCAATCTGCTTGATCGACTCGCTGTCGTGGAGTGTCAGCAGTGCGCCCAGCGTTTCTCCGGGGGCGCCGCTTGCATCGCCGTGAATAAAATCGAGCGACACCTGAATGTGACGACCGGATTCAGTTTCAATATCCTGCTGCATCAGAGGAATGCGGGCGTTGAAGGAGCGGCGCACCACCTGACCAAGTTTGCTGCGGCTGTCGAAAATTTCATGCAATTCCATGCCGAACATCTGTTCGCGTTCCATGCCCAGAAAGCGGTGAACGGAGTCGCTGACCATGATGGCGCGCGCATCACGGGTAAAGAGCAGGATGCCATCCTGCAGGTTCTCCATGACCTGATTCAGGTTGGCCTGGAGGGTGATGAAGACCTCCTCCACACTGCGCATGCGCTGGCCGATGCGCTCAATTTTGCTTGAGACCTGGGACACCTCATCGCGTGGTGAAGGTAACAGCTCCATCTCTGTGCCGGTGCCGGTTTCAGGAGCCTGCAGCATAAACTGATCCAACCGATCACTGATGACCTGAAGGGGCCGCAGCGCAACATTGGAGAGCCACGCAGCGACGACAATTGAGATAATCAGCGCGAGGAAAATAATGGCGAATTCAAGTTTGAGTCGCGGAGCCAGTTCGCTGCGCAAAAACGTAGTGCGCACGCCAATGCGGATGGTGATGAACGGTTGTCCATTGCGATTGAGCGAAAGATCAATGTTATAGACGGCGGGCGGCCCGAAGACGGTGCGGAACTGCCTCCAGACATTGGCGGCCTTTAGCTTTTGAAAACTGGGACGCGCCGGGACAGGGTTGCCCTGGATGTTGGGATCGGTGCTGATGAGGGCAACGCCATTGGCATCGGTAGCTGTAACATCTAAGACGGTTGGCGAGTAGAGAATGACAGAGTTCAAAAGCTGTTGCAGCGCTACATCTGATTGGAGCGTAGCAACCATCGCAGTGCGCATGGACTTAGGATTCGTGAGAGCCCCAGGGTAATTGCCCATGCCGCGCTCCAGCGCACTACGCGTGGCCATCAACACCTGATGGGCGATGATGTTGTTGTGCTCGTATGTCTGATCGATTCGCTCAGAAACAAGCTGCGCAAGATAAAGACCCGACATGACGACGACCACGGCAAAGACCATCGCGGTCAGGGTGAGAACGAGTTTGATCCGCAATCGCATGTATTGGTCTCAGTATGGGACCACGGGGTTGGGTGAAATGTAAAAATGCAGGGTATACCACGGTAGGTAGCTCTTTAGAAACAAGGCTGCAAACCGTTGGCCTTGATTGTAAACGCTGCAGGGAATTTTCGCGCACGGAATCAATCCAGAGCGGGGAAGCGAGCGGCCTTAATCGTCCATGGCAGAACTGGAGGACATGAGCACCGCACCGTACTCCTTTAACTTGTTATGCAGGGTCTTCAGGCTGATGCCCAGTATCTCTGCCGCGCGGGTTTTGTTGTTGCCCGTCGATCCCAGAGTTTTAAGAATCAGCAGTCGTTCCAGCTCATTGACCGTCGTGCCAACGGAGACAGCAACGCGCTCCGAATGATCCTGAGAAACGCGCAGGGGCGTGGTGCCGAAGCCCGGCGGAAGATGCGAACGTTGCAGGTTGTCCTCTGTGCACAGGATAACGGCGCGCTCTAATGTGTTGCGCAGTTCGCGCGCGTTGCCGGGCCAGTTGTACGTCTGAAAAATATCCAGCACATCGTCGGAGATGCCTTGTACGGCGCGATTATGGCGTGCGTTCATATCTCGCAGCATGGCTTCGGCAATGAGCGGAATATCTTCTTTGTGCTGACGCAGCGGAGGCATGTGAATGTTGAACACGTTGAGGCTATAGAACAGGTCGCCACGTAACTCACCTGCCGCAATGGCCTCACG
>VFSW01007824.1_pt1 | contig 15456 bp, 20 predicted proteins | sample 5358111 | NCBI WGS metagenome assembly VFSW01 (sample SAMN11554181, study PRJNA540505) | mine drainage metagenome | isolation source: sediment from site ElyBrook_90M | place: USA: Ely Copper Mine, Vershire, VT | collected 2017
GCATGCCGCTCCCGCTGATGGAGGTTTACGGTATCGCCGTCATGGCGAAACCGGGCGCCAGTGATTACGGGACCTTCGTCGCGTTCATCGGCCAGTTCCGCGCGAAGAATCTGGAAACCGGCGAGATTTTCCGGGCGCCGAAATGCCTGCTCCCCAGATTCCTGGAAGAGCAACTTGCGGGCGCAATGGTCGGCGAGAGCGGCAACAGCGCGCAGGCGGAATTCGCCGTGCGTATCTCCGCAGTGTACGATGAAACTAGCGCGACGAAATACGTCTATACGGCGGACGAACTGATTCCGCCGCGCGAAACCTCGGCAATGGAGGCGTTGGAAGCGCGCATTGCAAAAGCGCCCGCGCTGGAATACAAGAAGTAAACGCGTGCCAGTACTCTTGCAGTGTTCAACGTGCCGCTATTTCCAGCGGCACATTTCTACAAAGGATGCGCCGCAAGGTGCGGATGTATGCCGGCGCTTCCCTCCTCAGACCGGGTTCCATGCCGTAATGGTGCCCGGAACGATCGCTACCGGCGGCAAGCCGACGCACGCGCTCGCGCAATGGAGCGCGTTGCCGCAAGTTAGCGAAACGCAAACCTGCGGGGAATGGCTCGGGTTGATTCGTAAGGGCGCATCTAACGAGGTTTAGCAAACCCTTTAAAGACCGTTTGCGTATGGTTTGCATACTGTTTTAGACTAGGGCGCGTGGTATAGCGCCCTTTTTTTTTGGATCGATCATGACAAAAAGACAATCTAGCGTGTCGAGTTCCGGTGTCGAAATGGTGCAACGGGAGATTGCTGGCGATCCGTCACGCTTTGATGAGTCGATGGAGGAGGCGCCGCAACAGAGTGCGCTTGAAGCTTTGTTGGCCTCGCTTGGGGGCGAAGAGGAAGGCTCCAAAGTCACCGTATTTCGTGAAGGCGTGCGCAGTGGTACGAAGTTCAAAGAGTATTTGTACGAATGCGCGCCTAGTGAATTCACGTTTGCCGATTTGCAATCCACTTACGGCGGCGGACGTTATCGAATTCAGGTTGTTGGACCGATCGCTAACGATCAAGGGAAAAAGTGGCGCGGCACTTTGATGAACAAGGCGTTCGATATCGGCGAGCCGCGCGAAAAATTGAAAGCTCTGCCAGTAGTGGCACAAACGAACGTTGCCGCGGAAGTAGTCGCGGCATTGCGTCCCGTAATGGAACAGCAGCAAGTTTTACTTACGATGCTCGCGCGTGGCGGAGATAACAATCGCGCTCAAATCATCGAAGAAATGAAGGCGATGGCCGGATTTTTTCAGTCGCGCGGTCCTGATCCGATTACAATGTTTGCGGGTTTGGTGCCTCTTATCAAAAGCATCATGCCGAAACCCGGAGATATCGCCATAGATGCGGGCGAATCGCCGGAATGGGCCGTGCTCTCGAAAGGAATCGAGATTGTTCAACAGATGCTTGCGAATTCTCGCGTCGCGTCCGCTGCGCCTCAATTGCCCGCACCAGCGACAGCGGGAGCGCATCAGCAACCGCAGATGCCTGTTGCCAGCGCATCGACGGCGGCAACGTCCGGCGCATCCGCGCCCGTGGCGCAATCTAATGAGGATGAACAGATGAGCCTGTTATTTCGCTCCTATCTGTTCATTGCAATTCAGGCGGCAAAAGTAGATGCCGATGTCGAATCGTACGCTGATTTGATTGCCACACATGGCGACGAAGTGTCGTTGCACGCGCTCGAAACCGATCCGGCATGGTTTACCGCGCTCGAAAAATTGAACGCTGAAGTTACTCCTCTAAAACCGTGGTTTGAAAAACTGCGCGCTCGGGTAGTGGAAATGATGAACGAAACGGAATCGGGCGATACAGCGGAACCTTCGCACCCGGTTTGACATTCGTTTAGCATTGCGCCTAGCCTGTCGGAATCGTTCGATAGGCTAGGCGAAATCTTGCCCGCTTCTGATAATCTTGCGCTTGCCAAAGCTGGCAAAGTTTTTTGCTATGGCATACCTGACGGTCCCGAGGGAACCCGAGTAACGCTGGCTTTGATGCGCCGTGAGGCAAAGGCCGGGTCTACCGATCCCGTCATAGAAAATTTTGCCAAACAGATTACCGATAACTCGAATTATCGGGATCAGGCAGTATCGGTTCATAATTGGATACGCGACAATATCGCGTATCAATTGGGGCCGGATGGAATTGAACAGTTTCAAACTCCTAAACAATTGCTTGTGTCGCGCGTTGGTCAATGCTCTGACATGAGCGTGTTAGGTGCCGCATTGTTGCGCACTCTCGGTCATCCGGTGCGTTTTGCTGCCGTTGCGTTTGAGCCTGATGCTTTCAGTCACGTTTTCATCGAAACAGCGTTTGGCAACAACAAACGGCCTGTTTGGGTTGCGAGCGATCCTACCGAAAAGGTTCCTTTTGGCTGGTCACCTGATGGCGTAGTCTCGAAAATGGTAATGAATATCTAGGATCGAATATGCGAAATCGTCTCGGAGCCTTGCAACCCTACGATATCGCGAATTTGCCGCCTTACATTACCGCGGGCGGCAATGGAGGAACTCCGCCTGATTTGTCTGGCGCCTATCAATACTATTTGTGGGCCGGCGATCCGTCTACCGATCCGACTGCGGGCGATTTGATTCGTTCGGGTTCCAATGGTTACGAATACTATAATAATGGTGCGGACGGAACCCAAGCGGGATGGTATCCGTACACGTACGATACTTCGATTGCTGCCAATGCGGCACAATCGTCCGCGGCAATTGCATCCGGCACCCTTTTTAATCCGGATACGAATCAGGCGTACACGCCAGCAGAGCTAGCAGCGGCGAAAGCCAATTTCGCCGCGATGGATACAAGCGGCGCGGGTCTGTTCACTGGATTAACTGATCCTTGGAAAGATCCTGCGTTCTACGGCGTTATGGGATCGGTTGTCGGCGCGGGATTGCTCGGCAATTTGTTGCTTACCGGTTCTGCGCTTACGGCGGCACCAGCAACTTCCGCGGCTGCTGCCGCACCGGATGCGAGCGCTGGTGGGGGAGTTTTCGATGCGGCATCGGGCGGAGATACTGCTGGCGTTAGCGCCGGTTATGCCGCGACGCCTTCTACGCTCACAACTGCAGATACGGGAGCGAGTCAAATGTTTTTCGATTCTACCGGACAGGCTGTTGTTAAGGATGCAAGTGGAAATTGGGTTGATTTTGCAACAGGTACGCAACCCGCAACGGGCGCGATAACGGATGCTGCCGGTAACGTTGTAGATCAGGCGGCACCGAGCCTGATGCCTAGTTATCAGGATTTGCAAAATTCGTTTGATCCATACGGCAATTCCAGTACGCTGGTGGATCAAACTGGATCGCAAGTGGTCCAAGGCGCGGACGGAAATTATTACGATTTCGCGACCGGTTCGCCTGCTCAAGGGAACATCATCGACACTTCGACCGGAAACGTAATCGGTCAGGGCGAAGTCTCTCAAGCATTGAGCAATCCCGACACCTTATATTCGTCCGGCGCTTCATTGCCTCCCGATGTGATTCCTGGAAGCGCGACGGCTACAGCAAATAATTCCTTGCTCACTGATTCAACCGGTCAAGTAGTGACTCAAGGGGCAGATGGAAGTTATTATCAATTTGCAACAGGATCGCCCGCGATTGGCGACATAACGGACGCGACCGGAACGGTAATAGCGACTGGCGCCGCGCCTGTTGCTGCAGCGACATTACCTACCTTGATAGCTACTTCGGCAGGCGTCACCACGGAATCCGGTGCGGGTTTGCTTTCAGCCGCAACGCAGCAACAACTTATCAATGCTGGTATCACTACCACCACAGGATTGCTCGCTCGCGCTCTGTTGCCTAGCGGTACAGTAAATGTGTACCCGACTGCGGGCACCGGATACAAAACCATGACGTTGCCGAATGGACAAACCGTAATTATCGGTCCAAGCGGTCAACAAATTCCGGGAGCGTCGCTGATAAGTGCAGGAGTTCCGGGAATTTCTCCCGCAACAATTCGGCTGCCGAATGGTCAAGTGGTTACTGCCGATCCGTACAACGCGCAGCAAGTTGGTACCATATCACAAGGCTATCATTTTGTTCCGGGTCCGAGCGGTTCTCAAATTCTCGTCGATTCAAACGGGCGCCCGGTAAGTGGTAACGGTCAAACAATCGGATCGGACGCTAACGGTTCGTATGTGCTGTTGCCGAATGGGCAGCGAGTATCGCTCAATGCGAGCGGTAAACCGAATACCGGCATGCTCGCATCATTGTGGGCAAGCATACAACCTAATCTCGTTCCAATTTCCGCTGGCGTTTTGATGCTGTTCGCGATCAGCGATCACAAAGATGAATCGCGCCCTAGTTCACGGCGGCGCCGTAGCTAACTTCAGGAGTTCAAGTCATGTATGATTCAAACGGCAATGCTGTGCAACAGGATTCGAGCGGCAACTATTACGCGCTCGATCCAGCAACGGGAAACCCGACCGAACCGATTTATCCGATATTCGATTCGACCGGTAACGTTGTCTCGCAGGGTTTCGGACCCGGTACCAGCGGAAATTATTCAAGTGCGGCGGCAACGCAACCCGCTGTTGCTGATACGTCAAGTGGAAGTTTCACGGACTTTTTCAAGAATATTTTTTCCTCTCCGCAAATTCCTCAGACGCTTTTGCAGTTGTACCAGACCGGAAGGCAGGCGGAAGTTGCAAATCAGCTTGTGCAATTGAATATCACGCGCGCACAGCAGGGTTTGCCGCCGCTCACTATGGCGCAAATCGGCGCGCAGGCGCTCACTCCGGGAGTCAATGTTGGCGTAGGCGTATCGACTACGCCTACGCAAAACGTATTCCTGTTCGGTCTGCTCGGACTCGGAGCGTTCGCAATTTTGACGCGCAAGAAAAAGCGCTAACCGATCATGCCGACTTTCGACATCGATACGCAGCAATTCGTTCCGGACGATTTGCCGCCGCGCGTATTGCATGGAGGCGCTACGGGAACATGGACCGACAATGCTTCGCTTGCCTCAAGCGACATTTTCGGCAATATCTATATGCCGGACGGAACCGTGATCGATGCAAGCGGTACAGTTTTCACTCCGCCCGATACCAACGCGCCGGCCGGAACTCCGCCGACTGTCACGCCTGCCATTACGCAAGTGACCGATGCTGTAGGATCTACAGTGTCGGATGCTGCCGCCTCGGTCGGCTCGAGTATCACATCGTTTTTCGGCTCGATTGCCAGCGGCGGAAAATGGATCGTTGCGGGATTGATCGCTATTGCTGTGATCGAAATTGGGTCGCACATTCCAGAGAGGCGGAAATGAGCAAATATCGTGTACGCGTAAATTTTAGCGTATATCAGCCGAAGTGGACTAGAGAAAAAGAAGAATTATTTGGTCCTGATAATGAAGGTTTTTTAATCGAAGGAAATTCGGCAAAAGAAGCTTTTAACTTATGGAATGAAGGTAGGCTTCCAGGCGCTCGTTTAAATCCATTTTATCTTAAGATAACAGAGGAACCAAAAAAGAATCCTCGCAAGCGTCTTTCTCGCCAATCAGTGATCGAAGCTGCCGCAAATTATCAATTCTTATTCGGCGAATACGGCGAACACGATCAAGGTACACAGCGCGCTTTTGTGCTATGGAAAGATTTACAGAAACAATACGAGCGCCAAACAGGCAAACCGATGTATCAAATGAAAAAGAATCCTCGCAAGCGTAAATCTGCAAAAGTTTCTTTCGGACACCGTGCGCGTATTGCTCGCGTTTATGGCGGTCGTTCTCATAACGTCAAATCGCATATTCCCAAAACGGTTACGCTGTATCGGCCGAAAAAGAATCCAGGAAAGCGAATAAAAGCGCCAACAGGTCGGCATCCTGAGTTTGTCAAGCAATCAAAATACGAAGTTCAACAAATGAGACGCCATCGCAAATTACCGCCAGAAAAAAGATATGGTAAACAAAATCCAAAATATTTCACGCAAGTAAAACGTGGAAAACGGTGGATAACGCTCGGTAGTTTTTCTATGAAAGTTTATGCTGAAGATTATGGACGTTCTCTTGCTGTAGCGTATCCGCATCAACAATTTCGGGTTTTCTGGGAGTGACGTGCAAAACGCCGTCTATGAACTCGCGCGCTTGCGCGACGCCATGGCGCGCGTTCATATTTGGATCAGACGTGACAATTTCGGGCGATTTGTTGTCATTCGTCGCGGAATGGGTAGGATTGCTCGTTTTAGTCAACCTTGCGATTGCCTCGCTTTTGTAAGACGAGAATTAAATCATGCGAATTCCGCGCAAAAAAGTAGCTCAAGCGGCACGGCGCTATAAGAGTTTCTCCGGCCACGATGCCGAATCCGTCGGCAAGGTGCCCTTTCCAGAAAACCCGCAAGCGGCACTTGCGTTTGGTAAATTGCTCGCTTTAGAGTACGAAACAGTACGCGATGGCAGGGTGGAACGATATCGCCACGCCTTCGCGTCTCAAAGCCGGCCGATCCTAGCAGCGCGTTTTGACGGCAAACAGTTGTATATTCTCGGCGGGGAATATACGTTCACGGCGCGAGGTATCGTTGACAAAAAATGATGCCTTTCGCCTTTTGAACGGAGTTCCCGATGCCCGGTCAAGTACTCCTCTTGAACCCCAAGCGCCGCCATCACAAACGGCGGCACAAGGCTTCGCCTGCGCAACGCGCGGCGCGCGAACGCTTCGCCGCGATGGCTCGCGCTCGTTCCAGCAATCCGCGCCGTCGCCGTCGCGTGCGCCGCAATCCGATCGCTACACTCGCTGCGAACCCGCGGCGCCATCGCCGCATGCGCAGCAACCCGCGCCGTCGCTACCGTGACCACGCTTCGAAATTTGCGCGCGGCATTCTGCCAAAATTGACCGGTGCCGCCGTAATGGGCGCAGGTGCCGCGCTGGTCGATTACGTCAACGGGCGCTTTCTGGTGCCGATGCTGCCCGCAGCATCTCAGTCGCGCTACGATGCAAACGGCGCCGTGAACTGGACCTACTACGGCGCGAAAACCGCGCTCGCGCTCGCGCTCGGATGGGCCGGTGCCAAATACGGCGGGCGTTTCAGTACGCGCATTGCCGAAGCGGCGCAAGGTTCGCTCGCGGTCCAGGCATACGAAATCATCCGCGCCAATTTGCCCGCGGAAATCGTCGCAATGGGCTACGCGCCCAATCGCTCGCTGTCGGCATACAGCGCGCGCCCCAAGCCGGTTCCGGCGAACGTTCGCCCGCTGCGCGCCTATTCGCGCTTGGGTGGTTTCGCGGCCGGAAGCTCGTATGGTGGCAACGTTCCGGCCGGAGAATACCGAGTCGGCGAAGGCGCAGTTACCTAGCGTCAAGAGAACGCTTGCCGCATTTTCTTGCTTTGAGAATGCGGCAGGCGCAAATCTTGAAAGCGCAAACCCTTTTCATTTTTCGAGGATGTTTTCATGAGACTCAAATATCTGGCTCACGATTTCCTCGCGGCAGTCATGTTCGTGACCGCTGCGATTTGGGCGCGCGTCGTCCTGTTCGGCAATTCGCTGGTACAGACCGCCGTCGATTGCGGGCAGTTGCGTTCGAATCTCTCGCAGACCTATCCCGACGTGAACTCGTTCATTGCGGCAATTCCCGCAGTCGGCTCCGGGCAGATGGAGGTCATCAAGTGGTCGCTGTACGATTCGCTGGTGTATCCGCACGCGGGCCTCACGATCGCCAACTTTTTCCAGAACCCGATCGGGCAAGGTTCGAGTGCGCAACCGGGCAATGCCGGAAACCCGAAAGTGCTCGGAGACACGAACATGCAGCAAGGCGGGGCACTGCCGTCACCACAGATGTTTTTCGTGCAATCCGTAGAGGTCGATTTCGATCCGGGATCGAGCGTCGCTACCACTACCACTTACGCGGAACTGGACCCGTACACTATCGTAGCGGCCGATTCCACGTCTACGATGGTTGGCGTGACCGACAAATACAAGGTTCTCAATTCCGGTGCGCTCACGTTCCAAATCATGAGCAAACCGTACCTCAATGAATCGCCGTTGAAGCGTTTTCCGCCGAAGGCGCGATGGGAACTCGATGCGGCTATCGGCGATTCGGACACCACCACGCACGGCGCCGAAGGTATCGGACTACTGCGCGCGGGCGGCCGGCCGTACATTCTCACTCCCGGCGTGACGCTCGGACCGACGCAGAATTTTCTCGTCACTCTGCAATGGCCGGCTCTGGTGCCCACCGTTACCAACAATGGGCGCCTGCGTGTCATCCTGGATGGTTGGCTGGCTCGAGCGATTCAGTAACGATCACCTTTTACGCGCCCGAAATGCGCGCCCGAAAGGGCGCGCGTTATCAAAGTGAATATTTCAAATGTTCACTTTGATAACGACAGAGGAGTTTCAAATGCTGAAAACTGCCCTTCGTGCGATCAAACAGTTTTTCGATTCGCTCGTTTCGATCGCGATCTATTGCGGCCGCATGCGCTCACAACTGCAAAGTGCCCCGAGCGGAAATGGAAACATCGTGGTGGATGGCGTTTCATATCTGCCGGATTTCTTCGTCTATGAACTCGATTTCGCTGCGGCGGCTCCGGCCGGTACTCCTAATCTGTCGTTCACTGTTCAGGCGAATTCACATTTCCTCTGGCAATATGCCGCGTATGCCGCCGACATTGCGGCGGCAGCATATCTCGATAGCACTCGCCCGGTTCCGAACGTCTCCGCGATGATTACCGATTCGGGCAGCGGACGCCAGCTGATGAGTGCGAACGTGCCGATTCCAGCAGTATTCGGTACCGGTCAATTGCCGTTCCAGCTTCCCGCGCCGCGTTTGTTCAAAGCGCTTTCGAACGTGCAAGTTACTCTGCTCAATTTCGATGCCGCCGTGACCTACAATCTCAAACTTTCATTCATCGGCCTGAAACTGTTCCCCGATCCGAACGCGACAGCGATGTTGCAGTCGATGCAGCAAGGCACGCAGGGACACTAAGTGGCGCGTCCTGTCTTACGGCAATTGATGCCGAGTCCGGTAAAGTCTCCGTTTCCGCAAGGGCAAGCGGGAGCGGGCTTTGCTGGTGTCGATTTAGGACAGAAGAAACCGTTTGTTCCGGCGCTCTATTCAGGCGCGAATGGAGCGCCGCAGGGTGCTACAGGATTTGTTCCTCCACCCTTGTACGCCTCCTCGCCCGGCGCCGTCACCACCGCGCCGCGCAACGTTCCGTCAGGCATTTTTGCCAACGCACCCGGCGCCGTTACCAGTGCGCCGCGCAACGTTCCGTCAGGCACTTTTGCCAGCGCACCATCGGCCTTGCCTAACGTTCCAGGCGGACCCGCGCCGATCTTCAACGCAAATATTCCGGGATTGTCACTTTCGGGACAATGGGAAACCGACGTAATACGGATGCTGTCTGCACTGTATCAGCGCGCACATCCGCGCAGTGCCCGCTACACTCCGCGCCCGTTCAATTTCGCAACGTGGATCAGGCAGCAAGTTTTCGCTGAAAATCCTAATCGCTCTTACCTTATCATTCAGGTAATCGGTAACGGCGATTTATTCGTTGTGTTCGAAGAGTCCGCGATTCAAGCTACATCGTTCGCTGCCGCTACGGCACAACCGAGCCTAACATTGCTGCAAGGTCGCGCTATTCAAATCGTCGGCGGAGGTTCATACGAGCCAATCGTTGCGCCGACAAATGCGATCACGATTTTTACCCTCAATGCAGCGACAAACGGAATCGTAATCGAAGGGGAGTAGGCGCAATGCCTATTGTCCCTGATATTCTGTTTCCAGATCCGTCGCAGTTTCCTTCTATCGGCGGATCACTGGTAGGATCGGACAAGCCAGCATTAGGTTCTTTTTCTCCAAATCCGAACGGGTTAAAAACAACATTTGGGTATCCATCAATTGCAAATAATAGATTCTTGATTCATTTTGACGGCGGTCAAGGACAACGTTCTGCAGTAGATCAATATGGACACGTTGTAAATTTTGGGGATAGTGCCGCAACAAAAATTTTAAATTTACAAGGCGGAGTATCTCCAAAATTTGGTAGTGGATATTTGCAAGCTGGCGCCGGAGGAGGAGGAGTAAATGTACAGAATTTTTCTGTAGACGGATCGGGGAACGGTTGGACCGCTGAGGGATGGGTGAATTTAACTGGCTCTGGTAACGCTTTGTTTAGTATGACGTTTGGAGTTATGTTTACTCATAACGGTCAAATTCAGTTTAATAACGGATTTCATAACGCGACAATAGGAGTGCCGTATATTGCGGGTAATTGGTATCATATTGTTGTTATGTTTAATCGACTGTTACAACGCTGGGGCGGTTGGTTCAATGGCGTTTTTGTATGGGATCAGCCAGATAACGACATCCCAATAGCAAACAATTATGAACCGAATTTTAGCGGCGACAATGCGGGTGGTGTATATTTCGACGAATGGCGTTTTTCTAATCAAATGAATTATATTTATGGAATTGGTTTAACTCCTCCTCTCGTTCCATTTGTTTCATAGGGAAATAAAATGTTATCTGTTTTGCGCGGAAATTCCTTAGCAACGGCTCCTCAAAATTCCGGTAAAGCAATAATTATTTCACTTCCAGGGGGAGCGGTTCCTTTAATATCATTTGTTGAATCAGACGGAACGATTTTCTCTACTACAACGCTTAACGGCGCGGTAACACTATCCTTACTCGCTCAAGCAAAAAATCTCATATTTGCCGGACCCGGAACCGGCGCAAACGCGGTACCAACCTTTCGCACCTTAGTTGCATCAGATTTACCTGCCCCGCTTGGTTTAGTACCGCCGACAATCGTTGCTTTCGCACAATCTCCGTATGCTGTTTTAGCAACGGATCAAACAATTCTTGTTGACACGTCGGGAGGCGCAGTAATCTTGACGCTGGAAGCTGCGCCCGCCGATGGCCGGATTCTAAACATCAAGCGCACCACGACAGATGGGAATCAACTGACGGTCGCGCGCAACGGAAAAAATATCGAAGGTGCGGCTGTGAACTTTACTGATGCAACTGCCGCGTTGATGGCGTGGCAATTCGAGTATTCAAACACTCTTGCCGGCTGGTGGATACTATGAAAAAACTTCTTTTCATTCTGTTGTTTATGCCGTCGTTCGCGTTGGCGCAATATATACCGCTACCTGCAACGAATGCCGTTCCTGTATCAAAAGGAACAGGCTGGTCTTTTCCGGTTTTGCCGGCATGCGCGGATTCAGGTGGTAATCATTTCAATTATAACAATACAACCCAAACATTTTCTTGCGGCACATCTTCAAGCAATCCGACGTTTGCCGCAGATTCTACAACTAATGCGACTATGTACCCTGTTTGGGTAAATGCGAATACTGGACAACTTCAACCGTACACATCATCAAGCGCGAAACTTTCATTTAACCCATCAAGCGGAATGTTGACCGCTGCGGGTTTTACTGGACCATTAACCGGAACAGCTAGCGCAAACGCTCCTTTAACCACTGGAACCGCTCCCGCTTTAAAAGCTAATGGTTCTGGTGGTTTTTCTGATTCTACAATATCCGGTAATACATCTACGTTAGCAACTGTTTCCGGCACTTTGACAAACGGCCATTGTACGGCAATTGACGCGTTTGGGAATTTTGTAGATTCCGGTTCCACATGCGGAAGTTCTAGCGTGCAATTGGATCAAGTCACGGCGGCTACGGGAGCGGCAACAATAAATAATGCGAATAAGCATATAACATGGCAGTGGAATTTTAATAGCGATCAAACAGGCTTTGAAATAACTGAGGCGACACCTTCCACTAATTCAACCGGAAACGAACGTTTATTATATGTTCACACTTTATCGGGAAGTACAGCGCAACCGATACTTGTTTCTGCTAACAATCAATTATCGTTTCTTGTAGATTACGACGGTACTGTTTACATAAACGGAGGAAGCGGTTTCACAGCATCACAAGTTGGAAAAAACGTAAGTATTACAGCTGGCGCGGGAGGAGGAGGAACATTAACATTACAAGGCGGTTTAGGAGGATACTTTAATAGCGGGAACGGAGGACCGGTAAATATAATTTCCGGCTCCGGTAATGCTGCGGGTGAAAGCGCGGGCGACGTAAATATAACTGGTGGTAATGGGACAACAAGTGGTTCTGGGGGAAATATTGTTTTGACGGCTGGAACAAGTCCAAGCGGAACTAACGGTTCTATCAACTTTGTTTCGCCGCAAAAAATAAACGGTAAGTTGTCAATTTCGCCCGCCGCTCCAACGTTAACAGGTTTCTGTACCTCGCCGAGCGTTCCAAACAACAACGGAACCGCAGCATTTACGATCAATGTTGGAACTACGTGCGCCGGCATTCAAACCGGATCGATTACCATGCCAACTGCTACCACGGGCTGGGTTTGCTCATTCCAGGATGTAACGACACCTGCTACCTATGTGTGGGGCCAAACAGGAGGAACCGCAACAACGGTAACAGTAACAAATTACAATAGAACTACCGGTGTAGCGGCGAATTTTTTAGATAATGAAATAGTGCGGGCTATGTGCATCGCGTATTGAACAATGGAAAAAGATCCCAATAAGAAAAATTGGCGCGATGCTGCAGTTACGGCATTGGGTATCATCGCATTCGCGCTTGTCTGTTTCAATAGCGGATGGGTTATCAATCGACTTGACGCACATGAACAACGCTTGGCAGCCTCAGAACAAAAACAAGCGGCTACGGATGAAGCCGTCGGAACTCTGAAAGATACGACAAAACGTATCGAAGAAAAAACTGACAGAATATTGTGCGTACTGTCGAAATCCTCACGTTGCTAGGTCTCGGCGGACTCGCGCTTTATATCGCGAGCAAGAACGCGCAAGCGTCACAGTCGCCTGCGCTTGATACGAGTAACGCTCCCATTGACGCAAACGCGCCACAGAATATTACAGTCGCACCACCAGATCAAATATACTTCGATCCATTCGGCGGAGATTGGAGCGGACTTTTAAACGCGCTTGTTACGCCATCTTCCGGCGCAAGTATCATCGGAGCGGACAATATGACACGCGGGGAACGCAATAACAATCCGGGAAATATTCGCTACAATCCGTCAATAAACTGGCAGGGTCAAATCAGTAACGATGGATCTTTCGTCATATTTGACAGCCCGCAGTCTGGAATCCGAGCGCTCGCCAAACTTTTGTTCAATTACAGCATGCGAGGCTTGGATACGATCACCGAAATCATATCCACTTATGCGCCTGCCAGCGAAAACGACACGAACGCCTATATAGCAGCCGTGTCAGTTTCGACCGGATACGCGCCAGATTATCCGCTCAATCTTTCGGATCAAGGAACGCTGCAGAATCTTGTAAGCGCCATTATTCAGCACGAAAACGGGCGCGTGAGCTATGACGCATCCACTATCGCGAGCGGCGTTCAAGCCGCGTTCGCTTAACCTGGGAGACACGCATCATGTCAACGTTAGCTCTAACCCTGCTCGGCTTGCTCGCAAGACACGCACTCGGCGGTCTGGGTGTCTGGCTTCTCTCTCAAGGACTCGATCCCAAGTCCGTAGACGCGATCAATACCCTGATCCAGTCCCTGGGACCTGTCGGCGGGGCGATAGTCGGAGCGCTTTCGGTCGCCGGAGCGCTCGGTTGGAGCTACTACCAAAAACACAAAAGCGGAGTGCTCTCAAACATCAAGAAACAGTCCGCTTGACGTTGGTTGTAATGGCGAGAGACAATTAGCTCGCCATCATTCCTCCCGATTGGTGCCGCTCGTTCCACGCTCCTCGCACGAGTGTTTTCAGCCCGCCGCATGGCGGGCTTTTTTTTACTTATGACCGAATAACTCGGGATCAGTTTTTGCCGCCACGTAAGCGCGCTCCAATACGATAGCAACATCACGAAGTTGCATTTCCGCAATACCGTACCGAGCATATAAACGTGTCTTGTGCGCGTCTCTAGCTACGTCAGACTTCGATCCTAGCGCCTCGCGCACTTGCTTGATCTGCATCTGCCTCAACTTGGCACCACGCGCTAACTCGCGCATGGTGACGTGATCGAACTCGAGAGTTAGGGAAATTTTCATAGCGCGCTAGCTCCTACCCGAAAAGCGGTTATTAGCAAAACCGAACCGGCAAGCATACCAACTATAAAACCTTCCCAAAAAGATACGCGCCGCAACCGCTCGATTGTTTCGTTCAAGGATCTAGAGGGTTTGAATTCGTCATTCATGATTTTGCTTTCTGGAAATACGGCGTTTGCTGTCGCCCGCGCTTTTAATCAGTTATACGCTTTTTTTTTGATTGGGGAAATGCTTCTCGCAGAAAGTTACCGCTAATATAGGTTTTGATTTTCAGCATTGTTACTTTTCTTCCACCTTCCAACTTTTGAAACGATCGCGCAGTACGTCCAGCATTAGCCCATGCGCCTGCGCTTGTCATTGAGTGTGTAGTAAAAATACCCCTACCGGTTACACCATCAGCGCTAACAAACGCACAAAGAAAACGATACTCGAACCCGCCCATTGGCTCGTCACACATACGCGACGCTTTTTCAAGCGCGTATTCAACCGATCCTTCTATCAAATTGCTTTTCACTTGTCATTCCTCCTTGTATGATCACGAGACCGTTACGGCGATGTCACCGTTTTTGAGCACGTGTATTTTGCGAATAGTGACAATGCCATGCGCATCTACACTGAGATCGTCGGTTGTGCCGCGCCAGCCAATTGTAGATTTGATTTTCGGGTTGCTATTACCCGGCACCCCATCGAGATCAAACGAGAGCGAAAAATGTGGCACATTTTTCCCGGAACGAATAGCGTTTGTGGACACGTCAGTGCTACTCACGAGCACAGCCTGCGCGCCAACCTGATAGCGCGTCGGGTGCCAACCCCATGTCTCACTTTTGTCTAGTTCTGCCTGAAAATCCGCAGCATCATAGTTTGGATAATATCCGGTGGGGGTCGCGTAAAAAAACTCAACAATTTTGAAACCGTTCAAACGATACATGCCAGATTCAAGGCGTATTGTGCGTTTCATTTGTCATTCCTCCTGGATAACGCGTTGTCTAACGCGGCAATTATAAAATCGGTGCGAGTAGTAAACCTTCCAGGAACACCAGCGCGTCTAAGATTGGCCGATATACCTGCTACCCGCTTGTCAACCCGCGCGATCAATTCAGCGGGAGCGCGAAAGGTTACGGTTTTATTCATTGATATTTCCAATGCAGTCTGTCACGTCACCACGGATGTGGCTCACATCACCGCGGATGCCGCTCACGTCACCGCTGATGCCGCTCACGTTACCGCGGAGATAGCTCGCGTCACCGCTGATGCCGCTCACGTCACCGCTGATGCCGCTCACGTTACCGCTGATGCCGCTCACGTCACCACTGATGCCGCTCACGTCACCGCTGATGCCGCTCACGTTACCGCGGAGATAGCTCTCGTCACCGCTGATGCCGCTCACGTTACCGCGGAGATAGCTCGCGTCACCGCTGAT
>VFSW01007825.1_pt1 | contig 15455 bp, 11 predicted proteins | sample 5358111 | NCBI WGS metagenome assembly VFSW01 (sample SAMN11554181, study PRJNA540505) | mine drainage metagenome | isolation source: sediment from site ElyBrook_90M | place: USA: Ely Copper Mine, Vershire, VT | collected 2017
ACGTGCCGGTGGGGTGCGTGGTGGTGTGGGGGGAGGAGATTCTCGGGGAGGGAGAGAATCGACGAGAGCTCGATGGTGACCCCACCGCTCACGCCGAAATTGTTGCCCTCAGGGCGGCCGCGCAGCGCCACGGCCACTGGCGACTGCAGGAGGCCGACGTCTTCGTCACCCTCGAGCCCTGCGTCATGTGCGCGGGAGCTTTATTGAACTCGCGAGTTCGACGGGTGGTGATTGGGGCCCTCGACGAGAAGGCCGGCGCGGTGGGTTCTCGATATCACCTCCTCGCCGATCCCCGACTCCTCTACGAGGTGCCCGTGACCTACGGCGTGGGGGCGCTCGAGTCCGCGGGCCTTCTCGGAGAGTTCTTTACGACTCGTCGCCGGAGTTGAGCATCAGCGCCGGTGTGCGCCACCCGTCGCTGTGGTGGAGCGGAGCCGGGCGACCGAAGAGGTACCCCTGGCCCAGCAGGTTGCTCTGTCCGAGTGTGACGCCGAGGTTGCGCAGTACGTCGGCCTCCTCGATGCGTTCGATTCCCTCGGCGATGATCGCGCACCCGGTGGCCCCGGCGAAGTAGCAGAGACCGGCGACCATCGCCTGACGGATGGGGTCGTGGTCGATGTCGCGAATGAGCGTGATATCCATCTTGACGTAGTCCGGTCGCAACTGAACGATGTGGTGAAGGCTGGTGTAGCCCGACCCGGCGTCGTCCACGGCTACCTTGACGTTGGGGATATCACGGAGGGCGGCTCGGAGGGCCTCGTAGTTCTCGATGACGGAGTGCTCGGTGACTTCGATGACGATGGGACGTTCCGCCTCCAGGACCACCTGGCGAGCCAACCCCGAAATAATGGTCTCGGGGGCGAAATTGAGACTGATCCAGGTGCTCGTGGGTAGTTCGGCGGCGTCGAGGAGGGCCGCTCGGGCGCAGGCGGCCTCCAACTCGGGCCCCCGTCCCGCTACGAAGGCCTCCTCAAAGCGGTGGTCCGGTCGTTTCCCGTCGTGGAAGCGGGTGAGGGCTTCGTAGCCCACCACGGCCCCGGTGAGCAGGTTGGTGAACGGCTGAAAGACGGGAGTCCACGCTTCGACGGCCAAAATCTCGTCGAGGACGGCTCGTTGTTGGTGTACCGACCGGAATCGTGCGGCCTGTTCGCCGAGGATCGAGCCCGCGAAGGCCCCGACTTCGGCGAAGGCGTCGAGTCGGGCGTCGAGCCACGTGGCGGCGTCCGCCTTGTCGGTGCCCAGAACGAGGACGCCGACCACATCGTCCTGCCAGCGCACGGGGAGGTGAATGAAGGCGACCACCCCCCGTTCGAGAATCTCGGCGTTGACCTGGGGGTCGAGAACGTGAGGAGTGGCTTCGACCAGTCGCCACCACGGGCCGTCGCCGGCCCGTCGGCGAATCTCGTGGCTGTGGTTCATCATTTCGGGGGTGTTGAAGAGGTCGAGGTCCATCTCTACCCGAGATGTCCCTACCGGGAGGACGGAGTCACCGTCATCGAAGAGTAGGAACCACGCCTCGGTGATGCCCCGAATCTTGAGCACCGCGTGACACATCGCGCGGGCGGTGAGATCGAGGGAGGACTCCTGGCGCACGTCGCGCATGACTGCGGCCAGTGACGAGTGATCGAGCCGGCCCATGTCGACCAAGTGCTCCAACTGCTTTACGAGAGTGACCTCGTGGGAGAGTCCGAGGTACCCAGTCAGGTTGCCCTCGTCGTCGTACGTGGGCGACAGCGTGGCCGAGACCTCGTAGTGTTCCCCGCTCTTCTTGCGGTTCACGAAGTTACCCCGCCAGGTGTGGCCCCGGGTGAGTGTCTGCCACAGATTGAGGTAGAACTCGCGGGTCTGGTAGCCACTCTGGAGCAAACGGGGAAACTGGCCGACAATCTCGTCGCGTTCGTAGCCGGTGGTGCGCAGGACCGCGTCGTTGACGTAGGTCATTCGACCCTCGATATTGGTAATGATGACCATCTCCGAGGCCTGGGCCATGGCGTTGGAGAGCATCTGTTGTTCCTGGCGCAACTGGCGTCGTTCGGTGGTGCTGCGGAAGCGCTCAATCGCTCGGCCGAGGTCATCGCCCGCGACCAGGAGCGACTGGAGAGTGCTTCCCTCGAAGGCCGCGAGATCCGCGGAGTAGATTGCCCAGACCCCGTAGACCTCTCCCTCCACTCGGACCGGGATGGATAGGGAGGAGCGGAATCCGAACCGGGCCACTCGACTCTTCCAGGGCTCGTAGAACGGGTCGGCGTCGAGGTTCTGGCGTATCTGGGCCTCACCCGTCACGATGGCTCGGCCGAAGGGGCCCTTTCCCGAAGGGCGCTCCGACCAGGTGACGTCGAAATCGTCGAGGTAGTGGTCATGGCGGTGACTGCACGCCGCGAGCTCGACCGACTGCTCGGCGTCGAGGACCTTGCGGCCGAACCAGGAGAAGGCGTACCCGCCGTCGTCGACGGCCACCTGACAGTAGGCCCGCAGTAGATCATCCTCGTTCTCGCACTCGGCGATGGCGCGCTGAGCGGCGACCACGGTACGCCACGCCTGCTGAGTCGTCACCATGCGCGTCGCGTCACTCAGGGTGACGACCGTGAGGTTCGGAGTGGTCGTATCACGGTGCGCACTGGCCGAGACCCACTGAGAAGTGCCGTCGGCCCGCTGCACGGCGAGGTCCAGCGGGGGCACCTCGGCTCCGAACTCACTGAGAGACAGCCAGGAGACGACCGGGTTCAGACTGTCCGGTACCACGAGGATACCGAGTTCACGTCCGGTGAGGGCTTCGACTTTCCACCCCAGCAGTCGTTCGACGGACTCCGAGACTCGTTCGATGAGGTGGTTCGTCGTGACGTGGAGAAAGACGTTGGTGGTGAATCGCTCGAAGTGATCGAGGTGTTGATCAGTTCTCGCCACCTCCTGGCCCGCCTGAAGAGAGAGGAGAACCAACATCCGAGAGGTCACCACTCCACCGTGTCCGCGGGCCACGGCTTCGCGGCACCGGAACTGCCGGGTGTGCCCTTCTCCACCCAGTATTCGAATGAGGTATTCAGGGGTCGAGTAGGTCTCCGGTGACTCCGGCGCGATGTCGCGTAGGGGGCGACCGACGACGCGATCGGTCGAACAGTGGAGAGTGACAGCCAGGTGGGGTGAACACCACTCCACTCGTCCGTTCGCGTCGACAATCAGTACGAAGGGATTCACCGCTTCGATAAGAGCGTGGAAAAACTGTTCGTAGTGGTTTAGACCTTCGAGAGTGCTGGAGTCTCTCGATACCGAGTGAACGACGGCCCGATACCCCGCGAGAACGCTGGCTGCCGAGATGTCGAGGGAGTAGGTGTGAGTAGGAACATGCTCCCCCTCGCCCGAGAGGAGATAAACGACGTGGGCCGCTTCCTCAGTGACCTCTCGCCACCAGACCGAGCGGTCGAACTCGCCGGGAGCGAGGAGTTCGGTGTAGGAGAGCCCCGCGAGATCTTCGGGCTTACGGTGAAGAAGGAACTCGACGGAGGGAGAGATCCAGACAATTCGGTTCTCGGCGTCGAGGAGGACGAGGAGATCACTGGTGTGCGTAGCCAGCAGTCGAAAAACCTCGCGAACGTCGTCACTGAGAGAGCTCCAGGTCGACAAGAACGCAGCGTCACCGGGGAGGACCTCGCTGGCTGACGACGCCCCAAGAGAAGGGTTCGTGTTGTCCACGTCACCTCCTCTCACCCACCCCCTACTGAGTAGGCCGACACGGGGATGGTGGATGCCTCTGTTGGTAAATCTACCTGGTGACATCAGTCGTCACAAGGGTGTCGTCATTTGGTACCAAATGGGTCGTCGTTTACGCTGGGAGAAATGACCGACACGGACGCACGGCACCTTCCCTTTTCCCAGCTCCGGGACGCCTCGGGTCGTGGTGAAGGGCGCGCCGGGTGACGAACGCGTGGTGGCGACGCCCTCCGTGGCAGTTGGCCGGCGTTGAACGGACCTTTCTTGGCATCAATCTCGGGGCCCTAGCCCTGTGCTCAATTGGGGTCACCCTCATTTGGCGGCGACACCTTCCCGTCGAGGGGTGGGAGAAGGGCATTTACGACGTCACGTTTAGCTGGCCCGCCGTGGTGATGTGGCGACGAGGGCGCAGTGAGGAGGCTCAGCGCGCCGCGTGGTGGTCGATGGCTCTCGGTATCGTGTCGTACTCGCTCGCCACCGCGCTGACGGCAAACTCCACCCACTGGCACCTACCGGGCGTGACTCTTCGGCCGAGCGACCTGATCTACTTCGTCTCCTACGGAGCACTAGTGAACGGGGTCTTTCGATTAACCCAGAGTCGCCTCGGACGAATCAACGTCTCGGCGCGACTGGACGGAGCGATCACCGGCCTCTCCGTCGGCGCCCTCGCGGTGTACCTCTGGTTCGAGCCAATCCTCGGTAGTGCGAGTCACCTGGATGGGGTCGTCGTCGACGTGGTGTACCCCATCGCGGACCTCGTCCTACTCGTGCTCCTAGTCTCCTCCCTCGCTCCTAATCGCTATCGACCTAACTGGTCGACGGGAGCCCTCCTGCTCGGCGTTGGATTCTGGGTGCTCGGAGATGTCGTCTACCTTCACCAGGTGGTGGGGGGCGGTTATCACCCCGGCACTCTGCTCGACCTGACGTGGCCCCTCGGCACGTTTTTGATGGGCGTGGGAGCTAGCGTGAGAGACCGGCGAGTCAGGCGACCGGCTCTCGACGGGCGCGAGTTCTACGACGTCTCCGTGGTGCCCGTCGCAGCGGGTTTGCTCTCGATTGTGGTCATCGTTATCTACTTCGCCGGTGACGATCACTCGGGCGTCGTTCTCGCCCTCGCCCTCGGAGCCCTGGTTCTCGTCATCGGGCGGATGTGGCTCTCACTCGATGAGGAGCGCCACCTCGTGGCCTCCGTCTCGAGAGACGCGCGCACCGACCCCCTGACCAGTCTGCTCAATCGCCGAGGTTTCTTTGAATACGCGCAGTCCCAAACCGGACCCATCGGTGTCGTCCTCATCGATCTTGACGGCTTCAAGGACGTGAACGACACTCTGGGTCACCAGGCCGGTGACGAGCTCTTGCGCGTGATGGCGCGGCGCCTCGAAGCTCGCTCGGGGACGGGGGTGTTGGCCCGGCTCGGGGGAGACGAGTTCGCCCTGGCTTCTCCAGTCGGTTCACTCGACGAGTTCGAGACCCGGGCTCACCGGCTACGTGACGTCGTGAGTAATCCCTTCGCCCTCGATGCGGCGACGGTGCGAGTGGGGGCGAGTGCCGGAGTGAGTGTGGGTGAAGCCACGAGCGACGGGATGGGGGAGTTACTCCGACGAGCCGACGTCGCGATGTACCACGCCAAGCGTTTCCATCGGGGCGTCAGTGTGTATCACTCGGACACGGACCCCAACTCCCTCGTGAGTTTGGAGTTAGCGGCGGGCCTGGAGCGAGCGTTGACGGAGGGGGAGATCATCGCTCACTACCAGCCGACCTACAACGTGGCGCACCGAGCCATCGAAGGAGTGGAGGCCCTCGCTCGCTGGTCTCACCCCGAACTGGGTCTGCTCGGACCGGATCGATTTATTGGGCTCGCGGAATCGGTGGCCCAGATCGGCCCGCTGACTCGGCACATCTTGCGTCGAGCTCTCGACGACGTGTCCGCTCTCGGGCGACCCGACCTGTCGGTGAGTGTGAACATCTCTGGTTTCGACCTGCTGGACGAAGGTTTTGCCGACCTCGTCCTCGAGATCCTTGACGAACGAACCTTTGATCCGCGACGCCTCACTCTGGAGATCACCGAGACCGCCCTCGTCAGAAATTTGGCTCGCGGCGCGGACGTCATCAGGCGCCTCAGAGAGGTCGGAGTGCGCTGGGCTATTGACGACTACGGCGTCGGGTACTCCTCACTCTCCCAACTCCTCCAACTACAGATCGACGAACTCAAGATTGACCAGAGTTTCGTCACCGACTTAGTGGGAGATACGCGGGCCCAAACTATCGTGCAGTCCGCGATTGATCTTGCTCACCGACTCGATTTGCGCGTGGTCGCCGAAGGGGTTGAGACCAACGACGTCTTGAAGTTGCTCGGGCAGTGGGGAGTCGACATCATCCAGGGTTACTACATCGCTCGGCCCATGCCCCCCGAGCTCCTGGGTCAGTTTCTTGGCCTGCCGGTGCCGGCCAGTCGGGACCTCGGAGAGAAGTAGTTGGCGCTGCGCCAAGGACTCGTCCCTAGCCGAGCTCGGCGAGTTGGGCGCGTAGTTGGGCCAGCGCCTGATCGGCGGCGCCCGCGTGGAGGGCCAGTGCGAGGTGGATACGGGCATCCAGCCAGATCTCTACCGAAGGTCCGACGTAGAGCGTGGTGGGGTGCTGACGATTGGAAACCGAAAGGACGAACTCGCCACCGTGGTGTTCTGCCCCGAGGAGTTTCGCGAGGTCGTGTTCGAGGGTGTGAGACGATCCCTGAAACGTAATGCGCTGGGACGTCACCGTCAGGGTTCCCGCGTCGATGGGGGTGGGGTGCGCTTCGCCCTGAACGTAGTGGCCGTGGGTTTGTCCCACGCGGAAGCGTACGGAGTGCCCGCCGAGTGAGCCAATCGGTACGGAGACGCCCCGGGACGATCCGCTCCAGTGTCCCACGGGTTTGGTGAGACCGATGAGACTGACCGAACGTAGTTCTCCGACTCGGCGTTCTCCGGTGCGCAACAGCAGAGAGCCCTCACCGGCCGTGACGTCAGTGCCGGTCGCCACCTCGATGAGCGAATTGATGAACTGGCGTTGAGCGTTCCGGTCGTCCTCGGGACTGGGATTGGGGTGATGGGTAAGCACGGTACCTCCTCTGGGACACTCTAGAACGCGCCTCTGACACGGAAGCGCCGTGAAGGAACTCACCGACGACTCGAAAACCTCTGGGCGACGTCCAACCTTGTTGATTCGCGCGCGTCTTCGTTCGTGGCGCGTTTATCGACCGACCTTGACCCTCACTAGTCAATCGGCTAGTGAGGGGACGTGGTTCCACGGAGCGGACCTACACTGGCACCGAGGAGGCGAAGAGATGGCGAAGCCGAGTTCACCCCGGGGCGCCGCTCGCCAGCGCGTGCTCGACGCCTCGTTAGAGCTCTTCGCTCTCCACGGGGTGTCGGGAACCTCGTTGCAGATGATCGCTGCCCGAATCGGGGTCACCAAGGCCGCCGTGTACTTTCAATTTCGCACCAAGGAAGAGATTGTTGCGGCTCTCCTCGAAGAGCCTCTGTGCGCGTTGGGGAGGGTGTTGGACGACGCGGAACGAGAGACCCGTCGAGTTCGTCGCGTCGAGGTAACTCTTCAGGGGCTGGTGGACGCGGTACTAGCGAATCGACGAGGGACCGCGATGTTGATCAGGGACCCGGGTGCCGCCCTCGCGCTGAAGCAGATCGAGGCGTTCACGGTGGTGGGGGAGCGACTCGAGTCCTTGTTGCTCGGCTCGCGGACCACGCGCGAGGATCGGGTGAGCTTTGCCGTCTTGATGGGTGGTTTGATGCAGGTCGGAGTCTCTCCCTATTTGGAGGACTTGGACGATGTGACCCTCCGACGAATATTGATTCGCGTAGGGGGTCGGCTCCTTGGAGTCGACGACGAGGCCGGCGTGCGCCAGAACTAGCGGCGAGGCTCGAAACGGAAGTATCGAGCGGCTACCACCAGAGCTCCGAGCCCCCAGAGTCCGACGACGAGGACGTCGCTCCACTGAAAACTCGTACCGGCAAAACCACTCTGCATCCCGAGAGCGAAGTGGCGGATCGGAAAGATGCGGGCCACCCACACGATCCACGTCGGCGCGTTGTTACCCAGGGGGATGAAGATGCCCGAGAGAAAGAGCAGCGGCAGAACCATGGCGTTGACGACGGCCGGGCCGGCGTTGGCGTTAGGAACGGCGATCGTGGCCGCTACGCCGAGGGCGGAGAAACTCGCCGCGCCGACGAGAAGCATGGTGAGGAATCGTACGAGGGTGATGCCGCTCGGCACGCTCGCGTGATAGAACGCGGCGCCGAAAGCTGCAGTGATGACCACGAGAAGAATCGATACGAACAGGGCGTGCAACACGCGTGAGGTGAAGTAGGCCGCTCGAGTGAGCGGCGTGGCGTCCAGCCGCTTCAAGATGTCGGTATCGCGCTGAAATGAGATGGAGAGCGCGAGGTTGGTGAAGCAGGCCGAGATGAGCGAGAAGGACCCCATCGAGGCGACGTAGTAGGTCGACACGTTGATCGACCGACTGCCGAGTTGAACAGTTCCGTGTCCGAGGAGTGAGGTGAAGATCACGAGGAACATGAGTGGGAAAGCGAAGGTGAAGAAGGCGGCCGGCGGATTACGCCAGAAGGCCTTGTTGACGTAGCGCAGTTGGCGTAGGGCGAGACGGAGGGCGTTCACGCCATCTCCTCGACGTCGGCGATGAGGTGTAAGTAGGCGTCTTCCAGTGTGGGTCGTAGGACCTGGAGACCCTCCAGTTCGACCCCCGTCTCGAGGGACCATCTGGTCAAGTCGTAGAGAGTCTGAGTGACGTCGAGAGACGAGAAGTGAACGTAACCGCTGGCGTCGGTCTCTCCGTCGAGTCCCTCGGGGGGACGAGGACCCTCGCCGAGTCGGAAACGAATCTCGGCGGTGGCGACGTCCCTCGCCCCGAGGGTGTCCGGGGTACCGAGAGCCACGACTCTCCCTCCCGCGACGACCGCTACTCGGTCCGCCAAGTTCTGGGCCTCGTCCATGTAGTGGGTTGTCAATATCACGGTCTTACCGAGGCGAGCGAGGGACTTCACGACGCCCCACGCCTCGTGGCGCGCTGACGGGTCAAAGCCCGTCGTCGGCTCGTCGAGAAAAAGAAGTTCGGGGTCCCCGACGAGGGCGATCGCCACGTCGAGGCGACGTTGTTGTCCTCCCGAGAGGCGCTGGACTCGACTCGTGCGTTTCTCCTGGAGACCGACCACCGTCAGTAGCTCGTCGATACCCTTCGGGTGGGGGTAGTAACCCGCGTACATCTGGAGGGTCTCTTCGACGGTGAGGAAAGGATCGGAACTCGCCTGCTGGGGAACGATGCCAACTCGTGCTTTCAGTTGCTGACGCTGACGGCCGGGATCGATACCGAGAACCTCGACGGACCCTCGATCTCGTTGTCGGTACCCCTCGAGAATCTCGATGGTGGTGGTCTTACCCGCTCCGTTGGGTCCGAGAATGGCGAAAATCTCGCCACGGTGTACTTCCAGATCGAGTCCCCTCACTGCGTGAACCGAGCCGTAAGATTTCTCCAATCCCGATACCCGAATGGCTACCTCAGTGGAGGAACTGGCACTTTGGGTCGGGGTGGTCACGCCGCAACCCTAGACCATCTACTGTGGAATATCAATGAACGAGTCACGCACCCTTATTAATCCGACTGCCGCCTCCCTTCTGGGATTTTTGAACGGGGGGACACCCATGACGGGGTGGGATCTCTACGGCTCCATCGCGGCGTCGACCGGGCACTTCTGGAACGTCACCCGGAGCCAGGTATATCGCGAGTTGCGAGAGTTAGAGGCGCGGGGTCTGATCGTTCCCGGAGCCCCGGGACCGCGGGGACGAGTGGCCTACCAGGCGAGTGATTCGGGACGGCGGGCTTTCACGACCTGGCTCGCTGAGGGACCGGGTCCCGACCTGATCCGTCATCATCTTCTTCTCACCGTGTTCTTCGCCGACCACCTCGAACCCGAACGTCTCCTCAGCCTCTTGGACGAGAGTCGCCGTGATCACGAACGCACCTTGGACGAGTTTCGCCATCTCCTCTCGCAGATGGAGGACTCACTCCCCACCGCCACTTTGCGCTTTGGGGTGCGTTACGAGGAACTCGTCCTCCAGTGGATTGAGGAGGTGGCACTTTCGGTGGGCGAGTCGCTCCCACCGAGTGCTACTCGGCGTCCGCGACCTCGGCGATCGTCCACGTCATCGTTAACGTAACCACAGCGTCGACGAGAAGGTTCCGTACCGGGCACCTGCTTTCGGTGACTTCCACGACGGCGGCCAGTTCGTCCTGTGTGGCCGAGGTCATCACGCGAGCCTGCACCGACACGGACTGGTAGTAGGGGCGTACCGGAGATTCGCCGAGGAGTCCTCGGCGACCGAGAACGTAGCCGGCCTCGAAGTCGATGGCCGAGTAGTCGAGTCCCGCTTCGTGCGCGGCTCACTCGAAGGTAACTGACGCACAGCCGCAGAGAGCCCCGACGACAGTTTCGAGGGGGCTCAGGGCGGTGTCGGTCCCACCCCTGGACACGGGTTCGTCGGTCGACATCGACACCCCGCGTCGATGTGCGCCAATCGTTTTCGGGCTGGCCCGGTTTCTTCCGTGAAGCGTCGCGCGCACGATGCGAGACGCGGCGTCACCGGTACTGCCGTTGATTTCGCTCACTGTGCGCCCCTGTTGGTTCCGCACGCCGTCGAGAGTGTCTCGTGCGAAACCACCCGACGCGTCGAGAGCAGAGAACTGAACTCTTCTCGGGGAATCGTGATCAGCGATAGACCGTCGACATGTCGGCGTAGCGCTCACCAGCGGCCGCACCCCGCGGCGCCACCGCCTCGAGGGCCGCGAGTTCCGCGGGACTGAGCACGACGTCGAGAGCGGCGATGTTCTCGCTCAGGTATCTCCGACGCTTCGTCCCGGGAATGGGCACGACGTCGGGTCCCTGGGCGAGAACCCAGGCCAGGGCTAGTTGACCGGGGGTGACCCCCTTCGCCACGGCGATCTCCTTCACCTGTTCGACGAGATCGAGATTGCGCTGAAAGTTCTCGCCCTGAAAGCGGGGGGCGTGGCGGCGAAAGTCGTTCGGCTCGAGGTCGTCAATCGACGTGATCGCGCCGGAGAGAAAACCCCGTCCGAGGGGGGAGTACGCGACGAAGCCGATACCGAGGTCGCGCACGGTAGCGAGTACGCCGTCGTCTTCGACGTCGCGTGACCAGAGGGACCACTCGGACTGCAGCGCCGTGACCGGGTGGGTCTGGTGGGCGCGGCGAATCGTCTCGGGCGCCGCCTCACTGATTCCGAGGTAGCGAACCTTACCGGCTTCGACCAACTCCTTGAGGGCGCCCCAGGTCTCTTCGACCGGTACGTCGATATCGACGCGGTGTTGGTAGTAGAGGTCGATGTGGTCCACGCCGAGCCGCTCGAGGGAGGCGTCGCAGGCCCGTCGTACGTAGTCGGGGTGACCGTTAATCCCGAGGCGGGCGCCGTCTTCACCCCGCTCGTTGCCGAACTTGGTGGCGAGGACCACGTCGTCGCGTCGACCGGCGATGGCTCGGCCGACGAGGCGTTCATTAGTGAAGGGCCCGTACATGTCGGCCGTATCGAGGAACGTCACCCCGGCGTCCAGGGCCGCGTGGATGACGGCGACCGACTCGTCGTCGTCTCGCGGTCCGTAGAACTCGGACATGCCCATGCAGCCCAATCCTTCGGCCGATACGTTGAGCGCGGCGACTCCACTTCCGAGGGTACGTGTTTCTACCGTCATGACCTTCTCCTCAAAGATTGATCGACTTACTTCCGCTTCGACCCTAGAGGAAGTAGAGGGCCCCCCACCCGCTGATGGGGGGACGGGAGTAGTTCGACGTTGGGATCCCTCCGAGATGGAATGTTGGGTGTTCGCGGGACTGCCCGCCACCGGTGTCGCTCGGGAACACGACCCGTTGACCCGGGGTCTCCTCACGTTGCGCCTCTCGACGGTGCGATTTAATCGAACGGCGCCGCTCGGACTTTCGTCAAGAAGTGACGTCGCCCAACCGAGGAGTCTCGTGGCGGAGGAGGTGGGATTTGAACCCACGGAAGGTTTCCCTTCACACGATTTCCAATCGTGCCGATTCGGCCGCTCTCGCACTCCTCCAAGTTTTACTGCGTACGACGTAAAAATTGAATACCGGCCCTCAAGGCTACCCGAGACGGGGTAGCCCCTTCTCCAGTAGCCTGAAGGGGCCGAGGTTCAAAGCGGTGGTCGGGTCCCGTGCGACGGTCGTTCGTGAACCGAGTCAGGGGTGGAAGCCAGCAGCTCTCAGCGGATTGCGCCGGGTGCCACGGTCAGCCTGGCCACCGCTTTGGACCCCGGCACTTTCGTGTTGAGGGATAGTCGTCCCACTGCCACTGAGCGGTGGTCGGTCGAAGAACTTTCTGATCCACACCGCGTACTGGAGGTGACGTGGAGGGGCCGCTGTCGCACGACGACCCCTCTCGATTGTGCCGTGTGACGGCCTACCTACTTCATCACCACAACGAAGCACTGACCAGGGAGTCTTTGGACCGAGACATCCCAAAGGAGTAGTGGGATGGTTGTCCCACGTTCTCCTCAGTGCCCTGGGGTGGACGCCGCCAGGGTGGAGGCGAAAATCTGCCATGCGAGAAGTGACTTGGCCACCAGTGACAGGACCAAGTAGGTCGACTCTCCCACCACGTAGTTGCGGAAACGTCCAATCTGTCGATACTGCAGATACTGCACGAGGGCGAAGCAGTTGAAGAAGACGAAGAGCGACACGTAGATTCCGTAGACGAAGCCCGGGGCGTGAACGTGGGCACCGGGGCCGACGAGGTAGATCCCAATGGCGAGCCACGGGACCACTCCGGCGCCGCACCCGAGCCAGAACGGGAGCAGACTGCCGCCCGGTTGTTCGTAGTGCTCCTGGAGCCACCCGAAGCCGATCATCGCCGCGTTGACTCCGGCGAGTGCGAGCAGCGCGGCCACGTCGCGAATACCGGTGAGTTGGGCGATCGCGACGATCATGAGAGACGACGAGAGTGAGTACTCCACCCAGCGATAGGGGTTACGTTGACGCGCGAGGTTGGCTTCGTAGCGTGAGCGCAGTGGTCCCGCCACGACTGCGTGCGCGAGAGCCGAGAGCAGAAAGAAGGCGGCGACGAGGCCGGCCATGGGAATCGAGAAGAAGGTGACGAGTTGGCGGGCGGTCGATCCCGGGGCCCCGGCCATGAAATCGGCCGACACCGGCAGCGCGAAGGAGTTGGCCAGAATCAGGATGGTCACGGCGGACACCGCATGAAGAGCGGCCGCCATCACATTGGTGCGCCGAAGGCGCTGAGTGGTGGGGGTCGTCATAACGGCTCAGCGTAGCCCCCTGCACGACGCCGCGAACAGGGCATCGTTAGCATTGACCCCATGGCAACCACCCCTTCAGTCCCCACTCCTCTCGAGGGGGTGGCCTCGCTCTACCGGCGCTACCGACCCGGGCGTTTTCAGGAGTTGCGGGGCCAGGATCACGTGGTGCGCGCCCTTCGCGGAGCCGTCGAAAAGGACCGGGTTTTTCACGCCTACTTGTTCTCCGGACCCCGCGGAACCGGGAAGACAACGACCGCCCGAATTCTCGCCAAGGCGCTCAACTGCGAGAACCCCGAGGACGGCGACGCCTGTAACGTGTGCGACTCCTGCGTCTCCATTACTCGGGGTACCTCCCTCGACGTCGTCGAACTGGACGCCGCCTCCAACAACGGAGTCGACGCGATGCGTGAAATCACGGCCGGGGCCTGGCACGCCACCCCGGGGCGCTGGAAGGTCTACATCTTCGACGAGGTCCACCAGCTCTCAAAGCCCGCGTCGGCGGCTCTTCTCAAAACCTTGGAGGAGCCCCCCCACCACGTGGTGTTCATTCTCGCCACCACCGACCCCCACAAGGTCCTGCCCACTATTCGCTCTCGTACCCAACACCTAGAGTTTCGCCTGCTGCCCGGAGAGACTCTCCACTCCCTGCTGGCCGACGTCAGTCAGGCAGCGGGTCTCTCGGCGGAACCGTCGACCCTGGAGTCGGCGGTCCGACTCGGACGAGGTTCGGCCCGGGACGCTCTGAGCGCACTCGACCAGCTCCTCGCCACCGGAACGACGGAGTCCACGAGTTCGGGGGTGGAGGGAGTTCTCGAAGCGCTCGTTCTGCTCGACGTCACCCGGGCTCTCCAGGAGTTGGCGTCACTCGTCCGAGACGGCGGTGAGCCGGAGCAGATCACCGAGGATCTCTGCGCCATGGTCCGACAGATGTTTCTCGTGCAGGTTGCCCCCGACGTCGTCGACGTCGTCGACGAGGAGCGTTTTCGCTTGGAGGAGTGGGGCCGGACGGCGGGGCTCGCCCGGACCGTGCGCACGCTCGAGACTCTGGGTCGGGCGCTGCGCGATATGAAGGGTGCTCCCGACAGGGGAGTTCTCCTCGAGGTGGCGCTGGTGCGACTCGTTCGTCCGGAACTGGATCAGAGTGTGGAAGCGCTCGAAGAGCGAGTCACTCGCCTGGAGCGTCAGGGTCCAGCAGTGAGCCCACCATCTCCGAGCGTCTCCGCTGAGCCTCGCCGGCCGATTGGAACGGCTCCGCGCACCGAGAGTCCGGTGCGAGAGACCGAGATGGCCGGTTCACCCGCGACCCCTCCGCGACCCGAGGTGGTCCCGGTAGCGCAGAGCCCAGCCTCTCCCTCGGGCACGGTCGACGTGTCGGAGTTTCGTCGCCGTTTTAGTCAGCAGGTGGTGCCGAAGACCTCTCGGGGTGCCCAGATGATTCTCGGGGCCGCCACCGTGGTGAGTTTCGACGGTACCCGGGTGACGATTGGGGTAGCGAACGAGGAGATGCGTCAGCGAGCCCAAGAACTTGGTCCCGGGATCATCCGAGCTCTCGAACACGAGTGGGGCTCTCGGCTCGACGTGGTGTGGGTCGTTGACGGCTCGGCTCTCGCCCCCCCGCCGGCCCCCGCTGCTCGCCCCACGTCGACGCCGCCTGACTCGAAGTCGCCGGAGTTCGGCGGACCGGCTGACGACGACGTCGAAGTCACTATCACCACCTCCGTTGCAGATCACCTGATCGCCGAAATGTTCCCCGGTGCCGAGGAGATTTCGTGAACTACCCCCCCTCCCTGCAGACGGTGATGGACGAACTCGGACGCTTCCCCGGAGTCGGGCCGAAGTCGGCGCAACGCATCGCCCTCTGGGTCATGCGTCAGCCCACCGAGGACGTGGCCCGTCTCGCCGAGGCGCTCGTCAGTATGAAGGAGAATCTGTCGTTCTGCGAACGCTGCTTCAACTTCGCCGAGTCGGGATCCCTCTGTCCCATCTGCGCCGACGACCGTCGCGACTCCGCCGTGATCTGCGTGGTGGAGAGCCCCCCCGACGTCGTGGCCGTCGAGCGCAGCCGCGCCTTTTCGGGCACCTACCACGTCCTGCACGGTCTCCTCAATCCGCTCGAGGGGGTCACCCCGGATCGTCTGCGTATCGCCGAGTTGATCCGTCGGCTCCACGGTCCGGTCAGTGAAGTGATCCTCTGCTTTAACTCGACTCTCGAAGGAGACGCGACGGCGATGTATCTGCGTCGACTGCTCGACGTTCCCGACCTGGTGGTCTCCCAGCCCGCTAACGGCCTCCCGGTCGGCGGCGACTTGGGGGTCGCCGGCGCCCTGACCCGGCGGCGCGCCCTCGTGGGCGGTCGGGCAGGGGGGGGCGAGCAGGAGGGCGGGGCCGCGG
>VFSW01007826.1_pt1 | contig 15453 bp, 15 predicted proteins | sample 5358111 | NCBI WGS metagenome assembly VFSW01 (sample SAMN11554181, study PRJNA540505) | mine drainage metagenome | isolation source: sediment from site ElyBrook_90M | place: USA: Ely Copper Mine, Vershire, VT | collected 2017
GTACTCGTCCAGGTAGCCCACGTGCTTGCGGTACAAGCCGGAATCTTCTTCCATAAGACCTAAGACAACGTTACATCTCCCACACAGAAGACGGCGCTTCTGTCCTGTAACGTGGTTGTGGTCTGCACTCAGGGCACGAATATTGCCGTTGCGATCTCGCCGTGTTTCTGGTTTGCCACAGATATAACAAAGGCCGTTTTGTGCCGCATGCGCAGCGTCGTACTCTTGCTGTGTAAACCCTGTGTTTCGTCTGCGCTCCCAGGCACATCTTGTTGTCTTACCCACACGCTCCCTATACTCAGCGGCTTTAACGAGACGCGAACTACGGTTACTCTGGTAGTACTCTCTAAGATATGCTCGCCTATCTCGCTTATCTACCTTGTCTTCTGGTGCGACGATGCGCATACTAACTCCCTGTCACCTGCACTTGGACCGTGGTCATTTGTGCCGTATTGTTTACAATGTAGACAGGCACAGCGTTCCAGAGTGTGCCGCTTCCCATATTGGCGTTGTCCCAGGTACCGAGACCGTAGATAATAAACTGTGCTTCCGTGCTGCTATAGAACCACGATGCCGTAGCACTGCCCGCAACACCCGTAGCACTCGCAAGCACACGACGTGTCGAGACGCCCGTAGCCAGAGGTTGCTCCTGCACGAGTCCTGTATCCGTGACCTGGTAAGAGCGCGTCACACCGTCCCCGGCACTATGTGTCAGCGTCGTTGCCGTCGCCCAATAGTAGGTGTTGCCTGAGATAGACGTAATAGGGCTGGTTACTTCCTGGTTCGCGGTGCCGATGCTCAGCGTCAACGTGTCGCCGACGTGGGCGGTCATGGCGCTTGTGAGCACCGCACTGGTCGTCGTTACTGACGCGATAGTGGAGCCGTTCTTGTCCAGACCGAGATACTGTGGCGTGACACCCGCACCGAACCAGAGGCCCACACTGGCCTTACGCCCGGCATTGGTGACGAGGTTGTGGTCCTCGAAGACCTTCTTCCCGTCCTGGAAGACAGCCCATACGAAGCGGGGAACGATGATAGGTTCGTTGATAACAAAGAGCATTAGAAACTCCCTGGGCACGAGAATCCAGGATAAGCGGGGGCCGTACCGGGGTAGTAGCCGTGGCTTGTAGACTGTGTGAGCGCGTAGAGACTGTCAGTAAGCGTGGGCTGCACATGAGCGTCGGGAAACAGGACGAGTGCAGACTGGCTACTTGACTGGTTCGTAATGTCATTGGCGTTGTAGGTATCTTCGGGGCCGACGAGGGTATTGAGTGCTGTGAGATGGTCTTGCAGCGTCTTGTTATAGGCCCCGTACTCAACGTCGTACTCAAAGACACCCGCACCTTTGTTGTTGCCTGTTACCGTCTGAATCAGGAATTGACCTGAGATGCCCCGCACACCATTGACGATGTTGATAGCCTGTCCGGCTACCAATCCCGGCTTGTAGATGCTCAAGGTACCAGTCTGCTTGCCGAAACCCTCTTGCTCAATGATGGTCGTGGCGCGTAGCTGGGCTGCGCTCAGGTCAACCATTCTTTGGTCAGACACGCGCCCATCGAACCAATCCCCAAACGCGGCGTAGCTCTGGCTATCCTGCGCGGACAGGATTATGGGCACGTCGTACTGGTAAGTGACGGTAACGGTGCTGCCCTTGGCCGGAATGTTGCCCTGGGCGAATCTGATGTGCTTCTCGTCTCGGTTCGCAACGACAACACACGTGCCATTGTTCACACCGATGAGGTTGTCGTAGTTTTCCTGTCCGGCTGCATATTGATTGCCGTTCACAGTTACAACGATAGCCCGCTTGCCATAGGTATAACCTGAGACAGGGTTAGTGTAGGGCATGACAACTGAACTTGGCAGAGGCGGATAGGCCAGTGAGAAGGTCGCCATGCTGCCTGACGCTTGCGACGAAACGTCTTCAACATTGTCTAAACTGCGTGTCGTGCCGCCATAGAAGTAGACACGATTTGTGAGACTTGTATAGTCCCAAGAGTGTTGCGTGAAGTGCGCCCCGAATGTCGTCACGTTGTCGGGGCTGTCGGAGATGCCGAATGGCGCAACCTGTGCGGAGTTCACGTCGGCATAATGTGCAACTTTGTTCGGGTCAATCCAGAACACGTAGTTTGATAGGGAACAGATGCGCGTCACACAGGCCAGTACGTCGAGACGATTAAACTGAATGCGCGGGATAATAGCCGTGCTTGCTGGTAGTTGTGACGTGTCTACCCAGGGAAAGTAGGTGTTGAGCAGGTTCTTAAGCACAGCCACATCGCCTTGTTCCACATACACGGCAATGACAACGCGCGTGAGAAGACGCTGTGTGTAGTCCTGGCACGATACCTTTTGACGCGGTGTCAGTGCAAAACTTGCATCGTCAAGCATAGTGAGGTAGCCGCCAAAGACCTTCGTGTTCGTAAAGTCCGTGACGGCTATCTCGCCCCAGGGCTTGAGTAGTGCAACGCCCGTTCCCCGCACCTCGAACTCCAGTGTGGCACCACGTACCTGATTGATTGAAGACTTAACAATCATTGTCTTATCTTCAACGTATTGTGTGATGTCAACACCTGCACACGTTACCGCGTACCCCATGAGCGTTCCCCCTGGTTCTTGCGGTACTCTCTGGCAAGGTGGTAGTCAACACTACGAGCTAGCTGCTTGCCGTCAAGGTACAGATGGATGTGGCTCTGTCCGCCTGTGCTGCCAGTGATTTGCCCAAGTTGCGACAGAGGAATCACGGCTTCAGGACCCGCCTCACCAATAAGGGCTGTGGTAGGGGACGAGACGACGCCGCCTGCGGCCAGGTGTGGCATGCCGGAGAACAGGTTGCCGATGGCTTTGCCTGGATTGGAGATAACGCCGCCTATCTTTCCTAGAATATCCGTGATAGGTGCGAACTTAGAGAGGATACCGCTGACAAAACCAGTTACACCATTGGTTATGTCCGTGAACACGTTAGTAAATGTTGTTTTGATGTTAGTTATGGTGGTTTGGATATTAGTTATGCCGTCGCTTATTTTCTGCTTTATCCCGTCAACAAAGTCGTTCCACTTGGTCTTTACGTCGTTGATACGGTCTTGGATTTTGTCTCTGATGCGCACAAAGATGTCGTGTATGTGTGTCTCAAAATTGAGGAACTTCTGTTTTATGTCATTTATACGGTCATGAATCCAGGTGCCCAGGGCGCTGAAAAAGTCGCCGATGGCCTTGATTTTTTCCTTAAACAGCGCCACAGCAGCATCCCAAAAGGCGTGCACCGCTTTACCAAGCTTGCTAAACTGCTCGCCAACCCACGTGAAGAAACGCTGGAAGGTATCTTTAATAGCATTCCAGACACCGCTGAAAAATTTGCTTACTTGCTTCCAGTGCGTGATGAGCAGGACCGTGATAAGAATGACCAGGGCGATAGCGGCGACGACGAGCAGCACCGGCCACGCGACGAATGCAAACGCGCCCCCGACGAAGGTCAGGAGTGGTGCCAGGATTGAGAACAACGACGAAATCATGATGATAGGACCGGCAATCAGGAGTAGCCCGGCGACGAGTGCCAAGACGACAGCGATAGTTGTCTTCATTGGCCCCGGCATACTATTGAACCAATCAAGCATCCCATTCAGCATCTTCACGAGTTTGTTCACAATGGGCAAGAACGTTTCGCCCAGGGTAACTTGCAAGTTCGTCCAGTTCGTAGACAGAATAGTAAGCTGGCCCTGTGTCGTATCGTTAATCTGGTTCGCTTTGTCTTGGGCGCTTCGCTGACCGTCCATTGCTTTCGTGACATTTTCAATTGACGTAGAACCACTCTCTAGCAACTGGTTCATAGTCTTCGAGGACCGGACAGTAAACATTGCCGATGCGGCTTGCTGCAACTGCGTGTCTGAGAGACCGCTGAACTTAGAGCGCAGGGTGTCTACGATAGTAGCAAGGGGCTTTAGCTTGCCGTGCTGGTCATAGAACGCATTCGTGCCAGCGACGACATTCCCTGCGGTGTCAAGCTGCACGAGTCCTAGTTGCTGGAACCATCCCTTGGCTGCTTTGGTTTGCGGATTCAGGTGCGCGAGCATCTGATACAGACCAGTACCAGCACTGGAGGCGTTCGCCCCGTTGCGCATCATGGTCGTGAGCGCCCCGGACACATCATGAAAACTGATGCCGAGACTGGAGGCGTAGGGACCGACTTGCTGCATGGCAAGGTTCAGGTTGTCCATGCTTCCTGCGCCCGCGTCAATGGCTCCAGTGATGTTGTTCGCTGCCCCCTGGACATTGGTTGCCATGCCAGGGAACATGTTCATCATACCTGCCATATCGTCGGCAGTCGTATTCAGGTCTGAACCCGTCGCTTGAGCAACATTCGCTGCATTCTGCAAGACGGTCTTGATGGTGTCGGTATTTGTGATACCATGCTGTGCAATCGTAGTGGATGCGTCTACAAGTTGCTGCGCCGTGTATTGCGTCTTGGATGAAATGTCCATGATGTCGTTGCCAAGTTGCTGTAACTTGGCAGGACTCAAATCAAGGACGCGGTTCAGTTGCGCCATCGAGTATTCGTAGCCGATGGCCTTTTGGGTGCTGTCAGCCAGGAAAGCCGCGATGCCCAGCCCCACTCCGGTCATTGCTGCACCAGCGATGGCGAACTGCTGCTGCTTGGGTGTTAGCTGCCCCAGGTCGTTAGTAAACTTACTCCAGGCTTTCGACACAGCACCTATGGGGCCTTGCAGATTGCCCAGGTTGCCAAGAAGGGACTTCATGAGACTGCCCATGACGCGGGACGCTGAGTCTATGGCTGAGACTTCAATGACAAGCTTGGCGACAGACATTAGCGCACCTCATAGGCGGGATTGCGGGCATCCTCTTCGGTCATGGCGTATTCATCAGGGGTAAAGAGCGGCCCTGGTTCCGTATCACCATAACTCGTCGTTCCAGGGGTACGCTTCGCGTTGGCGGCTTCCTCGTTCTCCATATGCAAGCGTTCGCGGATAATAACACACATTGCCGCGTACTCGCTCAGGGGACAGTCTGCTAGCTCTTGGGGCGTCCAACCAAACTCTTTATAGAACTGATAGCGCCAGAGGGCTTCGGGCCACGGAGCTTTACCCCGCAGCCCGTCCCTTACTGCGCCAAAAAAGACTCGTCAACACCTGAAGCACCATTCACGAAGACGCTAATCTCGTCGCTGAGCTTGTCGGCAACATCGCTGCGCAGCATCCCGATTTGTTCCAGCGACAAGGGCACGAGGTCGCCCCGCGTACCATCGGCATTGACGGGAATATAACCCTTGATGAACGTCGCCAGCGTAACGAGCGCCGTCTTCGACGTGTCAATGTTCTGTGTCTGGACCGGCTTGCCATTGACGACCTTAATCTCGATGTTTGCCCCGGCAATCTGCATCTGGTCCTTGACGCTCATTGCTGTGCGCAGGATGAAGATGGCCGTTTTCCCGTTCAGCGTGACCGGGACTTCCTTGGTTTCGTCAGTAGCGAAAAATGCAGAATCCAACATTAGCTCGTATACCCCGTTGTAGCATTAGTGAGAATCACAGTAACCGGCGTGCCGGACACGGAATCGTAGCGCGCTACAAAGTCCACTTCGACGCCGATAGCCGCTTTTTCGTAATCGAACTTGTAGCTGTCATACGCCACGACAGCCATTTTCAGGTCAATGACGTTTGCGCCACTGTTCGCGCTAGCGATGAACTCAAGAGACTGGTCAGTGTTGTTATGGAAAGCGTTCAGCGCCGCCTCCGAGTCGAAGTCCAGTTTCATCTTGCCTTTGACTTCGAGTTTCCCCACGTCCAAACGGGTAGCCGTCTGGTTGCCTTGCGTGAACAGTTCCTCAATGGGAGCCGTGATAGTGACCTCAAACGTCTTGACATCCGTGGCCGCTGCGCCTGCAATCTTGACAGTCGGGAGCCAGCCCGCGAAAGGCTTGCCAGCGTCGAAGGTCTCCGTGGGGGCTGTCTGACCAAAGGTGACGGATGCCGCCATACCCTTCGCTTCAACGTCAATGGGCTTGTTCCCGGCCTCAAAGCTGAGCTTCAGTTCCGACGAACGCGCACAGGTAATGAGGGCAGTGTCGGTATCCAGACGCTTCCAGAATGTGGAGGCTTCGGGCACGTCCTTCATGGTGAAGGTATGCACCTGCGATGCCGAGCTAGGCAGCCCAAGAATCATCGAGACCAGGTAGCCCATGCTGTCGTTGTACCAAGCGCCTTTGAGGCTCCAGTCAACTTTCGTCACGCCGGGGACACGAGTCACGTCCTTGACGCGAATCACGCGGTCCTCTTCGGGGTAACTGAACTCCGGCTTCTCGTCGAAGGTCATTTTGCACGGCATGCCGGTGATGGGCGTGGTAGCCGGAGTCAGGGGCACGACCTCGCGGGCCACATACAATCCGGTCTTATGCGAAAGTGCCATTGTTATACTCCTGATGGTCTATGACTTCTAAGGTGCATTCGAGACCGTAGTATTCAGTCCCCGCGTAGCCGCACAGGCCATACTTCGCTTGCTTGACAACGCCCCGCACATAGGCGCCGTTGCCGTCCACATTAAACTCAAAGGCGCGAATAAACGGCATGACGTACTGGCGTGCCGCCACCTCCACACTTGTGTCGGCCTTGAAACGCAAGAACAACGTGAGTCTGAACTCATGTGTCAGTTCCAAGAAGGCCAGGTCGTAGCCAATCACTTCCGATTTAATATACTCAATGAGCACGGAATACGGCTCAGGAATAGCCATCGGCGATTCAGTAAAGACACGCACAATAGGCAGTGCTGGAACGTTAATCGTCTCAATGACCGATGCAATGCCTTGGACGATGGGAACCAGGGTGTCAGAGTGGTCGTAGTTCGTTGAAACGGTCATGGGATAGCCAGATGTTGATAGGCGTTCGGCGTGTGCATCATCACGTCTGCCATCTGGATTGGAAGCACCTCTGCGAGATGCGAAAGCAACTGCTCCAGGTCAGCTTGCGCTTCCTGGGCCGTCTTCGCCATGTAGCCCCTAGGCGTCATTTTGTAGGTGCCGTATTCGACGAATTGCGGGTACGAGATGCCCTTGCTGTTCTTTGTGTTACTGTTTCCCGATGTGAGGTTAAAGGTGAACCCGATGCGTCGTGTGCCAACACGCTTTACTCTCGTTGTTGCGGCACTAGACCAGAGAGCGCCCGACATGACGGGTGTATTGCGGTGCAATCGCTGAATGAGCAGCGGCTTCAACGCCTGAGCATACTCGCCCATCGCGTTCCGCATTGCCTGCACATACACGGCCTCCATATCGGGCACCATCACGCCTAAACGCAACGGGAACTGCGCTGTAGCTGTATAGTCTGCCATCTACCAGTCTCCTAACGTGAAGGACTGCCAGGGCTGCGAAACACTGGAACGGGACCGGAACGAGCGGGGACGATAGCGTTTAAGAATCTCTTGCACGTCTTGTGGGATGTCCTTACGATATGAGACCGTGCCAGTCTCTTTCGTCAGCATCGTGTCAGCATAGGACGTGTCGCGCATCCTGTACCAGTGCACAGCTAAGCGCCTGTTCGCTCTGGCAATCGGGGGCGGGACGGCCTGCGTGTCCAGCGTGCGGCCCCACACCCCAGCAATCTGAATGTTCAAGATACCAATGGGGAAGACGCCGAAGTTACGCGCCAGGAGAATAGCGTAGCCCTGGTCGTTCTGTGACGCCACCACATCCCAGGTTACGTCCTGGGGCTGCGGCACGACACCGGCCTGAGTCGCTGGATAAACAATCTGCACCTGCACCACTTGCAGGATAGGGTCAACTTGCAGGATGGAACGACCACGGCCAGTGTACAAGCGTGTCACTGGCGCCGTAGTCGCACCGCTTTGACCAAAGGAGTAGCCAAGCTCAGCGTCGATAAATGCCTTCGCGTCCAGGATGTAATTCTGAATAATTTCATCATCCTGTGTTCCCTGCATATCCAGGTCGGTTTTTACGTCGTCAAGTAGGCAATAGGTGTCAAGCATGGCTACTCCAGTTCAGTTACTACAGAACAATCTCGTCCTGGTCATAGGACAACATCGCCAGCACCGTAGCCGTGACCGCCGAGGTCGTATCAACACCGGAGTTCGTGATGGCAACCTGGACGCGGGTGTAATACGGGAGCGGCGTGGTGAGGGTGAGTTCCTCAACGACCACAGTGCTACCCTGTGTCGTGACGCCTGTGAACGAAGACGAGCCAATGGCGTACCAGTTCGTCCCGTCCAGGCTGCCTTGCAGCGAGACCGTGGCCGTCGAACTCGTGGCAATGGTCGTCGGGATGATATTCAGTTGCAGGACCGGGGTATCGGCTGCGGCCTCACGTTTCACCATGACCGCAGGGCCGTAGTACGTCCCCTTGCCCGCAGTATTCGTGTAGTTAGCGAGCAGCGAAACAACGCTACGCATGTCTTCTTCTCCTACGCCGTTTCAACCACGACTGCACGCTCAGTGTGCAGCGCCGAGACGACGAAATCAGCGGTGATACCCACCTTGCGCCGACGCCCGAAGTCATACAACGTCGGGTCAACGACAATGGCGGGCTTGCGCTTCCAGGCAATTGCGCCCCAACGTGGCGAGACGAGCAGGCTCTTGTAGACCGGAACGCTGCTGCTGTTATTCACGACAGGCACATAGTTCGTCACGTAGACTTCACAATTGTGATGGATAGCCACCAGTTCGTTTTCCTGGTTCTCGCCGTCAATGACCGCCTTCGGATTGAAGAAGCGCAGGTCGTTCCGAATGTTCGGGTCTTGCATCAGCGATTCCCACTGGTTCGGATGGATGAAGAACTTGTAGCGGCCCGTCGGAAACGGGTGCGCGTTCTTCGTGCGCAGGAAGTTCTGCGCCGCCAGGAACGCATAGTCATTCAACGTGTTCGACGCCGTGACGCCATTAATCGTCGAGACACTCGATGCACTAAACGTCGTGCTGCCCGCAGTCTCCAAAGCGGAGTACAGCGCGGCAATCTGCGTCTCAATCTGGTACGACATAGAATAGCTGATGCGGTCAATAGCCGCAGCCATACCGTCGTAGTTCATGCGGTCCAGGACTTTGCGCGTGAACTGGATGCCACCGCCCCATTCCGTCGGAGTCAGCGTCACAGAGCTATCAGGACCGAGCTTGTCCACGGTAATATCCGTGTCCTCGGTCAATTGTGACACGATGTCAATGACATCGGGCAGCGTCGGGATAATCACGTAGTCGCCGGGGGTATCCAGCAACGACGTGTCCTGCACCAGCGACGGTTGCAGGACCGCATGGCGTCGCAGATTCAGTTCCAGTTGCGCGGCCCAGATGTGCGGGATGAGGTAACTAAAACTGCCAGTCGTCGTATCTCCAGCAGTCGCTTTTTGGATAAGCTCGTCAATGGGCATAGGCATAGTATGTGTCACCTTTGTCTAATTATTCAGCCACAACAGGCATGCCGAACAGGAGCGCCTTGCGCGTCATAGTGCCGATGAGCCGCTTCTCAGCGTCCGTCAGCTTGTCTTCGGGCTTGTTCAGCTTTTCGACCACACTGGACGCAGTGCCGCTCGTCATGGCTTTCACCACGTCAGCTTCGGTCAGCACCTTCGAGACATCCAGGCGCGGATTGCCCTGGTCAATGGTGCCTTTATGAACCGTGTTCCCCGTCGTCGGGGCGGGCGTCTCAGCCACCTTGGCAGCCAGCGCGTCAACTTTTTCAGTGAGGCTCTTCATAAGAGCCGCCAGTTCTTCGTTCATTGGTTCCTCTTTGGAAATAAAATCGTCAAGCGACTTGGCAACAGCAAACGTTGCGTTCGCGTTCGCAGGAACAGTGACCACAGAGATTTCAAGCAGTTCCGCTTCTTTAATGATGCGGCCCTTGTCGGCACGCGGCTCATAGTCCGTCGCGCGGCCCACCCAAGAAAAGCTCTTGAGTTCTCCCCGCTTTACTTTGCCTGCGTACTTCTCGTCAGTCACGACAGCGCGGACAAAGAGACCGTAGTCGTCGGGCACGGCGCTCAGCGTCTTGCCGATGCTCAGGTCGCGGTTATGGTTAAAGAGCAGCACCGGGTTCGCCAGATAGGTTGCCAATGACTTTGCGAACGCCTTGGGTTCCACCACATCTTTTTGCCGGTCTTTGTCACGAGTCGAGGCGTAACCCTGGATAATCACGCCCTCTGGCGTCTCTTCGGTCTTCGCAATCTCGAAACTGTACGACAGGTACAGCGGCTCCAGCGACTTCTTCTTGTCGTCGGCATCCGGCTCTTTGCCCTTGTCCTTGGCAGCCTGGCGCGTCTCAGCGCGGGCATCTTCGGGAAGCTCGCTGGTCAGGTTCAAGCGCGTTGCAATCTCTTTAATCTTGCCCCGCACAGCGTCGGGATTGTCAGCGTGTCCCGCCAGGTCCCAGGCCGCTTGCACCTTCCCCGCTTTAATGGGGAACGATTTATCAGGCCCCGCAAAGTCTTCGTCAGGCACAGACTCGCGTTCCTGGGCTGGCATATACTTTTCAAGCTCCACAATCAGGTCCATTTTGTTCCTCAGAATCGTCAGATTTCTTTTCCCCTGCGGCTCCTGCGTGGGCCACGCTGGCATTGCCCGGTGCCTTCACCCCGGTCACACCACCTGGTTTCGCTGGCTTGATACTCTGGTCAGGATGCGGCAAACGAACTGAGGTGCCACCGCCTCTAGAGGCATCTGGCGAACCTGTCTGGTCCGGGGGCCGCGCTGCACGCGGAGAGGGGGCCAACACGTCAGGATGTTGCTTGGGAGTACCATCGGGATTCATACCCGCCTGGGCGCCTTTGTTTGCCAGTTCGGTGCTCTTGGCACTCGCCACAGCTTGCCGTGCCGCTGCCTGGACGGCCTGCAACTGTGCCTTTGCCATATCTTCAAGGAGCGAGACGGGGATAGCGCCCGTAGGCGTATAGAGGTATGGGGAGTCGCCGCCATCAACTTTAGGCAACTGCTTCGTACTGCGCAGTTCGTTGATGGTCATGACGCCCATCTTGAGGAGAATCTCAGAGATTTGCGCTTCAGTCTGCTCGTCCTTGGAGTCAATCTCTTCATGAACGAGTTCCAGGTCTGCAAAGCCCAGGACTTCGGCAATGAGCCGAGTAGATAATGCCGCTGTGATGGTTGCCAGGAACGGTTCGACGCAGCGTTTCTTGAACGTGTAACTAAGGTTGTCGCTGCCGGAACCCTCACGCATGACAAACGCTAGTTCATTCGTCGTGGCCCCAAACACACTCATGATGCGTGTACGTACTTCAGTAAGGAGCGCCGGGGCTTCGAGGCGTTGCAGGTCGTCATGGAACGAGATAAACTTCGCGCCGCCCTTGGAACCCGTCAGGACGAGGCGGTGTGGGCTGTCTGCCTGGGTGTCCCACCTGTCAATAGCATCCTGAAGCTCTTGGTCTGTCAGGTCTCCCAAATCGAAAACGCCAAACGGAATATTGCTGTCTACATACTTCTGCCCAACGAAGTTCAGCATCAGGCTTTCGACGATGGCCGCAGTGTATAGCTGTTCGACACGCGACATCGGATAGACGGACCATGTAACCGCATCGTGTCGGAACAGAATCACGTCCTCTGGTTCCCAGGCGTGCATCCCGTCCTCACCACGAATCGGGACGCCCTCAGCGTTAAGCTGGTCGTAGCCAAGGATGGTACCGTGTTCGTCAAAGTCAATGGAGAGCTTTGTGGCATCCAGGTTCCAGAGTTCAAGACCGCCTGGTCCATGCACCACTTCGACGGCCCCATAGCCCAGGACGGCGATGTCCCGCACCAGGGCACGCAAGAACTCTTGTCCATTGGTTTGAGGATTGGGCTTGCGCAGTTGCCGCATGATGCGTGCGGTTTTGTTTTTAGGCGGTTCCTGAGAGTGGTCAATAGGGACGGCTCGTAGGGGTACGCTGGTCACATAGTCCACGATGGCGTTGACAATCGCCGCGACGGTATCCGACTTGAGGGCAATCTCGCGCATCCGACTATTAGTGATATACGTGCCGCCGGATTGCATGTCGCCACGACTGAGGCGGGGCTGCCCATACCTGGGGTCTTGCCCAAGGAGATAGTCCCCGATTGCACCACGTGACGCCTTCTCTACGTCAACATCACCATAGCCAACGAGCTTCGCTACGGCTGCGACGACGCGCTGTACGGCGTTCAACTTCTTCGGCGTCTTCTTGGGCATGGTTATTTCCTAACCTCGTGGGCCTAAAAAATCCTATGGAGACGTTCACCACAATGGGATAGAGCGCGAGACAGATAGCAATCACAATGTCGTCGTGACCTCTGGCCGCTTCCATCTTGACAACGCCCGTCTTCGTGAGCGTGGCTTGGAAGTAGCGGAACTCGTTTACGATGTCCTGGTCAGGGGGAATCCTGATGATGTGCTTGGCAAAGGCCCGGACAGCGCGTTCAATGAGGTCGTGCTTGGACTCATTCGTCCCAATCTTATACCCCTGCGCCCCGATGTCTTTGAGTTCATCCAGGACCGGAGCACCAATGCCCGTCGTGTCTATGATGGTCTGGCAATGATTATAGCGCTCATAGTTGCGGCGAATGATGGAGTACGTCGTCTCCCATCCCGCACGACGGAAGCGGTCCAGATGTGCCAGGACAATATTCTTGGGGTCCGTATAGTCGAAGATGGCACAGACTGTGTAGTCCTTGCCAGGACCGGCAATGTCCACACCTTGCATGTACTTGTGCCCAGGTTCAGGAGACAGGCTGAACGGCGGCGTCTCCGTGCCATCCCACTTCTCATAGGCTGCCCGTATATCTTCCATTGGGAAGACGCTCATCGCCGTGTCAATGAACTCGGCGAGATATTCAGTCTTCCACTTGATGCTGTGTTCGCCGCACGCCTGTTTCTGACTTGCCAGGAACTTCTTGTCGTGATATGGATTCGACGCCGTAGGGAACTGGAAGCTACGATAGTCTTGCTGCTTCGTGTTCTGACCACGCTTGAACCAGTCAAAGAAGGCGTTGTGGCCCTGGGGCGTCGAGATAAGGATAATCTGTGCATCCGGGTCCGACATCGTGACCGTAAACATTGGCTCAATGACATCGGTAATCGTCGAGTCCCGGACATAGGCCGCTTCGTCTACGACGACCAGGTCCGCTTCTTCACCACGGAGATAGATGTCGTTGGCAGCGCCCCTAGCTTGCAGAATTGTGCCGTTGGCAAACTCTAGGCGCGGGAACGGCGTGAACACTGGCTTCTTGGCAAGGAGCTTCTTGAGGACCGGAATCTTTGTACAGTAGTAGACAATCTTCTCGAAGATGATGCGGGCTTGCTGCATCGTCGGTGCAACGATGAAGACCTTGCGTTCGCCATGCGTGACACAGAACCAGATGAGGTACCAGGCCAGCATGAGAGACTTGCCCCACTTGCGACCACATGCCATTGCGACATGTGGCACGTGCACCATTCCGTGCATCGCTTTAACTTGCGCATCATGGGGCGTCTCTTTGAGGACCACCTTAGCGAACAGCACCGGGTCCGTAAGCATGGCCTCAAGCTCAGCGTCACCAAGCGACGTAGCGATGTCGTTGGGCGACGAACTGGTTGCCGAAGGCGTCTGTGGCCGTCCAGGTTTCCGTATAGGCTCCCGGCCCTTCGGTGTTATAGGTTGCCTGGTAACTGTTGCCATTGAGTAGTCCTGTCACTGTAAGTGTTGCCGCAGGCATCGTGACGACACAGGCAACGCGGGCATTCGTTACCGGACTTCCTGTGCTGTCCTCAATGGTGATGGCCGAGACACACGTCGAGAAGGGCAGCACGGAGACCGCTGGAATAGTCATTTCCGCCATCTGGTTGTAGGGGAAGACCGCGAAGATGCTGTGGCCTGGCGTGGTCAGGTTCATCGCCTATTCCCCCACATACCGATACTGGCGCTCTGTGAGTGTGCTGCCATCACGACCTGAGAACACCCATACCTCTTCTACGACGCCAACACCTTTTGTGGTGTACACAGCCCGATACTGACTGCCAAGATATACGACCTCTGGTGTGGCCGTGGTGCCGTCTGGATAGGTGACGGTCAGGGAGACAGAGGCTACCTCTGGCAGCGCGATACGCAGACTGTCTTGGGGCGTCGCTGTGACCGTGAACTCTGAGTGTGGTTTGGGGGCGTCATAGGTGTAGGTTGCCCTGGAGACCGGAAGCAGGAGACGGATAAGAAACAGAGCATGGGCGATACTGTGCAGCACGTCGCGGGTCATGTAACTGTCGCGGGCATGGTTGGTAAGGACAGAACGGATACTGTCTTTCGCCCTGGCATCGAGAGCGAGAGGAACGCGAACACTGGCTCTGGCCTGGGCTTCCTTACGCAGTTGCGCCCGGATTGCATCTGTAGCGTGAGCGTGTACCTGGGCATCGGCGCGTGTATAACTCATCTCGTGTGCCTCAGAGACAAGTACAGCACGAGTCTTCTCTAGTGCTTGCACTAACGCACGCTGGATGGCACGTGTAGCAAAGCGGCTCTCTGAGGGAGACCGTTGCACACCACGGTTCGAGAAACGAGCACGTGACGCGGCATCAAGCCCCACACGTGTGGGGAATGTGTCGCGGGCATGGGCATCCAGGGGAACACGGATACTGTCTCTGGCCTCAGACCGGGTATCGAGCGGAACCCGCGTGGCAAAGGCATCGTGTGTCTTTGTGGCAAGGGTAAGGCGGGTTATGTACGTCGCATGCACGAGGATGTAGTAGGCGAGACTGACATGGAAGGTGTCTCTGGCATGCGTGGCTGCGAGACCGCGAAGGTTAAACGTATCGTGGCCCTGGGTACTCTGCTTGCCTCGCACGGAGAATGCGCCGTGTCCTGCATCCTTCAACGCAAGTCGCGTGATGAAGGATGAACGAGCTTTATCTCCAAGCAGGAGCCGCACATCGAACGTGCCTCTAGCGTCGGTTACTTCTTTGGAGCGGCCAGCAAACGTATCGCGTGCTTCATCCTCTAGTTTCAGGCGCGTAAGGAACCCTGTACGAGACAGCGCATCCAGCAGCAGCCTTACACGAAATGTCGGTTCGGCCTTCAACGCTTGCGGGATACGCGCATTGAATATGTCACGGATACGCGACGACATGATGCCGCGTGTTTTGTAGGTGTTATGTGTAGGACTTGCCAGTTTAAGACGGGTTATAAATGCATCGCGGGCTGGGAGACCAAGTGGAACACGTGTAGCAGTTAGCACGCGCATTCTGCTTTCACCAACACTACGTATCCTATACATGTCATTGGTTGGTGAATCAAGGGCAACACGCACTTTATACGGCACCCTATCTGGGACAACAAGACCGGCACGTGTTACAAACGCATCTCGCATGTTTGTTGCCTCTCGCTGTCTGGTATAGTAGCGAGAGTGCGTTGTGCTGTTTGCAACAACTTTTACTTCATACGCATTTTGTGCGTCTGTCGCCAATGCCACTAGTGGCACATTAAGCTGTCCGATTGTAGTTAGACCGCCTACATTTCCCCA
>VFSW01007827.1_pt1 | contig 15452 bp, 9 predicted proteins | sample 5358111 | NCBI WGS metagenome assembly VFSW01 (sample SAMN11554181, study PRJNA540505) | mine drainage metagenome | isolation source: sediment from site ElyBrook_90M | place: USA: Ely Copper Mine, Vershire, VT | collected 2017
GCGCCACCGCTCCGGCGCGCGTTCGAATGCGCTCGAGCGGCGCGGCGAGAGGCGTGCCCCGCTCGAGCGCCTCCGCGAGCTCCCGCACGCCCGCCTCGAGGAGCCAGTCCACCTCGCACGGATCGACGGCGTACGGACGGAGGGCGTGGCCGAGCATCGTCATCGCATCCCCGGCGACCAGGGCGAGGAGAACCCGATGGGCCGCCCGCGGGACGAGGCCGGACGGTCCTTTGCCTCCCTCGCCAGCCTGCGCGGTCACGAAGGCGAGCGGCTCGATCCGCTCGATCCGCAGACGCTCGAGCCCCGCCCCGGCGAGCACCCGCGCGTACTCGAAGCCGAACACGGCGACGCGGCAAGGGCCGCAAGAGCCCGCGGTGAGCCAGCCATGGCGACCGGCGAACGTCGCGGGGGCTTCGCCCGAAAGTCGCGCGTGCTCCAGGACGGCGCCCACGGCGTAGTGCGCCGGGTTGCACTGACCGTGGTTACCGAGAGAGCGCGCGCGGGAAAGGGCTTGGTGGTTGCGAGGGTGGAGGGCCACGGCGGGGACCCCTGCGCCCTGCAGCGCCGCGGCGAACAGCGGATCATGCAGCGAGCTCAACCCCCCGACGAGCCAGGTCCGTCCGCCGGTCACGAGACGACCCCCGCGACCGTGTTCGCCGTACGCAAACGGGCTTCGTAGCGATCGACCGCGTCGAGAAATGTCCGCAACCGCAAGCGCAGCGAGCCTGTGGGACGCGTCTCGTCGAGGTCGTGCAGGGCGAGAAACGGTTTGCCTCCCCGCCGGCAGATCTCCTCCAGTACGCCATAGAGCGAGGCGTCCTGCCCGCACTTGAAGCTCGAGACTTCGACGGCGCAGAGATAGGGGTGGGCCGCGACGACGCGCGCGGCGAAGAGCTTCTCGCCGTCGCCCGAGTTGGTTAGCGACGCAGCCTCGGCCTCGAGCCGGAGCGGCACGTCGCCTACGAGATCGGCGAGCCTCGACGGGTCCTTGGGCAGCGCCCGGACCGACAGCGCCGTGCGTCCAAGCGCCCGGAGCTCGGTGCCGATGTCGTGATGGATGCCCGGATCGGCATGGTACGGACGGCCCAGCATCACGATGGCAGCGCGCCGCTCCGCTCGCGCGCGAGCGAGAGCCACGCCCCCCTCCTGCTCGAGCGACCGCTCGAACGCGCGCTGGGCCGCACGACCCTCGAAAATCGCCGCATCGTTCTCGGCGGAGGTCAGCCGCGGCGCGATCGTACGGATCGCCGCAAATAGCTGGGCGGCGAAGCGCTCGGGCTCGTTGAATCGGAGCACCGGCGCGAGGAACAGGGCGCCGCCCGGCAAGCGTCCGCGATCGTCGACGCCGAACGCGGCGCGTGTCACCAAAGGCGTCGCGGCGACCACCGGGCACGACGCCGTGTCCGCCGACCCGATCGTCGCGGTGACCGCGTGGGTCATCACCGGGAAGAAGAGCACGTCGAACGGGCGATCGGCGACATTCGCGAGAAGATCGGCGACGTGGGCTTGCGCCACCTTCACGGGGAAGCAGGCGTCGACGGTGCCGCGGCCCGCCGCGCGCTTCCAGAGGTCTTCGCTCGTCGTTTTGCCCGTGGTCATGTCGTCGCGCAAGACGCCGATGGCCTCGAGGTAGTGGGTGAAGAAGGGGGCGGAGCGGTACATCGCCAGCACGCGGGGGATGGCCACCCGAATACCCGTGCCTGCGCAGGAGACGACCCGCACCGGCGTCGCGGGAGCGAAGAGGCGCATGGCCTCAACGCGCAGCAGGTTGCGCGTCCGCCGCGGAGGCATCGTCCTGGGCCCGGGGCGTCGCGCGGGCTCGCCTTCGAGGACCGCGCCGCGCTCGCACGCATGGCCCGTGACGAACCGAACGCGCTCGCGGGCCAAGCCGGCCGCATCGACGATGGTCCGCGCGCAGGCGCTCGGGCACCGGCCGCAGCGCGTCGACGCGTCGTTGCGCGCCGCGAAGCGCATCTCGACCGCGGGACGGAAACCGACGAAGCGCGTGGCTCCGGCGCGGCGAGCGAGGCGCGCAACGAGCGCCGCGCCGATCGCGCCGGCCTCGCCAGGATAGGGGTGAACGACGACCTCCGCGCCGGGGTGGCGCGCGAGGATGTAGTCGAGCTGCGCCTTCACGGCCGCGCGATTGCGCTGCACGCCCCCGCTCAGCACGAACACCCGGCCGAGAGCCGGGAGCGACGGCTCGGCGACTACGTTCTCCCAGACGTTGCGCGGGAGCACCGCAGCCATACCGGCGAGGATCTCGCCGGGGGTGAAACCGCGAGCCTGAAGGGAGACGCGCTCGGTGTGGAGGAACACGGCGCAGCCCACGGCCAGCTCCGGCGCACGCCGCGCCGCGAAGGCCACTTCGGCGTAGTGATCTAGGGGCACTCCGAGGTCGTGCGCCGTGGCCTCGAGCAGCGCGCCGTTGCCCGCGGCGCACTGGTTCGAAAGATGGAAGCGCGTCACGTCGCCGTGGAGCAGACACAGGATCTTGATGTCCTGACCGCCGATGTCACAGACCACGTCGGCATGGGGTAGGTAGCAAACGGCGGACCGCGCGTGCGAAAGCGTCTCCACGGGCGTCGCGTCGGCGCCGAGCACCGGCCCTAGAACATCGGCGGCGTAACCCGTGACGCCGAACGAGGCGACACGATCGACGTGCCGCCCGAGCTGGCGCGCGATCTCCGAGAGGATCGCCTGCGCATCCTCGAGCGGTCCGCGCTCTGCCCGGCGGTAAGCCAGGGCGATCGGCACGTTACGGTCATCGAGCACGACGGCCTTGATGGTCGTCGAGCCGGCGTCGACGCCGAGCGCGAGGGCGCCGGTCGTGGAGGCGGCCGTGAGGGGCGGAGGCATCCGGTGGCGCCGGAGCTGCTCGTCGACCGACTCGCCGCGGTTCACGAGGCCGTGGGAGTCGTGGGCCGGGGTCCCGACCGACGCGAGCGACAGCCGGCGGCGCGCAGGCGCCGGAATGCCCCCGGCCCTCGCCGCGCCGGTACGTTCGAGGGTGTCCGCAGACCGGAACGCCCCCTCCGCGGCGAAGTACTCGGCAAGAGGCGGCACGCGCACGTCGTCCTCGGCGCCGTGGGGAATGCCGCGTTCACGCCAGCGTGTGCCCAGGTGACGGCGCCAGAGCGTGGCCAGCGCCGGAAAGAATGCGTGCGGACCTCCGAGAAGGAGCACCTTCGGATACAGCGGCCGGCCGCGTGCAAGCACCGTCAGATTGCCACGAACGACCGCGTCGAGGAGCGCGGCCAGCACGCGCGCTTCAGGGACTCCGGCCTTGACGAGGTTGACGAGGTCCGTCTCGGCGAACACGCCGCACTTGGCCGAGATCATGGGGAGCTCCTCTTCGGGGAGCCCCAGGCTCCCGAGGACGCGCTCGTCGACGCCCAGACGGTAGAGACACCGGTCGAGCGTCGCGCCCGTCCCCGCTGCGCACCGCTCGTTCATCTCGCTCGAGAACGTGAACCCGCGCGCGTCGCCCGACGCGTCGACGTGGATCATCTTGGCGTCTTGTCCGCCGAGCTCGATGACGGTTCGCACGTCCGGGAAGTGCGCCCTGACAGCGGCAGCCACGGCGTGCACCTCGTGCACGTATGCCGCTCCGATGCGCGGTGCGAATCGGGACGCAGCCGATCCGGTGACGTAGCGCGCCGCTCGCGCGCCCATCCTCCGTTCGGCCTCCGCGAGCATGGCCTCGGCCACTTCGATGCAGCGTCCCCTGTGACGGCGGTAATCCCGATGGACAACCTCGTCCCCGAGCCTCGCCACGACCTTGACGGTCGTCGACCCTACGTCCAGACCGGTCGCTGCCTCGGGCTCAACTGGCTGGTGGAGTTCCCTCAAAGGCAAACCGAGGATTTGCGGGTAAGCTCGACATCGCAGCTCTGCGTCGTGCCCGCGCCCCCGCACTCGATGGTCATCACCGCTCCCGCGTCGACCGACCAGAAGCCCATGCAGCCGTTGCGTACCGCCGTGCCCTCCTGGAGGGTGGCCTTCTCGAACGAGCCGGTCGCCGTCAGATCGGTCGAACCGTTGATTGCTGGTTTGCCGTTGAGGCCCGTGGACGTAAATTCGATCCCGCATCCGGTCTGCCGAATGCACTGTGGAGCAGCAGGATTCAGGTCGCCGCAGCCGGTGGAATTGCCGGCGCCGTAGGTGATGACGACGCTGTAGGAGCCGCGGGCGTCGGGACACGCGGCCGTGGCATCCTTTCCGCCGGCGCCTCCTTCGGCGACGACATCCGCCGCGGTCGGCGCGTCTTCCGTGCCTCCACCCGAATCCGCCACGCTCGCTTCCGAGCCGCTGCCCGATTCCCTCCCCGCATCTCCCTGCGTCGAGGCGTCTTGCAACGAGGCGGCCGAAAAGGCGTTCCCTCCGCAGCCGACGAAAACCGACGCAATGACGCAAACGGAACCGAATCGGCGAGCAGCGTTGCGCATGGGAGCTCCTGAGCGGGGAGATGCATCGGGACGGTCGGTGCGCCCGGGGACCACGTGTAGGTCACGCGGCGGCCAAGCCGCCGGACGCGCCGCTCCCCAATCCTACCAGCTGCGGCGCCCGCGGGCGCTCTGAGCCGTCCCTACTGCGTCTTGCATCGCAACCGCCTGCGCGCTCCCAGAAACGCCAGGGCGCAAGCCAACGCCGCGGTCGCTTCGCCACGCCAGCCGACTCCGACGCCTTGCGTGCAGCCGCAACCTCCGCCGGCCGTCGCCGCAGTGGCGGGTTCGTCGAGGTGGCGAACGCACCGCGCATAAGCGAGCCCGCTCACGGTCACTCCGTCGACGACGCCGAGATTGAACGTGATGCTCCACGCGAGCGTCGGCGCCCCTTCGTTCTGCGTCGAGGTCCAGTAGACGTCCGCCTTCGTGTCTTGGAATACCGAATCGACCACCACGCCCGCGTTGAGCTGGTCGAACTGCGTGATGCCCGAGAGCTCGCTGATGCTCGGCAGGTGCCACCCGGTCTTTCCCGCGAGCGGGAGCTGGGCGCAGTACGAGAGAGCGTCCTTCCAGCTTCGTTTCGTGCCGTCGTCGCTGAGTTGCCACTCGAGCCGGGTCGTTGAGTCGACGGCCGTCTCGCCTGACGCCTGGAGCGGCCCCGCCTTGCGCAGGCCGACTCCCTCGGCCCCCAGGATCGGGCTCGTCCCGCGCACGCAGCGCACGGGGAGAGGCGTGTCGGAGAGCAGCGGAATGACTTCCCCAGCGTCGAACTTGACCGTCCAGGCCAGCTTCTGCATCGCGAACGTCGGGGTGGAGGTCCAGTAGTTCGTCGACTGGGTGGCGGTGAACTTCGGGTCGATCGACGGTCCCGACACGCCGTAGTCGACGATTGTCATGAGCTCCACGACGGAGGGCAGGCGGAAGGCCCCTGCGGGGGCCTCCGCGGTGGCGAGGCCCGCGCAGTAACTTGCCGCGGCTGCTTCATCGTACGTATGGCCGTCCCCGCCCGCCTGCCAGACGAGCCCCGTCGTCCGGTCGGTCACCTCGTCGGCGCTGCTCGCGAGAGACCGCGTGTTGGGCTGGAAGTCACCGTCCTCGAGCTCCCAGCCCGCCACGGGGCACGCCAAGTCCTGCCTGGTGTCGGTCGCACACGTCACCACGCCGTCGCGATAGAGCGGCGGGTGGGGGGAGCGCGCAGGCGGCGCCGTCGAGCCCACCTCTCCGACGCCCGAGTCGTAGCGTTCGGGGCCGCCGGCGTCGTAGAGGATGCCGGCGTCTCCGTCGGCCGGCAACGAGGCGGGCGAGAAGAGCTCGGCGAACGGGATGCACGTCTGCGGATTGCACCCACCGGCGACGACCACGCGACCGTCGGCCAGCCCGACCCCGACGTGGTAGGCGCGCGACATGAGCATCGCCGACGTCCCGATCCATTGCCTCGCGACGGGGAGATAGACCTCCGAGGTGGGGATCGTCGCGCCGCTCGCATTGGCTCCTCCGGCTACGAGCACCTCGCCATTGTCGAGCAGTGTGGCGGTGTGGTGGTGCCTGGCGCCGGCCATCGAAGGGGCTGGGGCGAAGACGCCGCTTGCGCCGGCAGCGGTCCAGAGCTCGACGGACGAGCGCACCGTCGCGCAGTTTGCATCGGCGCAGCCACCGGTCACGAGCACGCTGCCGTCGGGGAGCAGCGTCGCCGTGTGCCCCGCGCGCGGCGACGTCATGACGCCTGCGTCCGACCAGGCATCGGCTGCCGGGGCGTAGACGGCGGCGTCGCCCAGGACCGTGGCGCACGCAGGGTCCGCGCATCCGCCGACGACCAACACCCGTCCGTCGGCGAGCGTCGTAGCCGTGGCGTGGCTTCGCGGGGCGGGCAGCGGTGCCCGTGCGGTCCAAGTGTTCGTGGCCGCGATCCACCTCTCGGTGTCCGTCGAGCAGGTGTCTACGTCGCACCCCCCGGCCACGAGAGCGTCTCCGCCGGCGAGCGCGGCGCCCATCGGATCCGAACGCGGGCTCCCGAGCGCTCCCGCGGGAACCCAATCGTCGCCGGCGGCCGAGAAGCGTTCGGCGAGGGCGGTGGTCTGCGTACAGGTCGTCGCAACGCAGGCGCCAGCGTCATTCTTTTGGGCACAATTGGTGGAAATGCATCCGCCTGCCACGAGCATGTCGCCTGAACCGAGAGGCACGCCCGCGAACGCCGCGCGCGCCGTGTGCATCGCGGGCGCCGTGGCCCAGGTCCCGGACGAGGGGTCCCACAGGTCGGAGTTGGCCAGCACTTGACCGCAGGCCGAGTTCGCGAAGCTCGTCGGGCAGGCCGTCAGACCGCAGCCGCCGACGGCCATGACCCGCCCGTCCGGACGGCGCCACGCCGCATCCCCCCAATGCGCCACCGTCATCGTGCCGGTCGTCGACCAATCGGGATCGACGAGGACGGGCGCCCGCAGGCCCGAAAGGTCGATGTCGAGGACGATTCGGCGTCCCTCGAGGCTCGCCGTTCCTCGCCGGCGTGTCCCGTCGGCGGCGCGCGCGAGCGGCGCGCTCAGGCGAAGTCGCGCGATGCCGTCTCTTCCGATCGCCTCGATGGTCGTCCCGGCCTGCCGCAGCTCCAACACCGCGGTGCCGGTATCGAACTCGAATTCGCGTCGCAGACGCGCGGGCGGCGCGCGAAGGTACACGTACTCGTCGACGTGCGTCGGCGTCAGCTTGTACAGCAGGTCGCCCCCCGCGACGGCGCCGCGATAGACCACGAGACCGCCGCGAATTTCGGCCGGCACCGGCGGTACGCCGATCTCCTCGGTTCGGACCGAGAAACCATCGACTCCGTCGAACCAAACCACGTGCGCGCCGGTCGCCAGCGGCGGAAGGCGCGGGTGCAGCGTCTGACCGGCGGCGTCGCTCCGAAGGACGAGCTTCGAATGGAGGGTCTCGAAGCGCGGGGCAATATAGCCGTCGGCGCCGCGATCCAGCCCGAGGTCCGCCACCATGCCGAACCATTTGCGCGTGGCGTGGAAGCGCGTCTGGATCTCGACGAGCAGCGTGTCACTCTCCGCTCGGGCCGGTACCGCCGCGAGAGCGAGCGTCAGCGCAGCGAAGGTCGACAGGGCTCTTCGGGTCGAACGCTTTCGAAAGAGATGCACGAGCATCGAAGACCGCGCCGCCCGCGCAATATGAGGTGCCCCCGGGCTCGACCGATTGCGCCGGGTCAACCGGAGAGGGCGCTACCTATGGATCCGGGCGTTCGAGCTTGCCGAGAAGCCCGAGCAGCCCGTCGAGGATCGTGAACGGATGGGGGGGACACCCAGGGATGAACAGGTCGACCGGCACGACGCTCTCGGCGCCGTTGTGGACCTCGGGGTGATCGATGTACGGACCTCCGGCGATGGCGCACGCGCCGACGGCGACGACGATCTTCGGCTTGGGGACGGCGTCGTATGTCTTCTTCAGCGCGAGCCGCATGTTCTCGGTGACCGGGCCCGTGACGAGCAAGCCGTCGGCGTGGCGCGGCGAGGCCACGAACTGGATGCCGAAGCGACCCAGGTCGAAGACGAGCGTACCCAGCACGTTGACGTCAGACTCACATCCGTTGCAGCCGCCTGCGCTCACCACGCGGAGCTTGAGCGACCGGCCGAAGAGGCGCCGCGCCTCTCCGTCGAGCGCTTGCGCGCGGTGCTTCCATTCGCCCACGATGACCAGGTCCTGGCGCGCCCGCGCGCCGAGGCGATATTCGCGCGTGAACCCGATCGCACGCTCGGGGCACGCCTCCGCGCAATCGGTACAGAACAGGCAGCGACCCATGTCGAGCCGAAGAGGCCGATTCCCGTCGGGGCTCGAGGCCGGCTCGGTCGTGATCGCGTCGGTCGGACACGCGTCGATGCATGCGCGGCAGCCGTCCGGGCATTTGCTCGCGTCGATCTGCGGCGCGCCGCGGAAGCGATCCGGCAAGCTCGCCGGCTTCGCCGGGTAGGCGGCCGTCCGGTGGCCTTGTTGCAAGCGCGCGAGGATGATCTTCAGCATGACTCCCGCTCAGAGATCGTGACCGCAGTAAGAGAGGTCGAAGCTCTTGTTGCACAGCGGAAAGTCCGAGATCTGCTGCCCGCGGAGTGACATCGAGAGCCCCATCCAGTTGTGGAACGAGGCGTCGACGACCTTGTAGGCGACGAAATGCCCGTCGCCGCCGGTCAGAGCGACGTGACAGAGCTCGCCGCGCGTCGCTTCGACCAGCGACACGCACCCCTTCCACGGCCCGAGCGGCCCGCACGTGCCCCGGGCCGCGCCCGCGGGTAGGCTGCGCAGCTGATCGCGCACGAAGGTGGTCGAGCGCTGGATTTCGAGCCACCGGACGAACGCACGAGCGAACACATCGCCCGTGTCGAGCATGGCGGTCGGGATCTTCGAGAATCGATAGATCCCCCAGGCGTGATCGTGTCGCACGTCGCGGGCGAGGCCGCACGCGCGTGCAGCGACGCCGACCAGCCCGACCTCGCGCGCAACCTCGCGCGCGACGATGCCCGTCTCCTCGAAGCGCGCCTGTACCGAGGCGGAGCTCCACAGCAAGCTCACGGCCTGCTCCACGTCGCGCTCGGCCGCGTCGAGACGAACGAGAAGATCCTCGACCCTCGCCTTGTCGAGGTCGAACGCGACGCCGCCTGGGCGGACGAGCCCCCGGTCGAAGCGACTTCCGCATATCGCGGCCGTCATGTTGAGGAAATCGCCCCGAAGCCTTCCGCAATACGACGCGGTCGGCAAAAAGCCCACGTCGTTCGCGAGCGCTCCGAGGTTGCCGGTATGGTTCGCGAGGCGCTCGAGCTCGAGGGCAATGCCGCGAATCGCCTGGGCGCGCGCCGGCACCCTCGCCCCGGCGAGCGCTTCGAGGACGCAAGCGTACGCCGTCGCGTGGCCGACGGTCGTATCGCCGGCGAGCGTTTCGATGTGGTGGATCGTTCGCTTGTTCGGGCCGGAGGCGAGCGCGCGCTCCACCCCGCGGTGCTGGTAGCCGAACGAGGTCTCCAGGTGAAAGACATGCTCGCCGTGGCACTGAAAGCGGAAGTGCCCCGGCTCGATGACCCCGGCGTGGACGGGACCCACCGCCACCTCGTGGACCTCCTCTCCCTCGACGCGATAGAAGTCGGTCACGCCGACCGTGGGGACTCCGCAGGGGTGCCTCCGGGCGGGCTGGAACCGCACCGGCTTGAGCCACGGGTGCCCCGCCGGAACGACGTTCCACACCTCGGCGAGCTCGCGCTCGAAGAGGTGCACCTCGGGACACTCCGTCGTCATCGAATCGAACGCGTCGGACTCGAGGCGCGTGCTCGTAAGCTCGAGGTGTCCCTCCCCGTCGACGGCGATCACGGCGAACAGCTCCACGGTGTCTTCGGGGGCGGAGACCCCGAAGAGCGCGGCGATGCGCGCGCGCCGCGCGGGAGCCCCGACGACGGCGCGCCGGAAGGCCGCGAAGTCCGTACGCGGGACGGCCTCGCGGTCGAACGCGCGCCCGTTGTGGGCGAGGAGCGGCGTGCTCAAGGCCCGCCCTGGACGAAGACGGCCGCGCCGTGAAGAAGCGCGTCGAGCGGCCGCGGCAGGTAGAGACCCAGCATCAGCACGCCCCCGACGAGCGCCACGATGGGCGCGACGGTCAGGAACGTCTCCCTGTACGGGCGGGCGTCGAGGATCTCGGGGGGCCTGCCCTGCACGACCGCGAGCACGGTCGCCCCCATGCCGACGAAGATGACGACGAGGAGAAGGAGAAAGAGCGCCCCGACCATCCAGTGCCCCTGGGTGAGCGCGGCGTTCACGATCGTGAACTCGCTGAGGAACGGACCGAAGGGGGGCGAGCCGGTGATCGCGAAGAAGCCGATGAGGAAGAGCGCCCCGCTCGCGGGGACGCGGCGGAGCGCGCCGCTCACGTCCTTGGTATTCTTGCTAGTGAAGGCGCGGTGGATGTTCGCCGCCGAGAGGAATAGGACGGCCTTCGTGAAGCCGTTGTTGAGCAGGTGGTACAAACTGCCGAAGACGCCGGCCCCGCCGACTCCGACGCCGACGACGAGGATGCCCATGTGCTCGACGCTCGAGTACGCGAGCATCCGCTTGAAATCGCGCTGCCGCGCCATGAAGACGCCCGCGACGGCCATCGACGTGAGCCCCGACACGATCATGAGCTCTCGCGCGAACGCCCCTTCGCCCGCCACGCTGACGATTCGATAAAATCGCAGAATGGCGAGGAACGCGCAGCTCGTGAGGCCGCCGGCGAGGAGCGCCCCGACGAGGCCGGGCGCTTCACCATACGTGTCCGGCTTCCACGTGTGCATGGGGGCGAGGCCCATCTTCGTGCCATAGCCGATGAAGAGCAGCACGAACGCCGAGTCGAGCCATGGCCGCGAAAGGTGCGGTGCGGCCCGCACGAGATCCTCAAAGAGAAGCGACGGGTGCGCGCCCCCGCTGAGCGCCGAGTACGCGAGGAACAGCGAACCGAGGAGCGCGATGGCGATGCCGACGGAGCCGACGAGCAAGTATTTCCAGACCGCCTCAAGCGACTGCGGCGTGCGCGTCCAGTAGACGAGCGGCGCCGACGCTAGCGTGGATGCTTCGAGGGCAACCCACATGAGCCCGAGGTGGTGCGATTCGACCATGAGGCTCAGCATCGAGAGGAACGCGAGGAGCGCCATGCAGAAGACACGGTTGTCCCGTTCGGGGTGCGCCGCGAGATATCCGGGGGCATAAACGGCGCACGCGAAGAACAAGGCGCTAGCAAACGAGAGAACGAGCTTGCCGAGATCGTCGACGAAGATCCATCCCCCGAGGGCGACGAGCGGCGGCTGTCCGAGCGCCCAGATCACGAGCGCGAAATGGCAGGCCCCGGCGGCGGGCACGAGCCACGGGCGCGCCCCGTTCGAGGGCACCGCGAACGCGAGGAGCGCAGCCACCATGGGAAGGACGACGAGTACGAGTGCCACGGTTTGCTCACTCCTTGAGCGACGAGAGCCGGCCGACGTCGAGCGACGCGTACTCGCGGCTGATATGGTTGATAATGATCCCCATCACGAAGATGCCGACGAAGAGGTCGAGCAGCACGCCGACCTCGACGAGAAAGGGCATGGCCTCGAGGAGGCAGAGACCCATGATGAAGATCCCGTTCTCCAGGATCAGATAGCCGACGACCTGGGTGATCGCCTTGCGCCGCGTCGTGAGCACGAGGAATCCGGTCATGACCGTGGCGAGCGACGCCGGGACCAGGAGCGATCCTTCGTGCACGGGCGCGAGCGGCAGCGTGCCGGCGAAGAGGAGGGCAAGCGCGGTGCCGATCGCACCGAGGAAGAGCGAGGGAATGAACCCGATGAACGGCTCGATCTCGCGGCGGATCGCGGCGTCGCGCATGGCCCGCATGAGCATCGCGGGGATGACGATCCCCTTGATGAGGGTCGCTCCCGCCGCCACGGCGATCGTCTGGAGATGAACCTCATGATGGACCAGGAGCGTGAGGATGCCGAGAATGCCCCCCTGCCAGGCCGAGGCGTTGATCACTGCCCGCAAGCGGCTCGTGCCTAGGACGAACAAGTTCAGCAGAAGCACGACGACGAGGAGCGGCGAGACGGCTTGCGACATGGGGGGGTTACCTCGCGAGGACGATGCCGAAGCCCGAGAGGATGCAGGCTGCGACGAGCAGGCTCGGGACCTGAAGCAGGCGCAGGCGCGCCATCACCGACTCGATGACGCCGACGAGGATCGCGAGCACGATCATGCCCGCCGCGAAGCTCCCCCAGTCTGCCCAGGCATTCCCGGTCGTGAATGGGAGCGCGATGCGCACGATGAGGGCGCCGAGAACGAAGAGCTTGAGCGCGGCGCCGTAGAGGATCATCCCGAGCCCCGGCCCGCTGTGATCGAGCACCATGACCTCGTGGATCATCGTGAGCTCGAGGTGCGTGTTGGGGTCGTCGACCGGAATGCGCGAGTTTTCGGCGAGCAGCACGATGACCAGGCTGACGACGACGAGGACGAGGGACGCATCCGCGGCCGCCCACTCCGAGCGCAGCGCGGGGCCGAGCATCGTCGTGAGCGAGAGCGACGCGGAGCGGCGCACGAGCACGAGCAGCCCGAGGAAGAGCGCGGGCTCGGCGAGACAGGCGAAGGTGGCTTCGCGCGCGCCGCCCATTCCCTCGAACGACGAGCCGGTGTCGAGCGCGGCCGCGATGGTGAAGAAGCGACCCAGGCCGAAGAGGTAGGCGAAGAGTACGAGGTCTCCCGTGAACGCGATCGGCGCGCGGTGGTTGCCGAGCGGGACGAGGAGCACGGCGACGAGAGCGGTCGCAAGGCCGACGACCGGGCCGGCGCGAAAAACCCACGTGGTCGTGGTGCTGAAGATGGAGCCCTTGCGGGCGAGCTTCGCGAGGTCGTAATAGAGTTGCAGGACGGGTGGCCCATCGCGCCCGGCAAAGAGCGCCTTCGTCTTCGCGATCACGCCGAGGAGGAGCGGCGGCATGACGAGGGCCAGCGCGAGGTGAACCGCAGTTTGTAGCGCGGCGTCGGGGATCATAGATGGGCTTTGCACGTGGCGAAGAAGGTAACGACCGTCGCGACGAGGATGAGGACCACGTAGAGCTGGCTGTTCCCGCGGTCGACCCAGCGGAACCAGTCGAAGCCGCGCACGGCGGACCGCGTCGCGGGGAGGAGGAGGCGATCGAGGACGGCGTCGTCGACGTGCGCCTCGAAGGTGCTCGAGGCCGGGAACACGTCGCGTAGCGCCGGGTCGTCGGGGGAGGGGCGCAGCGCGCGCCCGAAGAAGGCGACGATCGTGTCGGCGAAAGATGAAGCCGTGTATTGCATGCGCGCGGACGGCGCTGCGTACCCGCAATCCCACGTGAGCGCGGACCCCGCGGCGGCGCCGCGCAAACGGAAACGCAAGATCGACGCGAGGGCCACGATTGCCGCGACGATGAGCGCCGCGGACGCTCCGATCCAGCCGAGCGAAGTCATCGCCGCCAGGGGTGCGAGGTGGGGGCCGACGTCGGGCGCCCACGCCCCCGCCGCGTGATCCAAGAGCGGAGCGACAGCGAGTGGCGCGAATCCGAGAGACGCGCATGCCACGACGAGCGCGCCCATCGAGCCGAGGATCGGGCGACCCGACTCGTGCGCGTCGCGTGTGGCGGGCGATCGCGCCACGCCGAGGAACACGGCGCCGAACACCTTGACGAAGCACGCGACGGCGCGCGCGCCGCTGTGGGCGCGCGCCGGCGCGCCGAATGCGCCGGCGAGCCAAGCGTAGTCGCCGGCGCGGGCAACGGCGCGAAAGAAACCGACGTAGAGGAGATACTCGCTGACGAAGCCGTTGAGCGGCGGCAGCCCGCAGATCGCGACGGCGCCGACCAGGAAGGCGATCGCGGTGTGCGGCATGGCCCTGGCGAGGCCTCCCATCCGGTCGATGGCGCGCGTAGCGGTAGCGTGGATCAGCGAGCCGGAGCTGAGGAAGAGAAGGGCCTTGAAGAGTGAGTGATTCCAGGTGTGTAGCAGCGCGCCGCCGATGCCGAGGACGACGAGCTCCGGGCGATGCGAGGAACGGCCGATCACGGCGAGCCCGAGCCCCATCACGATGATGCCGACGTTTTCGACGCTGTGATAGGCGAGCAGGCGCTTGATATCGTGCTGCGCGATCGCATACGCGACGCCGAGCACGCCCGACGCGCCGCCCAGCACGAGGAGGGTCGTCCCCCACCACGCCGGAGGCGCCGGGAAGAGGGACGTGACCCGCACGAGGCCGTAAATTCCCATCTTGATGAGCACCCCGGACATGAGCGCCGAGACGTGGCTCGGCGCGCTCGCGTGCGCGCTCGGGAGCCAGACGTGCAGCGGCATCAACCCCGCCTTGAGCCCGAAGCCTGCGAGCGCGAGGACGAAGATCGCGCCGGAGACCTTCGCCGACGGTACGGTGCCCGGCGCGAGGGCGAAGTCGAAGCCGCCCGTCGTGCCGTGCAACAGCGCGAACATGGCGAAGAGAAATAGCGTCCCGACGTGAGTGAGCACGAGGTAAAGGAGCCCCGCCTCGCGCACCGTCGGGTCCTCGTCTTGCGTCGTGATGAGGAAGAAGGAGGCGATCGCCATCACTTCCCAGGCGCCGAGGAAGAGAACGGTGTTGCGCGCGACGACGAGCAACGCCATGGACCCGGGGAGCAAGCCGTAGAAGAAGCGGAGCCGGCGCCCGCTCTCGGGGTGCGCCGCCTGCGGCCAGTACTCGAGGCCATAGATCGAGCCGAGCAGACTCACGAAGAAGATCGGGATGAGGAAGAGCGCCGAGATCGCATCGACGGCGATCGAGAACTTCCCTCCGGGCACGGGCCAGGGCAAATCGATCGCGGGAGGCGGCTGCGCGAAGACCGCAATCGATGCGGCCCCCAGACCAAGCAGGGCGCCTGCGGCCAACGTCACCGCGGCGATGCGCTCGCCCGCGTGCGATCTTCGGTCGAGGAAGAGCCCCGGCACGCCGCTCGAGACGACGAGCGACACCGCTCCCACCGCCATCCATGCCGCCCCGCTCATGCTCATGCGCTGCCCCAGAGATGGAAAGACACCCATCCGAGAGCGAGGATCAAGACCACGAGCACGTAGAGGATGTAGACGTGCAGGAGCCCCTGCTGCAGCCAACGAAGGCGCGCGAAGATGTCGCCCGTGCGCGAGAGGAACGGCTCGTACGCCCCACGCATGAGCGGATCGTCGTACGCCGACGCAAGCGCGGTGGGTTCGGGGAAGAGGCTCATCGGTGCGGCCCGCGAGAAGCGTGGGCGGATCGGCTCCGGCAAGAGCCTCGCACCGAAGAGTGCTGCGAACGCGCGCGCGGTGTACTGCATGCGCGGCGTGGGGGCAGCGTAGGCACAGCCCCAGGTGACTTCGCGCGACATCGGCCTTTCCCGTCGCAGCAAGCTGAAGATCACCCAGGTGACGACGACGGCGCCCCAGATCGCGGCATTGACCTTGCCCAGCGTCGCGAGAGGCGCGTCAGGAAAGGCCTGAACGTCGGCGCCCAGG
>VFSW01007828.1_pt1 | contig 15452 bp, 15 predicted proteins | sample 5358111 | NCBI WGS metagenome assembly VFSW01 (sample SAMN11554181, study PRJNA540505) | mine drainage metagenome | isolation source: sediment from site ElyBrook_90M | place: USA: Ely Copper Mine, Vershire, VT | collected 2017
TCAAAAAAGAAAATGAACGGCTAAAAAGAGACATTGAGCAGTTAAAGAGGGTCGATATCAGGCATGAGGAGCGGAGAGAGAGGTAACACGGTGCCCAACATAACCTACTTTTCCAGCAAAGCCATCGCCGCTGCAAATACTTCTTCCACTGTGATCTGTTTCATGCATTCGGCATTTCGTTTACATTTCGGAGTATAACCAAACGTCGTACAGGGACTGCACGGCAAATGCTTATTGATCACCCTGCAATTCATACCTCTCGGCGCCCATTTCTTTTCCCTTCCCGGACCGAAAAGTGCCACGATCTTTATTCCCAGACCATAACCAATGTGCATGATACCGGAATCGCCGGTGATAAGGAGGGAGGATTCCTTGAGAACCGCTGCAGTCTCAGGGAGTGATAACCTGCCGCAGAGATTCAGCGCACCCGAGAGGCACGATACTATCTCCTCACCCGCACGGTCATCGCCTTTCCCGCCGACAACCACGATGCTGTAACCCTTCCCGGACAGAAGTTTGGCCGTCTGATGAAACCGGTCGCCGCCCCACTTTCGTTCGTCGATGCTGCCACCCGGGAAGATGGCGATGATATTCCTGTTCCCAAACCCGCGGAGATGATGTTTTATCGTATGAGAGCACGATTCCGGTATCGTCAAAAGGGGTAATTTATCATCGAAGATCCCATCACCGGCTATCGGGGCTATGAGATTTAAAAAACTCATGACTTCGTAGTCATCCTGAGAATACGTGATTGGATCGGTAAACAGCTTTTTTCTTTCATTCGTTGCATATCCGATCGACAGCGGTGCGCCAATCAACCTTGTGACAATCGCGGAAAGACGGTGCCACTGTTCTGTATCGATAACGAGGTCGTAGCTGCTTCGTAACGCCGTAATAAGTTCTGTCAATCTATCATAGTGCAAAACAGCATCGATTTCCGGACAAAGTCGGAATACAGCGGCATTTCTTGTTTCAGCGAGAAAAGAGAGCGTTGCCTTTGGAAAGTTCTTTTTGATAGACTGTATTAGAGGAATGAGAAGAACTGCATCACCGATACCTCCAGGACGAATAATAAGAATCTTAGAAATAACCTGATTAGGTTTTTTTTTCGGAGAGGCAAACAGTCGTATAGCCGGGAGGCCGATGAATAGATCAAAGAATTTAAGAAGCTTTATTTTCACTCTGTCAGGCCCTGCCGTTTATAGTTTTCCCGAACCAAAGCAACCATGGGAATAGACTCCGCATGATTCCCAAAACGGTTGAATGACCGAAAAGGCACGATCCTTCTCATGCATCAGCTACCATTTTACACACAGTATAAAGCCGTTGAGCTGCGTATGACCAGTTGAATTGCTTCACTCTCTCAAGTCCCGCCCTTCGCAATTCCGCTGCTTTCTGCGAGTTGCAAAGGACTTCACGAATTGCATTGGCGATATCCTCGACGGCATACGGATCCACTAGCAAGGCAGCATCTCCTGCAACTTCAGGCATGGCGGAACAGTTGGATGTTATTACCGGTGTTCCGCATGCCATTGCTTCCAAAATAGGCAGGCCAAACCCTTCGTACAGTGAAGGGAACACAAACAACTCAGCTGCCGAGTAAAGGTGCGGTAATTCATCATAAGGGAGATAGTCGAAGAACAACACTGAATCTGACAGCCCCGCATCAAAAACCATCTTCTTCAACTTCGAAGCATACCCGTGGTCGCGCGTCTTGCCGACTATTACCAAACGACACCCCTTGCTATCAACCCGCGAAAAGGCCTCAATAATTCTTTCAAGGTTTTTATTCTCACATTTGTTTCCCACGAACAGGATATACTTTCCTTCAACGATTCTCCTCGGATGTTCAAGCTCTCGGAAATGGGTGTCATCATACCCCTCACCAATAACATACACCTTGCTCGCATCAATGAAAGGATACAGGGAAAGTAATTCGCGGCGAACTGTCTCAGTCGGAACGGCGACCGCGGCGGAGTGTTTTAACGCCAAGGGGGTCCTCGTGTGATAACTGAATCGTCTCAAAAGGGGAACTCCGTCAGGAAAGAGAATCGGACCTAAATCATGCACAAAGGCAACCTGGGGGACGGACGGGAACAGCATCCCCTCCTGGATCGGAAAGAATACGACATCAACGTCCGCACGCCGCGCCGTGCAGGGGAATACCAGCTGATCCCAGACGCTGCGCACTACAGATATACCACGCATACGACGGGGCATGAAGGTCAGAAATTCGCTGGTAGCAATGTTCGGCCGCTGAATAAAGCGATGATCAGTCACCCATACCCTCAGATCATTTGTCAGCATGCTCAAGTGTTGTATGATGTTTTTTGTGAAATTCCCAATTCCCGTTGGATGACCATCGAGAACGCCGGCATTAACCCCAATTTTCAAGGCTCTGTCCGACATGCTATCCTCTCGCAATCGAAACCATCATCTGCATTGCCTCTGATCCATAACCGTTTCCGCCATCTTAATGACCTTTCCGAAAAGATTTTGGATAGATTCGTCCCACGATATCCACTGTCGAGGGTTTTTATCCGGATTGACATGTTGCAAACATGCGTTTATTAGTTCAACCAAACGTTCAGAATCATCGGGTGGGAAATATTCAGGGTAATCGCCACCAATCTCACGGAACACAGGGATATCGCTCGCCAGCACCGGACGGCCATACCACATCGCCTCGACCAGAGGGAGGCCAAATCCCTCAGCTCGTGATGCGAACACGACACCGATACAGTTTTCGTAACTATAGGCAAGCTCAGCATCGTTGATATCCTGAAACCAAAACAGCCTATTGCCCAATAAGTCATGTTTCTCAATACGTGCTTTTAGATCCATACACAGCGGGCTAATCTTACCGACAAAACACAGAGATGCATTGCCTCCGCGTTGCCAGAACAGATCAAAAGCGTCCAACACAAGTGTGTGATTTTTTCGTGGCTCAAGTGTACCGACCATAATGAAGGTCGGCCGCTCGGAGAGCGCTTTAACGACGCGCGGACGAACGCTGCCGGGGACAGGTTGTTTGGGAGAAAAATCGGCGCCCCAATAATTGTAATCTAACAATTTGACGCCATCCAATCCGTTATCGGATAGAACGGTTTGGATACTTGCCAATTCGGAACGAGAAATAGTTAGAATGCCGTCAATATGTTTTAGAGCACCGGCAAGGCTTCGTTTAAACGACAATACATATACGGCATGGCATGCTTCCGGCATGATTAATGGTATAATATCGTGTAGCAGTAGTATCTTGACGGCATCATACCGAGCGAACGTCAGGTATGTAGATCGATACCAGAACACATCTGGATAAAGGATGATGTCCTGCGGACCGATCATGACTTCTGTAAACCCTTTCAAGACACCATCAAAATAAAAAGTGATTCGGAACAAAAAAGGAATAATTTTACGGCAAAATTCAATGATGCGTAAATGATAATTCCTCGAACTGACTACATCCAATGCTGCGGCTTCAGGCTTAAGGTCTGCCCCGGAACGAAAAACATTCGAAGAAGAAATTATTTGAACGCTGTCGAGGTTGATTTTCTTGCCATAATAAAATGTATCAAGGAGATTTCTTAGCGCACCGACCGCAGCGCTCAATAGCCCAGTGCAAACTTTTCGATATCGCCCCGGGTTATACTGATAGAACGTACCGTTTATCGATACGACAGGAATTATCTTCATACCTAGGGCATCAGAAATCATGGCACCCCTGATTATGATATTTCTGACCGTTCTCGGTATGCCAGCGTTGACATCTGAGCAAACTGTCTCAGTACAGTCCACAAAGCATGTGCCTCTCAGAAGGGGCATGTCTCTCCCTCGCGTTTCCTGATCACGATGCCAAAACAGGTGCAGGCGAAGCCGCCTATGGACAATTTCAGAAATGCGTCTTGTTTAATGCTTGTCCAATAATTTTTCTTAAAACCTTCATCGACAGAATATGGGGGGATATCGATGAATCGATCAAGGACCCCGTCGCCAACATCAAATGAGGGGCCGAATATCTGATGGCCAGATTCCTTGAGATGCCGGGCAAGTAATTCCAAATGTTTCTTTAAAAACAAAACCGTCGGCCAATTGTCTATCGTCAGGTCTTCAGATAAATAGTTGTACTCGGTTGTGTGTATCGCAATTCCTCCTGGTTTGAGCGTGTCTAAAGATTTTTCCACAAAATTGAGACCCTTCTCGATCGAACCTAAATGTTCCATCGCGCAAATAGACCAACAAAAATCATACTCAGCGCTTAATTTTGATGGAATATTATTCATATCAACATATTCATGTGATACATGCGCTTCAAATTTTTCACGAGAACAAATGGCTGGATGAAAAGCGGCTTCCAAATTACTTGCGTGCTGATTTGTCTCCAACCAGCCTGTTCCAACAACTTTTTCAATTTCAAGATCTGTTACATGAGCATTAATTCCTTTTGAAGCAAAATATGAGGCAACAGGCTCTTCTCCACAACCAAACCCAAGCCCACTTTTGCCAGGCAACAGCAAATTGTTTTCATGTAAGCACTGAAGGACAAAAGCATACTCCCAGAGCTTTCTATGATAGATAGGAGCAATGTGAAGCTCGTTGCACCAGTACCTAAACCATTTGCTCTCCATGTCCGCCTGAGTGGTCGGTTTGCTGCCTAACCCTTGAATAACGGGCTTATCAACAATTTCAATATTATTTAATCTATGTTGATAATTCTTTCCAAGAAAATAACCGAAATTCTTTATATTCAGTCTTATGGCTTCAATATCCTTCACTGCGTCCCAGACCTGGTTAATGTTTGGCTGTCCATTATCTGAAGTTAAACGTGTCATTTCCCTGAACAGCTTTGAAGCCTGATTTTTAATAAAGATAAACATAAAAAATGCTCCAATCTGGTCACATGATCATACTTACCAAACAGCAACCGTTTCCAGCATATCAACACCGACGCATTAGGTACTTACAATCTTTCACTGATTGCGCTGAATTCCTGCCTCCATACCTATGTTCTCCTCTCGGGCTCGCAGATTTCTTCAAGCCTCCAAGGAGGAGTAAGATCAAACCTTTTCAAATCTCACTGGTACGGCATAGTTGCTGTTAGGTGCGCCAGCATGTTAGACCTTTTCAAACATGATGCCATCGTCGCCTTGTTGAAGATTATACATTTCAGTCAACTGGCCAAGAAACTGAGAAGCGGTTAATTTAAGTTGTTTCGATGGGATCGTCATCACCGAAAAATTGGGCTCAATCACCGATAAAAATTGCTCTACTGTTACACCACTAACATTCTTCAAATGATGTGGCAAAAACTCTACTACGAGCAACTTGCATTTAGAGAGTATATTCTGCATTCCCTTCAAGGCAAAATATTCAGATCCTTCTATATCTATGACAACAATATCAAAGTCTTTCTCAGTTAGATAGTTATCAAGACTAACAGCCCTCACTGAGATTGCTTCCGGATTGTCATAGTAATACATAAATTCCTTTATCTTTGGAACTCGTTTACTACCTCCTGAATTTGCTCTACTCAGCAAGAATTCGATATTTTCGTTTCTGTCGCTTGCCGCAATATTTATTGTTTGACAATTAACAATAGAATTTAATTTAATATTTAGTTTTAACAACTCGTACGTGCCTGGATTCGCCTCTATAGCGACAACATCCTTACAAAGTTTAGAGATAGGAATGGCCAATGTGCCTATGTGTGCCCCTATGATTAAGACTCTACTCTTTGGCGTAATATGTGGTTTCAGCCTTTCAATTTCTTCACGACCATAAGTCCCTAATATTCGTAAATTCCTACCAACCCCAAAATCTTCTGGATCGACAGCAAATAAACCATTATCTGACTTTGCGATTAATGCGTATACGTGCACTCCAAGAATTTTTTTAGTGAAAGCAGCTTTCAATGCTTGGATCACAAGTGTTAATTTTAGCTTCATAGATACTCTCCTCTTAATATGCTTTTATTTGTCATAAGAATACCTATTTTCGTCGAAATTTTAGCGTTCAATAAAATTTATTTTCCATTGAAACTCACCTAACACAACACCATACCTCCACGCGTCCTTCGAATAATATGACATGGATGAACCAGTATCAATTAGTCGAAATTCGGCAGCGAAAGGAATATGATCTTCTGTTGCAGTATAAGGCAGATGGGCTTTAACAGCAACTCGATATATATCAGGGACAAGCAATGATGCGGGGACTTCAAACGACGCGATATAAGCATCAGGCTCCAAGGGTAATATTTCACCATGATTAGCGACCGAAAGATTAGTAAAAAAGATTGGCACATCTCGAATATTTGTTACATAAACCCCAATATCTACATCGTAAGTATTCTTTCTTACTCGAAATGCGATGTTTATATTAAATGGCTTCGTCAAATCATGATCATAGGCTGTTTCGCCTGCTTGATCTGTTACCCACACGCGTTCTAAGGCAATTCTCGCGTCAGGCATAGCCTTATGAACTATTTCAGCGGATTGTTTTGCTTTGTCAGATGATATATATAAAGTGACAATTTCATCGGCCGAACCTTTTTGCACCACGCAGCCTTTTTCTATCAAGATGGCTTTATTACACAACTTATTTATAGCCGCCATATTATGACTCACAAACAGCACCGTCCGGCCCTCTTTCGCGGAGACATCCTCCATCTTGCCAAGGCACTTCTTCTGAAACTGCGCATCCCCCACCGCGAGCACTTCATCCACGACAAGAATCTCGGGTTCCAGATGAGCAGCCACCGCGAACGCCAGCCGAACATACATTCCTGAGGAGTATCTCTTGACCGGCGTATCGAGAAACCTTTCTATCTCCGCAAAATCCACGATCTCATCGAACTTCTTCTTTATTTCCGCGCGACTCATGCCCAGGATGGCGCCATTCAGAAAGATATTTTCCCTGCCGGTCAATTCCGGATGGAAACCGGTACCGACCTCCAGCAGACTTGCCACCCGCCCTTTTATCCGCACACTGCCAGCCGATGGTTCGGTGATGCGGCTAAGAATCTTCAACAGGGTGGATTTCCCTGCGCCGTTACGGCCGATGATGCCGATCCGGTCACCCCGTTTGACCTCGAAAGAAACGTCCTTGAGCGCCCAGAACTCTTCAGGCGCGGGTTGCGGTGAGCGTGAGCCGCGAAAAGGATGTATGAACCGCCTTGCGAGGGATGCGACGCCCTTGGTGATAACATCCCGCAACGCGACATATGACTCCTGCTGCTGATGCCGCAGAGTGTACTTTTTGCCAAGGTTCTCGACGGTAATGACGTTTGACATTGGCGCTATACCACATCCGCAAAGGAGCGTTCCATCGTCCTGAAATAAAGCAGGCCGCTGACAACCATCAGAAACGTCAGCAGCACTGAAAGAAGCAGACCAGACCAGTCCACCGGAAACGTGTTGCCGAGCAATGCCCAGCGGAATCCATCTATCACCCCAACCATAGGGTTCAGAAAGTAGAGGAAGCGCCACCGCTCGGGTATAATGGCGCTCGAAAACCCGACCGGCGACACATACAGACCGAACTGCACCAGAAACGGCACCACATGGCGGAAGTCCCGGTATTTGACATTCAGCGCTGAGAGCCACAACCCGGCGCCAAAGGAAGCGAAAAATGCCAGCATGAAAAAGGCCGGCAGAAACAGGATCCTCATGTCAGGCACAAAGCTGTACCAAGCCATGAGTCCGCCCAGAATGACCGCCGAAATCAGAAAATCCACCATGCTGACAATGATCGACCCGGTAGGGACGATGACACGGGGGAAATAAACCTTGGTCAATAGGTTCGAGTTATCTATCAGAGAATTGCTGCTTTCGGTCAGGGAGTTGGCGAAGAATTGCCACGGCAACAAGGCAGCAAAGACCATAATCGGATAGGGTACGCCGTTGGACGGCAGCTTGGCCAATTTACCGAATACAATACTGAACACCAACATGGTAGCCAGCGGCCGCAAAACACTCCAAGCAACGCCGATTGCGGTCTGTTTGTAGCGCACCAGGATGTCACGCCATGCTAAAAAGTAAAAAAGTTCCCGATAGTTCCAAATATCTTTCCAGTAATTTTTCTCTCTGCGGCCTGCTTCCAGAACGACCGTATATTCTTCTTGCATATCCCTATGCCTTCTTCGTCAACCGTCGGAGTTTCAAAAGAGAATCTTCAAACTTGGCTGCCGATATATTCAAAGAATGTTTTTTTGCTGTTACAAAGGCATTCTCTGCAATCTGACGACGATAGATCTCATCAGTCAATAGCTTCCGAACCTGTTCGATAAGAGCATCAACGTCATCCACCCTGCACTGCAAGGCATCAACCCCGTGTCGTATAAAATGAACCGCATCCGTCGTCACCACCGGACATCCGCAAGCCATTGCTTCCAGGATAAACAGGGGCAAACCTTCGTGCCGAGACGGATAGAGCAAAACATCCGCACAGGAAAGTATTTTCCTCAACGTTTCGGGGGGCACAAATCCAAAGTAGTGAATCCTAAACGGCGCATCAAGTTTTTCGCCTACGGCCCAGACAGCAAAAGAGCCATCATTAATTTCTTCTTTAAAGGCAGTCAGGACCCTTGCCGAGACATCAAATCCCTTTCTATAGTCACTCCGAGCAAAGATAAGAATGATCCGTTGCCCTTTTTTTAAATACAGGTAGTCCTGAGGCTGGTCCGGATAAAAGACCATCGGATCAATACCATTGGCGACGACAGATACACGAGCGTTAAATCGTTTTTTCAGAAGGTCCCCTAATTCTTCCGAAACGGCAATCACCGGTATTTTCCTGATGGCAAGGCAATAATAATATACCGTGCGAATCAGTATTTTCATAAAGACATTTTTATAATATGCTTCATCGTAATCCTGGGCAAAATAAAGGAGCGGTTTTCTGTTTTTGAATGACAAGAAGAAAACCATCATGATAATATCAACCACGATGATATCAGATAGCCATTTCTTCAGGAGTACGGCCAAAATGGTATCTGCTTTGGAATTGCCTTTGGATATCCTTCGTATGTCCGCGCAAGGTTTGTACATGGTCGTTACGATGTTTGCAAAAATGGTTACCGAATGGCTGCGGCTTTGAAGATGATTGGCATATTCAACAATCATCTTATCGCCGCCTCGATTCAGCAAAGAATGCCTGATAAAGCTTACTTGCATCGTATCACCAGTATATAATCACACCGATCATCATTGCCCATATAATCCCAACTCCCATAATTGGTCCATCCATGAGCAACGCATCCGTTGGGTCGCCTTTGCCTTCTTTTACGATGTAGATATAGCGGAAAAGTCCGAAAGCAGCCAATGGCACAGTATAAATCATTCCTTGACGATTTTCAATGACATACAGCGCATAGGTAACAAGAGAAGACGCCGCCGAGGACCAAAGAAAACCTTCAAGAAATGATGGGGAATAGCGGTTCAAACTGCGTCTCTGCTTTCCGGCATTCTCGCCTTGCGAAATCAATTCACCCAATCTTTTCCCAGCAGCGAGAAAAAGAGCCACCATAAACACGGTCAAAAAAAGCCAGTTCGAGATAACAACATGGAAGGCCTCGCCTCCGGCCAGGACCCTCAGCAAGAACCCGAAGGCAATAAAGAAAATATCAAGAATGGCAATATTCTTGAAGTAAAACGTATACCCGAAGGTGAGCAGACAATAAGCGATAATGAAGCCTTCAAAGCGAATGGATACAGCGTAAGCCATAACTATTGCCGCAAGAAAAAGGAATAGGACAAAAACGGATGCGGTTGCAATCGAAACATCGCCCCGGGCTATGGCTCTGTTTTTTTTAACGGGGTGGCGCCGGTCGAATTCCCTGTCTGCGATATCATTCGCTATATAACAACAGCTCGCAGCGCAGGAAAAAGAAAGGAACGCAGGCAAGATTACTGCTGCCGTGGAAGGCTCGAACAGTTTGCCGCCGAAGAATGGAGGAAAGAAAAGAAGCAGGTTTTTAATCCATTGATTCGGACGAAGAAGGTTCAAAAAACGCGTTAAATTCTTCATGATTTTAATTTATCTGCAAGTTTTTTCGCGAATGATTTATAGTATGCATTATCCGGGGCCTTTTCATAAGCCTGCTCGAAAAAAGCACGGGCTTCGCTTTTTTTGTTCATGAAAAGATAAATCTGCCCTATTCTGTAGCAATAAAAAGGTTCAGACGTCCTGGCATATAGCTTCATTAATAAATCGATTTGTTCCCTCTGGATCACGAGTTTTTTGGATTCGCTTCGAGCTTGGTTAACACGCTGTTCGTCGACGGCTAGCAATCCCAGCAGGATTTCATCATATTGTTTTCCGGGAGCATCCAGTTTTGCTAAAAGGAGCTTTCTGCCTCCCTCGAGATCGTTTTCCGCTGCCATGACTTTTGCCTTATTGATGTCCGCTGTCGCATAGTTGCTCCGGTTTGCAGAGACTGCATTAGTCTGTATGAGTCTGAAGGCCTCGTCGGTTCTACCGTGCTGCAAGAGCGCGGAGGCCAGTTCATTTTTTGCAGGAGGGAAATTCGGCGACTTCGCCACAGTGTCTTCGAAAAGGGTTAAATTGTCCTGCCAAATGATGTTTCTATGCACCGTAGTAATCGATAAAACGATAAAAAGCGCAAAGAGGGCAACGATTAAAAATCTTTGTTTACTCGGATGAACATTCCCATCCCTTGTTCTTGCTTTCACGAGATAGGGATCCAGCGGAAAATGGAAAATAGGAAGCAAAACATAGACAGTATAGGTTATAGCGATCGCAAAGAAAGCGGTGGCAATATACAGGTAACGCTCCGCAATTGGGGCCCATGCCATCCCGCCTATTGCTACCAGAAATGCGGGCGCGATGGTGGAAATACCGGACAGATAAACAGCAGCGATCAGGTCTCTTCTGTAAAGCAGATACAGGACAACGGCTACAAGTACGACGCCGACGATTACGTAATGGCCGGAGACATTGATGATCCCGAAATTTAACGGCCAGGGGAGGAACAGTTTCTTGATATAGAATCCCATGACTTTAAGAAAAATTCTCGAGGTATTTAAGGTATCCGCTTCCGGCCCCAGGACCCCCTTCGTCGCTGTGGAGATCCCGGAATCGTTTTTAGCAAAGGCCAAGTGTCTCAGAAGAAAATAAGAGGCCAGCGAGAACATGAAAAGTATATAGAGAACAAACCTTTTTCTCAAGCGTTGGACTGTGGAATAGCCGGCGCTTTCATCATAGCTGTAAATCAAAAATAAAGCAGCGGGGAAAAAGAAAACCGCAGTCTCTTTTGAAAGACAGCCGAGGAAAAGAGAAATCGCAGCAAGTGAGCCGAGCAGTCCGCTTTTTTTCTCAAGGGCGGCCAGTAAAAATAGGGTCGAAAATAAGGTAAAGCAGCCGGCCAGCAGATCTGTTCTTCCGGAAATCCAGTTGACTGCTTCCGTATTTACCGGGTGCAAAGCGAATAACAAGGCCGCGGAGAAAGGAAGCAGCTTATTGTTTATCCCGTATCTTTTGAATACCTTTATTCCAATAAAAAAAACCAATATAGCATTTACCGCGTGGAGCAGGATGTTTTCCAAGTGCATGAAACTTGCCAGAAGCCCCCACAGGTACTTATCGGCGATAAAGGTGAGACCCAATAGCGGCCGATAGTAATACCCGCTTCCCCCAGGCAGAAATAAGTTCTTCAAGTTGAAATGCTCCGTATTCAAGAGCCAATTGATCATCCCAAGATCATCAACCGTATTAAACCCTGCGAAAATCGTGGGATAATATACAATGAGCGCGATAAAAGCCAGCAGCAGGGCCAAGTATGGAGTTTTCAGTTTCATCATTGATTTTCCGAAACGATTTCCAGAAAAAATGCTTCAATATTTTTTCTCTTCGGTTCTATCAGCTCGATCTCCAGGCCGACCGAGGCAGTCTTCGCCATGAATTCTTTGAATCTCTCCTTAGGCACATAAACTTCATTTATGTCAGGGGATTTTCTTATCATCGTGAAACCGTCTAATACTTCGGCGTTTTCGCGGGACGCTATCTGCACATAGTACCCTTCTATGCCCCTTCTGAGGACCCCTTCCACTTTATCGACAGCCTTTAGTTTTCCGTTAACAATAACCCCTACTCTGTCGCAGACCGTCTCTACATCGGAAGTTATATGGGTGCTGAAAAATATTGTCTTGCCGCGCGCCTTGAGAGCTTTGATAATATCCTTTACCAAGGCTCTGCCAATTGGGTCAAGACCGCTCATCGGCTCGTCAAGAACATACAAATCAGGATCGTGCAGCAAGGCCTGTGCAAGGCCGAGTCTCTGCACCATGCCTTTGCTGTAGCCCCGGATAGGGCGCTGGGAGGCCTCGTGGATTTCCATGAGACGCAAAACCCTGTCGGATTCCGTTGAAATGGATCTTTCGTCCATCCCAAACGCTTTCCCCACGAAAGCCAAATATTCTCTTGCGGTCAAAAAATCATAAAATGAAGGATTTTCCGGCAAATAGCCTACCCGCTTCCTGGCAGAGGCCTCGGCAACCGGCACCCCGTACAACGTAGCGACGCCCGCCGTGGGCGTGATCAGACCCATCAGGGTCTTGATCGTGGTGCTCTTTCCCGCGCCGTTCGGCCCGAGAAATCCGAATACCTCCGCTGCGCCGATCTCAAGACCAAGACTGGTCAGGGCCTCGACTTTTTTCCCCTTCTTTCCTTTATAGACCTTGCTCAGACCATGTATCTCTATCGCGTTCATTCTTTTTCACCTGGCGACTCTTTTGCGAATTTACTGGTGCTCCGGATCTTTCCAGCCGAATCGAGATAAAAGCTGCCTCCATAGGGATCTTGCGGCAGCTTCGGTATTATCCCAGAAACAACGAGCTCATTCAAGTCTCTTGGACTTCTTCTGCGTGCTTTTTTGAACTTGGTAACTGCATTTTCCAGATATTGAGCGGCCAAAAGGGCTTTTTCCCTCAGCTTATAAACTTTTTTTATTTTTTCGTCCTTGGCATCCTTGGTCATAGTATCGAGAAATAGTATCCCAAGCTCGTTCTCCCCTGCCTCGTAAAAATAACGGGCGGTAAGAGTGGTAAAGAGCGGGTTTCCTGACATTTCAGCGGCGCGTTTCATATAAAGCGCTGCTGTTTTATAGTCGTGCAGAAAATATGCGGCATTAAAGCCCCCGTAGTATGGCAATAAATAATCCCAGGTCCGGTATTTCATGCCATATTTAAGCATTGAATTCACATCTTTTGCGTGCCCCACCTCCCAGGTAAAGGCGGCTTCGGCGAAGTAATAGGCATCCATGTTATAGGGATCGAGGACAACGGCCGACTCGAGTGTCTTGTACATATTATAATATTCGGGGGGAATAACAAGCCTGTTCTGATTTTTTTCAACCAATGATCCGTAATAGAACAGCACCTTCAGAACGTATAATTCCGCGATAAGATACCGTTGATCGCCCACAACCGGTTTAATAATCCGGGCCTCCGGCATATACCCCAGTTTGACGGCTATCGGACGATTTTTCAGGTATGCGGTAAAGGGAATGACAACTGCCAGGTAGGATATCAGGAGAAGAATGATAAAATAACCGCGCCTGCTCAATTCAACTGCCTCCGGGAAAATATCCAGATGGAAATCGAAAGAAGTATCGTTGTATAAATCAAGAAATAGAAAAAGGTATAAACCAATCCGCTCGGCTCAAGCGGCAAGCCGTAAATTGCCTGTACCTTGAGGTTGAACGCGGCAAAATTGGGAATAAGATAATAAATGCCTTTGATGAGCGCCATGACGGGCGCTGAGAGCGTCTTGCCGTAGTCACCCGCTATATACTCATACACATCCTGAGAGGCGCTGCCTGCAAGATATATTGAAATCGTCGCAAAATACGGCAGAAAGAAAGAGGTGCTTATGCTTGAGAAAAGAAGCGCGACTGCGGAGAGCAGAATATATTTGAGGACATCAGCGGCTATTGCAGCAAAAATATTTTTCCAGTGGATCGGAACCTGTGACGGGTAGGTTGCAGCAGAATATTTTATGACAACGCACGAAACGATCCATAATATCGCCGCACAAAGCGCGATAAAAATGGCGATGCCGAAAAACTTAGAGATGATATAGGATGATCGGGACAAGGGAAGGCCAAGGGCTGAATCCGTATATCGCTTTTCTATATCCCGCCATACAGAAGAGGCCCCCAACAGCGTTGACAGGACAAACAGTATGAAGGAAATCGAAGAAAGGGAAAGGGTGATGGAGAGTTCCTGCACCTGCCTCATCGAAAATGAGCTGCCGACAAAGACAAGAAGGATCATAAAGAGGGCCGTCACCGCCACCGCATGAAACAACCGGTCACGGACTGCCCATTTTAAAGTAAGCTTGATTTGATTTTGTAATATCAACATTGAGTTTACACAACGGGGGAAAAAGAACGTCCGGAAACGAACCTCAATATAATGACAATAATATTAGAACGAGTTCCAAGAGCTGAAATCTTCGCTGGTGGAGTGACTCAGTTGCAAGTCCATAGCAGGCGAATTCATATTTGTTGTTGATACGGCATGAAAATAAATTTTTGTGCTGGCGGAAGAGGTGGCAAACTCCCGTGTGCCGAGGATATGTTTCAAAACAACTGCATAGTCAGATGAGCTTGAAAGTATACTGCCGAGTACCTTCGTGGACATCACTGAAATCACCGCCCCGGCGTCTGGTTGACCATCCGGCACAACGAGCTGCCCATTGTTGTCAATAGGTGTTGTCGCGAATGCCGGTCCGCTGGAGAACATAAGCAACCCTATCAACAACGCTTTCTCGAACATAGTCGGTTACCCCAAAAGGAAAAAACATAGAAGAAGAACAAGCAACCGGAGTTACTCCGGTTGCTTGTTCGGCAACGTTGCTATTAAAGATTTGACCAGCTAGAAAAATCCGAGGAATCGGAGTTGGTTAGTGTTACCTCTAGGGTCATCTTACCCATGTTATTGGGAACCGTCACATCGTGGTAGTATATCTTTGTATCGGCTGATGATGTAGCAAAATTTCTGGTGCCGTTCATATGTTTTAATATACAAGCAAAATTCGTAGCGCTTGAAACTACTTCGCCGCCGACATTTGCCGACATTGCTGAAATAGTAGCGGCAACAGGGGTTACGGCAACAAGTTTCGCACCGGGATCTATCGTAAAAGCAAATGCTGAGGCTGATACGAACAGCATCAGTCCCATAAAACTCATCAAAATAATGATCTTTTTCATCATGTCCTCCTTAATCTAGCAAAATTTTAGAGAGTTGGATATGCCTGATTGTCGGTAAAATAGGATTCCATACCGGTTTTCGTGTTCCTCAAATCGCTTTCAGCAGCAGCATTGAATGCCTTTTGACGATAGGCCGAGAACTGCGGAATTGCGATAGCCGCCAGAATTGCGATGATGGCCACCACGATCAGGAGTTCGATGAGGGTAAAACCTTTTTGATTCT
>VFSW01007829.1_pt1 | contig 15452 bp, 9 predicted proteins | sample 5358111 | NCBI WGS metagenome assembly VFSW01 (sample SAMN11554181, study PRJNA540505) | mine drainage metagenome | isolation source: sediment from site ElyBrook_90M | place: USA: Ely Copper Mine, Vershire, VT | collected 2017
AAAGCTGTGCGCGTTTTTCAGTTGACAGGGGTGCAAGCTGTCATACATGGGGCACTCCGTTTGATCGACTCATCGAAGGCGGGTCACCCGCCATGTGGCTCGGTTTCCAGACGCAAGAGCGGGCGGAAGTCCGTCAAGGAAGATTTGCGTGAATGGCTAGAGTTTCGGCGACGGAGCGAAGCCGTGTATCTCGAGTCCACAAGACGGTTGAAGCAGTGAGAAAGGTGGCAGCAAGCAGGTGCGCGTCGATCAGCCCAATTCCCCGGGAATAGAGGGAGCGGGCTTCGATCATTTGCCGCACCTCATTGATTTGCGCCACTTCCACCTGCGGCAACAAATCCAGATAGGAGAGCGTTTTCGTGCGATCCCGCAGCGATCCCAGAGCCAGTTCTCCAATGATCAAGGGGTGGATGACAATCTGCCCATTCTCAAGCTGCTTTCGCATCTCGTTGTCGTCCGAACGGAAATGGTCGACCCATACCGATGTATCCGCGAGAATCACTGTCCGCTCACCCGCCGTCGTGGAATATCCTCCAACTCCGGTATTGTGCCGCCCAGCGCCGCCAGCCTGCGGGCGCTTTCCCGCGCAATGAGAGCCTTGAGAGCTTCTCTGACCAACGCCGTTTTCTCGGCCAACCCAGTGAACTCCTGGGCAATCCGAACCAGATCGTCGTCGAGTGCAAGTGTTGTTCTCATAGAACCCCCTCGCATCAATCGTAGCACTGTTTGATGTCTAAATTATATGCAGGATGGACTCGGAGTTCTCGTCTGATTCACCCGCTTTCGTCTTGTGACGGATCAGTTAGCTTGCGTGTTGCGCCTCATGAAAATGCCGCCAGATTGTCTCTGCCGTCTTGCGCGGCACGACGGCGGCGAGCGACTCCGCCGTGGCCTGCTGCACGTCGCGCAGGCTGCCGAAGTGGGTGAGCAGGCGCTGGCGGGTCTGCGGGCCTACGCCGGGAATGTTCAGCAGTTCAGAGTCCCGGTCGCGCATGGCGCGGCGCTGGCGGTGGTAGCCCACAGCGAAGCGGTGGCTCTCGTCGCGGATGAGTTGGACGAGGTGCAGAACGGGTGAGCGGCGGTCGAGCACCACCGGCTCGTCTTCATTGCCATAAAGGTAAATCACCTCTTCGCGTTTGGCGATGGAGGCCAGCGGCTGCGAGGTGAAGCCCAGCGACTCCAGCGCATCAGCGGCGGCGTGCAGTTGGCCGAGGCCGCCATCGATCAGCACCAGCGAGGGCATGGGCTGGTCTTCCTCTTTCAGGCGGCGATAGCGGCGATGCACCACCTCGCGCATGGAGGCGAAATCGTCCACGCCCTCGACGGTCATCACCTTGAACTTGCGATAGGCCGCCTTGTTCATCTTGCCGTCTTCCCATACCACCAGCGATGCCACGGTCTCCGCGCCCTGGATGTGGGAGATGTCGAAGCACTCGATACGGCGGGGCAGCTCGGGCAGCATCAGGGCGTCGGCCAGCGCCTCCTGAATAGCCTTGCGCGAGGGCTCCAGCACGCGGAAGCGTTGCGTGTGGGACTGGCGTGCGTTCTGGCTGGCCAGATCGACGAGCGAGCGCTTTTCGCCGCGCTGCGGCACGGCCAGTTCGATGCGGTGGCCGGTGCGCTCGCTGAGCAGCGCGGCCAGGGCCTCGCGGTCGTCGAAATCTACCGGCACGAGGATCGAGCGCGGAACGTAATGCTGGTCAATATAGAGCTGCTTGAGCAGTGCGGAGAAGACCTGCCCGGCGTTGAAGGGAACTGCGCTCTCTTCGGGGCGGCGGCTGTGGTCTCCCGTCTCATCACCCGCAGTTTCCAGGCTCTCGCTACCGATGCTGTCCAACAGTTCCGGCAGACCCTCCCAGAAGAACTCGCGGCGATCCACGATCTTGCCAGCGCGCATGTGGAAGAGATTCACAGCCAGGCTGCCGTCCTCGAAGTGGTAACCGAAGACATCGGCCTCATCACTTTGCTCGGCGGTGGCGATGCGCTGTTTTTCCTGGAGCTGGTGGACGGTGGAGAGCTGGTCGCGCAGGCGGGCGGCGGCTTCAAACTGCTCGGCTTCGGCGGCGGCCATCATGCGCGCGGTGAGGGTGCGCTCCAACTCGGCGTGGCGACCTTCCAGAAAAAGCTGCGCGTCGCGGACGGCGTCTTGGTAGGCCTCCGGAGTGGTGAACCCTTCCACGCACGGGCCCAGGCAACGGTGAATGTAGTACTGCAAGCACGCGCGCGGGTGGTAGCGGGAGAGATCGACCTTGCAACTGGGCACCAGAAAGCTGCGATGGATGAGTTCGACCACGCGGTAGGCAAGATTGCCGGGGAAATAGGGGCCGTAATAGGCCGCGCCATCCTTGCGCAGGCGGCGCGTGACAAAGACCTTGGGGAAGCGGTCGGCAAGCGTCAGTTTCACGTAGGGGTAGGTCTTGTCGTCGCGCAACAGGATGTTGAAGCGCGGTTTGCGCTGCTTGATGAGGTTATTTTCGAGCGCAAGTGCCTCGTGCTCGTTGGCCACCAGAATGTAGTCGAGATCGACGGCCTCGCGCATGAGTGAGCCGGTCTTTGCGTTGGCCTGCGACGCCTCCAGCAGATACGAGCGGACCCGCGAGCGCAGGTTCTTTGCCTTGCCCACGTAGATGACTTCGCCCTCTGCGTTCTTGTAGAGGTAGACCCCGGGCTGGGCGGGTAGAGCGCGGATTTTCTCGTACAGGTCCATGGCGATGAGCGCTTCCGGCGGGTGATGGGCGGCTCCGGCTGCGCAGTCCATAGGATACCGGGTGTGTGAAACGAATAGCTTTGGCGCATGAAAAGCTGGCAATCCTTACCGGAGTGGGTAAGAATTACACGGTTTATCGCCCGGCACCGTCTGAAGGTAGATTTGGTAACTTGCTTGTTTTCTTTCAATTGCATGAATGCTCATGTTTGGCTCTGCGAATGCTAGAACAGTTGCGAAACGGGTTGAATTGCTGCCCGCATTCTGGCTCCCAGCTAGAAAAGGGTGGCGAAAGGAAAAGGGGGAATGATGATGAATCGGTTTGGGTTGTTGATGTTGACGGCAGTGGCGGCGGCGAGTGTAACGGGTTGCGCGACCAAGAACTATGTAAAGAACCAGACGGCGCCAATTGTGGAACACACCGGCCAGCTGGAGGATAAGACGGCGGCCAACAGCCAGGCGATCCGTGACACGGACGAACGGGCGCAGGCGGGGATCAAGCAGGCGCAGGGTGCGGCTGACAGCGCCAGCCAGAACGCACAGGGCGCCTCCAAGGCAGCCGGCGACGCGGAGAACGCGGCCAACGATGCCGTGCATCGCGCCGACTCGCTGGACAGCGTTGTAAAGGGCTTGGACAACTACAAGTCGATGGCAGACGTGACGGTGACCTTCGGCTTCGACAAGGCTGTTCTGACCAAGGACGACAAGGAGCAGCTCGACAACTTTGCCGCGCAGCTCGGTTCGACAAAGAGCTACATTCTGGAAGTGACGGGCGGAACCGACTCGACGGGGCCTGCCCAGTACAACTATGACCTCAGCCAGCGCCGCGCTGATGCGGTGGTGCAGTACCTGGCCTCAAAGTACGCGGTTCCCGCGCACCGCTTCTACCTGATCGGCATTGGCAAGGATCAGGAAGTGGCCCCGAACTCGACCCCGGAAGGCCGCAAGAAGAACCGTCGCGTTGAAGTGCAGTTGTTGACGAACATGAGCAACCCGCAGGCAGGCGCAAGTCAGGGAGCAGGCAGGTAAATCCAACGAACCCGGCACTACGGCAACTATCCCGGGTTTCTCAAAAGCGGGCACGCAAAATCATCAGGCCATCCGGGGGTAATCCGGATGGCCTGATGGCGTTTTTGCGATTGCTGGGCGGTTGAGAAAACGCCGGCACGAGGGCATGAATCCATCGTGCTTTCCTGCCCTTTCCTCAGACGAACGGGAAAGGATGGGGGGCACACAGCCTGGCTGTGGCGGAGCCGGTTCAGGCCTTTGATTCCGCGAGTTGCTTCACGTGTTCCCCGCGCACCTCTGTTGCCGTGAACAGGCGCAGAAAGGGCGCTCCCTGCGCGGCGGCTTCTACAGCGGGTCGGCCGTTGGCTTCTTCGCGCTCCACGATGCAAACTACGGCGGCGACAGTCATTCCGGCCTCGCGGGCCGCTTCGATGGCGTTGATGGTGGAGGCGCCAGTGGTGCACACGTCGTCCACGATCACCACGCGGGCGCCCTCGCGGCAGTAGCCCTCAATGCGGCGGCCCGTGCCGTGCGCCTTCTCTGCCTTGCGGACCAGGAAGCCGTGCAGCAACGGGGCGCTGGCCTGCGACAGGGCACGCCAGGCGCTGGCGGTGGCCACGTTGGAGACAATAGGGTCGGCGCCCAGGGTTAGCCCGCCGACAGCCTCAGCTTCAATTCCGTTTTGCTCCAGCAACTCAAGAATTGCGTGGCCCGTGAGCCGGCCGCCCTCGGCGTGGAGGGTGGTGGTGCGGCAGTCGATGTAGTAGTCGCTGGTGCCGCCGGAGGACAGCTTGAACTGGCCAAGGCGGAAACTGGTGCGGGCGAGGAGGGCGAGCAGTTGCTGGGCGTGGGTTGGGGTGGTCATCGGTTTTGATTGTAAAGGTAGCGGGCTGGCCGGTCAGCCGGTTGGGCCGGGGTGCGGCGTTCACATGTTTTCAAGGTGCCGGAAGCCGCCGGTGCCAAACATCATGAGGGCAAACAGCAGAAAGTTGTAGCAGGCGTGGACCAGCACGCTGGAAGCGAGGGAGCGCGTGCTGAGCCGCGCCCAGCAAAGTACCAGGCTGACGCAGATGAGCAACAGGAACGGGCCCAGGGAGTAGCTGGTCTGCTCAGCATGCATGAGCGCAAAGGGAAGGCTGGTGAGCACGGAGGCAATCATCATGGCAGGCAGGGACCACTGCGGATGGCCGTTCTCGTCGAGCGGGGGCGATGGCGTGTCGTTTGCCCTTTCCGCTATCCAGTCGCAGGCCGTGCAGAGCGCTGGAAGCAGAAAGCCGCGGAAGGCCATTTCCTCAAAGAACGGCGCGAGGGTGATGCCGAAGCCAAACAGCAGCCATGCCGCGCCCGGAGTGCGGAAGATCTGGTCGATGGGCGTGTTGGTGGGGCCCGGCATCAGCGCACCGTTGACCAGAGCCAGCAGGAAGCAGAAAACCGCCACAGAGGCGAGCCGGCTGCGCAGGCGAAGCGCCGTGGCTCCGCGCCATTGCAGGCCGACCAGGAACCCTTTGCGCCAGATCAAGGGAAACGCGAGCAGGCAGCAGCCAAGGGTGAGAAAGTAAAAGATTGCCTCGCTACCCAGCGTGTAATGAACGTCATTGGTAGCCTGCTGGATGGTGGTCACTCCGAAGAGATGGAAGTAGATGGCCGAGCGGGCAAGCAGACTGGCGAGAAAGAGGCCAACCAGAGCCAGCACGCACAGGAGGGCAACATGGCCTAGATGCGGTATCCGCTCAGGCTGCACAATCTCCGGCTGCGACCAGGATAGGAAAAGGGGCCGCTCGTCGTCGGGTGGCTCATTGTGCGGTTCCGCATTGTCTGCCGCGGGAAATGGGTTCTGAAAGACCGCGAGGGGCGCCAGGAGCGGTGTTGTATCAGGCTTCCAGGACTCTGCCGGCTCGGGGTCGGATGAGTCGGCCTTCTCGCGCGTGGGCGTGGCTGCGTTCTGCGTGTTAGGCGGGTCGTGCTCTGGGCCGTGTTCCGGCAGGCTGCTCATGGGAGTCCTGTCTTCTTCTTCCGCGGGGTAGATTTCGCGGATGCTTTCTTCGTTGCCGGACGTTTGGCCTTTGGGCGTGAAGAAGCCTGCTTTGTCGCGTTGTCTACAGAAGGCAGTGTAGCGGATGGAGCAGCAGCATCGGCGGTTGGAGCGGCGCTGGCGGAGTCGTCGACATCGATCAGCGCAAGACGGCCGTCACTGGAAGTGCAGTAGCGGGCCAGGAACTGGCCTGTATAAGAACCGGGAGTGGCGGCGATTTTTGCGGGGCGGCCCTGGCCTACGAGGCGGCCGCCGTCTTCGCCGCCCTCGGGGCCGAGGTCGAGAATCCAGTCCCCGTTGCGGATCACGTCGAGGTTGTGCTCGATGATGATGATCGTGTTGCCCAGATCGGTGAGCCGGTGCAGCACTTCGAGAAGCTTGCGCACGTCGTCAAAGTGCAGGCCGGTGGTGGGTTCGTCGAGCAGGTAAAGCGTGCGGCCGGTCTGGCGCTTGCTCAGCTCGCGGGCCAGCTTCATGCGCTGCGCTTCGCCTCCTGAGAGCGTTGTCGCGCTCTGGCCCAGATGGACGTACCCGAGGCCGACATCGACCAGCGTTTGCAGTTTCTGGCGCACCTGCGGCACGTCGGCCAGCACGGTGAGCGCGTCTTCAATGGTCAGTTCGAGAACGTCGGCGATGGAGTGGCCGTGGAACTTCACGGAGAGCGTTTCCTGGTTGTAGCGGCGGCCGTTGCACACTTCGCACTGGACGTAGACGTCGGGCATGAAGTTCATTTCAATGCGGCGCTGGCCGTCGCCCTGGCAGGCCTCGCATCGTCCTCCAGACACATTGAAGCTGAAGCGGCCGGGCTTGTAGCCGCGCTCGCGCGCCTCGGGCAGCATGGCGAACAGGTCGCGGATGGGCGAGAAGACCTGCGTGTAGGTGGCTGAGTTGGAACGCGGCGTGCGGCCGATGGGCGACTGGTCAATGCGGATGACTTTGTCGATCTGTTCGGCGCCGGTGAGCGACTCGTGCGCGCCGGGCTCCTCGCGGGAGCCGTAGAGGCTCTTGGCGAGTGAGCGGTAAAGAATGTCGTTGATCAGCGTGCTTTTGCCGCTGCCGCTCACTCCGGTGACCACGGTCATCACGCCCAGCGGAATGCGGATGGTGATGTCCTGCAGGTTGTGCTCACGCGCGCCGGTCACGGTGATCCACTTGCCGGAGAGGGGGCGTGGCTGGGCGCGTTGCAGGACGCCGGTAGCGCCGGAGAGATAGCGGCCAGTGAGCGACTCGGGGCAGGCCATGATTTGCGCCGGGGTGCCTTCGGCAACGACGCGGCCACCAAGCCGGCCCGCTCCGGGGCCCAGGTCAAGCACGTAGTCGGCGTGGCGAATGGTATCTTCGTCGTGCTCGACCACCAGGACGGTGTTGCCCAGGTCGCGCAACTGTTCGAGGGCATGGATGAGGCGCGAGTTGTCGCGCTGGTGCAGGCCGATGGAGGGCTCGTCGAGCACATAGAGCACACCGCGCAGCCGCGAGCCGATCTGCGTGGCCAGGCGGATGCGTTGGCCTTCGCCGCCGGAGAGCGTGGCAGCGTTGCGGTTCAGCGAAAGGTAGCTGAGGCCAACGGCGCAGAGGAATTCGAGCCGCTCGACAATCTCGCGGCGGATGCGCTCGGCAATGAGCGCCTCGCGCGCGGTAAAGCTGAGATTGATAGCTGCCGAGAGAGCGCGATTGAGCGGAAGCGCGGTGAAATCGGCGATCGAGAGGCCGCCGATCTTGACCGCCAGCGACTCCGGGCGCAGGCGCTTGCCGCGGCAGGCGGGGCAGGGTGTCGCGGACATGTAGCTCATCATGTACTCGCGATAGCCGTCGCTGTGCGCCTCCTCAACGCTGTCGCGCAGAAAACTGAGAATGCCGTGAAAGCCGGTGCGGGGTGCCTCGCCTTTGGGCGGTCCGTAGACCAGGATGTGCTGCTGCTTGGGCGGCAGGTCCTCGAAGGGGGTCTTGATGTCGATCTTGTAGCGATCGGCGGCCAGATGGATGAGCTTGATGAGGTATTGCGACGAGGAGCCGGGGCCGAGACCGCCGTCGAGCAGCGGCTTGGCCCAGTCGGTGATGACCTTGGCGGGATCGAAGTCGTATAGCGAACCGAGCCCGTGACACTCGGGGCAGGCGCCGAAGGTGGAGTTGAACGAGAAGCTGCGCGGCTCCAGCTTGGGCACGTCGAGGCCGCAGTCGGGGCAGGCCATGGAAGACGAGAACAGTTGCTCCTCGCTGCCCGCGAGGCCGATGAGGACGAGACCGTTGGCCAGTTGCAGGGACTTGGTAACGGCCGCTTCAAGGCGCTTTTCTACGGAGGGCTTGCCCGGTGCCGCAGCGGTCGCCGCAGCAGAATCCGATGCCGTTGAGGCTTTCAGCAGGATGCGGTCAACGACGGCCTCGACGGTGTGGTTCTTGCGCCGGTCGAGCAGGAGCGGCTCAGAGAGGTCGCGCATTTCGCCGTCCACGCGGGCGCGAAAGCCTTGCTGGTCAAGCTGGTCGAGCAGGTCTTTGAACTCGCCCTTGCGGCCGCGCACAATGGGCGCCATCACGGTGACGCGCTCGCCGGTGCCCAATTGCAGAATGCGCTGCACAATTTGGTCTGCGGTCTGGCGAGCGATGGGGCGGCCGCAGTTGGGACAGTGGGGTGTGCCTACCGAGGCGTAGAGCAGGCGCAGGTAGTCGTAGATCTCGGTAATTGTGCCCACGGTGGAGCGAGGACTGCGGCTGGTGGTTTTCTGCTCGATGGAGATGGCCGGGCTGAGCCCCTCGATGGAGTCCACGTCGGGCCGCTCGATCTGGTCGAGGAACTGGCGCGCGTAGGCCGACAGCGTTTCGACGTAGCGGCGCTGGCCCTCGGCGTAGATGGTATCGAAGGCGAGCGAACTCTTGCCCGAGCCGGAGAGGCCAGTGACCACCGTGAGGGTGTTGCGGGGGATGCGCACACTGATGTCTTGCAGATTGTGCTGGCGCGCCCCGCGCACCGAGATGTGAGTGATGGGCATGATGAGGCTATCAGGGAGCGGTGGGCGGTTCCGGGTATTGCACCCGGACGTTACCGGAATGCAACCCCCTGGAGGTATTCTATTGGTCAATAGAAATAAGGGTCAACGCGGGCGCGTTTTCTGCGAGAATCGCAGAGACGTTACTCTGCTGTGCCGGGAGGGTTCCGGGTGGCGGGAGTACCGGAATGCGAACGTTGCAGACCCAGGGCAGGGAAGCAAGGCGGGTGTGATGGCGGATTTGTTGAATTTGGCGATGTTGATTTGCGCGTCGGTCGGGTCAATGGCGTTGAGCATTCTGACAGCCTACGGAGTCCTGCGCGCGGGATTTGCGCTGATGCGTCCGCAGGCGCGTCTGGCGGTAGTGAAGGCCCGGCCTGAAGTGGCGCGGGTCTTATAGCGCCTGTTGAGCAGCGATGAGCGCAGAAGGGAATGCGCCTCGGCCGCTCCGGGAATGCTAGTTTTTTTCAAATGAGCTTCTGAGGATCTCAGGCAACAATCCACTCCAGACTTGTCTGCTATCACTCGCCGCCAGGGTGATTTCGCCCCATGCAACGCATGGCGGCGCTGTGATCTTGCCTTCACAGAAACCCGGGAAATGAAGAGAGGTGTCCGTTTCCTGACTGCGCCCCGAAGGCACTGGTCATTGGAATCGTGCAGCAACTATAATCCCTGCGAGTCTCTTCAGCGTGCAACGTGCTAACGTTACCATGAAAGTCCAGAGGGAAATATCGTGCGGACACATTTTAGTAGAGGGTTTTTCTCCGCCTTGGCATGCATACCTGCGGCTCTGTTGCCAGTTGCCGCTGCAGCGATAACAGCTCCTCCGCAACCCGTTGTTGTGACCACCGGATGGCAGTTGCAGGACGTGGCCAAGGTGCCGCAAACGGGGGCAGAAGTAGCGGCAGCGGGCTTTAAAACGACTGGCTGGTACGCCGCCACCGTCCCGGGCACTGTGCTTACCACGCTGGTGAACAACCGCGTGTATCCCCAGCCGCTCTATGGGGAAAACAACCGCCCTGAAAAGATTCCGGAGAGCCTGGTCCACACCTCGTATTGGTATAGGACTTTGCTGGTGGTTCCCAAGTCGTATAAAGGGCACCACGTCTGGCTCAACTTTGACGGTATCAACTATTCGGCGACGGTGTGGGTGAATGGTACGCAGGTGGGCGTGATGCGGGGCGCATTTATCCGTGGCATCTTCGACATCACTCCTCAGGTGAAGCCGGGCAAGAAAGCCGTGGTGGCGGTGCTGGTTTCGCCGCAGCCGCATCCCGGCGATCCGCACGAACACACGATACGCGACGGCATGGGCAAGAACGGCGGCATTACCGCGATTGACGGGCCGACGTTTCTCTCCACCATTGGGTGGGACTGGATTCCCGCCATTCGCGACCGCGACACCGGCATCTGGCAGAAGGTTTTCCTCTCCGCCACGGGGCCTGTGCTGGTGAAGGACCCGCTGGTCACGACCGATCTTCCGCTACCCAGGACGGATTCATCCGACGTTGCCGTGAAGGCCACGGTGGAGAACGTGAGCGATCAGCCGCAGAAGGGTGTGCTTGAAGGCGCAATCGAAAACATCACCTTCAAGCAGGAGGTGGAGCTGGCTCCGCACAGCACGCAGCAGATCAGCTTCGATGCAAAGAACACGCCCGCACTGCACGTCGAGCATCCTCGGCTGTGGTGGCCCAACGGCTACGGTCCGCAGAACCTGTACAAGCTGCACCTGAGCTTCGAGCAGGGGAAGACCGTTTCTGACACGCAGGACGTGGATTTCGGTGTTCGCAAAATCAGTTACAGCGTTCCCGGCACTGACACGCTGACCATTTCAGTCAATGGCGTGCAGGTCTTTATTCGCGGCGGCGACTGGGGGCTGGATGAAGCCATGAAGCGGATTCCTCGCGAGCGGCTCGACGCCCAGATTCACATGCACCAGTTGGCGAATATGAACCTGATTCGCAACTGGGTTGGGCAAAGCACAGGCGAGGATTTCTACGAACTTTGCGACCAGTACGGCATTCTGGTGTGGGACGAGTTCTTCCAGCCCAACCCCAGCTACGGCCCCGCTCCCACCGATATCCCCACGTATATCGCCAACGTTCGCGATAAGGTTCTACGCTACCGCAACCATCCTTCGATCATGCTGTGGTGCGCGCGCAATGAGGGCTACCCGCCTCCGGAGATCGACGCGGAACTGCGCAAGGTGCTGGCTGAGCTGGAGCCCACGCGCCGCTATCAGCCCAGTTCGACGGACGGAGCAGGCGTGCGCTCGCATGGGCCATATTACTGGCGGACTCCACGCGAGTTTTACAAAGTCACCGATGATTATTTCAAGACAGAGACCGGCAGCATGTCGGTGCCAACGCTCGAATCCATCCACGGCATGATGCCCCAGAAGGATTGGGAGACGATCAACGACGACTGGGCCGAGCATGACTTTACCAAGGGCGCGCAGCGCGGAGACGCATACCCGGGCATCATCGCCAGCCGTTACGGCAAGATCGTTAACCTGGCGGACTTTGTGCGCAAGGCGCAGTTGGCAAACTACGAGGCGTTTCGCGCCATGTACGAGGGGCGCAATGCGCAATTGTTCGACCCCACCACCGCCATCATTACGTGGATGAGCGATCCTGCGCAGCCGAGCTTTGTGTGGCAGATCTATCACTACGACCTGGAGCCGAACTCGTCTCTGTTCGCGGTGATGCATGCGGGAGAACTGGTGCACATTCAGTTCAACGAAGCGAACGGCAAGCTCCAGGTGATTAACAACCTGCCTGAGGCGGTCACCGGCGCCGTCGCGCATGTCTCCATCTACAACCTGGATGGCGCGCTGGTCTACCAGCACGACACGCCGGTTACGGCCCCGGCGGATGTGGCCACCAACCTCGGACAGATTGAATTTCCGGCTGCGGTGTCGCCGGTGCATTTCATCAAGCTGGATCTGCACGATGCGCGGGGAAAACTGCTCTCCAGCAACTTCTACTGGCACGCCAAGCCCGAGCAGCCGGACGATTTGACCGACATGGAGAAGATGCCAACGGTTACGCTTACGGCTCAGGTGGAACGCAGGGACGAGGGCGACAATCGGGTAGTGACGGTCACGCTGCACAATTCAAGTGAGAAGGTCGCGGTGATGGCTCACCTGCAACTGCGGCGCAAGCACTCGGGCGAGCGAGTGCTGCCTGTCTATTACAGCGACAACTACGTTTCGCTGGTTCCGAACGAGAGCAAGACCATTACCATCGAAGCCGCGCTGAGAGACTTTAGCGGCGAAGACGCCCTGGTGGTGGTGGATGGCTGGAATGTTTCGGTGGCCGCGGCATCTTCGGCGGGCGTCTCCATCGAGCCCAATGTTGAGGCTCAGCCAAGCCACTGGCCCACTACCGGGCTGCCGCTCCAGACCACGGGGCTGCGGTAAAACAAACTCGCTTCAAAGTGCAGGAGGGCCCGCGAACCCATCGGTTGCGGGCCTTTCTTATTGAGTGCAGACAATCTTCAACACAGTCGCTCGGCCTTTGAGTGAAGCCTGGTGGATCTTTGTGCCTGCGGGTATGGGTTCAAGCCAGGGTCGTGCAACGCGGAAAGCTCTGTCATCAACATGAAAAGGCCCGCAACCTTTGCGGCTGCGGGCCTTTTCATGCTTTGTTCGGTTGCCGGTCGCCTTACTGGCCGGGCAGTACAGGGGTCTGTGTCTTGGCGTTCATCCGGATGCGGTTGTGCTTCTTGTAGTCGTTGATGATGTTGCTCGCAAAGATCTCAAAAGCCTCGTTGCGCCGTTCGTCCAGAATCTGGTCGCGGGTCTGGTCGAAGTTCTTGGCAATTTCATCTGCGGTGGGCTCCTGTTTGTCGAGGAGCTTGGCCACCACGCCGGTGCGTCCGGCATTGATGGGCCCGCTGATATTGCCGGGAGCCATGTTAAACAACTGTGGTGCCACCTGGCCCACTTCGCCGAGGTCGGGTACCTGACCGGTCTCGCCCACATCGTCGCTGGTCTTGATGGTCGCGCCGGTTTCCTTGGCGGCCTTGGCCAGATCGTTCAGCGACTTTGCCTTCTCGGCCAGTGCCGCTGTCTTCTGGTTGAGCAAACCAGGCAACTGCTCGTTGCGGTAGTCGTCGAGGACGTGGCTCTTCCAGTCGGCAAAGCTCGGTGCGTGGGCCGGGGTAATGCCGGTGACCTGGAAGATCGCGTAGCCTTCGCCGGTAGCCGCATACTGCGCCGGATCGCCCTGCTTGGATTGGAAGGCGGTGGCCAGCAGACGAGACCCGTCTGGCAGTGCCGCGATGACGCCCTGCACACCCACCGGCGGTGTGGTGACCAACTGCAGGTGATGAGCGGCGGCGGTTTTTTGCAGGCCGTTCTTGACGGCCTCGGAGGTCAGGGCGCGCGCGTAGTTTTCCTGGGCCGCGGCAGCCTTCTCACGAATCAGAGTGGCCTGGATGGTGGGCAGAACCTCAGCCAGCGACTGGGTGTGCGCGGCCTGACGCTCTTCCACCTGCACAATGTGATAGCCATACTGCGTCTTGACGATCTGGGTGTCGCCGATCTTCTGCGTGAAAATGGCGTTGTCGAATGCCGGCACCATGTGGCCGCGCTGGGCAAAGCCCAGTTCGCCGCCCGATTCCTTGCTGCCGGGGTCGTCAGAGTACTTCTTGGCCAGGTCGGCAAAGTTGGCGCCGCCCTGGATCTGCTTGAGAATGCCCTCAGCCTTGGCCTTGGCGGCAGCGTCGGTCTTGGCGTCGGCGCCCGGCGCAACGGTGATGAGGATGTGGCGCGAGCGGGCCTGCTCCGGCGTCTGGTATTCGGACTGGTGCGCGGTGTAGTACTGCTGAATCTCCTGCTGGGTGACCTGGGGCGCTCCGCCGGGCAGATCATTGGGAGTAAAGGCGAAGTAGGTGATAGTCCGCTGCTCCGGCACTGCGGCGGCGTAGCGCGCGGAGTTCTTCTGGAAGAACGTCTGCAGATCGGCGTCAGAAGGATTGATCTGATTGCGCAGTTCGTCGGACGAAATGACCGCATAGTCAAACTTGATCTTGATGTTGTGCTTGCGGTAGGTTTCGCGCACTTCCTGGTCGCTGACGGTGACCCCGGCGGTGACAAGCGACTCCAGACGGCGCATGGCGATGTCGTGCTTCACGTTCTCTTCAAAGTCGGCGACCGAGATATTGAACCGGTTCTGAATAAGGGAGGCATACTGGTCGCTGCCGATGAACTGGCCGTTCGGGAACAGAACCTGGCCGGCCGGGCCGGTGTGCAGATACTGGAGTACATCCGCGCTGGTGGCGTGGATGCCCAACTTGTCCGCTTCAGCCAGCAGGATCTGCTGCTGGACCAGTTGCTGGCCCACTTGCGGCTCAATCATGTTCAGGATCATCGGATTGTCGGCATACTGGGGATACTGCTGCTGCACACGCTGCCGGGCAAGCTCAGAAACCTTCTGCTGGCTGATGACTTCGCCGGCAGAGAAGAAGCGGCTGTACCAGTGGGTATACACAACGGCATAGGTGTCGGCGGATGAGGCGCCCTGCCCGGTAAGTCCGGGAATCAGGTAGACCACCATCGACACCGAAGCGGCGCCGATGATGACGACGAAGAGTGCCTTGGTTAGGCGATTGTCTTTTTGCAGAAAACGGATCATGGATGGACTTGAGCCTTCAACTCTCTAAGCGCGGGCATGAGAAGCCTGCCTTCTTGCGGCGTTAAATGCCGATTTGAAGGCGAGCATCCCCGACGGATGCGCAAATCTCGCTCGACGCGATTCTCAGTCATTATAGCCGACAGGGAACCGTGGCGTGGCCCGGGGTGGGGCGTGGACAGAGGGAAAACAGGAACATCTGCACCAAAGGCACGGTGGGCATCCCTGGTTGGGGATGCCCACCGCATTTCGCGCTGAATTGCCGGCACTTAACGCCAGTAGTAGAGGCCGCCCGAGAAGTAATACGGGCGGTAGTACACCGGCGCATACCCATACGGAGCGGGGTAATAGCCCCCAGGGCGGCCATAATAGCCGCGCCGGTGGAGCGTAGGCCCGCCGGGATAGAGCCCCTGTGCCAACCGGTTCGCTTCTTCCTGGCTGACCGGATTCACCGTGACCGGAGCGGCCAGGCGGAAGGACACCAGCGCCTCGGCGGGAATCCAGACGCCCGGTCCGGAAGAGGCTGCCGACGCTGCTGTGCCGACAGTGCCGCCCGCCACCGCGCCAATGGCCGCGCCGCCACCGCCGCCTGCTACGCCGCCGATGATCGCGCCCAGAAGCGCTCCGCCAACGGCACTACCGGCTGTGCGTCCGCCCTTGCCCGGGCCCTTTACCCTGAACAGGTCAGACTGGAGCGGGTAACTCTGCCCGCCCAGATCGAGCGAAGTGAGTTGCAGGGCCAACTCCGAACTGCCGGTCAGGGCGCCGCCAGAGCGCTTGACCTCTGAAACCACGCCATGCACCGTGGCGCCGCGTGGTATGGCCAGCACGCTGCCAAAAGCCACATCCTGTATGACGGTGAACTGAACCGGCGTCCCCTCCACGGCTCTCTTGCTGCTGACCGGCTCGCTGGTGCGCAACTGGAGCAGCGTTCCCTGGGGTACGGTCATCGGTCCCGTGGGCATCTCATACACGGGTTGGCTGGGTTGTTCCGGCGCGTACTGCTGACGGTTGGGTTGCTGCGGGTACTGGTTCTGGCCGTAGCCCTGGGGGTAGCCAGGACCGTTGCCCTGGGGATAACCCTGGGGATA
>VFSW01007830.1_pt1 | contig 15451 bp, 16 predicted proteins | sample 5358111 | NCBI WGS metagenome assembly VFSW01 (sample SAMN11554181, study PRJNA540505) | mine drainage metagenome | isolation source: sediment from site ElyBrook_90M | place: USA: Ely Copper Mine, Vershire, VT | collected 2017
ATCTCGAGCCTCGGCCATTCGGTGCTGCTGCCGGCGCTGCTCGGCTGGCACGACGTGGTGAATTCCCAGTCCTCGGCCCAGTCGTTCTTCCTCGCCTTCATTGTCGGCCTCCACGTGGGCACCGCACTCGGCCTGCTCATCTACTACCGACGCACGTGGCGCCGCCTGCTCGGCGGCCTCATTCGCCAAGTGGCGGGAGTGCGCCGACACGGAACGACCTCGCTCTGGCGGGTGAGCGACCCGGCGATGGACGCCGACTACCGATTGCTGTTCATCCTGGCCGTGGCCACCATTCCCGTGGGCCTGGCCGGCGTCGCCCTCGAGTCCACGTTGCGCCAACTATTCGCCAAGCCCTTCGCCGCGGCAATCTTCCTCACGGTGAACGGCATCATCCTGCTCGTCGGCGAAGGCCTGCGACGCTCGACCGGACGACACGTCGCCCACACGCGCATCGCCACCATGTCACCCCGGGGCGCAATCGCCATCGGCCTCTCCCAGGTGCTGGCCCTCTTCGCAGGGATCTCCCGCAGTGGCGTGTCGATGGTCGCCGGTCTCATGATCAACCTCGACCACGAGGAGTCAGCCAACTTCGCCTTCCTCCTGGCCACGCCGGTCATTCTGCTCGCCGGGCTCTACAAGTTGCCCGAGCTCTTGGGACCACTCGGTAACGGGGTGCGACTACAGACCTTGGTCGGCGCCCTGTGCGCCATGGGCGCCGCCATGGTATCGGTGCGATTCCTCACCCGGTGGTTCACCACCAAGACTCTGATCCCGTTCGGGGTCTACAGCCTGATTCTCGGTGTCGCGTGCGTGGTCCGCTTCGGTTAATCCACCAGGATTCGTCGCCCGTCGATCGCCCGTCCGAGCGTCAAGTCGTCGGCGAACTCGAGGTCGCCGCCGACGGGAAGACCGCTCGCGGGCTGGGAGACGATGAGGCCCGGCACCTGGAGTAAGCGACTCAAGTACATCGCGGTGGCGTCACCTTCTACGTTCGAATTGAAGCACAGGATGACTTCCTTCACTGGACCGTGCAAACGACGAAGGAGCTCCTGGATCCTCAGACGGTCGGGGGTGACGCCCTCGAGAGGATTGAGGACGCCGTGAAGGACGTGATACGTACCGTGGAACGCGCCCGATCGTTCGACCGCCATCACGTCGGGTGGGTTCTCCACCACGCAGATCGTGGTCGCGTCACGACGTTCGTCAGCACAAATGGGGCACAGTCCGCCCGTCTGCGCGATGTTGCAGCAGCGTTCGCAGAACGACAGTTCCGTCGTCATCACTTCCAGCGAACGGGCTAGCCGGGTCACATCCTCTTGAGGTTGACGCATCAGCCAGAACGCAATGCGTTGAGCGGATTTCGGTCCGACCCCGGGAAAACGACCGAGCTCGTCGACGACTGCTTGCAACGGTGGTGGATAGTTCACGAGATCTCCTCGGCACCCGGGAAGGCCTGCGTGATGAGGTGGTCAGCGATCGAGCGCACAACGATGGTCGATTCGTCGGCGCCGTCACGGTCGTCGTGATCGACCGGTGCCGGCGCGGACGCCCGTCGCGGAGCCGGCGCCGTGGTGTGACCCGTGGCGGTCGCATCGACCACCCAGGCGACGACCAGCGGCGTCTTGAACGCATGTTCCATCGCGCTGCGCAGTCCCTGGGCGATCAATTCCGTATTCTGTCGCATCTCTTCGGTGGCCAGTGCAATGGTGAGTCGATTCCCGTCCAGGGAACGTAGTTGAGCCGACTTCAACAGCAGTTGGGCCGACCTCGACGTGCGGGGGATCACCCGTTCGAGGAAGACTCGACGAACCGTTTCCAGATCCAGCTCCTCCGCGTCCGCCGACGCGATGGGTACGACATCGGGCGAGATTGGCGCCGGGGGGGGGTCCACCCTCGACCCACCGGCCGTGGACGGCACGCTCGGTGGCGTCGGTGTGACCGATGGCGGCGGGTCCGCCTGTGGGGCGGCCTTCGCGCCGATCGGTCTCGATGGCGCTGACGGTGGCGGTGTCGCTGGAACAACGGCCACTGGAGGGCCCGACCTCTCCAACCGGGTCAGTCGCTCGTCCAAGGCTTCGAAGGTGGTGTCGAGCTCGGGCTTGATGAGACGCACCATCGCCACCTCGAGCATCACAATCTTCTCGGGGGCACTCTTCATCTCTCGCATCGCCCGCCCAACGGTCTCGAGTATCCGCACGGTTCGTGCGAGACCCAATTGGCCGCCCCACTCGCGAAGACGCTCGCGATCGGTATCGACGGCGTCGGCCACCTCGGGTGCGACCTGCAGCAGAAAGACTTGGCGAACCTCGGCCGCGAAACTCTCGGCCAGTTGCTCGGGGTCCCAGCCCTCCTTGGTCAAGACGGCGAGCGAGGTCAACGCCTCGACCGCATCCGCGTTCGCGAGTGCGTGGAACAGCCCGTCGAACTCGGGCCGGGCCTCGGCGACTGAACCCGTGGCGATCAACTGGTCGAGGGCGCTCAGCGCGTCGCGGGCCGAACCACGACCCATGCGTACCGCGGCCTCGATGGTCGCGTCGTCGGCAATGAGCTTGGCGGCACCCTGTACGTCGTGCAGAAGCGTGCTGAGCGTCTCTCCACCCAGCAGGCGGAACTCCAGGTGCTGGGTCCGCGAGCGAATGGTCGGAAGAACCTTGTGGGGGTCAGTGGTCGCAAGCACGAACACCACGTGCTGAGGAGGTTCCTCGAGGGTCTTCAACAGGGCCGCCGAGGCGGCTTTGGAAAGTTGGTGGACCTCGTCGAAGATGTAGACCTTCCACCGGCCCGGCGTCCCGTGCCAAGCCCCCGCAGTGATCTCGCGTATGTCGTCGACGCCGTTGTTGGAGGCGGCGTCGAGTTCGATGACGTCCAGTGACGTACCCCGCGTGATGGCGAGACAACTCGGACACTGGTCGCACGCATCACCGTCGACCGGATGTTCACAGTTGAGGGCCTTGGCGAGGATGCGCGCGGTAGTCGTCTTTCCGGTCCCGCGCGGCCCCGAAAAGAGGTACGCGTGTGAGACTCGGTCGTTCTTGACCGCGCCGCGTAGAGCGCGCACGACGTGGTCCTGCCCCCGAAGTTCCACGAAACGACCGGGCCGGAATCGTCGGTAGAGCGACGTCACGCCCTCCAGTGAAGTGGGGGTTTGCGCCGAGTCTGCCATGCATGCATGCTAACGGCGCCGTGTCAGATGCCGAGGTCCAGAGCGATGGCCAGGCGGTCCGTGGCACCCAACACGATCTGCTGAGAGCTGCTGGCTTCCACCCCTGACTCGGTTCACAAACGGTCGTCGCACGGGACCCGACCACCGCTCTGGGCCTCGACGTAGAAGAGGCTACCGGACGGAGCGCCTGCCCGACTCGGGTAGCCTTGCTTGCCGGTATTCATCCCTCGGGGTGGACCGACACTGGAGGAGTGCGAGAGCGGCCGAATCGGCACGATTGGAAATCGTGTGAAGGGAAACCTTCCGTGGGTTCAAATCCCACCTCCTCCGCCACGGGGTGTTTACGAAAGTAGACCCCATCTGCTTACGAAAGTCCCCGGCGGGCGGCCCGAAGTCGACCGAGAGGGACGAAGTCGGTTCCCGAGCACCCCAACCGCGGTTGAGGAGACGTGCGTCAAGTCGCTCGGGGCACTGGGTGCAGCGAAAGAGGCCCTCGGGACGTGACTCGTCCCGAGGGCTACTAACTGGAGGAGACTGCTCGCCTACGCGGCGAGATCGTCCGGTGGGTCGTCGAAGCAGAACGGTTCCGCGAGGCAGATCTCACCGTTCTCGTCGAGTTCCTCGAATCCGTGGTCGGGCGGAAACTCTACACACAGGGGGTCTGTGGTCAGGCTCGTGCGCTTGGCCCACTTGCGCACCAGGCGGATGTTGGCCGCTACCACCTCGAACGTCAGCATCAGGCTCGTCTTGACGAGACCGACCACACGGCAGAAGCCGCGCTTGATGTTCTGGGTACTCTGACTGCGCAGGTTCCCGAAGATGCCCTCGATGGCGCTGCGTCGAGCGAAGGAGTCGATCCATTTGGGCGATCCCCACGGGTCTCGCTGACGAAGCTTCGCCAGCACGGGTCCGGGGATGACGATCGTCGCCTGCCGGCAGCACTTGGGGGCGGTGGCGAGCGGGCCGGGATTTTCAACCACCGGGCGGTCCGCCGGGTAGTGCTCTGACAGTGGGCACAGTTCACACTTGAGCTTGCCCGCCTTACCCGGGCAGATCCACTGGGTCTGGAACGGGTCGGCCTTCGTGGGGGCATTCTGATTGAACACGAACGCGTGCTGCTGGAGCTTCGCGTTGCGGGCGAGGAACTCTTCGAGCGCGTTGGTGTTGCGCTCGTGACTCAGCCGTTCTTCGTTGGTGGCCCTCTTCTTCAGCGGGCCGACCTTGAAGTGGGGCGGTGGAGGGTTGTCGAACAGCTCATCATCGGTCGCGACGCAGTAGGGCACGCCACGGACGACGCGGATGCCCTCGCAGTCCTTGACGCCACGGTCGAGCGGGTGGATGTCCTGCACCTGGCTGATGGCGCGCCGGTGGAGTTCCATCGCCCAGTCCTCGGGGCGCTTGTAGGAGAAACCGCGGTCGACGAGCAGTTCGTCGATCCGGTAGCCCTCCTCGACCAGCCGATCGAGCGCGCCCAGCGTGGGATCCGACGTGTCACCGGCCGCGGGGCGCAGCGTCATCGAGAGCAGGAGCTTGGGCATCTCATCGGGGTCGACTCCGACCGGCAGCACCGCCACGCCCGCAAAGAGGTCGTAACCGTAGAGCTTGGTCGATTTGTTGTCGTGGGTCTTGGTTCGGTATCCGAGATGTGCGTCGCGGTCGCTTGACGTGACTTCACGAACCTTCTTCTTGCCCTTCTTGGTCTTGGTCTTGGTCTTGCCCTTGGTCACCTTCGTCCCCTCGATAACCTCTTGCAACTCGGTCATCATCGCCTCCACGTCATCGAGATCGGCGTCGGCCGCTTCGCTGGTAGCGGTGGCCGCCCACCTCGGCTTGCCGAATGACTCCACTCCCGAGCTGTCCCATGCAATGGAGATGTGCTTGGGCATCATCTGAGGGTGCGACGCCCGGATGAGCTTGTCGATGATCGATTGCAGGGCCTCACTGCGTATCTCGCGTTCAACGTCGGTGAGATCGGGGGCGTACCCCACGGAAAACTCCAGGCGTTTCTCGATGGCGCTGAGAAGATAGCGAACCTGGCGAACAGTGATGGATTCACTCTGTTGACCCGCCACGGTCTTGATGCGAATGCCCATTGCGTTCTGCACTGAAGGTGCGATCCACTTCGTCAATGCCTTGTGCACGTTGTCAAGTGTGAGAGTCAGTCCCCGCGAGGCCACGAGTATTGCTCCCACGAAGAAGACCTCGACGGAGAGTTCGCGGGGCCGGCCAGTGTGATGAGGTACAAGGATCTTCTCGACGTCGGCGGCCACGCCACTGCGACGAACGGCCTTAAGGACCAAGTCGACCTCGCAGCGCCGGATCACGAGCGCACCTCGACGTCGCGCTCGTGCACCTCGCGAAGTATCGCCGCGACTACCGCTTCATCCGGTTGGGGGCAGTACTTCACTAGGTCCACCAAGGTGCGCGCCGTGCGCAGTCCCGACGTCCGCAGCAGGGCTCCCAAAGGCACGTCGGCGCTCATGACGGCCACGAGCCACGTCGAGCGGAGTCGAGCCGGGTTGAGTTCAATGCCAGTACCGAGAGCCGTCTTGGCCCGCTGGGTCACCGGGCCGGTGACGTTTCGCCTCGTCTTCGAGAGACCGTAGAGAGGGTCACTCGACTTTCGGCCGACCTTTCGGTGTAGTTCGAGCGCCTCGCGCAACAGGTCCTCATACTGCGCACGCACGACCACAACGCGCGGCGACACACCACCCACCTTGACGAATAGGGCGGTGATGCCGCCCTGCAGTACACCTTCGAAGATTGCGTCTGGCGAGGTGGTGCGTTGCTCGCCCGGCGCGAGTCCCGCACCGAGTCCCAGAGCGACAATTGCCGACATCCCGCGGCGATACGTCGCGGTCGGCTGGTTGCGGGCCAGTCGAACCCACGACGCGCACTCGTAGGCCGTATAGGGCGGCTGCACCGGCTGATACGAGATGACTCGTGGAGCCAGGTCGGGAGCGAGTCGCCGCAGCGCGCGGTGCAGAACCGATCGCACCGTCGCTCGGGTGCCGTCTGGCGCCGTCGCCAGAGGACCGGCCAAGTACTCCTCCACGAGTCCTTCCACGAGAAGTTCTGCGGGCCGCAGCGGGCCGGTCGATGTTCCCCGGGCGGGACGAGCTACCGCCCAGCGGCAGAATCTTGCGAGCACGCCCATCTGCGTGTGCACCCACTTGACGTTGGACGGATCGTACGCAGTAGCCAATTGGCGCGTAGCGTCAGCCACCAGTTCCCACTGTGAATCAGTGAACTGGTTCGGACGGAATCCTGCGATGGCCCCGGCCATCAGGGGGGCCAGGGCGGGAAGAGTTCCCAGTCGGGGATCGGGCCGCGTGCTCGCGGTCAGAACTTCCGTTGCGGCGGCACGCTGGGCTTGGGCGGCTCTCGCCGCTTTCACCGCTGCGGTACGCGACAGTGGCTTCACGACCTTCGCCTGGTCCGACTTTGCCTTCGCGTTCTGAATAGCGCTCACCCCCGTGGGCTCGACATCAGGTGCACTTCGAAGATTCACCGCGGCACGAACAACACTCGGAATCGTGCCCAGCAACTCGCTCGGTGCACTCGCCGTGCTAGCGATTAGCTGATCGAGGTCCCACTCGGTGATCAACCCTTGGTCGACGAAGCCTCCAAAGCCGACGGATGCCAACCCATACCCCAAGCTCTGATACGCCGCCGCCAAGCCGACGAATGAGCCGAGGTCACAAACCGATGACCAGAAAGGACGCACCGCCAGTCGCTTCGGCGAACGCTTGAACGAGTCGAGCGGAGGCATAGTCCCAATTGCGCGCGCGACTCGTCGCAAGTAGGGGCGCTCCGTGGGTGGGGTCGACGGATTCTCACAGTACGCCTCGATGAAGTTGGCGGTGACTAGTGCATTGAGATCAGGGGCCGTGCGGCGGTCCCAACCGGGGTGCCAAATGAGGAATTGCGCGAGGTGCCCGATGAGTGTCCGGGCGGTCTCGACCGTCTCCACCTTGCACTTCATAACCGCCATAACCGCCGCACCACGGGCGAGACCCCACTGAACTTTGGAGATTCCCCGTGGCTGGTACCGGATGAGTTTTTCTGAAGGTTCGTTCTGTGACATGCCAACAACTCGTGCCGCCCGAAGTCCAACACGCTATCGACGGTCTTTAGAACCGTCATTCATTCCTCAGATCCTGGAACATGGACTGGCCTGGTATCGAGCCCCAAAATCTTGGTTCTCTAGTGTCACAGAGCATGACCTGGGAATCAAAGCCTCTTCGCTACGGCGGGACCACCTTCGGCAAACAGTGACCCAGTGGTGCGCGGTAAATACGTGCGGGTTCAGATCTCGGGCCCGACGCCACAGGTCCGCCACCATCCACTGGTGCCTTAACGTTGCCAGGGGCTGATTGGTGTGGGAGGGCTGACGTCAACATTCTTCGAAAAACTTCGGGATGACGCTGAACGACCGATGAGTTGAAGGACATTCTGAAGTACATCAGATCACACGGCGCGATCTTCTTGCCCGACGCTGGCATTGAGAAATTCGACGGCTGCACCGAAGCCTGGCTCTGGGCTTCGTTCCCTGCGATGTCACTCAAGCATCTCTTGGCACACGTACTCGACGGTGAGCCGGCACAGTTCGATAGGTCAGTGCGTGTTACCTCAGCGAGATCGGCGTAGAACCTTTTGGAACTTGGACCACGGCGGCGCACTGGTCCGCTCCTAGAAGCAGCTGCGAACGATCGACCCATTGTTCTCAAACGTGTTGCTGCCTCCTTGGGGGATGAACTGGAAGAGATTTCGCGGCGTCAAGTTCCAGCCGCCCGGTTTCGATGGGGGTTGGCATCAAGGCGTACCCGCCAAAGGTGACTTCGCACTTGTCCAGCACGCTGCCAGTTCCGCCTCTCAGTTGAACCTCGACGTGGCGTGTCGGCAAACGGTTTGGGAAGTCCGGGTCCTGGCTCCAGGCTGTCACTGACTGTCGCCAGACGAGCTTCACCGAGGCTCTCGCTTACGGCTGCAAGAGGATCACGCCGTTGGCGTAGCGGAGTTCGATTCGTTAAGGCGACGAAAAGAGGTACCTCGACTCTCGGACAAAAACATCGTGCGGACAGTCGAGCACTAGAAGAGCGGTCGAGTCGCCTTCGTTGAGGGTGTCTACAACGACGAACATCCCAAGTTCCCCATCGCCAAGACCCGCAATGTCGATTAACTCACCGGGCTTCGCGAAGCCAAAGTTTCGGGGAGTTACGGTCTCGGGCTTCTCAACGCCTTCTTGGACTCTGAGATCCACAACAAGAAGTCTCGGGCGGAAGCGCCAATCCGACTGCGGTAAGCCTCCTTGGTTGAATGACGTGCGATAGCTGTGGCGGAGAAGGTTGCGATGGCCAAGAGGAGAATCCCGAATGCGACGGCAAAACTGGTCCAGTCGGAGACGGTTAAGGCAACCATTCACAGATCGTAGGCCACGGCAATGTCCGAGTTGTTCGGCTCGCAGCTTTGTACAAACAACAATGGCGGCCGCAAGGCCGCCATTGTTGTTTTAAACATGATCGATGTATCGAGCAGCGGCTTAGTAGCCCCAGAATCCCCCGAGCGACGTCACCATCGTGTCGTCGTCGACCGTGATCGTGCCACAAGATGGAGTCGATTGCCCAGCCTGAGAAATGTTCGGTGATGTCAGCGGTCCTTCACCCGTACTCTCCCATCGGCCATGCAACGTGGGGCCAGTGATCAGAGTGAGGACATTTTGGGGTCCGTAGTACGCAGCCTTGTACGTGCCAGAGGCGTTGATCTTCTGCGCCCAAGCTGTGGCCCAGGCCGCAGCGTCGGGAGCATTGTCAAAGTTCTCAATGTCGCAGTAGACGAACAATCCGCTCGGCGCGCCGATCCCGTTGAGGTACGAGATCGCCGCGTTCGCATCTGTAGTTCCCTGCGTGGTGTAGTTGGGAAAAGTGGTCCCCTTCACGTGGCAGTGCTGCACCACCAGAATCGCCAGCCCATTCTCCGTGATCTGAACAGCCTCTGCACTTGTCAAATCGCCCGCGGCGCTGATTCCCGCCAACGGTACGTACCGACCCACAAAACTCATCCCATAATTGGTCACCGCACATGCAGCGTACGCACCCGTTATTGTCCCGTTGAAGTCGAAGCCTTTGGCCCCGCTCAAGATTGATACAACGCTTGCCATTTCGTATTCCCCCCTAATCTGTCGCGACGCCTTGTCGTGCAGAACCCACGACCGTAGTGACTGGGTGTATCAAGACCTCGACCGGGCCTAGTTAGCCCTCATCATGGACACCACGTCGTCGACGCGGTATCCCTCTTTACGGGCGTACTCGAGGAGTTCGTCGATCCTGGCGAGCAGGGCACTCTTCTGAGCAGTGCCCACGACCCGGATGCCTCGACCGCGGGTGAAGTCGAGCAAGCCGTCATCGCGCAACTGGTGCATGGCGCGGATCACCGTATTCTTGTTGACCCCCAGCACCGCCGCCAGGTCAACCACTGGCGGCAGACGCTGACCCTGAAGGATTTCGCCCTCGGCAATGGCTCGACGGATTTCCGAAGCGACCTGCACATACAGTGCGACAGCTTCGTCACGGTCAATCTCCATTCCTAGAATGATACCATGAATTCTGGTATCATCGAGGCGTCGAGTGGAGGAGGCGATGGCGATGATCAAGCATCTCAACCGGCCCACGGCCAACGACCTCCTTGATGAAGAGGCTCTCATAGAGGAGGCTCGCGAGCGAGCGCGGCGCAGACGCCACCTTCGTTTTAGGACTGCCATCGCTGTCTTCGCTGTGGCGTGCCTGGTTGTGATTGGAATCGTCCGCCACGCATTGACGACGACGAGCGCCGGCCAGCCAGATGCGTCGGCAAAGGCACTGACGTGTCCCAGCGCTAGCGTGAAGCTGCTTGGCGTGTCGGCTATCCCCGGAGGTTTGGGACATAGCGGCGTGCTCGTGCGGGCCTCGGTGACTTCCTCCCTGACGTGCACGATGAGTGGCTACCCGATCATCGGTGCCCAACTCACCAGCCATTCCACCGCGATGGCCCGCGACGTGCGAAACGGCTATATGCCCGGAGGACTCCTCAACGCCAATACACCGATTCCTCGACTCCCGATCACGTCGCGCCCGCGGGTCGTGTCGTTCACAATCCAGATGGAGGGCGGTGGGGGAATCCCGTCCACCTGCCCGTCGATCAACGCGATCCAGATCACACTGCCCGGTTCGCGGAAGACCCTGACGGCACGGTCGATGTCCGAGGGCCATATTGGCAACATCCAAGGTTTTGGCACATATTGCAGCGGCCTCCAAGTAACACCGCTGGTCAAGGGCTCGAGCGGGAAAGGGAGTTAGGCGACGGAATTCGTCACTGCTGCGGGCGAGGTCTTGATCGTGTAAAGACAACGGCAAATCTTAGTTGACTTTGAAAATTCTGATGATACTATTCAGTATAGTACCATCAGGCCGAACAAGTGTGAGGAGTTTCGGTGACGATTGCCCCGCCTCAAGGGTCCGAGCAGGCCGAGACCACCAATAAGGGCATTCCCATTGAAGTTCTAATTAAAGAGGCTCGTCAACGCTCGCGTCGGCGCCGTTTGGGCACAGGTCTCTCAGTCGCGATTATTGTTGCTGGAGTATGGGTGTTGGCCTCCTCGAGCGGACACTCGGCGAAACCCCTCACTCCGGTACTCGGCATAGACGAGGGTAAGAGCGCCGCGGCACTAGCGCCTATTTGCCTAACGCGCGATCTTCGTTTGGAGAGTGAGGGCACTGTCGTCGGAGCGGGTTCGTGGGCGACACTCTTCTTGCTAACCAACATCTCTGGTGCAGCCTGTTCTCTTACTGGCTATCCCAAGATTTCATTGGTGACCACTAGTGGCGTCGATCGGAAACTCAGGATCATAACTGGTCACACTTTTAAAGGGGGTTTCGGCGGCGGGATTGCCTCGAATCGACAATTACCCACTTCGACGCTACGCGCCCAAAAAGTTCAGGCTTCTTTCTGGATTGAAGGCACCGACGAATCCTTTACCGACTCATCAGGTGTAACACAGAAGTGTTCGACCGCCGCGATGGTGCTCGTCAGGCCACCACGCTCAACGCGTGCACTCCGATTCGCGACTAAGAACAAGAGTCCGTTGATCTATTGCGGAGGGTTTGTCCGCGTTTTGCCAATGTTGCCCGGAGCTTCGGGGACATATCCCCCCACGCCTCTCAGCACCTACTTCGGCCATCGCTCTTCACAATCATAGAAAGGTGTCATCATGACATTTTCAAGTTGGTATTTCGGCATGGACGGCAATAGTTCCACGCCATTCCCGTGCGCTGGCAATGGTTCGCACTATTACATCGGTCGACTCGGTGGTGAAACTACTGCCGGAGGAACCGGATTCAATACTGCAACGGCTCAGGCAGTCGGCGCCAGTTTGGTGTCGAGCTACTGGGACGTCGCTGGTCCAGGGTCCGCAGGATCACTCACTCCATATAACTGGGGCGTCGCTCAGGCCAACGCATTCATCGCGGCATGGAATGCCAACGTGAACGTCTCTGGTTCAACACTGTTTGGTGACTTTGAGGGATTGAATGGTGGCTGGGGAACCGGTAATCAGACGAACAACCGCGCCGTTCTGCACGGCTTTCTCTACACTATTGCGCAGCATGGTCTTACACCCGGCGTGTACATCACATTGAGCAATTGGGACTCGTATTTCGGCTCGACGTTCACCTCGCCGGATCCGTTCGTGTTTTGGCTCGCCGACGCCTATTGCGGTACAACTTGTGCTCAGGCCGAGTCCACTTTCAACAGCACGATCAGCACAAGCACCTACAACCGTGGTGGCTACAAGGTAATGATCTGGCAGTACGTGATTAGCTCGTGCGCTGGGTCGAACGGGAACGACCTGAACATTACGCCGTACACCGGCTACCAGAACGGTCACTGGAATCCCACAGTGGCGTGACCCCCGGCCATAGGCGTAGTTGACACAAGAATTTCGCTAGAAAGAGGTAATGAGAAGTTACCCGCCCGGCCGCTTCTCAGCTGAATTGGCTCAACGGTGATGCCTTGATAGGGACTGCCGACGAACTCGTGGACCGCGCGCGACTGGAGGAGCTTGAGGAACTTCAGTCGGGTGCTTTCTCGGCAGCCACATTCCGCATCCCTGGCGGAGGTTACGTCATTGTCTATAGCCCTCTCTCGCTTGTTGGCCGGAGGCGGAGCGACCAGGCACACGAGTTGGCGCACATCATTCTCGATCATGAGGTCCGAACGGTCGAGCGTGTCGGTACTATGCAGTTCCTCACGTGCGATGTAGAGCAAGAGGAGGCGAAATGGCTCGGCGGCTGCCTGCTCTTGCCGCGCCCACTTCTTCTTAAGGCCGCCAAGGAGGGCCTCTCGTCGAGTGAGATCGCCGAGCGCGTCAAGGTCAGCGAGCCGATGGCGCGCTTCCGACTGAACGCGAGCGGTGTCCTGGTACAAGTCGGTCGCGAGCGGGCACTGCGACGGAAAAACGCTGCAGGTTAGTCAGGTTTTCAGCTCTAGGCCAAGGCCGCGTGCCAAGTGAATCAGAATTGCGCGTCAAGTGCGACGCGGTCAGGCGGCTCTGACGAACGGGCCGAAAGTCGGGTTGCGCTTCCAGATCGCTGAGCGGGCCACCTCGAGCAGAGATCCGGCGAGGTTCTCAGCGGCGGTCATGCCCCAGGAGTCTTGAGATTTTCGCGAATTGGGATGTCAGCTGAAAGGGCTAGCCGCCATATCACCTGATCAAGTGGTGTGTGGTCAATGTGCTCAAAATCGTGTGGAGTAAGCAAATTCCCCCATCCGAGCAACCCGCCGCATCAGGGCCGTTGGAGTTTCGTAAACACCCCGCCACTGGCCGTGTACGAAAGTCGCCCGCCGCAGCCGAAATAGGTTCCAGTCCGCCACCGACGATGTCGGTGGCGGTGGTCGGGCACTGCGCGCCAACGGGACGATCGTCGCTGCGTTGCACCAGTACACTCCGCGATAGCGGCATCGTTCGGTACCTGACGGTGGCGTCTAGGTCTGGAGGCCTCATGGTCATGGGCATTGTGCTCGCCATCATCGCAGCGATCATCGTCCTGCTGGTCATCGCGGCGGTTGTCAAGTCGGTGCGGATCGTCCAGCAGGGCTACGAGGGGGTGGTCACGCGCTTCGGTGAGTTCAAAGACATCAAGAACCCGGGCCTCACCTTCATCTTCCCCTTCATCGAGCAGATGCGGATCGTCGACGTACGCGAGACCCCGCGCACCGGTGACCGTCAGCAGGTCATCACGCGCGACAACGTCGCGGTGATCGTGAATGCGACCATCTTCAGCCAGGTCGTGGACGTGCGCCTGGCACTCTTCACCAACTCGGACTACCTCGTGAGCGTCGACAACCTCGCCCGCACCTCGGTACGTGCGGTCTTTGGCAGCATCACCCTCGACGAGGCGTTCTCCCAGCGCGAGCGGATCGGCACGTTGCTCCAAACCCAGATGGAGGAGGCGACCGACAAATGGGGGGTGCGGATCAACCGAGTCGAAGTGCTCGAAATCACGCCACCGGAGCAGATCCTCCAGGCGATGGCGCTCCAAAAGCAGGCGGACCAGGAGAAGCGCGCGCGGATTCTCGAATCCGAAGGCCAGCAGCAGTCCGCGGTGAACGTCGCCGATGGCCAGCGCCAAGCCGCGATCAAAGAAGCCGAAGGTGCCCAACAGTCGGCGATTCTGCGTGCCGAAGGCCAGCGACAGGCGCTGATCCTTGAGGCCGAGGGCCGGGCCCAAGCCATCGCGTCGGTCTACGCTGCCATCACCCAACAGAACCCGAGCCCGTCACTGATCGCGATTCTCCAGCTCGACACGCTGGCGAAATTCGCCGCGAGCGAGAACACCAAGTTGATCATCCCCGCCGAGAGCGCCGCGTTGCTCGGCGCCGTGCAGGCCATCAAGAGCGTGATGAACGACGTCCCTGGCGCGGTCACGGCTCCAGGTGTCTAGAACCTAGGTGGTCTCGGTCGGCTCGACCCACAGGGTCGTGCCGTAGGCCTTGGTGACGATTACTCGAGCGCCACTCGCGATGGGCGTCGACCGATCGGTGACCGCTCGCCACGACTCGCCCTTAATCTTGACTCGACCCGGGTGGCCCTCGTCACCGACCGCTTCCTCAACGAATCCGGTCATGTTCGCGAGACTGCTCGGGGCGGGGATGGTGAGATCCACCACGTCAGTTCGCGCGAAGCGGCGCATGACGGTCGGGCGCAGAGTAAACAATGTGAGCGCCGTCACGACTACGAAGACGACCGCCTCCACCGCGAAGGGCACTCCCGCGAGCGCGAGGAAGAAGGCAACGACGGAACCCACTGCGATGAAGACCGCGACGAAGGCTTGGGTGTGAATCTCAGCGAAGATGCAGACCAGCAGGATGACCAGCCAGAAAAGTATCGCCATGAGCGGCAGTATATGGCGGACCCTAGAACCGTTCCGTCGGTTCGTCGAGGTGTCTGCCGGTATCGTCCCACCGCTCGCCCGTTGCGCCCCGGGGCTGGTGGTCGCTATCCAGTCAAGTATCGTGAGGCCCCGACTGCCGTGGTTCCTGCGGCTCGGCGACCACGAGGAACTCGACGTACCCCGGGGACCCCCACAGCTCCCGTCCGTGAACTGGACCCAACGGACGACGACGCGTCACGTCGTGTGCTCAGCCGGCTCCTGACGAGTGCGGTCCGCCCGCGACGCAACGTCAGTTTCACAGGTCGACGACGCTGCCCTCCAGTATCGAGTCGTCGGAATCCACCGCACGCCGGCTACCCGTCGACTTCGCCACGGTGAACGCCGACGAAGGCGAGGGGTACCCCACTGCGATGACTCGTTGAAGAGTGGTGCCTCTTGGCGTGTCATCCTGGTCATGCTGAAACCTTCCGAACAGCAGTCGTCAACGTCGTAGCGCTCGCCACCTCCGCGTGAAATCGCCACTATGGAGTGACGCAGGACCCTTGACGTCGGAGTCCAATCACCTCTCGTGGACGTGCCACGCGTCGATCATGGACTCGCGCTTCCGCACCTAGGTCGTCATCGCACCATCAGGTAGATGATGACCACGAGCAGAATCACGATCACGGTGGTGGCCTTGATTCGCATGATTAGTAGGACCCGCGACGTGCGAACGTCGTCTCGTCCTGCACTCGTAAGCGCAGCACCTCGACTTCGCTCAATAGTTCGCGCCGGATTCGATCGGCCACTGATTCCACGACGTTAAGGGGCACTTCGGAAATCAGCGGGGTGTGATGGTCGAGAGCAGTGACCAGTTGGGCTT
>VFSW01007831.1_pt1 | contig 15451 bp, 14 predicted proteins | sample 5358111 | NCBI WGS metagenome assembly VFSW01 (sample SAMN11554181, study PRJNA540505) | mine drainage metagenome | isolation source: sediment from site ElyBrook_90M | place: USA: Ely Copper Mine, Vershire, VT | collected 2017
ATTCAGAATTTTAACAGATATATAGTTAAATCGGGATACTACGGCAGCCCAGCGGTAACTACGGCGGGAACTACGTCGTGCCGGTTACCGGCATTCTATGCATCTGCCCTCGGGTTCAGTATCCTGTCAAGGGTCTTTTTGTCGAGAACTCCCTTTTCCAGGCACACCTGCTTGATGCTCTTGCCCTCTTTCATGGCTATGTTTGCAATCTCCGCTGCCTTTGCATAGCCTATGTACTGGTTCAGCGCAGTGGCCAGCTCAATGTCCATATCGAGATGCATGCGTATGTTCACCGCATTTGCCTTTATGCCCTTTATGCAGTACCCATCGAATGCCTCCACGGCGTTTGTCAGTATCTCTACCGAAGATATAAGGTTATACGAGATTACGGGCGTGAAGACGTTGAGCTCAAGCTGGGCTCCGGCAACGGCGTTTCTTACGGCATACGCGTTGCCCATCACCTGGAGGCACACCATGTTAAGCATCTCAGGCATGCTCGGGTTGATCTTGCCGGGCATTATCGATGAGCCAGGCATCACAGCAGGCAGCGAGATCTCGGCAAGCCCGGCCCTCGGACCGGAAGCGAGAAGCCTCAGGTCGCTCGCTATTTTGGTAAGCGCTACCGCGCACTCGTCAAGTGTGTTGGCAAGCTCCAGCTGTTCAAACCTGAACGACATGTCTGTGAACTCGCTACGCGGCCGTCTTATCCCCATCCCGAACTCCTTTGCAAGCTCTTTTGTCATTCCTGCAGTATAAGCTCTGCCGGCATTGATCCCAGTGCCTACGGCAGTTCCTCCTATCGGCACTTCAAGCAGCCCGTAAGATGCAAGCTCCAGCTGTCTGATGCATCTGGAAACCGCACCAGCATACGCCCCGAACTCGTTTCCGAGCGTTATAGGCACCGCATCCTGCAAATGGGTCCTGCCTATTTTTACTATGCCTGAAAACTCGCGCGCCTTACCGCTCAGGCTCCTTTCAAGCGACTTCATAGAAGGCAAAAGCTTTTTCTCTACAAGCGAATGACATGTTATGTTCACCGCAGTCGGGTAGGTATCGTTTGTGGACTGCGACATGTTTACGTGGTCATTAGGATGCACTACCTTATACTCGCCCTTCTTACCTCCCAATATCTCAATCGCCTTGTTCGCCACCACCTCATTCACGTTCATGTTGGTGCTGGTGCCGGCACCGGCCTGGAAAACGTCAAGCCCGAACTCATTGTCAAGCTCTCCAGATGCTACACGCATGCATGCCCTAACTATGGCATCGGCGCGCTTCCTGTCGAGCTTTCCGGCGCGCATGTTTGCAATAGCCGCGCACTTCTTAATCCTCACATAATGGTGTATAAGCTCGAGGTTCACTTTTACGCCGGATATCCTGAAAATGTTCAGGTTCCTCTGCGTTTCGCTGCCGTAATATGCATCACCATCAACTTCGACATATCCCATCGCGTCTTTTTCCCTTCTAGTCTTCATTTGAGTCATCCTTTTCACTGTTGAAAAATGATTTTGCAGATTCTGCCTTAAGCAGCTGTATTGCAGTCGCAGGATCTACGCCCTTCGGGCATGCCTCCGAGCACGCTCCTGCGTACTCGCAGCCCCACAGTCCTGTAAGCTTGTCTATTGCGCGTATGCGTCCTCCGCCGTCCTGGTCCTTGGAGTCTTTAAGGTATCTGTATGCCTGCGACAGGGCCTGCGGTCCTATAAATTCCGAGTTTGTGTTTACTACTGGGCATGCCTCAAGGCAGAGGCCGCACATTATGCAGTACGAGTACGGCAGAAATTTGTCTATGTCCCCCTGCTTCTGCCTGTACGGCTTGTCCGATGAGAACTTATCCCTGCTGTCTTGCCTTTCTATGCCAGGATTGACGGCTATGTGCTTTTCAAAGAAGTCGTCGAAGTCGTTAACGAGATCCTTGACCAACGGATGCGCTAACATCGGCCCGACCTTCACCTTGCCGTCCTTTTCGCACGCTCCGGCGTTTGCCTCGCATGCGAGTCCCGGCTTCCCGTTTATCACCACGCCGCACGAACCGCAGATACCCATCCTGCAGCTGTATCGCACAGCAAGCGAGCCGTCCTGCTCCTGCTTGATCTTTATCAGGGCGTCAAGCACTGTTGTGAACTTATCGGTACCGACAACATACTGTTTTGTCTTTATCGATTTTTCAGAGCTGTAGAATCTGTCTATCTCAAGCACTATCTCTTTTTCGTTCTTTGCCGTTTTATCCTTCCCGACTTTTTCATATAGCAGACGATTGGAGGCACCTTTTCCGGTAAATGTTTCTGCAAATCCGAGGGCTCCAAACACAAGCAGGTCAACTGCCAGAAGCGGTATTATATAGTAAACATAGCCGTTTCGCAGCCATAATAAGAGCAGCAGCGCGAGCACCAGCACCGGCAGCAGCGTCATAGCGGCATAAAAAAATACGAAATATCTTGACGCGCGCATCAGTACCACAGAATTACAAGTATTGGAAGGCACATAAGCCATATCGCCACGCACGCGTACGGAATGGCCCTCAGCACCGCATACTTCCTGCGGCTGCCTTTTAGGGAGTTAAGGAACGACGCGTTCAGCTTGTCGGAGACCCTGCCTTTTGTTACTACTAGTGTGGCTACCCGGGCAACGGCAAACAGCTGCGGTGTGAAAAGCAGGTACACTGCGACTATAAAAATCCCGACTGTCTGATATGCCAGTGCACTGCGCGTGTACTCGTACACCGCAATAACGACAAAAGCAGCAAGAGCAACAAAAACAAGAATTCTGTAAAACAGCATATGCAACAGTGCCCCTTTGTCAAAGCCATAAAGCCTTAATATGCTCATCTGGCTTCCACGCACGTCTACAGATTCAACTTCAACCATAAAACCACTAATACTTCCTCTCCTCCGGCTTCCACCTGGTAATGGTTACCGGGGCATACGACATAACATCCCTGACCCCCGACCTCTGCACAATGGTGTGCTTCAGCCAGTTCTTATCGTCACGCATCGGGTGCTCTATGACGTAATGAGCTCCTCGGCTCTCCTTCCTGTTTAGCGCGCTCTTTGCAGTCAGGACAGACAGGTCAATCATGTTTCCTATCTCAATTATGTCACGGAGGTTAGTGTTGTAAGTGCTTCCTACATCATCTATGTAAATATCCGAGAACATTTTCCTCAGGCTTTCAATTTTTTTCACTCCGCTATCCATCTGACCGGTCCTCCTGTACACGTAGAAAGATTCGTTGAGCACCCGTGCCACCTGCTTGTGTATCTCGTACGGGTTGTGCTTTCCGTCGCTCTTAAGAAACGCGTCGATGCGTCTGTTCTCCCTCTCGAGCAGCTCCTCCTCCTTCTTTTCAGTCACTGTAAAGGCAACGGCAGCGTGCTTTGCAGCATCCTCGCCAGCTATCCTGCCCCACACTGCGCACTGGCTCAGCGAGTTACTCCCCAGTCTGTTCGCCCCGTGGACGCTGACGCATCCGCACTCACCTATCGACCATATCCCGGGCACTATGCCTCCCTTCGCGTAAAGTGCCCTGCCGTTTATATCGGTATTTATGCCGCCCATAGTAAAATGGGCTGCCGGGCGCACAGGTATCATCTCGCGCTCCGGATTTATGTTAAGGCTTTTCATCGCTATCTCCTTTATCATCGGCAGCTTCCTGTCTATGATGCCTGCGCCAAGGTGCCTGAGGTCAAGCCACACGTGCTGCATCTCACTGCCTTTGTCTCCGACTCCGTTGCCGTCATCTATCTCGCTTATTATAGCCCTGGATATTATGTCCCTCGGCGCGAGCTCCATCTTGCTCCTGGCATAGCGCTCCATGAAACGCTCGCCGTTCTTATTCCTGAGATAACCTCCCTCCCCCCTTGCGGCTTCGGTTATGAGTATGCCGCTTGGCACCAGCGCTGTAGGATGGAACTGCACGAACTCCATATCCTTTAGCGAGATGCCAGCCCTGTACGCCAGCGCAGTGCCGTCACCAGTGCTCGCATAAGATGTCGTGGTAAACGAGAAGATGCGTGCAAATCCTCCAGTAGCTATTATCAACGATTTCGCAGCCAGGACCTTTCCCTCCCCTGTTTTGAGGTCCACCGCGTGCACCAGCACGCAATCGCTGCCCGGCACCACCGACGTTGCGAAGTGCTCGTGAAATATCTCTATGTTTTTGGTCATTGTAGCCTCGTCATAAAGCGCATGCATCAAAAAAAATCCTGTCTTATCTGCAGCAAAAGCAGTGCGCGGAACGCTCATGCCGCCGAACGCCCTTGCTGTTATGTTTCCCGCGCCGTCCCTGTTCCACGGGACTCCTATGCGGTCGAAGAACGCTATCTCCTGCGGCGCTTTGCTTACAAGAATCTCGACGGCATCCTGGTCTGCAAGATAATCGGAGCCTTTTACTGTATCATAGGCGTGCAAGGCATACGAGTCTACGCCCTGTTGCGGGCGCATGACTCCGGAAACGCCACCCTCAGCGGCTACCGAGTGGCTGCGCATGGCGTGAAGCTTCGATACAACGGCTATGCTTGGCCTGCTCTTCGAATTTGCAGCGTGTATGGCGGCCGTGAACCCGGCTATTCCGCTGCCAAGTATGGCTATATCATATTTAAATTCCATATACGTGCCACTAACATCACTATGGCAAAGCCTAAAAATGCTTATGCCTAAGCTATTACTGTAATGTCTGGCTTAAACTGCTGACAACGGGATGGACTAAATGGACGAAGACGCGTTTTACAACTTTGAAGACGAGGTTCTTGACCTGCTCGCATCAAAGCTTTCAATATACCAAGATGATAAGGATGCAAGGGCAGCCATAGAGCGCGCGGCAAAAACTGTAGACCCCGAAATAACTAAACAGGACATTGACAGGCTTGCCAAGGACATAAACTCCTTCGATCCAATAACGCAATACATAAACAACGATGAAGTAGAGGACATAATGGTCAACAACACGCGCAACATATTCATATACCATACTCACGAAGGCAACATATGCGTCCCGGAAAAGGTGGAAAACCGCATGCAGCTTGAGCGCCTTGTCAAGAAGTTCAGGCTATACGCTACAACGGTGTCAGCAAAGCAGAATATATACGACGTGCACCTGCCCAGCAAGTCAAGGGTCAACATTGTCGAAACACCAATCGGCGCCGACATAACCATAAGGAACTTCAAGAACACGGCCATGAGCATAATAGACATGATAAACCTCGGGGAGCTCAGCTACAATATGGGCGGAAGGCTGTGGCTGTATGCCGAAGGCATGAAACTTAGGCCTGCAAACCTGCTTATTGGGGGAATGCCTGCCGCTGGAAAAACAACCTTGCTCAACGCCATGTTCAGCTTCCTCAGGCCGGAGCAAAGAGTGGTTACAATAGAGGAAACTTACGAACTTAACACCGAAACACAGGAGAACTGCGTCAGGCTTGAAACCTCCGTTGATGTTTCAGTGGCAGAGCTCGTGCAGAACGCGCTCAGAATGCGCCCTGACCTGATCATAGTCGGAGAGGTGCGCGGACCAGAAGCAAAAGACATGATGACCGCAATGAACATAGGAAAGATATCCATGAGCACGATACACGCCAGCACAACGCGCGACGTAGTTACCAGGCTTGAGCACACTCCAATGAAAGTCGAGCGCGACATAATTCCCCTGATAGACGCAATGATAATCATCTCCCAGGTAAACATCGGCGGCAAATTCTCGAGAAAAATAACGCAGGTCTCAGAGGTATCCGGCATAGAGACGCAGGTGCTTCTGTCTGATTTATTCAAGTACGACTACAAAACCAACAAGGGCTCCGATATACTGCCTAGCGTAACCTACAGGGACACACTCTCAAACCTTACGGGAATCCCTCCGAGCGAGATAATACAGGAGGAGCTTCGCAGGGGAAGGATACTTGAGCGCCTTAACAAGCTTGGCATAAGGTCACTGAAAGAGATAAACGGGTTCTGCAAGGAGTATTACGATAATCCAAACCTTGCCCTGAAGAAGATAAACCTGAACGAGACCGTATGAGCTTGCCCTAAGTACGCCTGAGCACCGCAGAAAGGCGTCATACGGCATAAGGCATCTACATGAAAATAAGTTCACTCGCGCAAAGAGTCCTTGCCGGCAGATGGATAGCGGGTCCGGAAATAAACGATGCCGTGTTGTTGTCTAAAAAGCTAAATGCCGCAAACATCTCTGCAATGATAAACTATCTCGGCGAGGACCTCGGGGATATGGCGCTGGTGGCGGACTCGGTGTCTACCTACCTTGAACTCCTGAATGCAATAAAAAAGAACCGCCTGAGGGCATCTATCTCCATAAAACCTTCGCAGATAGGTCTTGCAACAAGCTACGCCCTCGCAAAAATGAACTACTCCATTATAGCAAGGACGGCAAGGTCGTGCGGCGTATTTACGTGGCTTGACATGGAGTCCTACGACACCGTTGACGATACCATTCGCCTTTATCTCACCGAGTTAAAGAACGGAAGCGCGGGCATCTGCCTGCAGTCCTGCCTCAAGCGAAGCCTTATTGACGCAAAGCGGATAACCCGTAAAGGCGGCGCAATACGTCTTGTCAAGGGTGCATACAAGGAGCATAAGGGCGTGGCATTTTCAACCAGAGAGGAAACCACAAAAAACTATGCATCAATAATGAAATACCTATTCAAGGAGTCAGAAAATTTTATAATAGCTTCGCATGACCTGGACATGATAAACATTGCAATCCGACTGGGTAAAAGCTCCGGCAAAAGGTTGCAGGTCGCAATGCTAAACGGCATAAGAAACAGGTACGCAAGCGAGCTTGCCTTAAGGCGCGTAAATGTGTCGCTGTACATTCCATTCGGAAAGGCATGGTTTCCATATGCAAGCAGGAGACTCATGGAGGAGGGCCATATCTCGCTGATAATAAAATCGTTGTTTGAGCGGCAGGACGTGGTGTAAACATGCTAAAGTATGCAGAGTTCGATGACAGATACGCAGAGACAAAGTACGGGATGATCCATTACAAGTTTCATGAAGGCGAATCGGAGTCTTTATTCCTGATACACGGCCTTGCGGCAAGCACAATGAGCTGGGCAAGGTTCGTAGAGCATCTTCCAGAAAGCTACCGGATATGCATGGTTGACCTGCTCGGCCACGGAGAGTCCGAGGCACCGCGGATAAGCTACAGCGTAGGCATGCAGTGCGAGATAGTTAATGCAATAATTAAAAAAGAGGGCATGAAGGGCATATTCATGATGGGGCATTCTTATGGCGGGTGGATAGCGGCGTCATATGCAGGGACGAACAAGAATCTTTCCGGGGTAATACTCGAGGACGCAGGCGGACTAAGAAACTTTTTTGACGAAGTGCGCGGCACAGAGAAAAGAGAGGCGTACAAGAAAGACATTCTCAGGAAGGCCATGGCTCTCAATGCAAAGGAGTATGTCATACAGAGCATATTCGAAGACGAGTTCACATCGAGCGAGCTCACAGAAGAGGAGCTCAGCGGGATAAAAATACCAACTTTGATACTTTGGGGCGAGCTTGACGATGTGATAAACAAGCGATTCGCAGACATATTTAAGGAAGAGATAAACGGGAGCATGCTCCGCATAATATCCGGATCAAAGCATACTCCCCACTACACCAATGCAAAGGAAGTCGCTGAACTTGTAGTGAGATTTATAAATGGAGATGCTGTGTTGAACGAATAATATTAGTGCCAGAATCCACCTAAAAATCTCTTCCGGGCTAACGAATTTCTGTTACATCCTTGCCACACCATAATCCTTCAGCATATCATACGCCCAAAACTTCTGAACCGCTTCAACACATCGTGCATCGTCCTTCTTCGACCTCAAATTTTCTCCGAATTTCCTCTTAACCGCAGAGTTTTCACCCCCGACAGCGAGTCTGTCTCCATATTCCTTTCGCTCCCTCCATTTTTTGTAACCCCATTTTCTCCATTTTCGTATCTCTTCCTCTCTGCGCTTACTTTTGGTCAGGCTGATTTTCGCGCTGCTCCGTATAGGAATCTCACATATCTTCTTAAATCTGTCCCAGTAATCGAAGACGTCATTGGTATCATGTGAACCGTCCGCGTTAACTTTTGTAATCGTATACCCGTCTTCGTGCAGTTCTTTTCCATGCGTTATCCCGATCTCGGATTCCGAGTCGCTTCTCCTTCTATGTGGACATCCACTTTGAGCAATTTTTTGCGTTTGGTATCTACTGTTATGACCACCATGACATATTTTCCCCTCGTTCTTTTAGTCCCGTATTTGAATTGCATGTACCCACTTCTTTTACACCCTGTTCCGTCTGTTGCGATGTTGAGCTCTTTGTATTGTGGCAGTTTGATCGAAGGCACATAACCGTGGATTCTGTACCATGCGGTTGAGTAATCTTCGGAGTATGGGATGACCCCCAATTTTTCCAAAGAACGTGAAATCCCCTCAAGACCTCTGTAATCCACCCACTGGTGCCACACAGCCTGCCATTTTATGAACGAGTCAGGGAACTTGTACTGTCCGCCATGCTTTCCTTCGTTCATCTGCGCCAGTTCGGTGTCCCAGTTCTCCGAAAAACCGAAATCGAGGTAGAATGTGCCACGCACAACATATTGCTCGTTGGTCTTTACCCAATCTCTATTGTCTTTATACCTTCTTTTTTCATATTTCTTTGGTCTCCTGGTCATAGTGGCCGCCTCAATGATACTAATGGTCAGGTGCCAATAAATAGGGTGCGTCGTCAAGGATTAGGATTCATTCAACACAGCATCTCTGGAGACATTGTAAGACCTTCGCACATGAAGGCGGATGCCGTTGAATCAGGAACTATACTTGGTGTTTCACGATGACCAATCAAAAAAGCACCATTGGAAGCCCACGGATTTATTCGTGGGAGGATGTCACGACTTCATCGAACTGCCTTTTTAACTGCGCAAGCGTTTCTATGCAAAAATCATTTAGGCTGGGGTTTGAGTCAAATGACTGTATGACCACGGCAACTTTACGGGCAGGCGGGGAGTATCTGTCCCCCTGCGGCATATCCGCAGTCCACGGCGTTGTCTTACGATACATATGCGCTCCATGTCTTCTGACAAAATAAAGCATATTGTTCAATACCTCGTCGTGAATGGCCGGGCTCATTTTTTCGCTTTTTGCTATCATGCCTGTAATTCCGAGCTCACCTCCATAGACCTGTACTGAATAAAGCCTCCTGTCTACTATATCATATGTAAAATTCATCTCATACCTGTGCAAATCTCCGACGAATACCTCGTTCCACTCCTCGACCCCAGCAAATACGGCCTTGCTTATATGTTCGGATCTGTTCCTGTTGTTTACCAGCGACAAAAGGATGGAGTTGCTGTCTCTGTTCAATCCGAAACTTTCTCTATATCGTTCAAAAATTGAGTTCTGCACAGAATGAAACGGCGTGGCAATGGCAAGTACAGAGATGACCGCGATGTCCCTAGAAAGAGAAAGGAGCTCATGCGTCCTAAGCTCGGCATCCATATTAAACGCCATATTCATCTGTATGGGTTTTGGAGCAAGACGCAATGCGGCGTCCTTCACGGTTCTCTTGATATGCATTCCATACACAACAAAACTCTATTTTTCCTGATTTATATGTTTTTGCAAAGGAGTTTTTGATAGTAAATGCGGCCGTAAATACAGCCTATATTCAGTTATATAAGGCTCCTGATATTTCCAACTAGGCTCTGGTAGGCTTCGCATGCTGTCCAACTGCTTGGCTCCTTCCCCTCCCTGATTAGCCTTCTCACTTCGTCTGCATCGGCATTTTTCCATATGGGTGTCAGGTCAAAGCCCGTATTCCTCACGTTGCCTATGACCTTGCTCCACATTATCGAAGGATACACATTTCCATAGCTGTCCATGAACAGCGAGGCATCAAGGCTCTTGCTTTTCAGCGGGGCTTTGTCAGTCTTTATGTAATCGATAAGCTTCTTCAGAAAAGCACCCTCTACTACTGGTATTGCGCCCACCTCAAACCTCCTCTTGTTTACTATACTGCTTACTTCCTCGGCAAGCATGGTTCTGTCCGGCCTGATGTCAAGTTCGCCGTTCTGGTAATACGAATCGGATATCTGCGCCACGTTCAGGTGGAAACTGTTGTATGTTACCTCTGGAAACTGCTCTTTAACGCTCTGGTATGTTTTTTCGAACATGCCCTGGTTGAACTTGCTTATTGTATATCCGAATATAAAGAAAAGATTCGGATACTGCCTTTTCAACTCTCTCAGCTTTCTGTACATATCCATTACCTTGTCGAAGTTGCCAGGCACGCCGCGTATCTCATCATGAAGCTCCCTGTATCCGTCAAGGCTCAAAGTTATCGAAAGGCGCGGTATGCCTGTATCAAGCACCTGTTTTATCCTGTCGACTAGCATCTCGTGGTTGCTCAGGGAGTTCATCGGTATGGTGACTATGTAAAGGCCTTTCGATGTCTCTTCGAATGCCCTTACTATGTCCACTATGTCCCTCCTGAGGAATGGCTCTCCGCCGGTAATCTCTATCCACTTGAAATACGGGTTTTTCCTTGCAAATTCGCGTATCTCATGCAGCTCAAGTTCCCCTTTCGGCTTTATCTGCCATATATTGCAGGTTTTACACCTGCTTTGGCACAGGTATGTTATCGAGAATGTTAGCTTGTACGGGTGCTTCAGCTGAACGAAGTTGCTTTTCAGCGCAGTTAGCCCCAGCCCAGCAAGTTTAGCAGTATGCATCAAAAACACTATATATAATGCCTATTTATTACTTAACTGTAAACTGGTATATATTGTTTGTGTTCTCATGTCTCAGCTCATAGTACTTGTAAGGCACGGCCAAAGCGGCGCAAATGTAAGGCATATCCTGTCTGACTACAAAGACAGGTTTCCGCTGACGCCTCTTGGCAGGAGGCAGGCCCGGAAAACTGCAAAGGAGCTAAAGAAGCTGCGCATCGATGCGCTGTTTTCAAGCCCTGTCTTGCGCGCCAGACAAACCGCAGGGATAATAGGCGAGGAGACCTCCATGCCTGTAAACATCGATAAAAAGCTCTGGGAACGGAGGATGGGCAAGCTCAACGGCACAAAAGCAATGGACGGCATGTATCTGTTCGAGAAAGGCGCAAAATACGAAAGTATGGGCTCGGTGTATGAACGTACCGTGGACTTTATAAACGATCAGGACTGCAACGTGCTTGTTGCAGTGGCGCACATGGTGCAGCAGCAAAGCATAGCCTATCATCATTATGGTTTTGACAGCCTTACCGGTTTTCCTTTCAAGCCAAGTTACGCGACTATGATGGTGCTTGAAAAAATGGGCAGAAAGCTAAGGGTTCTCGCGACGGGATTTCCTGAACTAAACAAAAGGCTTCTGGGCAAAATACCAAAGAAATTTCACTCAATGGTGTAACTCATGCAGGTACCAAAAGGCAAAAAACCTCACGTTTCAGTCATCATACCAACCCTAAACGAGGAGGGTAACATCGCCCGGGTAATCAGAAGGATAGACAAGGTGCTCGACGGCGCAAGCTACGAGATAATAGTAGTCGACGGCTACTCAAAAGACAGTACCGCAAGGATAGCATCCGGACTTGGCGCACGTATAATCTATGATGACAAGGGCAAGGGGTCCGCGCTCATAAAGGGCTTCGCAGCGGCCAGGGGCAGCATACTAGTGTCAATAGATGCGGATCTGTCCAACGAGCCTAAGGAGATGAGGCTCCTGATAGACAGCATAGAAATAGGATATGACATATGTATGGGTTCGCGCTTTATAACCGGCGGAGGCACGCAGGACATGCCTCTGATACGGCGCATCGGAAACAGGTTTTTTGTAATCCTTGTCAATCTATTCTTCAATGCGCATTATTCTGACCTTTGCTACGGTTATAGGTCCTTCCGGAAGGATAAGATAAAAAGCCTCGCCCTGAAGGAGAGCCGGTTTGCCATAGAAACAGAGATAAGCATAATGGCAGCTAAAAAACATCTTAAGGTAATAGAAATACCCAGCATGGAGAAGAAGAGGGACCTTGGGCAGGGCAAGCTCAGGACGTTCTCTGACGGACTGGGCATACTGAAGGTAATATTCTCAAATCTCTTCTAAGCAATACGCTGTCGCAAACAACAGCCGCGTACACGAAACCAGACGGGAGAAAAGTATTTATATTTGAAAGCATACATATAATCCTAATTCTAGTGAGCTTATGCTTAAAACAACCCTAAATTCAATGCCACAGAAAAAAGTCAGCGAGGTCATAAACCTGGCTGTACTTCTTAGAACAGTTCCACAGAAGATATGCAATCCGCTAGTGTTGAGTCTTTTCGATCGTGGCATGCTCGATGTTAAGAACAATCCGGCGCACGCCGATGCGGTAGTCAGGGCCCTACTTGAAAATAATTACGTAGAGGGAAGCACACGCGTTACCCGATATGTTACCGCAATAAACATAGAAACGGAAAGAGACAACCCCAAAGGTGTTAAAAAAGTATACGACAGATGGATACAAGACCTAGAAAAGCTACAAAAGCACGAGAAGATAGCCGAAATCTATACCAGCCTAGGCGATGCCGCAGGCGCAATAAAACATTATCGCCTTGCGGGAGACCTGATAAAAGCATCAGACACCGCCAAGAAAAACGGAGACATAAAACTCTCAGAGCAACTGCTCGACGAGAATGTTGCAAAATTAAAAGAAAGCGGAAAGTTTCTCGAAGCTGGTGCTCTACAAAGGTCCAGGGGAAAAAATCTGGAGGCGTTCCGACTCTTCCATGATGCTGAAAGGGAGGATTTGCAGGCGGAGATTTACCCGCTTATTGTCGAGAAGGCAACTGACAGGCCCCTGCACGATTCTCATGCTCCAATGACCGTTCACATACTTCAAAAGATATATACCAACCGCTTAAGGGCTGCAGGACAGTTCGGCAAAGCCGGAAGGTTCGAGGCGGATAAGGGAAATTTACACGATGCCATAGAGGACATGGTGAGGGCAGCTCGATTATCCAGTCCTTACATCGAATCATCGACAAAATACGACGGGTGGCTAGCCGAGGCGGCAGAGCTGTGCAAGCGAACTGGTAATACGGCAAGGGCCGCCGAACTCAGCAGGGAATCTATAATAAGAATGGTCGAATACAAAAGCAATGAAAATCGCGCAAATCTTAAAAAACTGATGCATTCAGGCAAGCATGCAGAAGCGGCACGTATAGCAGAAGAGCTCAATTATCCTCGGATTGCTGCCCGGCTTTACATGCGCGCATCAGAGTTTGGGCAAGCCGGCAGAATAATGAGCGGCCTCGGCTCGTTCAACGAAGCAACGCAGCTTTTTATAATAAATGGGATGTTCAATGAAGCTGCAAAGGCGGCAAGCGATGCGGGTAACGCGGAGTACTCTCTTGAGCTGTACCTGCTGTCCGGCGCACTGAGAGGATAAGCAGTGCACCTTTGCAAAGTGCAGCACTCCCTTCAATAAAATAAGCATATTTTTGCGCACCGCAGCACTGGCGTGCCTGTCCTTCGGAGTTTTTTACACAAAGAAATATAAATAAATCTTCCATGCAATATATCAAGACTGGGAGAATATGGGCAATTCTGCAAAAGAGGAGTTCGCGCTGCTGCTGACAAAAGGCATAAAGTCAGCGCTGCCAACCGTTTCGGTAGATGACAACGATATCTATTACTCAATAACCTACTCAAAAAACACCGAGTGGGACATAAGCTCTTCAATAGCGCTCAGGCTTGCAAAGCTTGCTGGATCTGCTCCTGCTGCAATAGCCGAATCGATAGCAAAAAACATGAGGAACGGCAAGTTCACATGTGAAATATCGCAGCTAAACGGATACATAAATGCAAAAATAGACGAGAAGGAACTCGCCAAACACGTCATAAGCGACGTCACGAACTCAAAAGAAAAATACGGCTCGTCAAAGGTGGGAAACGGCAAAAAGGCCATAATAGAGTATCCGAGCGTCAATCCCAACAAGCCCTGGCATATAGGTCATCTCCGCAACCCGCTCCTCGGCGACTCAATATCGCGACTCATGTCTTTTTGCTCTTACGATGTCAAGAGGATAGACTACATAGACGATTTAGGCCTTCAGATGGCTGAGATACTCTGGGGTTCAAGGAACCTTCCCTGGGATTCGAAGGGAAGGAAGTATGACCAGTATCTTGGGGAACAGTATGTCGAGGTCAACAAGCATCTTAAGGAGCCGGGAGTAGAAGTCGAGATAAAAGAGATACTTGGAAAGATGGAGGTCTATGGAAGCAGCGAGGCATCGGAAGTGCGCGAGATAGCCGAGAAATGCGTTCGCGCGCAATACGAGACAGCATTCGCTTACGGCATATACCACGACGCCATGGTGTGGGAAAGCGATATCTTGCATGAAAAGCTGCTAAGCAGTGCCATAGAACTGTTAAAAAAGCAGGGCATAGCACGGTCTCAGAAAGGCGGCAAATACGACGGCTGCCTTGTTATCTCAAAAAAAGGACCGGAAGCGGCAGAGGAAAGCGATTCAAAGGTGCTAATACGCAGCAACGGCGCAGCTACCTACCTGGCAAAGGACATAGCCTTCCATATGTGGAAGCTTGGTATAATCAGTGTTGATTTCAAGTATGCTAAATTTATCAGGCAGCCTGACGGCAAATTCGTATACAGTACGTCCAGTTCAGGGGAGAGCATGTCATTTGCAGGTGCGGACATAGCAATCAATCCCATAGGCTCCGCCCAGAAGATGCAGCAGGATATGCTGCGAGAAGTTCTCTCGGCAGTCAGCGGCAAGGCTGATGCGCTGCATCATCTGTCCTACGGGGAGATAAGCCTCGCTGAGGGAAAGATAAGCGGCAGAAGCGGAACCTGGCTTGGCGATTCAAGAAACTACACGGCAGACGATCTTCTGAAAGAGGTAAGGGCAAAAGCTCTTGAGATAATAAAAAACAGTGAAAAGGTCAACAAGGAGACGGATCCTGACACGGTTGCTGAAAAGGTCGCCATTTCTGCAATAAAATTCGACTTCCTCCGAATAGACCCGCTAAGAAAGGCGGTGTTCGACTGGAACCGAGCGCTTGATTTCAACTCAAACAGCGGGCCTTACTGCATGTACATGTATGCAAGGGCGTCAAGGATACTCGAAAAGAGCAGTGCAGCATCAAAGGACATAATGCTAACAGATGCAGACTGTTCTAACATGTCAAGAAGCCACGACTTCGAGATGGTGAAGCTAATCTCGCAGTGCAGCGATATGGTGGAAAAGGCATGCAGGGAGTACAAGCCCAATATAATAGCAGAGTACGTCATGGAGCTCTCGTTCACATTCGGCAGCTTTTACCAGGGCATCGACGTGCTCAAGTCCGGCAAGGCCGTGAACCTACGCCTTGCAATAGTATGGGCCGCAAGGCAAACAATATATAATATGCTTTACTTATTAAGTATAGAAACAATATGCCAGTAGCGATTACCGAACTTACCAGGTGCG
>VFSW01007832.1_pt1 | contig 15450 bp, 11 predicted proteins | sample 5358111 | NCBI WGS metagenome assembly VFSW01 (sample SAMN11554181, study PRJNA540505) | mine drainage metagenome | isolation source: sediment from site ElyBrook_90M | place: USA: Ely Copper Mine, Vershire, VT | collected 2017
AGGCCGCCATCGACAAGTCCGCCAAGCAGGGCCATACCCTGAGTCACTTCGGCCCGGACGCCAATCTCTTCGACAAGATCGAAGAAACCTTCAAGGAATACGGCAAGACCGGTGCCTGCAAACGCCGCTATTACCTGCACAGCGACGAAGAGGCCGCGCCTTACGGCCAGAACCCGGGCGAGTTCACGCCGTGGGAAAAGATTCCGAAGGGCACCGACCTGCTGTTTTATGAAGGCCTGCACGGCGGCGTGGTCACCGACAAGGTGAATGTGGCGCAGCACGTCGACATGCTGATCGGCGTGGTGCCGATCGTGAACCTCGAATGGATTCAGAAGATCCATCGCGACTGCGCCCAGCGCGGCTATTCCGCCGAGGCCGTCACCGACACCATCCTGCGCCGCATGTACGACTATGTACACTACATCACGCCGCAGTTCTCGCGCACCGATATCAACTTCCAGCGCGTGCCGACCGTGGACACCTCCAACCCGTTCATCGCCCGCGACATCCCGACCCCGGACGAGAGTTTTGTAGTGATCCGCTTCCGTGAACCGGCGGAGATGCGTGTCGACTTCCCGTACCTGCTCAACATGCTGGACGGCTCGTTCATGTCGCGGCGCAACACCATGGTAGTACCGGGCGGCAAGATGGGTTTCGCCATCGAAATCATCCTGGCGCCGATCATCGAGCACATGATGAGTGAGTCGCGCGCCGGCGCGCGCAAGAAATAGACAGCACGCGTTAAGTTCCCTCACCTCGCTACCCCCTCTCCCTGCGGGAGAGGGCGCTATGGGACAGCGGCGACGGGCCCGGGTTGAGCGCTAGCGCATCAGGCTACTTCAGACACGCAAGCAAGGCCCACGCATGGATCGATTTCTACTGGCATACGCCGCCGACGCAGACGCCCACGCAGAACAAATCGTCGCGCAGTTGTTGTCACAGTTGGACAGCGTGCCGGCAACGGCCAATCTCGGCTTTCTCTATCTTACCGACGCGCTCGCGGACTCCGCGCAGCAGATTCTCGAACCTCTGCGCGCGAGCACCGGTGTCGCGCACTGGGTCGGCAGCGTCGGCATGGGGATCTGCTGCACCGGCCAGGAGTTCTATGACACACCGGCCGCCGCCGTACTGATTGGCGCATTTCCCGAGGAGGCTTTTCGGGTCTTCAGCGGTGTGCGCCACGGCCTGGAAGGTTTTATCGCGCGGTTCGGCGCGTGGTACCAGACCGGTCTGACGCATGTCGCCTTGGTCCATGGCGACCCGGCCAATCAGGAACTGCCGCGTCTGATCGCCGAATTGCCGACGGTCCTGCCCGGCGGTTTCCTGGTCGGCGGTATCACCTCTTCCAACACCCGCAATCTGCAGATCGCCGACCGCGTCACCGCCGGCGGTCTGTCCGGCGTGGTCTTCAACCAGCAGGTCGGGATCGTCACCGGCCTGACGCAAGGCTGCTCGCCGATCGGACCCAAGCACGTCATCACCGCCTGCGAACACAACATCATCGCGCAGATCGACAAACGTCCGGCGCTGGACGTGTTCTACGAGGATATCGGCGAACTGCTGGCGCGCGACTTGGACCGCGTCGCGGGCTACATCTTCGCGGGCCTGCCCATCGCCGGTTCCGACACGGCCGATTATCTGGTACGCAACCTGATCGGTGTCGATATCGAGCGCAAGCTGCTCGGCATCGGCGCCAATGTCGAGCCCGGCCAGGCCATCATGTTCTGTCGCCGTGATGCCGCCAGCGCACTGGAAGATCTGCACCGCATGCTGACCGACGTTCAACAACGCAGCGGCCCCGCGGCGTGCGGCGCGGTCTATTACTCCTGCCTGGGCCGCGGTCGCGAGTTGTTCGGCCAGCGCTCCGAGGAACTGCAGGCGATCCGCGCCGTGCTCGGCGACATCCCGCTGGTCGGCTGCTACGCCAACGGTGAAATCTGCCACCATCGCTTGTATGGATTCACCGGCGTTCTGTCGCTATTTCTTTAAGCACATCAGTTCGGGCACCGACATTGCATGCATGACGCAGCCGCGTTTCGGCCGCCGCATAGACCGCTTGCCTTGTGCGCGGGATGGTCCTATAAATACGTCATGGGCCCGCGGCGCATGCCGCCGCGCGAAGCTATTTTCAGCAGCACGCAGGACCGGAGTAGATGCTATGCCAGTAGAACACGATCCGAAAGTAGGTGGGTGGTTCAAGACCGCCACCGGTCAAACGTTCGAAGTTGTCGCGCTGGACGAAGACGACGGCACGATCGAAATTCAGTACTACGATGGCGCGGTCGAGGAACTGGACATGGACACCTGGGAAGAACTGGTCATGGAACCCATCGAACCCCCGGAAGACTGGTCGGGCTCATTGGATATCGAGCGCGAGGATTACGGCGTCGATCTGGAACAAAACCCTCATGAGAGTTGGGGCAGCCCCCTGGATGATATCGATCGCGAAGAATAACCAGCGGCGCATCCGCGCCGCACCGCCGCACATTCTCAGAGACCCGCAAGACCGCAACCCGGTTGCGCATTTTGTGACAGCCGTCACAGGTCCGCGATCAAGATGATCGCGCGTGGCCCGATACGATTTACGGGAAAGCAGCATTTTCCGTTTCCGTATCAGACAAGGCCGCCATGGCTATTCCCGCATCCATCAAAAAATATCTCGATGCCGAGGGCGTCGGGTATCGCGTTGTCAGCGCCGGGATCAACGTCGCCTGCGTAATACGCGCACAAGCCGTCAAGGACTGGCGCGGCGCCCTGCTGGCGGTGTTCCCCGACGATCACCGCATCGATCTGGACGCTTTGAACAAGCAATTGCAGCGTGACTTTGCGATCACGCCGCCACCGTCCGCCCTGACCGCGTTTCAGGACTGCACGGCGACTGCACTGCCGCCGCTGCCCGCCGTGTACGGTATCAAGACGATAGTGGACAGTAGCCTGACGGGTATCGATCCGATCTATTTCCAGGCCGGCAATGGCGTCGACTTGATCCGCGTCAGTGCGCGCGGCTTCGCCCTGCTGCAGCAGAATGCCTGGCATGGCGAGCACATCGCGCAGCGTGTCGCCCCGCCTGAGCCTGAATTTACGTCGGCGCCCAGTGCGCCGCCTCCGCTACAGCACACCATCAAAGCGCGCCTGCAGCGCCTCACCCAACTGCCGCCGATGCCGGAAATGGCGCAGCGGATTCTGCAACTGCGCGCTAATCCGTACGGCAACATACTGGATCTGGCGCGCATCGTGGAGCTTGATCCCAGCCTGGCCGCGCAGGTAATCCGCTACGCTTCCTCGCCGTTGTTCGGTTACCGCGGCAAACTCGATTCCCTACAGGACGCCATCTCGCGCGTGCTCGGCTACGACATGGTGATGGATATTGCTTTTGGTATCGCCAGCGGACGCGCGTTCCGCATCCCGCTTGACGGTCCCTTGGGACTGCGGGCCTTCTGGCGCGACGCGGTCTACAGCGCCGCGCTCACCCAGGCGCTCAACAAACTGCTGCCGCCGTCACAGCGCCTGCGCCCCGGGCTCGCCTATCTGGCCGGGCTGCTGCACGACTTCGGCTTTCTGCTCGGCGGTCAGTTGTTTCCCGACGAGTTCGCACGTTTCAATCAGGCGCTGCTCAACACGCCGCGGCGAGCGTTGCAGGATTTGGAACTGGAACACCTGGGTGCGACGCACACCGAACTCGGCACTTGGCTGATGGAAGCCTGGCGGCTACCGACGGAAATCATCACCAGCGTGCGCGAGCACCACAACCCCCACTATGACGGCGTCCACGCCGGCTATCCGCAACTGGTGCGACTTGCCACGCAACTGCTGCAAACCCAGGGTCTTGCCGGCTATGAGAGCGGACATACCCTCGCGGCCAGCCGCGCCGCGCTCGATCTGAGCGAATCACAGGTCGATGCCATGCTGGCATCGGTGCTGGCGGGCGCGGCCACCCTGGATGACGTGGCGGGTCAGATCGCCGCCTGAAACCCCGCCGGCACCGTTTTCGTGCACTATACTCAAATAAGTCTGATCCACAGACAACCCTATTATTTATCACTTGGTGTTGAACGGAGGCGGTCATGAGAAGACGGCTTTATTTTCTGTTACCGAGTCAAGAGCGCGCCCGTCAGGTGGTGGATGAATTATTGCTGGCGCGCATCGAAGAACGCCACATCCATGTACTGGCGAAGGCGGGCACCCCGCTGGAACACTTGCCGGAAGCCACTTTGCTGCAGAAAAGCGATTTCGTCCATGGCGTTGAACAGGGCTTGGCCCTCGGCGGCGTCACCGGTGTGCTGGCCGGCCTGGTGGCGGTGAGTTTCCCGATGGAGGGGCTGGTGCTGGGCGGCGGCGCGTTGCTGGGCATCGCCTTGGCCGGCGCCGGTATCGGCGCCTGGGCCTCGGGGATGATCGCTACCGACGTGCCGAGCAGTCGTCTCAAGGAATTCCAGCATGCCATTGACGACGGGCAGTTCCTAATGATGATCGACGTCCCCAAGTCTCAGGTGGGCGCTGTGTCGACCATGATAAAACGCCATCACCCGGAAGCCGACATGCACGGTGTCGAACCAACTATTCCGGCGTTTCCCTGATAATCCGCTGGTCCGCGCGATCGCCGTCAAACCCGCAGCCGCCAGGTAGGCGTGGCAGCGGCGTCGATAAGACCTTCGCGGACGAGCCATTCCCGCGCTTCCTGCGCATCTTCCTCGAACCAGCGCTGCGCCGAACCCAATCGGAAGCTGTAACCCCAGGCATCCAGGTCCGCGAACAGGCGCGCGCGGCCCACACCCGGCAAAAAATCCGCCAGCAGGATTTGCAGATAACAGACGGCGTTTTCCTCGTCGGTGTCGCCGCCGGCATCGGTGTGCAGCACAGCCCGCCGCGCCGCATCCATGCACAGGCAATGGCAGGCCTCGTGCAAAACCGAATGCAGCGGGGTATCGGCGCGGGCCAGCACACGCATGCCGAGCAGTCCCGCTTCGCTGTCGCCCCAGTAACTGCCGGGAATAGCGGTCTCATCCGATACGGTCAGCAGACTCAAGCCATAATTCCCCAGCAGCGACCGCAGAGCGGCCAAGTCCACATCGCGGCAGCGCAACACCGCCGGACTCATTCCGGCACCAGCCATTCGACCCGCGTGCGCCCCGGACCTTCCACACGCAGTACATCGAGCAGGCGCGGCAACAAGGCCACACACGCCGCATCGATCTGCCAGGGCGGATTTATCAGGATCATGCCGCAGCCGTTCAGGCGCAGCGCCACATCGTCAGGCAGAACGCACAGTTCGGCGCATAGAATCCGGCGCATTCCCGACTCGATCAAGGCCCGCTGCAGACGCTGCGCCGGCGCGCGATCCTTGATCGGATACCACAATATCTGGCACGCGGTCGGCCAGCGTGTTTGCGCGGTGCGCAGCGCCGCCAAGGCTTGGGTAAATTCCATCGGGCTCTCGAACGGTGGATCGATCAGCACTAAACCTCGCGCTTCGGGCGGCGGCAGAAACGCCGTCAACCCCTGATAACCGTCCTGCGCATGCACCGCCACATGCCGCTCCCTGCTGAAATACTCGGCCAGCGCGGCGTGCGGTTCGGCCTGCGATTCCATCAGCACCAGGCGGTCCTGCGCGCGCCGCAACGCGCGGGCGATGGCCGGCGAACCGGGATAGTAGCGCAACAGATCGACAGCGGCGGCGAGAGTCGGATTCAGTTCCTGAACGGCCGCGAAATAGCCGGCCAGTTCCGGCAACGCGGCACGCTGCCGCCAAATTCTGCCGATGCCGCCGCGCCATTCACCGGTCTTGCGCGCGTCGGCACCGCGCAGGTCGTAGACACCGGCGCCTGCGTGGGTTTCCAGATAACAGAACGGCGCGTCCTTTTTGCGCAAGGCCTCGAACAGCAGACAGAGCAGGCTATGCTTGAAAACGTCTGCGAAATTGCCGGCGTGATAACTGTGTCGGTAGTGCATTAAGGACAGAACTCGGGGCCGGCCAGGTCACGGGGGGCGCGCGTGGAATAAAAGTGTAACGTCAACAACATCATTCTGTAGTCACCGAGCCCTACCCTGGCAGCCACTTAACTTTGTCCCGGCTGGGCCGTTATAAAGAGTGTGAAGGGTGATCCGCATCCACACCAGCGAGGACCTAACCATGGTGATCGAGATCGACATGAACTCCGACGACATATGCTACCAGACAGCGGCGGCCAATACTGATTATGCGGTCGAAGTATTATGCTCGGGCTGGAACCCGGCGGTCGAGGAACTGCACTGCGGATTGCACCGGCAGGAAGTGACCGTGCCAACGATCCTTGCCCTGCCACCGACACTGGCCGAGGCGCCCCTGGACACCTTTCTGGACGATATGCAGGCGCTCTAAGCGTTCCGATACAACACCGCGAACTGCGGTCTGCCGGTTGCTCGCGCCCCCAGTGGGATAGCGACACCGGCGAGCCGCGGTTTTTTCTTGTCTCGAGAAAATTCGCGCCCGCTGTTGTCTCGGGCAGATCAGACGATCTCCTCTCAGTCTCGCCGCACCACGCGCAGACCAAGATTGTTGAGGCGTACGCCGGTCGCGAAATACGGGCGGCTCTGGATGCGCAGATTGTCGACCGGTGAATCATAGGCTCCGCCGCGCGCCATGTGTCGCGTGCAATCGCCGCCGGCCCAGACACTGCCATCGGCGGGCGCGCCCTGATAACCTTCGTGGCGACAATCCGCCACCCATTCCAGCACGTTGCCGGCCGTATCGTAGAGACCGAAGGCATTGGCAGCAAAGCTGCCGACGGGTGCGGTCTGGCGATTATCCCAGCGACTGCCGCAGTTAAAGCAGACCGCGTGATTCTCGCCGCCGCTATTACCCCAGAAATAGAACGTGCTGGTACCGGCCGCCGCAGCGTATTCCCACTCCGCTTCGCTGGGCAGCGCATAGCGGTGACCGGTCTGCTCGGACAGCCATCGCGCGTAGGCGGCCGCATCGTCCCAACTGACGTTGATCGCCGGCTGATTGCCGCGTCCCCAGCCATGGTCGTCGGGCAGGCTGCGGCCGGTAGCCGTTGCAAAACGGTCGTAATCGGCGAAACTCACTTCATAACTGCCGATGGCGAAGGCCTTGAGCTTTACCTCATGGCGCGGAGTCTCATCGAAATTGAGCGAGTTTGCCGCGCTACCCATTTGGAAACCACCCGCCGGCAAGCGCGTCATGAGCGGACCGCTGCCGCCATCACGCAACGCATCGCTGAACGTCCCCAGAGCATGCACTACCGCCTTGGACTTTGCAGCGGCAGTCGACTTGACCTTCGGCTTCGGCGCGGCGCTATGCGCCGGCGCCGGCACAGACTGGGTACTGGCAATCACGGCTGCCGGCATACCGGCGGACGACACGCTGGTCTTGCCATCGGACAATGCCAGGTAAGCGCCCAGACCCAACGCCACCAACCAGCCGGCGGCCAGGCCCAAACCCAAGCCGCCGCGCAACGTAAAGCCTGTACCGCCGTGCGCGGCACGCCGTGACGCCGCCGCATCCGTCGCATGCAGCGAGTCCTTGAGCCGGGTGACTTCCTGCTCAAAAGCCTGCCGCGCGCTATCGGACTCGGCACGCAGCCGCACCGCGACCTCAACGTTCTTCTTGGTCTCCTGCAATTCGCTTTCCAGCCGCGCAATCTGTGCTTGCTGTTCGCGCACCCGTTGCGCGGCCGAAGCTTCGATATGGTCATCGCCTAGATTGCTCATGATTTGCGACTCGGCGCGCAGGGCGTCGACTTGCTGCTGCGCGGCCTTGCGCGCGGTCTCCACCGCCAGCCGCTGATGGGTCTGCGCTTCAAGCTCGCGTTTCACATCCTCGACATCCTGAACCAATTGCGCGGCACGGCGCCGCGCCTGATCGAGTTGGGCGTCGGACTCTTTGGTCCGCGCCTGCTGCTGGGCGAAACGCGCCTCGGTGGCGCGGCCCTGCTCCAGGGCTTGTTCGAGCCGCGCCTGCAATTCCTGTTGACGAAAGTTCGCCTCGGTCTCGGCCGCCGTCAGTTCGGCACGCAGCTTGTTCAGGGCCGCCGCGTGCTTCTTCTCCGATTTGCCGCCGCGCGCGTCTTCGGACTGTGCCGCACTTGCCAACTCCTCGACCCGCGCCTTGAGCCGTGCGATCTCGCTCTCGGCTTGGCCGCGCGCCGCCTCCAGCGCCGCGCTGGCATCGAGTGACTGAGCGAGCCGTTCACCGAGCTGCCTGAGTTCCGCGCGCGAGGTCTCGATTTCCTGTTGCGCGCGCGCGGCGTCCGCACCCGCCGCCTGATGCGCCGCGCTGGATTCACCGCGCAGACGCTCCAGTTCCTGTTCGAGGGTCTTGGCGACGGCTTCGACAGCGGCGCGCTCGCGCTCGGCTTGAGTGAATTGGTCTTCCAGGGATTGGCCAAGCACCTGCCATGTAGTGCACTCGTCCGTAAGACGGGCGCTGTCCTGCGCCCGCGCGAGCGTCTCCTGCCGCAAGGCTTCACGCAGGGACACGATCTCGCGTTGCGCGGCCTGTTCCGTGGCCGCCGACTCGGCACGCAGCTTGGCGAGTTCGGACGCGAGATGTGCGTCGGCCTGTTCGCTGGTGCGGGCCAAGGCCGCTGCCGCGTCATCCTGCAGGGTTTGGATGCGCGACTGCAACTCCTCGCACTGGCGCTGCGCGATCTGCAATTCGTGGTGCCGGGCGGCGGATGCGCCGCGCAACTGCTCCACCTCGCTCCGTGCGTGCCGCTCCGCCGCAGCCAGTTGCGCCTGAAGCTCCGCGCTGCGGGCATCGGCCTGCGCGCTGGCGCTGCTGAGTGCCGCATCCGCCTCATCCTGCAGGGATTTGATGCGGGACTGTAATGCTTCGTGTGCGGTCTGTGCGGCCTGCAAATCCTGTTGCAGCGTGGTGACCGTGCCGCGCTGTAGCTCGGCTTCGCTCCGTGCGTGCAGTTCCGCCGCAGCCAATTGCGCCTGAAGTTCCGCGATGCGGGCATCGGCCTGCGCGCTGGTCTGACCGAGGACCGCGTCGGATTCTTTCCGCAGGGTCTCGATACGGACCTGCAATTCCTCGCGCGCTGCCCGGGTGTTGCGCACTTCCTGCTGCAAAGCGGCGGCGGCCTGGTGCTGTTGCTCCGCCTCGGCCTGTCCGTCCCGCTCTGCCTTGGCCAATAACGCCTGAAGTTCCGTGATACGGGCCTCGGCCTGCGCGCTGGTCTTGCTGAGCGCCGCATCCGCCTCATCCTGCAGAGACTTGATGTGGACCTGCAATTCTTCCTGCCGGCTCTGCGCCGCCTGCAGGGCGTGCTGCAGATCGGTCTGTTGTTCCGCCGCGCGCGCGGCGTGCTGCTGCGCCTGGGTCAGTTGCGTTTGCAGCGCCGTGATTCGATCCTCGGCCTGCTGACTGGTATGCGCCAACGCGGCGTCGGCTTCGTCCTGCAAGGACTTGATGCGCGCTTCCAGTTGCGCCTGCCGAGTCTGCGTGGCGGCTTGCGTCGCCTCCAGAGCATCGCGCAGGGTCGTGGCGGTGGCGGTTAGCTGCGCCGTTTCGGCCTGGGTACGCTGTTGCGCCTCGGTCAGTTGTGCCTGCAACTCCGCGGTCGCGACTTGTGCCGCTTCGGCCAGTTGCGTCTTGACCGCCAACGCCTCGCGCAGTTGCGCGAGTTGGGCCGCGCTAGCGTCCCGTTCCGCGTGCTGCGCCTGACGCGACTCGACCAGTCGCGCTTCAAGATCCGCGCTGCCGGCCGCCCCATCCTGCCGGGCCTGTTCAAGTTCCGCCTGCCACTGCGCGGTCTGTCGCGCCAACTCATGCTCTTGGTCCGCGAGCGCCGCCCGCCAGCCGGCCAATTCCTCGGCCGCCTGGTCACGCAGCGCCGTGACTTGCTCGGTCTGCAATGCCTGCGCGCGCTGCAAGTCGTCGCCGGCCCGCGCCAACTCGGCGCGCAGCGCTTCAAGCTGCACGCTGGATGCCTGTTCATTGGCCTCCAGGGTGGCGCGCAGTTCCGTCAACGCCGCTTGCTGTTCGGCGTCGCGGCGCTGCTGTTGTTCGACGCTCAGCGCCTGCTGTGCCTGGAGTTGCAGCAATTCCGAGGCCAATGCCTGAGCACGCTGTTCGGCGGCGCCGGCGACCGCCCGCTGTTCTTGCAGTTCCGCCAGTTGCCGCTGCAAGCTGTCGTGCTGCGTTTGCTGCGCTTGGCTGGCTTCGGCCAATGCCTGGGCCTGCGCCCGCTGCCGGCTCGCGAGTTCCTGCTGCAACTGCTGGGCGATGGACTGTTGTTCGGCGAGCCGCTGTTCAGCGGCGTCAAGCCGGGTCTGCAGCTGTTGGGCTTGAGCCCGCTCGGCCTGCGATTCCGCAGCGCGCCTATTGGCCGCAGCGTGCGCCGCGTCCAGATCGATGCGCTGTCGATCGGCCGCCAACTCCTGCTGGCGGGCGTTCGCCTGCAAGGCGGCGATTTTCTCATCGCGTGCGGCGAGCTGCGCTTGCGCCGCTTGCTGTGCCTGGACGACATCCCGCTGCGCGCTGCGCAACTGGTCGCGCAGCGCATCCAGTTCCTCGCTGAACTCCGCGGCCAACTGCTCCTGTGCCGCATGATCGGTTTGCTGGAGATTGGCCAGCGTGGTACTGAGTTCCTGGGCCAGCGCTTGGCGGGCCTGCTCGGCCACCTGGGCATTGCGTTGCGCCGCCTTCAGTTCGCGCCGCAACTCAGCCAAGGCCGCGGGATCGACCGCCGGCGTCGCCGCAAGCTGCTTGGCGCGTTCGATCTCGATCTGCAGGGCCTGCTGGAGTTGCGCGTATTGCGCGGCAAGCTGCTGGTGCGCCAGCTCCAAGTCGGCGATCTTTTGCAGTGCCGCATCCCGCTCCGCGACCAGCATCGACCGGCCCGCGGCGGCCCGCTGCTCGGCTTCGTGCAGGAGTTGCTCGCTCCGGCGACGCGCCTCGGCGAGGAGCTGTTCCGCGGCATGGCGCGCCTCTTTTGGGGCGGCGGCACTTTCATCCGTTGTTTTGCGCGCCTGCGCCTGCTGGCTGAAATCGATGACCTCGGCGCTTGCATTGCCGGCGGCGGCATCGCCGGCAGCGACGGATTTATCCTGGGTCTGCACGGCGCGCATCTCCGACGGGGCCAGCGCTTGCATGCCGCCGGTCAGAACCCGAACATCGTAGCTGTGCTGGCCGAGCAGGAATGCCGCCGTGGAACTGCGCCCGCCATTGTCGCAATAGACGATATAACGACTGGCGATATCGAGATCGTCGAGACGATGACGCAGCGCCGCCAGCGGAATATTCACCGCGCCGCCGATGTGATCTTGCTGGAATTCACCCGGCAGACGCACATCCAGCCACTGCGCGCCGTCATTCACCAGGCTCTGGGCCTTGGCGAAGGACACCTGAGCCAGCAACGGTTCGCGCAACAGGGCGACGAAATCCTTCTTGGCAAGCCGCATCAGACGTCCGTCGGTGAGCATGGTGATGGTGGCGTTGCGCTTGCTGTCCGAGATCAGGGCGTCTTCGCCGAAGCTGTCACCGACCGACAATTCGGCGAGCTGCACGTCCTGCGCCGCGGGGGAGGCCTTGCGCGTGACCACGCAACGACCCTGTTTGATGATGTAGTAATAATCACCGGGGTCGCCCTGCCGGATCACCACGCCGCCCTTCACCGCCGGGTATTCCTCGATGCTCATCAGCAACTTCTGAATATTGGCCGCCGGGAGTTTCTGAAAGGTCGGGGATTGCAGCATACGTGACATCCAGTCTTCATCGCCATCTTCCAGCTCCGTGACTTCGTAACCGGAGGACTGATCCCAGCTCAGCAGCACATCCAGCAGACCGGTGTCGATACGCGCGATGGTGACCGGTGTCTTGGCCTTGGCGGTGACTTGGCGCGGCTGTGGCGACGACAAGGGGTGGCGGGCGAATTCGGTGTCGCCATAGACACTGCCCACTGGGGCGACGCCGGAAAACAGGGTGATTTCGCCTGCCAGCAAATAGACGGTCCGGTTATCGCGCTCGCCTTCCTTGAAGATCACCCGGCCGGCCGGCAAATCCTCGATGATGATCTTGTCGGCGATTTCATTGAAATGTTGCGGCGCCAGGGCGTTGATCGGCACCAAGCCTTTCAAAAGTCTTTTGTCGACGGCTTTTTTTACTGCGCTCAAGATCGTATTCCCGTGCCATCCAGAAGCAAAAGCCGCCTTGCGCGCGCGCGCGGCAGCGGCGCCGCGCACAACGCGCGGCATCCAACTTGAATAATAGCGGCATAAATGCCGGTAAATTTAGCCATTGAAACAGCTTTCGCCACCGCCCGGGTTACGCGGTAGGCTCTTGGATTTCATACCCTTTAGTCCCTCGCACACAGGTTGGGCATGCAAGTGTAACGCCGATTTTCCGCCGATTTCGGGAATACCTCACAGAACCGACTCATCAGTGGCGCAGCGGTGATCCCTGCCTACGCGGCGCATGCCGGCGGCGATACCGATGACACCCCGCCGCACGCGACACCCGCGCATGGATAGGCGATGTCGGCGCAGAGGGCTCACCATCCGGCGTAGCACGGACACACATCGACAAGCAATAATTCACCACGCACGCAATACCGCGCATGCCGCACGCCCGGTCAAAAGTTGAGTGCTGCTACGATCAGCAGCAACAAATGCGAAAAATCCTGTTGCAAGACGGAGCGGTTCGACGCAATATTTACCGGCGAAAACGCGGTCGAGGTCAAATGACCGTAGACCGATGCTGATTTCAGCACACCGGAATTTCCGATCGACGATACAGAGAGGAGTGAATAATGGCTGCGAAGAAAAAGGCTGCAAGCAAGTCCGCTGGCAACTCAGGCAAACCCACCACCAAGTCCGAGGCGTTCTCCTACATTGCCGACAAGACCGGCTTGGCCAAAAAAGAAGTCGGTGGCGTGTTCGAGGCGTTGGCCGGACTGATCAAACGTGATCTGAAGAAAGGCCCGGGCATCTTTTCCGTACCCGGCCTGATGAAGATCAAAGTGGTGCGCAAGCCCGCCAGCAAAGCACGCAAGGGCACCAATCCTTTCACCGGCGAAGAAATGATGTTCAAAGCCAAGCCGGCCCGCAACGTGGTCAAGGTTCTTGCGCTGAAGTCGCTCAAGGACATGGTGTAACAACCCTCCGCACGACATGCAGGGGCGGCCGGTTAGCCGCCCCTCATCACGTTGCAACAGCGCTGGGCGGGACTTAGCGCGCCAGGCGGAATTTCTGCCCCTGGTAACTCAACACCGCGCCGTTCTCGGTAATCTCTTCAATGCGCGGACCTTCCGCGAGTTGGTCGCCTTCGTGGTACTTCTTCATGTTGATCAACACAAACCGGCTCGCGGCATTCGGCGCATAGACATGCACATCGAGATTCAAGGACGGCACCGTCGCGCGAAAATCGGCCGGTAAATCACGCAACAGGGCTACCTTGGGCGCGGCCGGCGGGGCGGCAACCGGCGCCGGCTCGACCGGTGCGACGGGCGTTGCGACAGGCGCGGGCGGCGGGATCGAAGTGACCTGCGGTATGACGACCGGCGGCGCAAGCACTGCCGGCGGCGGCCTGTGGGTCACTGGCGGCGGGGCGGGCACTGCCGGTGCAATGCGCAGCGGCGACGCTTGTGGCGGCGCTGCCGTCACCTCGGGATGCGTGCCGGGACGCAGCCACCAGACCAGCGCCGCCGCGTTAACCAGCAAGATTCCAGCGCTAATCCACGGCAGCGCGCGACTGCGGCGTGGCGCATTGTCATGCAGCGTCTCAAGCCGCGGCACGCGACCCCGATCGCGTTCCTGCTCGGCTTTTTTCAGTGCCTCGAGGATATAGGACATGACTTGGTATCCCCTGATTAGTTTGGCGCGCGGCTCATGGCAGTGCTATCCGGTAGCGCCAGACTCAGCTCGATCAGCGTCTGGGTGCCGATGATACCGTCATCGTTCAGGCCACGGCTGCGCTGAAAAGCAATGACGCGCTGTTGCAATTCGGCATCGAATGACAATGGGTCGGGCGGCGGCTCGCCGGGACCAAGCGCGGCATCCAAACGCTCGCGCAGCCAGCGCACCGCTGTACCATGCAGGCCGGGCACCAGATCACTGGCCTGTATCGGCGGCGGTTGCCATAACAATGTGTATTCGCCAAGCCAGGCCGGATCGACCGTGCCGATCGGAAAGCGCTCTTCAAGATTGTCGGCCCGCAACACCGCCATACCCTCGGGCAAGGCCTGGCCAAGCACCCAATAGCGGCCGCCACCGGCATCATGGAGTGTCAGCACGGCGCTGCGGTCATAGCGGCGCAGGTTATTCCAGGTACCGGTGCGCGTCACGCAGCGCCAGCCCAAGGATTGAGCGCGCTCGCAGGGCGTGCCCGCGGCCGCGTCATAGTTAAGGCCCGATGCCTTGAACAGTGTCCGGTACGCGGTGGCCTCGGCGGTGGCCTGCGCACCGGCACCGCGCAGCCATTCCTGTACGGTGACCGCGGGCGTGGTGGCGATGCGCGCACTGGCGGCGACTGCGGGTGTCGCTGGAATTACCTTTGCTGTCGGCGCCGGCCGAGTCTTTACAGTCTGCCCAAGGTACCGCGGCGGGTAGATCCACGCGACCGCCGCCACAGCGGCCAGTGCCGCCAAGCCCGTGGCCCAGCGCAGCAAGTTGTTACGTCGCCACCAGTGTGCGGCGCTGAACACCTCGCGCGCCGCTTTGCGCACCATGCGGCGCGTGATGCGCTGTTTATTGACGGCATAGGCGCCGAGCATGGCGCGATCGCAGATCACATTGATCAACCGCGGGATGCCGCCGGACAGCCGGTGGATCTGGCGCAGCGCGGGCGGCGTGAACAACGTGCCCTTGAATCCGGCCACCTGCAGGCGATGCCGCACATAGGTGCCGGTCTCATCGACGACCAGCGCGCTGAGGTGGTAGCGTGCGGTGATGCGCTGAGCGAGCTGGCGCAAGGTTTCGCGCTCCAGCAATGCCTTCAGTTCCGGCTGGCCGATCAGAATGATCTGCAGCAGCTTCTCCTTGGTGGTCTCGAGATTGGTCAGCAGGCGCACCTGCTCCAGTACTTCGATGCTGAGATTCTGCGCCTCGTCGATGATCAGGACGGTGCGCCGGCCGCGCGTGTGCGCATCCAGCAGATAGCGGTTGAGCGCATCGATCAGCACCTTGAGGCTGCCGGCCACAGGCGGATAGTCGATATGCAGTTCATCGCAGATCGACGCCACCAATTCCAGCGCCGTGACACTCGGATTCAGAATCAGCGCGACATCGACGTTTGCGGGGATCTGTTCCAGCAAGCCACGGCACAGCGTGGTCTTGCCCATGCCGATTTCACCGGTAAGCTGCACGAACCCGCCGCCGGCACCGATGCCGAACAGCAGATGCGCCAGCGCTTCGCGGTGGCGCGTGCTCAGATAGAGGTAGCGCGGATCCGGCGTGATGGAAAACGGATTTTCATCCAGCCCGAAATAGTCGCAGTACATTGTTCAG
>VFSW01007833.1_pt1 | contig 15450 bp, 17 predicted proteins | sample 5358111 | NCBI WGS metagenome assembly VFSW01 (sample SAMN11554181, study PRJNA540505) | mine drainage metagenome | isolation source: sediment from site ElyBrook_90M | place: USA: Ely Copper Mine, Vershire, VT | collected 2017
TCGCCGATTACCACGCTCTCACGAGCCTTAGAAAGCCCGAGGAATTGCGTACTAACATCCGCGATGTCGTTCGGGATTATGTTGCGGTCGGCATCGATCCGCGAAAGGCCGTTATCTTCCAGCAATCGACCGTTTTGGAGCACACCGAGCTTGCGTGGATCTTCGACTGCCTCGTGACCGTCCCGTTCCTACCGCAGGCACACGCGTACAAGGACAAGGTCGCTAAAGGCCTTGAGGCCAACGCTGGGCTCTTCACGTACCCAGCACGTCGAAAACGAGCGCGAGGCTGCCGCGAAATTCAATGCGGCTTTTGGCGAGACATTCAAAGAACCAAAAGAAAAGATCATCGAATCGGTCGCTGTCGTTCCCGGCACGGACGGCCAAAAAATGAGCAAGAGTTATGGCAACACGATCCCACTGTTCGGTTCGAAAGACGAGACCGCGAAGGCCGTGATGACCATCGTCACCGACTCCGGTGGTGAAAGCCCGACCAATGTCTACAATATCCACCGCTTGTTCCGCACCGGTGCCGAACTTGCTCCGATATACGAAGCAAATAGAGGCAACTACAAGGCGAGTAAGGAAGCCCTGATAGAAGACATTGAAAAGACGATCGCCCCGATGCGCGAGAAGCGCGCGAGCGTTTCCGACGAGGATGTCGCACGGATCCTCAAGGAGGGTGGCGACAAGGCTCGTACCATTGCATCCGCTACAATGAATGATGTACGCCAGAAAGTCGGCGTCGCACTTTAAGCTATGGAACGAACGCTCATCAGGGACCTCAAGGATCACGTCGGCGAAGACGTCACGATAAAAGGATGGGTCAGCGTGCGGCGTGACCAGGGCAAGCTGGTTTTTTTCGATATCCGCGACCGGAGCGGCTCCGTGCAAGCGGTCGTACTGCCCAAAAGCGAAGCATTCGAGGCGGCAAAGGACGTGCGGATCGAGTACGTCGTCTCCGCCCTCGGCAAAGTGAATGCCCGACCTGAAAAGAACGTAAATGCGAACGTTGAAAATGGCGATATCGAGTTATCGATCGACAAGTTGAGCGTTCTCGCTAAAGCAGAGCCGCTGCCGTTCGACATGTCCTCCGATGGCTTGAACTTGGACCTTCCGACCGAGCTCGATCACCGTGCGCTCACGCTGCGCCACCCGCGTTTGCAGGCGATCTTCAAAGTCCAGGCGGTCATCATCGATTCCTTCCGGGAATTCATGAAAAAAGAAGGATTCTTCGAGTTTCAGGCTCCTTCGATAGCCCCCGCGACCGCAGAAGGCGGCGCTGAAGTCTTCCAGGTGGACTATTTCGACAAGAAGGCGTACTTGAGCCAGTCCCCGCAACTTTACAAGCAGATCGTAATGACCGCCTTCGAGCGCGTCTTTTCGGTCAACAAAGTCTTCAGGGCCGAGCCAAGTACGACCACACGCCACGTGACCGAGATCGTTTCCCTCGATGCGGAAATGGCTTTCATAGAGTCATGGAAAGACGTGCGCGACATGTCGGAAGCGACGGTCCGCTTCATCCTCGATCGGGTAAGGGAGGTATGCTCAAAAGAACTTTCCTACCTCGGCGCAACGCTTCCCGTCATGATCGAAAAGACGCCCACGTATTCACTCACGGAAGCTTTCGAAAAACTCGGGGTGCCCGCAGAGAAAGATCTCAACCCGGAACAAGAGCGCCGGCTGTGCGAGCTGGTCAAGGAGGAAACCGAATCGGATTTTGTGTACGTGTATGGCTACCCGACGCGGCAAAAACCTTTTTACGTGTACCCCAACCCGGAGGACCCGGAATTCAACGAAGGCATGGACTTGCTGTGCCGAGGCGTGGAATGGCTCTCTGGCGGACGCCGCATCAACGATTACGAGCAGCTGCTAGAGCACGTCCAACTATGGAACATGGACCCGACCAAGATCGCCATGTTCCTTGAAGCGTTCAAGTACGGGGCGCCACCCGAAGGCGGTTTTGCCTTCGGCGCGGAGCGCATGACGATGCAGATCCTGGGACTCAAGAATATCCGCGAAGCGGTGATGTTCCCGCGCGATATGCATCGCATCGATTATCCGCTTTCGGAAGAGAACGGCGCATGAGCGAACCATCCGTCAATAAATTTGAGCTGGCAACGGACACCTTCCAAGGTCCTCTCGAAACGCTCCTGAACCTGATCGAGGAACGCAAGCTCTCGGTCTCGGAAGTCTCGCTCTCCCAGGTCTGCGACGCCTATCTCGCCTACGTCGAGAAATTGCCGGAGCTTCCGATGGGCGAGACCGCGCAATTCATCCTGGTCGCGTCCACGCTCCTTCTCATCAAGTCGCGCAGCCTGCTACCGACGATGCAGCTTTCTCAGGACGAACGCGAATCGGTCGAGGAACTTGAGAGGCGTCTTGCGCAATACGCCGTGTTCCGAAAAGCGGCTAAACTTTTGCGCAAGCAGTGGGGTGCCAAACCGCTCTTTCTCCCCAAGCGCGCTCCCGCGCGACCTGCCACATTCTCGCCAGCTGAAACCTCACCCACGACTCTCCTGGCGGCCGCACAACGACTGCTCTCCAGCCTACCGAAACCGGAGAAGCTGATCCAAGCCACGATAGCACCCGTTCTCGTGCTGGAGGACGTCATCGTCGGGCTCAAGGACCGCCTTTCACGCGCGTTCAAGGCAAGCTTCAAGGAACTGACGAGGAACGGCGACAAGGAATCCCGTATCGTGCACTTCCTTGCGATGCTTGAGCTGGTACGCAACGGCACTGCGAGCGTGACGCAGGAAAAACTCTTCAGTGATATAACTATCGAACTTGAACAAGTCATGGGAGCACCTAAATTCGGCGTATGAGTTCCACCGCGGCCCGGCTCGAGGCATTTCTTTTTACGGAAGGCGGCTCGCTTTCGCGCAAAAAGCTGCTGCAACTGCTCGAATGCAAACCTGAAGAGCTAACGAAAGCCGTTGAGGAACTCTCGGCCTCTCTTGAATGATGCGGCATAACGCTCGTCCAGACGGAAACTGAAGTTGCGCTTGTAGTCGCAAGCTCTGTACAAAGCTCACTGGAAAAAGCGTTCGAAAAAGAGCTCGGGCGCGAAATAGGGGAGGCAGGGCTCGAGGTCCTAGCCGTCGTCTTATATCGGGGCTCGTCCACGCGCGCGCAGATCGACTATGTTCGCGGCGTGAATTCCAGCACGAGCGTACGCACATTGCTCTCGCGAGGGCTCCTGGAGCGTACGGGAAACCCGGACGACGCCCGCGAATACCTGTACCGTCCCACCACAGAACTACTCGCATACCTGGGCGTCCGCAGCGCGCAAGAGCTTCCGGAATATGCTACAATCCGCGGCGAATTGGCTTCGTTCGAGCAAGCCCAAGTCGAAGGCTCCCCATGGGGGGAAGCGAGCAAGCCGTTCGCACAAGATGGAACCGCAACAACGCCAGAGCAACCCTGATACGCGCATGCTGCGTGTCACGGGCATAAGTGTCGCATTGCTAACGCTCGGAACGATCGCGTTTTTCGGTACGTATGCGCTCGCTGGGGTTCTCTACCCGCCGACCTCTTCAGAAACAGCCGCCGTGGTCGAACCGACCCAGCCCGACCCGTTCGCTTCCGTCGCACTTATCGGGAAGGGCGCGTATGTGATGGACTTGACGACCGGCAAGGTCCTTTACCAACAAAACGCGAACGCGCAACTGCCGCTCGCCTCGCTCACGAAGGTCGCGCTCGTACTCTCGGTCATTCAAGCCCTGCCCCCGAGCACATTGATCTCAACGCCGCCGCAATATTCGGCGCCCCCTTCCGGCGGCACCGAGCGATTGCCCGCAGGGGAGACCTGGCATCTTGACGATGTCATCGGCTACACCCTCACTGCTTCATCCGACGATGGCGCGAGCCTACTTGCGCAGTTCGCAAATGACGCGATCCACCAGGAATATCCGGATTCTCCAGCGGACGCCTCGACGCTCTGGCGCATGAACGATCTGGTGCAACACCTGGGCCTTACGAATACGTACTTCCTCAACGTGACCGGCCTCGACATCTCCACGACGCAATCCGGCGCCTACGGTTCGGCACACGACGTGGCACTGCTCTTTGCCTACGCAGCATCCACCTCTCCGGCGACTTTCGCCGCGACCAAGCTGCCGAGCGTGACCGTCTACTCGACGAGCGGCTTTGCTGCCACAGGTACCAACACTGATGTCGCGCTCGATAAGATCCCCGGCATCGTCATGGGCAAAACCGGTTATACCGATCTCGCCGGCGGTAATTTGGCTGTCGTATTCAACGCGGCGCCCGGACATCCGGTGGTCGCCGTTGTCCTCGGTTCCACCCAAGATGGCCGCTTCACCGACATGGAACAGCTCGTTCCCGCAGCCCAAACGGCAGTAGAGCAAGGAAAATAGGCCTTTGAGAGCGCCTCTTAAAGCCTTACAATAGACATATGTTTTCAGAGCTGGAACGGGTACTTTTGCCCGCGACGATTTCCTTTTTGATCGGCATCGCCATGACGCCGATCTTGACCCACTACCTCTACGAATACAAGGCTTGGAAAAAGACTCCCGGCAAAAAAGCGCTCGACGGCAAGACCGCGGAGGAGTTCAACCGCCTGCACAACGGCAACGAGACGCGCGCTCCGCGCATGGGAGGCATCGTGATATGGGGGAGCGTGGTACTGACCGTCGCGCTTCTGGGCCTGCTTTCTCTGGCATTCGGCGGTCCGGGACTCATGAGCTTGGATTTCCTGACCCGCCACGAGACCTGGATCCCGTTCGCGACGCTCGTCGTAGGGGCGGTGGTGGGTCTTGTTGACGACCTGCTCGTCATCCGTCCGAAGGCAAGCGGCATCCAGTTGCGGTACCGTTTGCTCATCGTCCTCCTCCTCTCTTTCTTCATCGGCTGGTGGTTCTGGGACAAGCTCGGGGTCTCGACGGTGAACATCCCGTTCGCGCAACCGCTCGTGCTCGGTTGGGGAGTCGTGCCACTTTTCATGTTCATCTCCTTGTGCCTGTACGCCTCCGGCGTGATAGATGGCATTGACGGACTTTCCGGTGGCGTGTTCGCTTCCGTATTCGCCGCATACACGATCATCGCGTTCTCATACAGCCAAATAGATCTCGCCGCGTTCTGTGCGACGATCGTAGGAGGGCTGCTCGCATTCTTATGGTTCAACATCCCGCCCGCACGCTTTTACATGAGCGATACGGGGACGATGGCGCTGACCCTCTCGCTCGGCTCTATCGCCTTCATGACCGACCAACTCGGCGGCGGTGTCGGCGTCGCCGTATTGCCGATCATCGGAGGTCTTCTTGTGGTCACTGTGCTGTCCGATGTCCTGCAGGTCGTGTGGAAACGCGTTTTCCACCGCAAGCTCCTGCGCATCGCGCCGCTTCACCACCATTTCGAAGCGATCGGCTGGCCCGGGTACAAAGTCGTCATGCGCTATTGGGTCCTTTCCATTATGCTCGCGTTCGCTGGGGTTCTTATCGCGATACTCGCGGTAAAATGAGCCTGTGAAGAAAGCTTTGCGCGTAGACAAGTTGCTGGTGCTGCTGCTCGCCGTACTCTTGGTCGGCGGCTGCCTTATTTTCGCATCGGCGGCGTTCGGTTTGCTGGCACGTGGGCAGACCAACATCTCTTCCGTCGTATTCAGCCACCTGGTATTGGGCGTTGGCGCCGGATTGGTCGCCATGGTCACGTTTGCCCTGCTCGATTACCGGTGGTGGCGCACTATCGCACCCTACGCATACGGGCTTTCAGTGCTTTTGACGTTGCTCGTATTCGTTCCGCACATCGGTGCGACGCTCTTGGGCGGCAGGCGTTGGATCGTGATCGGCCCTGTCTCGCTGCAACCATCAGAAGCAATGAAGCTTGGGAGCGTCATGATGGCTGCCGCATACTTCACGACGATACGATCGAAGGTCGGCACATGGACATGGGGCTTGGGCGGTTTTGCGGCGATCATTGCGGTCCCTGCGCTCATCTTGCTACTGCAGCCGGACATCGGGACGCTCGGCATCCTTTGCATGGCTGTTTTTGCCGTATTTTGGGTCGCCGGCGCGCGGGTCTCGCACCTCCTCATCGTTGCCGTCGCATCGCTCTTTGTGCTTGGAATACTCATTCTCACGACTCCGTACATCCGTGCTCGCGTACAAACCTTCATCGATCCTTCGACCGACCAGAGTTCGCAAGGGTACCAGATAAAACAATCGTTGATCGCGATAGGCTCCGGGGAATTCCTCGGCAGAGGTTGGGGACAGGGGATACAGAAATTCACTTATTTGCCCGAACCTATGGGTGACTCGATATTCGCCGTCGCGGGCGAAGAGCTTGGGTTCGTCGGTACCGTAGGGTTCGTGGTCTTGTTCCTCTTGTTCGGGCTTCGGGGGTTTTATGTGGCAGCGCATGCGCCGGACATGTTCGGCACGCTGCTGGGGATCGGGATCTCGACGTACCTGACGTTCGAAGCATTCTTCAATATCGCCTCAATGCTCGGTGTCGCGCCGCTGACGGGCATCCCGCTCACGTTCGTTTCGCAGGGAGGAAGCGCCATGCTCGCCTCGCTCGCAAGCGCCGGGATACTCTTGAGCATCTCGCGCCATGCACCCAGTGCTAAACGCTAGAATACAAGCCACATAAGCGATACAATGACCATATGAAAATCGTGCTTGTAGGAGGCGGGACCGGCGGGCATTTCTATCCGCTCATCGCGGTCGGTGAAGCGCTCCAGGACCTCTCTGCCGAGCGCAAGCTTCTCGAACCGGAACTCTTTTATCTCGGGCCGACGCCGTTCGACGAGCGAGCGCTGCTTGAGCACGACATCGAATACCGATCTTCGCCCGCCGGCAAGTTGCACCGCGACAAAAGCGTCGGCAACGCGCTCGGCATGTTCTCGACGTTCTTTGGGGTCATCCGTGCAACGTTCCAATTATTCAACCTCTACCCCGATATCATCTTTTCTACCGGAGGATATGCCGCGTTCCCCACGCTTTACGCCGCGAAACTCCTGAAGATCCCTGTGGCGATCTACGATGCCGATGCCACACCTGGGCGCGTATCGTTGTGGTCGTCCAAGTTCGCACGCTGGATAGCCCTTGCGCACCCCGAAGCCGCCGCGAAGTTCCCCGAAAAAGTCCGCGATCGCATCGCGCAAACCGGACATCCGATCCGCAAAGAGATCGAAACGCCGGCAAAGGAGGGTGGGTATGAATTCTTGAAGCTTGATCCAGCGGTACCTACGGTGTTCGTCATGGGAGGCTCGCAGGGCGCGGTTGCGATAAATGAGGTCGTGCTCGACGCATTGCCTGAACTTGTCGCTTCCTACAATGTCGTACACCAGGCGGGAAGCGCGAACCTGAAAGAAGTGGCCGGCGTCGCTTCTGTCATCCTGAAAGACTCCCGCTATGAGAATCACTACGCGCCATTCGGCCTCCTCAATACGCTCGCCATCCGTATGGCTGCGGGCATTGCCACGCTTGTTGTTGCGCGTGCGGGCTCCGGCACCATCTTCGAGATCGCTTCGTGGGGGCTTCCTGCAATCGTGGTTCCGATCCCAAGCGACATCTCGCATGACCAGACAGAGAACGCATTTTCTTACGCGCGTGCCGGCGGCTGCGTCGTCATCGAACAGCGCAACCTCACGCCGCATGTCCTCTACGCCGAGGTGAAGCGCATCATAGACGACCCGGAGCTGCGCAAAAAGATGTCCGACGCCGCCCGCGCTTTTGCCAAGCCGCAAGCTGCCCGCAAGGTAGCGACAGTACTGCTTGAGACCGCACTTGAACACGAAACCGTATGAAAGTCGTCACTCGTATAGCGCCTTCACCGACGGGTTATTTGCATTTCGGCCTTGCCCGCACCGCGCTGTTCAATTACCTCTACGCGCGCAAACAAGGAGGCGAATATATTTTACGTATCGAGGACACTGATACCGCGCGCAACAAGCCGGAATTCGAGGCGGACATCATCGAGCAATTCGACTGGCTCGGCCTTTCGTACGACCGTTCATACCGGCAATCAGAGCACCTCGAACGGCATAAGCAGTGTTTGCAAGAGCTCATCGCGAAAGGCCTTGCCTACGTTTCAAAAGAGCCGGCAAAGGACGATGCCTCCCGAACCGTCGAGGTCGTCCGCCTGCGAAATGCGGGCGAGCGCGTCTCGTTCCAGGATCTCATCCGCGGGGAAATAAGTTTTGACACCGCCGAGCTCAAGGATTTCGTTATCGCTCGCTCGCTCAACGAGCCGCTGTACCACTTCGCGGTCGTCATTGACGACCATGACGAGGGCGTGACACACGTGGTCCGTGGCGATGACCATATCTCGAATACGCCGCGACAGATCCTTATCCAACGCGCGCTTGGATTTGAAACGCCTGCCTACGCGCACTTGCCGCTCATCCTCATGCCCGACAAAAGCAAGATGTCGAAGCGTAAGCACGAGACATCGGTAAAGCGCTTTCGTGAAATGGGAATACTTCCGCAGGCTATCCTCAACTACCTTGCGCTCCTGGGCTGGACGCCACCCTCCGGTAAAGAAATCCTTCCACTCAAGGAGATGGTCGCCGAGTTCGAACTTACGGACCTGCACAAAAGCGGCGCGGTTTTCGACATAGAGAAGCTTCGCTGGTTCAACCGCGAGTATCTTCTTAAGCTACGTGACGATGATTACGAAGCCGCCGTGATCGCGCGATTGCAGCCGGCCGTTCTCTCTAGAGATCTGCCTTGGGACGAGAATATGGCGCGTAAGATCATGCCGCTTATTCGCGAACGCATCAGCGTGTGGGAAGACATAGACCAGCTGGTCGGGGCAGGGGAGTTCGATTACTTCTTTGCCGACCCGCAGCCTGCCGCATCGGACATACCGCAAAAGAACACGAATTCAGCCGATGCGTCAAGGCACCTAAAGGCGGTAGGGGAGCTGATCGGGCAACTTTCCGATAGCGACATAGCGGATCCAGAAAAGCTCAAAGCAGCCATTTGGCCGTACGCCGAGCGTGAAGGTCGCGGCAATGTGCTCTGGCCGCTTCGATTTTCGCTCTCCGGGCGTGCGAAGAGCCCGGACCCGTTCCTAATCGCTTCCATGATCGGCAAAGACGCCGCCTTGCGCAGGATCAACGCTGCAGTACGCCTCCTTGGGGCATCTGTTTGATATTCATATGAAAGGCCTCCTTGGCATGCTCCGTCGCTTTTTTATCCTTGTACGCGCTCCAGTAGTTGTCGTTGCGTGCGTATTTGGGCTAGGTATCACTTTGGCACATGCCGACGCCACCACGACCGCTTCAAGCACGCTGCAGGCGCAAATAGACCAGAACACGCAACAGATCAACGAGCTGGATAGCGAGATCGCCCAATACCAGAGACAGCTCGATGCGACGACAAAGCAGGGCCAGACGCTCCAAAATACGGTCAACCAGCTCAACCTTTCCATCAAGAAGACCACTACGTCCATCCAGGCGACCACAAAGCAGATATCCACGACCCAGCTCCAGATCCAGCAATTGAGCGGCAGCATCGCTAGCGATGAGCAAACGATCGCACTGCAGCAGCAAGGACTTGCCGAGTCCATGCGCGTCCTGAATGAAGCGGACCAGCAGCCGCTTTCCGTCGAACTCCTTTCAACGAACGGCATCTCCGACGCATGGCAGGACGTCAACGACGAGGAAGCGATCCAGGCTTCCATAGACAACAACATACGGCAACTCGCGACCGATGAGCAGACCTTGAGCGACCACAAGAACCAGCAGGTGGCGAAAAGCCAGCAATTACAGCAACAGCAAGAAAACCTTACTGTTCAGAAAGGATCACTTGCCGCTACGAAAAGCACGCAGACCCAGCTGCTCGCTCAGACAAAATCACAGGAAGCGACCTACCAATCCATCATCGCGCAAAAGAAGGCACAGGAAGCGCAGTTCGAACAGGAGCTCAACAACCTCAAGGCGCAATACAACCACACAGTCAATCCCGACCAGATCCTGCAATTCGCACCGGGCACGCTCTCGTGGCCGATCGCCGGCACCATCCGTGTCACGCAATTCTTCGGAAATACACCGTTCTCCGACGCGCATGAAGCCCTCTACAGCGGGCACGGGCACGATGGCCTGGACATAGGGACTCCGATCGGCACACCGGTCCTTGCGGCGCTCGATGGCACGGTGCTTGCGACCGGCAACACGGACGCGACCAGGGGCTGCCAGGGCGGCTCATTCGGCAAATGGGTCATGCTCGAGCACAACAACGGCCTTAACACGATGTACGCGCACCTTTCGCAGATCGGCGTGGTCCCGGGACAAAAGGTGACGACAGGGGAAGTGATCGGCTACAGCGGCGAAACAGGTTATGCGACAGGGCCGCACCTTCACTTCGGTGTCTATGTCTCTGCCGTCACCCGGATCATCCAGCTCGGACAGGCTACGGGTGGCACCGCGCCATGCTCAAAGGCCATCATGCCGGTCCCGCCGGTCTCTGGCTACCTGAATCCGCTCAACTACTTGCCTGCAACCGCCTACGTGAATCTTGCTTCCTAATTAGCGCTTAGGTTTGCGCCCCCTGGGCCCCCTCCGGGGCCATTCGGTCGGCGCCGTTGTCGCGACCTCGAATTTGGTCGCTTTGCGCAGCGTCTTGAGTTGCTTGGGCGTAGCGATAGCGACATGTTTTGCATCGTCGAGTTTCTCGACAAGCCAGAAGAGGTCCTGCTCATCAGTGATCCACGACTCCGGCGGGAATTTGGAAAGGTCGTACGCAGCGGAATACGAGCGCAGCGTCTTTGCGCCAGTCGGCCAAACGTATTCGTGGAAATATGACATTACTAGCTCGCGCACGGTCTTATAAATGGGGTCGCGGTAGCGGAGAACCGCGTGGTTGGTCTTGGATAAAGCGCCCCAGCGGCCGTTTTGCTTGAAGAGCGTGACCACGTGGTCCTCATCAATGGGTGCTGTCTTAAGGTCAAGCAAAAGCGGCTTTTGGCCGTGATATGCCAATATGGCCGCCGCAAGCAAGGCTCCTTCGAAACAATGGGCCGTCTTCGCTTTCAACGTGCGGCGCACTGACATGTATGTCTCGCCTTTTGTCTCAAAGTTAATGGGCAGCGTATCGAGATAATCCTGGATCTTCCGAGGGTCTCGGAGACCCGAGAAAATTTTCCGTTCGGCAGGGGAGAGTACGGCCTTTATTTTGTCTTTATACACAAATGCAGTATACAAGTTCCCAAAAGAAAAAGCCGCGATCCTTGGCTCCGAGAGATAACCAGGGGATCGCGGCAGCAAGGCAGCAGCTGGAGGAGGTACATTATCAGCCGCGCCAGTGCCGCAGCCATCATAAGCCCAAGGGCGCCTTTTGCCTACACATCCACACTTCGCAAAAAAAGATTAGGCGGAGAATAGCTGAGGTAGGCGAACAAAGTACTTAAAAGCATTTCTAGGAGCAACCCATAAAACCGCGCGTAAAGGCGGTTTTTATGTTTATATTGTACGAATCTGATATTGATATGACGCACCGAAGACTTGTTAAAAAAGAAGGCCGTCCATTCACGGGCGGCCTACAGGCGTCTTGAAATAGCATTGGACAGGAATACTCGGAATGCTTCAGGTCCCATCTCTCTCTTAGCGAGCGTCAGCTCGGCGAGCAATGCGAACACGTGCTCGAAGTCTCCTGTTTCTTCTGAGTAGTCGGCGACCGCGGGCAGAAGTTCAGGGTGTTCCGCATCCAAAAGTGCAAGCCTTTGCTTGCAGATCCGGGTAAAGCGTTCCTCACGCGATTTGTTCAGCAATGCCTGTGCTTCGTACCATTCATGGAACAAAAGGTATCGAAACTGTGCATCCCTTCTTCGAGAAGAAATGAATACCATTGCGGTACGAGAAGGATGATGAACGATTGCTTGTCCACCGCCAAACCTTCTATTGTCGCTACTTAGAATCATCCACCAGGGCAAGACTAGATACTCAATGTGAGCACCTTTGATGATTGCACTTTGCTTTGGCAATTTACGCCAGAGGAAGTGCATGAAGCGCCGATTCAGCACCAGTTCCTCCAATAGTTAATTTAGCTCTGAACATTATATAACATAAGCAAATATATGTCCATTTCGCAAAAAATATAGGCAGAGAATAGCCTAGTTCGACAAAAAGATAGCTCCCGAGTAGATTCCCGGGAGCTGAAAGGACGCGTAACCGTTCATTTGTTCTGACTGGGCGGAGAAAGCTTCTCGAGTGGAACGACCTTGTTCTTCTCGAGGTAAGCGAACCAAAATACAGCAGCTTCGACCTCGCTTGGCTGTATGACTCGCATGACTTCCAGGATTACGTAACGGTCGGAATGATCGACAGTTCGGTCAAAGATTTCCTGAATGGTACTGCCTTGCCATTTGCGGTACCAATTTCTCTCCTTTCCGTCAGAGAAGCCACTGCTGAGGCTCGAAGCAATGTGAACTGCAAGTGGTTCATTTATGCGCTCCGAGATTCGGGGCGCAATGTAGAGGATCGCGCCGCCGTTCCCAGAAACGTCTGGATTTGCAGCATTTGCAGGATCAGAGCTGCTCACACTAGCCCCAATAGCGAAGCCAACAATGCCGCATAAAAGACATTGGGCTTGTGCCACCGAGGGAGCACTCGCCAAGAGAGCCAGTCCAACGATTCCTCCGATTAACTTGCGCATTCGATATCCTCCAAGTTCAGGGTTCCGAGACGAAAATAAACTGCAATAGTGGTACACTAAATAGTTACACATGTCAACTTTGCAAAAGATATAGGACAAGAACAGGCAGGGAAGGCGAAAATGAGTCATTAGAAGCAATCAAGGAGCAAAGTAACAAAATCGTCCGAAAGGGCGATTTTGTTTTGGTACAAGTTCTACGGATTGAGCCTTCAATACTCTTTTCTGATATAATTAAGCAAACATTCTATGCTTTCCAAAAGATCACTTAAATCGATTTCGGTAAAATCCTTAGTATTTGTGCAGTTTTTTGTCGCTTCAGTCTTGACCGTGCCACAAGATGCTGTTACGCTGTCAAGCAGCAGCGTAACAGCATCTTGACCCTCGGGTATCCACATTCACTGGCTTTTCATCGCATGTTGATGTAGAATGGAGTTTCTAACCTCACTGCCCCTGCAGCAATGCAAGGGCAGTTTTGGTTTATAATGCTCCAATGGCTGAACGGGTAGTTGTATTGATTGATGGCGGAAACCTCTATAGATCGCTCAAAGAACATAGAATACTCCCCGGAAAAAGGTTCGATTATTCAGGAATGGTGAATCAATTACTGCGAGGCAGACAGCTGATTTCAAAGACCTATTATGTTGGGGTAGTCAGAAATCACGATAACTCACTAGCGAGCCAAAAGATGGTTGAGGGACAACAGAAATTTCTTAGCAGTATCGAGAAGGGCGGCTTTAGTATCGAAAGGGGTAGAATTGTTTACGATCACAAAATTCGAGAAAAAGGCGTGGATGTAAAAATCGCAGTGGATCTTGTAACTGGAGCATATGAGGATACATATGATACGGCGGTCATTGTTAGTTCCGACACTGATTTGATTCCAGCGATCAAGCATGTCCTTCAAAAAGGGAAAAAGGTTGAATATGTTGGGTTTTCAACCAGACCGTCTCTCGGAATGTCGAAGGAATGCAGTTTGAGTGTTTTGTTGCTACAAGAAGATTTAGATAAACTTTCCTCCTAACTTCGTAGTAGAGAAGACGAAAATACACTTAAAAGCTTTCAAGAAGCTAGCTATAAAACCACCCGCAACGGTGGTTTTATGCATTATTGCGACGAGCGCATCGCCGACGAGGTATAGCGATCTTTTTCTTTTCTCAATTGTGCTTCGATGCCCGCGACACCCGGAGACCGGTGTATAACGTGCAAAAAATAAAGACTCAGCTGATAAATTGCTGAGTCTTCTAGGTAAGAGCTGGAGCTGAATTATCAGGCATCATCATCGGTTTCGTCGAGATGTGGTGCAGACACTCGGCGACTCTCGCCTTGGTTGTGCGCCATGGCTGCTTGCCGGTGCTGGTGTTGCTCGTCTTCGTCCATTGTCTTCAGAAGCGCGCGGCGCACTTTTTGCGGCTTATTTCCGACAACGACTGATTTTCCGAACGAATCGTCGAAGAGATTGTTCATGTCTGAATCCTCAATTGGTTAACCGGATTAGATAATACTTTACCTATTCTAGTCTTTCAAAGAGCACCTTGACTAATCCCCATCTACATGTATAATGTTTCCAGTTATTTCTTCGATTCCACAGCGCCAACTAGGGGAGGTCCCAATGCGCAAAATCACTCTGATCACCACCATTCTTGTTTCCTTCATTGCTCCGGCCTCGGCCGCGGACTACAAGGACGTTGCCCGTGTCGTCGGGATGATTGCCAACAAAAAGGTCCCAGTGATATCTCGGGAAGGCAACCAGATCGTCTTCGTCCACAAGGGAATGCGCTACACGTTCTGGGATTCGGGCGAACGCACCCAAGCCGACGACCCAAATTCGGCTTGGCTCTCGGTCTGGGTCCGCAAGGACGGAACGAGCAGCCAGGAGACCATGGACACCTTCAGCGATCATGGCTTCGACGGCGTCGTCGATTTCGGAATCGATGGAGCCAAGAAGAAGGCCTTCGACTCCGGCGCCGACGGCATCTCGACGAAAGAAGGTTTGGAGTACCAAGGTTTCTGGCAGGAGCGTTACGACTCAGCGATCAAGGCTGGCATCGAATACCTGCGCAGCCATTCAAAGTAAGCCACCAACAAATACGGCCAAGAGCCACTGCCGTTTGGTGGCTTTTGTTTTTCTATTTAAAAAACTACAACAATAATCAATCTCTCGAACGTTTGATCGATGCGCAGATCTAGGATTACCTCAACCACGAGATCCAAATGGAAAAGCCGATTCTTCAGAGGTTTGCTCGGCTAACCGAGATTTGGGACGTAGGGGAGATCGAAATAAGGCATATACGAGCCTTTGAGACCTTCTTAAAAGACCAAGAAGCAACTAAGTATGCAGAAGATCGTGCATTGCGATCACTGAGGGGATTTTTACGGTATCACCACACGAGGGGACACTTGTGTCCGGCACCGCAAGCCGTTGAAATCAGCAGTTACCAGCACGAACGACTAGTGCGAACTTAGGGGCGCAAGCTGCTCCTTTTCGTAGCTAGGCATACTTCGCAAAAGATATATTGTGCGAAGTGGTATACGAACCTTCTTACAATCCTCTCTCCTACCACAGCGGTAATGGAACAGGGCGAAACTGCAATGTTGAATCCCCGTCCGAGAGATCCGGTGAGAACAGCAGCCAATACGAGTTGCAGCGCAGACTCATCGACGTACCCAATCGTCTACTCCGGAACTCTCCCGAACAACTCCGTTGTCAGAGAGAGGAAAAAGAAGGAAGGAACTCTCGTTATTTGGCCATAAGTGAACCTAGTGATATTCGTAAGAAAATTGGGCGGGGGGGGGGGGGGGGGGGGGGGGGGGGGGGGGGGGGGGGGGGGGGGGG
>VFSW01007834.1_pt1 | contig 15449 bp, 20 predicted proteins | sample 5358111 | NCBI WGS metagenome assembly VFSW01 (sample SAMN11554181, study PRJNA540505) | mine drainage metagenome | isolation source: sediment from site ElyBrook_90M | place: USA: Ely Copper Mine, Vershire, VT | collected 2017
GAAAATTCCTAAATTGTTTAAAAAATCGGAAACAACCGGAACCAGAACCGGCGCATCTAAAACGGCCTTTAATTGTAAGACTATTGATTTAGGATAAACGCGGTTTTCGCCAGCTATAATCCCGTTAATTGAAACCTGATAGTCATCCATTCCGATGTACTCTTTAACGGTTCCGTCGCGGCCTTGAATTTCGGTTTTAATGATTTTTTTGGCTTGCGTAACCGTGCAAAGAATTGTTTCAAACTTTATGTTTGGTGTTCTTAATGTTTTGCCCGAAACGAAATCTTTATAGGTAACGCTTTCGAAGGCCAAATCTATCACGACTGGGGTACCAAGCGCACTCTTATAAAGTTCAGGATCGGGCGATGCCGCTTGATTAATTTTATCGCTAAATTGTGGCGCGTTTGGCACCGGCAAAGTTCTATTAACTAGCCTTTCGCTTAACCCGCTAACCGCTTGCGTTAAAGTAATCGTTCTAATATCTTGGACGTTGTATTCGCGTAATAATTGCGTTACAGGAACGCCTTTTATTACCAAATCATCCGGTCTAATTGGTTTAATATTCATTATTGTCCTGAAATTAATTGTGCATCATTAGTCGCCGCCATCAACGTTTCTGCGATTAATTCTCGAATTTTACCGGTTCCTTCTTTTAAGTTAACGGTATTAACATTTAGTTCTTTAACTAAATCGTTTATTTTAATATTAATCGTTACCGCTTTTTGGCCTTTTGCGCCTTTGGTTTCCGATGGTAGTGTAGGAACATTTGCGCCAGCACTTTTAGCACCTTTTGGCGTAAAATTAGTAGGCGCTTTAACCGTTGCCTTTCCTTTTTGAAAGTCAGCGATTCCAGCTTCATATCCTTCCTGTGCCGCGCGTCCAATACGTTCTCCAGCGCCTCGCACCGCTTCGATGGTTTGCGCTGCGCCTTCGGTAACCATTGCAGGGTTAAACGTAATTGCGCCGACAATTGCTTTGCCTACACCGACAAAAATATTTGCTACCGTGCGGCCAAATTCTTTCAAAACTTCCCAAGTCGCCCACACAATACCCCTAAACTTTTCGAAATGGTTGTAAGCGTAAACAATGCCAGCGACTAAGGCGCCTATTCCGACAACAATTAACCCGATCGGGTTTGCCATCATAACCGCATTAAGCGCGTATTGCGCCGCAGCTAATAATTTTGTAGCAATTGAAGCCGTATCATAAGCCGTCCCCAATACATACATCGCCGCAATTTGACCGTAAGTAATTACGGTTTGCGTGGCCTGTATTGCCATTGTAGTCAATAAATAACCTTTGTATAAACCGAATGAAACCGCGGCGCCTGTGGCTAAAGCCTTAACCGCATCGCCATTTCTTACAAGCCAGTCCCAACCGTCGGATAATGATTTTACTAAGCCTTGAAGCGAAGCTATGCTTGAATCAATAGCCGGTTTTAAATCGTCAAACATTTTTACCGATAATTGAAAAATCCCATCGCCCAAATTGGAAATTTGAACGCTAGTATTTTTCTGCATATTTTCGAGGCCATTATAATAAATTCCGCCTTCATCGTGCGCCTTCTTTAATGCCATTGTAAGCATATCGTAAGAAACACCCATTTCGCGAATTTTTGCGATCGGTTGGCCTGTTGCGTCTGAAAGAACTTTGTAAATATTTACACCGGCATAAGCAAACTGGCGAATATCAATAGCCGTGGCTTTGCCTGCGTTTTTGATTTGCTGCAAGTTAACGACCATACGGTTTAATTCGTCATTCCCGCCCCCTGTGGCCGCGATTGCGTTGGCAAGGTTAAGAACATCAACGCGGGCTTTATCTGATTCAACACCGGCCGAAATAATGGCCTTGTTTGCCTGCAACAAACTTTCAAATGAGAAAGGCGTTTCTAGTGCATCTTTCATCGTGTTTGCGATAACTTCCTGCGCCTCCGCACTATCTTTTAACAAAGTAGTCAATCCCGTTGCCGCGTTTTCTACCTTCATTCCCGCGTCTAGCATACTTCGGCCAAAGGCCACAACGCCAGCGATACCAAAAGTAACACCCAAGGCAGCGCCCAACGACATCGCCGAACTTTGCGCTCGGTTCATTGAAGATTCGAATTTATTAACCGCCGCGTTTGCGTTGTTTAATTTACCCGTAAATAAATCTTTAATGCTTAATTCGTAGACGACTTGTTGTGACATTTCTAATCAAATTTAACTTGATACGCTAAGGACATAAAATACTTTACTTGAAACCAAGCCCGATAAAATTCTTCGTCGGTCATTAGGTCAGGGTCAGTATGCAAAACGCATCGGATAAGAGCACTAATTTTGCTTTCGTCCGACGCGTCTTCATCAATCCTATAACGGTCAATTATTTTTTTTTATCAGCCACATTGACTGAAACCTTAATTAACTCGTAAACCGCCATAACGGCGCCTAGGTAATATTTGTCGTCTTCCGCACGTTCTGAATAAATTCTTGCGTCGCTATATTCTTTTAAAAGAATAACGTCTAGCATTTCGCCCGATGCGGAATACATACCTACAAGGCTTTTGTCCATTACGGCCATTTTAAGCGCTCTGCTAGGTTCTTTTACGAAACCGACTACCGGTTCGCTTTCGTCTTGCGCAGTAAATACCAAGGGATGAACCTTGGTATTTAATTGCGTCGATAATTCTAGGGCTTTGGCTTGCGCCGCTGCCTTTACTTCTTCAATTTTTTCAGCCATTATTTTAATTTTTAATTGTGTTGAATTAAGCCAACAACTAAATCCAGTTTTACGATGAATTTAGAATCGCCTTGTTTCGCCTCAAAAGGGTCATTCATAAACTCGCAAGCCTTTAATGTATCTTGCGCGAATTGAACTGAACTACCACCAAATAAAACCTGAATCTCAAAAGGTTTGATTGATAACGGGTCTTTGTTTGGTGCTGCGGCGATAATACGCTGCCATTCATCACGATAAATCGAAATGCTGGCCTCGTTTTCTACATTACCATAACCACGGCTTACCGGATCAACGCCCACTCCGTAGTTATTCTCTTTTGTTTGTTTACGGCTATAAGAGATTTCAGTAATACCATTCACAACAACGCCAAACAAATTAAGTTTGACGTTGCTCCAAGAATAGTTTACGCCGTTAATTAATGGTGTAACTGGCATTTTTTTTTCGTTTAAACGGATACTGAGTAACCGATATTTACTTGAATATTACGTCCTGTCGCTACTTGAACAAGGTTTACCGAAATTACCAAAATTCCAGTGCTCAAAATGTTTTGAGTTGAATTGATAACTACCTGCTCACCGCTCAATTCAGCGTCGCGAATCATTTGGATTAACGGTTCTTCCGCTAAACCTGTGAAATATGCAATCGCCTCGTCGCTAATAGTTCCGTCAGCATTCAAAACAATTGGGCTATTTAAAGCCGGCGCTAGGTTGGTATAAATACCGCGTGTCGCCTTTTGAATTGTTCTATTGTCTGCAATATAAGCATAATCGCTTGACACCGCAATAGATGAACTATTTTCGTTGAAATAACTTCCGGCAACGCCTACAAATTTGCGAAGGAAAATGTAACGTTTGTCTTGTAATGAAGTCAACAAACCATCGGTAACCGATGAATTTGAGAACGCCACACCATTAGCAAACGCTAACACGTCACACTCAACACCGTTTGAAATATTGAATTGCGCAACCCAAGCGATTGACTGGGAAACTTTTGCTTTCGCAACCGCTCCCAACGTAGCGCCTAGGGTGGTAACTGATTTTCCGGTAGCGTAGAAGATGGCAGCACCTAAAGCGGCGCCGTCTTGACCGATAACGGCAGAAACTAAATTTGCCGACAAGGCCGATAAATCTGCAATTGTTGAAATATCACTAACCGCAGAAATATCAGCGCCGTAAAGGGCAACGATTTCTTTGTGTGCGGCTACTAAAGAAGAACAAACCCCGTTAATAGTTGTAATATCTGCGCTTGCAAAAGCTGCGCCATTTTTGAATACACCGATTTGACGGATTTTACCGTTTGCAAAGTTTTGAATTGTTGCAATTTCAGAGAACGTGTACGTCGAAGGCACCGCGTAGATTCCTACGAATAAATTACCTTTTGGCTGAATACGGAAATATTCAGAAATGTGATAGTGCATCGTTTTGAATACCGAAGCCACACCGCCAGTAAATTGAGTAACCGTTAAGGCTACCGTTCCAACGATACCGTAAGTGATAGGCGTTCCTGAATTCAAGAAAATACCTAAGCCTTTACGTGCTTTGATTGTAACCGTTGCAGTTGCAGCCGTTGCAGAGTAACCGTGTGTTGCGGTTCCTGCGTTGATTGCTGCCGCGATTCCAGTTGCTACTAGATTAACCGTTGAATCGGAAGATGAACGAGTATAGCTACCAATAACAACCGTCGCCCCTAATGGTTCGCCGACTCTAATTTCTACGCTATCCCCAGCCGCTCCCGCTGCGGTTACTAATAACGATCCCGTGGCTTGTGTTTCGTCGCGATAATCGCCAACGATACCTTTTGCCTCCGCATCCGCTACCGAGAAAAATTGCTTGATTCTGTCTGATGACGAATAGCCCGAAGGTAACGTAGCAGAATAAAACAATAATCCCGAAATATAATCTTCCCCAGCCAACGGACGGCCTAAACCGCCTTGACCTAAGTTGAATGTGATGTTATTAAGTGACATATTGTGTTTGGTTTTTTAATTAACCGTTCAAAATTTCCTCGCGTGTGTACGCAGTGAAAGCGGGGCGGGGCATAAAGCTCCATTCTCCTTCTTCATTTACGTGAACCGTGTGAACGTGTGGGTATTGTACCAATACCGAAGCAACCGCCTCGATATTGGGACAAACTACCGCTTTGACTTTTTCAGGTTTCGACTTTTTCGATTCCTTAACTTCAACGTTAACAACCGACTCCACAACTTCTTTAGAATTTTCAGCCATTGGTCAAATTATTTAATTAATTAAGCCGTAATTGCACGACCCATTTCTTGAAGTGCTGCGCCGTTGAACATAAAATCAACGAAAGCCGCTTTTGAAGCTGTAACCGTTACCGTTCCAGCCGACACAAAACCAGTACCGAAAGTAACTACGCGGTTTGTTGCGTCAGCTGATAACAAAATACGAACGATGTCACCAATATATAATTGAGTAACCGTTGCGTTAATAGTTGCCGCTCCTGTTAATTGCGCAACTTGAAATAAGTTTTGCGATTCAGATGGAACGATTGTAATTGTTGAACCGTAAGCCACCGCTTTGGCGTCTTGTGTTGATGCTCTTAATGTGTTGTCTTGGTTTGCACCGCGAACAAAACGAAATGAATTTGGCATAATATGGATGTTTTAAAGAGGGGCTAATTAAAGCCCCTCTGAATTTTTAAACTTAATTAAGCAGTGATTGTCGTATATAATACAACGAAATCAGGGAAACCAACTTGCGTGTCCATTTTGAACAAACCTTTGATAAAGAACAATTCTGAGTTGTTCTGTAAACGTGCTAATTGTAAGCCGTTCTCATCAGAAGTTGAGTTAACACCTAACCAAAGGTTAGATTCTAAATCCGGTGAAGTTACGCAAGCAACGATTGTGTTGTCAGGCATACCAGCCAAAGGCACAACATCGTATCCTTTGTAACGGTTGATACCTTTTTCAGTTGTATCGTTGTTCTTGTACAATTGAGTTGTCAAGAATTCTTCAAAGATTTGTTGTGTAGCGTAAGAAACGTGGAACTTCAAACCTTTTGAACCATACTTAAATAAAATCGCTTGTGGAACTTTTGCATAAACACGGCCAAAAGCAGCACCGATGTTTTCTTCGCCTGCACCCGCAGTTCCTGCTACTAAAGTAGCTGGAGAAGAAATTTGGATTGTTTCTGAAGAACCTAATAACTTAGCCATTAAGCCATCAAAATAGAAATAACTAGCATCAGATGCAGGTTGTCCTTTTGAAGCTGGCGTAGCGTAGTTAGCAGATAATGGATCAAAAATTAAACGGCTTCTCCAAGTTGCTTTTTCGAAGAATTCGTTCAAACGCTTCATCGTTTGTAACATTGTAAATTCTTCCGCAGTTGGTGGCAATTGACGGTCTAACAATTTAGGCTCTAATTGAACCGCGAACCAGTGCGCTTCGTAATCACGAGGGTTGAACTCTAAATAAAGCATCAAATCTTGTGGAACTAAAACACGGCCATCAACGGTGATAGTACCCTGATTTGTTGGGGTAGCAGCACGACGTTGGATAAAGTTTGCAACTTCAATACGTGGAATTGTTTTTTGCTTCTTGATTCCGTCTTCTACGTGAATACAACCTTTCTTAGTTGTGTCCATTTCGATTACCGGACGCGTGATGAAGTAGGAAGCCGCCTCACCTGCGTATGTTTGGTCTTGAATAATTAAGGCTTCTGCCATCTTATTAAAATTTTGTTGTTAAAAAATACGTTTATTTAAGAGAATTACTGATTTGCGCCATTGCTAAAGCTACGCTAGGGAATTTCTCAACGCCTTCGGTTTCTTTGTTTGCAATTTTGATTTTTACCGCTGATTTGTTTACCGCGATGCCATCTAATAACGCCTTAGTTCCTTCGAAATCTAATTTCGCCTTAGCCGTCCACGCTTCGATGGTAGCTAATTCGTTTTTAACTTTTCCTTCTTGAACTGATTCTTCGACTAAGTTTTTAGCTTTGTCCTCCGCCATTTGTTCTTCAACTTTTGCTTTAGCTTCGTTGATAGCGTCTAACTCGTTTTTGCAATCTTCGAATTCCTTCTTAGCTGCGTTATACTTGTTTTCCATTTCCTCCAAGTCGCACTTCATTTTGTCTAATTCTTCCGCCGTTTTTTTGTTGACGATTTCCATAGCTTCTGACGCCTTGTTCTCAATGCTTTCGATCGCTTGTAAGATGCTTTCCTCGTTTGCATCATTATCCAAGCTAAGTTTGTTTAAAACCTTTTGCATTTTGTTAGTTTGATTTGTTAAAATTTTATTCAAAACCTTGTTTGCCGCTAAATGAAACGCCGCCGAGTCTGACTGCGTTTTTGGCATATACTTTGTATTTAATTTTTGCGTAACTTCTATTTCGTCGCACAATTTTAACGCCTTCGCCACATCCGGTTCAATGAATGAAGTGTTGTCCATCATTTCTTGAACCGCTTTTGCATCCATTGCGCAACGGTTACAAATAATCGTGTTTAATGAATCTTTCATAGATTCTAACATCGGGCTATTTGTTTTGTCGCCTGCGTACGGGTTGTGATACATCAAAATTCCGTAATCGGCCATTATTCTTTTACGACCTGTTTGGAAAATTACGCCGGCAATACTTGCGGCCATTCCCATACAATACGTATCGACTGGCGTGTTAGATTTTAGGATAGCGTTACAAATATTGTACCCATCCATTACCATACCGCCTACCGAATTAATCCAAACCTGAATTCGCTTCTTGCCCATTGTGTCAAGTAACATCAATTCTTGCTGAAAAACCGCGCCGTCAATACCCATACCTTCTTGCTCATCATAGCCGATATGGCGATTAATTAGCATAATCGGCTCTTCACTTTCGATATTTTGGATATAATTGTACATCATTTCGCTTTAAAATTAGAAACGTTATTTACCTGTGACCCCTTTGTAACTTACCTAAATTCAATTTTTAATAGGAATTTTTACTCCCATTAACTATCCGCTGGCGTTCCTGTTCCGGCATTCTGTCGAAATATTCCCTAAGCGCTTTGTTTACGACTTCGCTTTTACTAATTGCTTCCGTTTTGCTCATTGCCTCCACTAATAAAAAATATTTAGGGGATGGATAAGCCTGAATGTGCCTTTGTAACGATGTGCTAACCTTTTTTTCGTTTGCCATTGGGGGCTAATTTAGATTAAAAAATCTTTGAAACCGTTCTCGAAACTAAACCGGAAGGGCTACCGCTTGAAACGCCCACGATAGTCACAATTCCGTAAATATGGGTTCCTGTTTCGGCCGCGTTACCTTCTACACGCAAGGGAATAGTAACGTGTCCCGTTCCGTCAAGCGTAACGTAAACAATACCGTTTAAAACCCTAATTTGCGAATTAATATAAAAAGTCGGCGTCGAATTATTCGTATCATACCCCGTAACCTGAAGCGTTACCAAAGCGCCAGCCGCGCCCGTGATTGTTGCGTCTTCTTGGTAAAAAGATGCGCCACTTGTTTGGTTTGTAAATGATGAAAAATAGCAAGGAGTTCCCCCGCCTGCTACTTCGCCTATTACGTTCGCATATCGCTTAATCATTAGAATTGTTTTAAAGTGTACGACACCTCGTTGTTTCCGCTTTCGTTTTTGCCCAAATAAATGCAATACAAAAGATTATTTGCGGATGCCACGGCTGAAAGGTTCCCACCGTCTTTGATAACCGTGCAACCTGAAGGAGCCGTTATTGTAAGCGTACGAGTTGCCCCGTATGACCATTTTAAACGAATAACCGTACCGGCTACCGCATTAGTAAAGTCAAACGTAATGTTTGTATCAACTGAAGCCGCAGCAAAAAACACCGCCTTGTCTTGCTTAAAATTTATCGTATAAGTAGATGGCAAGGTTGCCTGTTGGTCGTTTACCAACGCCAAAGGCGTCAAGGTATTTGCATAATCACAAACGCCCGAACCGCTTACGCCTGAAGCAATAGCAATTTTTTGGATTGTATGCACGTTGTGCGCCACCCCATCGGTAAACGTTACAGGATCGGCGTTGGTTGTGTAATTCGTTGTTACAAAATTAAGCACCGCCGTTTGTCCACTTGCTGACGTAAACGAAACCGCATCAACTAAATAGACTTCGCCGTTGTAATAAATTGCGCCGGCGCTGATTACATAAGATGTGCCTGAACCTGTGTTTTTGCAACCAAATAAAATGTAGCAATTTGAAGAATCGGGCAAACGGCCGATTATGCTATTAGCTAAAGCCGTAAGCGCTTCTTGATATGCTAGTTGAATGTGGTTAAGTGTTCCCGATTTTACAGGGAAACCGACCGAATTTGTGATGTCTGTTGTGACTAATTTTCTCATTTTAGTAAGTTGTAATATTGTAAGTTAGCCCTGCGGGAATGTATTTATTTGCGAATGCTCTAAAAATAGCTTCATTATTTGCCATCAACGGGTCTAAAGCATTATAAACCGCAACGGGAACGAATATAGTAAAATTGTACTGAAGTGCTACCGTGTAGCTATTAATTACAAATTCGCTTGACCCGTCGTTTCGTGATGAACTACTAATAGTTTCCACACCCCCAACGCGGAAAAATGGCGTTCCTATTGTATTCGTAGAAATGTAAATATCACTATTGTACGGAGGTTGGCGAAACGTTGTGCCAAACCATTTGTTTAGCGCATATTCTAAAACCAATTTTTGGCCGTTGTATGTGATGCGTTCAAATAGGCCGATAAAGTTTTCCTGTACGACTTTCCATTTTGTGGTGTCGGTTGGTAGCGCGGTGTTTCCGGCTATTAGGGATTCATAAACGATTTTATTGTATTTGACCTGCGCGTATTTGGCGTAAGTCCCTGCCGCGTATGCGGGCGCCGTCGTTCCTGTTCTATACCCAACAAACCAAAGGTTGTTTAGGTATTGCAAAGGCGAAAGCAATATTCGCACAAAGGCCACCATTTTGGTATATCTTTTATCCGGCGGTAGCGTTTGTGTTGCTAGGGTGTTGTAATTAATATCGTAAATGCTCATTATTCAGCGATAAAATTAAGGGAATCCGCTAAAGTGCTTCCCGTTGTTGTTTCTGCCACAATATAACCCGCAATCGTTGCCCACTGGCGCCCGATAACTTGCTGATTTTGCACTAAGTAACTCGCCGAACTTAAAGGCGTACTATCGTCGCGCGTTCTTACGTTTACCAAAACCACATCGTTTACGCCCGTAACGCTTCTAATCACCGTTTCTAAATCAGAAACCTTTACCTTACCGTTAAACGGAATCGCTGCCAAAAAGGAAACAATTGCCGCTTGCACGTTGGCCGAAATTACCGAACTATATTGACCCTGATAATAAATATTTGCCTGAACGTAAATTTTATCAGATGCCGAAGAAACACAAAGGTAATTTACACCTGCAATTCCTATTAAATTAACGTAGGATTGAAGCGAAGATAATTGATCGGTGGTAAGTGCCGCCGGCGTGGTTCCTGTGGCTACCTTTGCGACTACTTGGTTCGAAAGGTTAGTCGTTACGCTACAACGTGAAATAATTCTAAGCGTCGGGTCAACAATTGGGTAAGCTGGCGCAAAGTTGATAAGCTGCAAAATTTGCGGGTTTGTTGCGCTATATTGAAATTTCAAAATTTGGTCTTGTAACCACGAAGCCGTCGCAGGGGAAGCGGAGGCGGCGGTAGTTTCAACGGAAGTTTTAAAAATGTCAATTAATTGCTCTAGCGCGTTAATTCCCACGGCCACAATGTACGTGTAAAGGCGGTAAATTGCCCGTTTGCTAGTTGATGTAAGTAATGTCCCCAACGTTGCGTCAGCCGCAATGTTATCGAGCATTTGGGTTTGTATTTCTGCGACGGAACGTGCCATTATTTTTTGATATTATAATTTTGATGTGAATTAGTAAAAACCGGTTGTTGCGCTTTTGCCGTATTTAATTGCAAATTTGTAGGCACCGCCGAATCAATGTATTTGCCCGCGTTCGGGTCATAAGGGCTAGAAATACTATCCGTGAAATTAACCGCAAAACCGACGATGTAATGGTATAAATTATCGTGGTCAAAATCTTGTTGTTCATTTACACGAACCATTAACCCGCAGGCGGTTGGCTTAAACTGGCTCAATAATGCTACGATTTTATCTCGTAAATCAAACACCAGCATATCTTGTTCAAAAGTGCCGTCAGCGTTGTAATATTCGTGAATTAAGTGAATATTAACACCTATGTCAGCATTTCCAAAATTACCGCCTAATTCGGTAAAGGTTACCGGCGTTATGAATTCAACAAACGCCGCAGGCTTTGGGTAATCATAAATTTTGCCGTCGCGTTCGCTGCTTAGTTGGTTATTCCATACCCGAGAATAAAGTTTCACGGAATGGCCATCGCCATTAATAACATCAACCGTCGCCAGCTTGTTTAAAATGTCCAATAAAGGGGCTTTAATTCCGCTCATTTCTTTTTATACGTTGAAAGCCTTATCAAATGAAGTCTTTATTAATCTTAATTGCTTTTCGCGAAGTTCGCGACTATCGCCCATAAATTTACGCGCGACTATTTTGTTATTTCCGTAGTTTTGCGCTGCGGCATAAGGCAAAGCGACAACTAAGCGAATACGTTCAAACGTGGCTTCTCTTATGCTACCACTTACCGCCCTGCGTAGCCTTCCGCTCATTACTAATATCGGCTTTGTTCTTCTACTTAAACCCGTAAACGCTGGGTATTTGTATTCGGGCGTTCCCGAAATTCTGCGGTTTACTTCTTTCCACGCTCCGGTATCTGACCAGCCTTGCTTTCTAAACGAAGATACGAAATAATTTTGAGCTTGGTTTGCTAATACAATAGGCACCTCCCGTTTAACGCGGGAAACGCTATTTAGTAATTTATCAAGTTCAAATTTACTAGGCATTAGTCATTTATTTGTTCAACCGTTGAATAATACTCGCAAACAATTGATTCGAATTGAAACGCTGAACCACATTTTATCTCAACGCCATCAAACGTCATTTTGCTTTGTTCTTCAAATTTCGCGCCCTGTTTTTTCATTAAAACTTCAAGCCCTTTTTTGAAAAGGTGGTAATATGATTCTTTTAGCGTAATTGAACGCAAAGGCTTCATTGACTGGCGGTGGTATCCCACACATTGCGCAACTAAATCGATCGCGTTATTATAAGTGCGGTCGTACTTGCTCCAATCATACGGCGCCTGTTTGGTAGGTTTATTTGATGTTGTTAATTCCATTACAATAAAGTTAAACGGTAAGACGTATGGTTTGCAAGCGCAGTCATTTCATCTAAAATATTTTGCAAATCAGAATCAGGCGCAATAGAACGCACGTCTAATGATTGCATAAAAACGGCCACTTTTTGCATATACGGTAAGGATGTTCCCTCGGTGTATGGTAACGATTGGCAAACAAAACCCATATCAGGGCGCTGATATTTACCTGCAAACGTTTCAATAAACGTATCGGTTAATTCAAGCCAAGAATCATAAAATTCGCCTAGCGCTCTATGTTCGGGGTCTAGCCTAGTCATCCAGTGCCAAAGGTGCGCTTGGTTTCTAATTTCAAACGCATTTTTTACAAATTCGTTAATTGTCATTTTTTGTCGTTTTTGGGTATGGGTAAATCAAAATTATTTCTTGCGTAACTTTTATCTTTTTTTGCAACTTCAAAATAAGGGTGGTCGCCTTTAAAAATGTAGCCATCTTTTCCGGCATTCATTTTAAATACGTCTTGCATTTCTGATTCGACCTGATCGACACGCTTCAATTTATCACCGTCGGGCGTTAATTCTTTGCGGCCTTCTTCTTCGTCAACTTGCAAAAGCAAACACCGGCAATTAAAATGATTAAGCGGGGCAATTTTTGACCAAATAGGGTCGCCAACTTTAGCCACAATACCATCCAAAGGGCGGCAAATTATTGAAGTATGCGGATCTAAAACCGCCTGATATTTTAAATACGGAAGAACATCTTTTTGTTCTTCTATTCTTTTCCATTTAATAGCCTCTTGCGCTTGACCTATTGCCGTATTATATTCGGTTTTAAGCCACGTTTCATTATAAAGGCCAAATATATCAATCGCTTCTTTTTTAAACGCAGAAAACGAACGCACGACGCCTTCATCATTAACCAAAGCAGATGACATCTCTTTGACTTGTTGAAATGTTTTGGCCGCGCTAAACATATAAATATTTGTGCGCAATTCGGCCAACAATTCTAAATCACTTAAATTGCCTCCGCCATTCGAAAGGTTTTCGGATAGTTTCGAAAGCGTATTCCCGAATCCATCATACAAACCCTTTTTCAAATAGTCCGCAATCGCCAAATATAAATCTTGTGGCAAATCATATTCGGTTATCGAACCGTCATAAATGCCATCAAGCAGGTTTTTAATTTGTTTTTGCGTGTATTTCATTACGCCTCTTTATAAAGGTCAATTAAACGGTTTTTTACTTGCAAATTATTACGTAAATCCTCTTTATTGCCTTTATCTGCTACCGCTACGGCTGGCGAAACTTCAACCGCTTCGGCTTTTATGCCTGTGCGTTCTGCAAAGTATTCCGCATCCATTTGAAGCCCTGCGTTTTTCATAGTTTGCGCAATTTGTGCCGTTATTAAATTGCTTGCGTCTTCGCTTTGTCTTTGCTCCTGTGCTTCGCCATCGTTTAAGAATTTAAACGTAAACCCTTCTGGAACGTTTATAATACCTAACTTTTTAAGGCGTGGCAATAATTCATTGTTTACGATGTTTTCAATAAAACGACCGTCTTTTGTTTGCTTATCTTCTAGCGCCTGCGCCACTGGGCTATCTTCGCCTTGTCCTGCGCCTAACTTGCCCGCCGTGCTATCAATTGCGTCCGCGTGGCCTAAAATAATTTTAGAAACCTTGTCTTCACAACGTTTTTCTAAATTTTCGTATGGCTTATAACCGTTTCCGGATGTTTTGGCTTCTAAGAAATCAATTTCATCCATTGGGTCAATAATGGCATAACCAGCCGAACCCATATTTTTAATCGCGTTTTCTAATTCTGCGCGTTCTTTTTCTTCGGTTTTTGTTGTTTTACCTACACGGTAAGGCATCGCAAACAATTCAATAAAATCGCCGTTAAAGCCTAGCGTATTGCGCAAGAAAATTTCGTATAGCGCAATTTGATACATTAAACCATAACCACACGGCGAAACGCCGTTATCTGATTTGGTTTTTACGTAAATGTGCCAGTCGTTGTACGGTTCTTCGGTAAAATTAGCTCCTGCCGTAGCGTAAATAAATGAACCTACTTGTTCACGATCGGGGGAAACATACCAACGTGGTACAATTGAAACATCTTTTAATTTCCCGCTTTCAATATCGCCCAAAGAAATAAGGCTATACCCAAAGAATAAAGCGTCAAGGCTATAATTGACAAAATCGCCAAACCAAGGCGCGTTAGTGAAAAATTCTGTGAGTTCTTCGTTTTTTTTCCCTTTCGCATCTGATAATTCAAATTTGCGTAATAATGTTAAATCCTTTCTTCGCTCCATAAGGGCGAAAACGTGGCCGTTTAAAATCGTGTCAATAAAAACACGCTGCATCTTAACCCTGAAAGGGTAATAAGCGCGCTCTGCTTCCCCCACTGCATCACGCCACATCGAAACATCGGTGCGCAAACGCTGAAGCTGAACGGGTGTAATATAGTTCGAAAGGTTTTGAGCCGTTTTTGAATGGTCTTTACCTAAGTTCGTAGAATCCCCCGTATTTGTGGTATTAAACCCCCAATTTCGAACGTTTAAAATATCTCTAATTCCTGCCATAATTAATATGTGTTAATCTGCTTTATGCCGCCGCCGTAACGAATGCGACCGCCTTTTGTGGGTTGTAACATTGGGATACTTGCCGTGATGTCGCCACGGGAAGCCATTTTTAACCAGTTGCGCGCGTCGTCGTAACGTTTCACACGAAGGTCAGGAATATTGCGCGGGCTTATGCGGCTATGAACGTGATAAAGCGCTATGTCAACCACCGTCGTAAGTAATTGCTGGCTTCTATTGTCGCCCTTTGCCCAATACGTAGGGTTTAAAATATCAGTATTTTCCGGAACCGCATAATTTGAAACAAAGCCCCAATAAATATATCCGTTATTAACATTATCCGGCACAATATTAAGCGGCGGCACGTTGTCAATTTCGCGGTATTGCAATAATGTACTTTGTGAGTAGGGTTGCGTCTGAATTTTGCAAACGTAAATTTTACCGTTCCAATAAACTTGATCGCCAACCGCATACATCCCGTCAAAATTAAATAACGGCTTTGGATAAACGGCGTTAAAAATGTCGTATTGTAAACCCAATAAACCCCATTTGGTAGGGTTAAACGCTTCAGGTGTTGAAATGGCCGTCGTGCATTTGTAAACGCTTCCAGCTTGTAACGCTAAATCACCCAGCGCGTAAGTTTTTAATGAATAAGCGGTAGCGTTAAGGTAAACGCGATCGGTTGGGTTGTAAATAGATGACTTACTCCATTCGTTTAAATCCTTGAATTCCTGCGATGTGTCGTAGCGTTGAACCAAATAACTTTTGGCCTCCTCGATTGCCGTAAGTTCCGCAGCGCTTAGGATGCTTGAATCGCCCCCAATAACTTGGTTTAAATTTTCCCCTTGTATTTGTTTATTAAGGTCTTTTGCGATTAAATAAGGCATAGAGCACTAATTTTTAGTAAATAAAAACTGAAATATTTCGATTTTATTACAACAATATTAACCTTTCCAAAGAATTTTCACAAATTTTTTTGG
>VFSW01007835.1_pt1 | contig 15449 bp, 15 predicted proteins | sample 5358111 | NCBI WGS metagenome assembly VFSW01 (sample SAMN11554181, study PRJNA540505) | mine drainage metagenome | isolation source: sediment from site ElyBrook_90M | place: USA: Ely Copper Mine, Vershire, VT | collected 2017
CCCCCCCCTTAAAAAAATTTCTTTTTTAAAAAAAAAAATTAACAACAGGCCCGCCCCCCGTCTCCTATTCTTTCACGCGCTCCACGTAGGCGGAATTGCGGGTGTCCACGCGGATCTTGTCGCCTTCCTTGACGAAGAGCGGGACGGAGATCTCGAGGCCGGTCTCGAGCGTCGCGGGCTTGACCATGTTCGACACGGAGTCGCCCTTGACGCCGGGGACGGTCGAGGTCACGGTCAGCACGACGTTGGCCGGCAGCTCGATGGCGGTCAGCTTGTCGTCCACGTAGACGGCGAGGACTTCCATGTTCTCCATCAGGAACTTCGACGAGTCGCCGAGCAGCGACTTCGGGTAGAACACCTGCTCGTAGGTCTCGTTGTCCATGAACACGGCCATCTCGCCTTCGTCGTAGCTGTAGGTCTTCTCGCGCTTGGTCACCGGGACGTCGCGGAACTTCGTGCCGGACGCGTACGAGCGCTCGATCACGGCGTTGTTGGCGAGCACGCGCAGGGTCGTGCGGTACACGGCCGCGGACTGGGACTTGCGGTGGTGCTGGTACGCGATGATTTGGACGATTTGGCCGTCGTCCTCGAAGACGAGGCCGTTCTTGAACTGCGAGGTGTCGATCATGGTGCGTTCTCCTTGAAAAAAACGGGGCGAGTGCCCGGTCGAATCTTACCAAAAGGAGCGCTTTCCGTGCTAGAATAGTCTTACAATCCTTATGAGCGCACACGAACGCCTCGGCGAGCTCAAGGACCGCCTCGACGCGAAAACGCGCCTGATGCAGGACGTCGCGCACGAGCTGAAGAACCCCATGTCGGTGATCCACGGCTACGCGTCCTTCCTGACGAAGGAGAGCGTCCCGCCCGACGAGACGCGCAAAGCCCTGCGCGCGATCCTGTCGAATGCCGAGCGCGTCGTCGCGATGGTCGAGCAGCTCCAGGACGCCGTGCGGCTCGAATCGGGCCGCTTCGCCGTCGACGCCCGCGTCGTCGAGGGCGCCGCGCTGCTGCAGGAAGCCGCGGAATCGGCGGAGCTCGAGGCCGCCCGCCGCGGCGTGCGCCTGCGCTGGCGCAGCCCGGTCGGCGACCCGCTCTACGTCCTGGCCGACCCCAAGCGCGTGGTCCAGATCCTGGCCAACCTCGTCGGCAACGCCCTGAAGTTCACGCCGGAGGGCGGCGTCGTCGACGCCCATGCCCAGCGCGACGGCGGCGTCGTGCGCTTCTCCGTCATCGACAGCGGCCCCGGCATCCCGGCCGCCGAGCTTCCGGGGCTTTTCAACCGCTTCCACCAGACCCGCGGCAACGACCAGAAGCACAAGGGCCTGGGGCTCGGCCTGTCCATCTGCAAGGGCCTCGTCGAGGCCCACGGCGGGCGCATTTGGGTGGAAAGCCTGCCGGGCGCGGGCTGCGGCTTCAACTTCACGATCCCCGCGGCGCTCGCCGACGAGCCCGCCCCCTCGCCGGCCCCGTCTAAGCCCGCAGCAATTGAGCCAGCGCGGCCCACGCCTCGAACGGAATCTCCTCGGGGCGCGCCGTAAAGCCGATCCCGGCCGAGGCGAACGCCGCCTCCACCTCGGCGCGCGGCCGCCCCAGCGCCTTGGCCAGGACGCTCGCCGCCATCTTGCGGCGCTGCTCGAACGCGGTCTTGGCCAGGCGCCAGAACATCTTCTCGTCCTCCGCCGGGACGCGGCGGGGCGCCACGCGCCGCCCGGGGTCCCGCCCCCCCGGCCCGTGGGGGCGGGGGGCGGCCCGCCCGCGGCGCGGCGCCGAACGGCGCCGCAGGAACACGACCGCCGAGTCCACTTTCGGGCGCGGGCGGAACGCCTCGGGCGGCAGCTCGAGCGCCAGTTCCGCGTCCGCGCGCAGCCGCACCGACAAGCCCAGCAGGCCGTAGTCCGGGCCGCCCGTCCCCGCGGCGATGCGCAGCGCGACCTCCTTCTGGAACATCAAAGTCGCCGTCGTCCAGCGGTCCCACAACAGGATCTTCTGGAGGATCGGCGTGCCGACCGCGTACGGCAGGTTGCCGACGACCAGCCACGGCCCCGCGCCGAGCGAAGCCAGGTCGAAGCGCAGGAAATCCTCGTGGTGGACGGTCAGGCCCGGCGACTTCAGCGCGCCGGGAAGCGCCGCCGCGAAGGCGGCGTCGGCCTCGACGGCGGTCACGCGCGCGCCGGCGGCGAGCAGGGGCTTGGTCAGCGCCCCGCGGCCGGGCCCGATCTCGAGCACCAAGTCGCCCGGGCCCGCCCCCGACGCGCGCACGATGTCGTCGAGCGCGCCCTTGTCCGTCAGGAAATGCTGGCCGAGCTTCGCCATCAGATCGGGGTCGCGGACTCGCCGCGCCGGCGCCGGAGGAGGTCCTCGCCCACCTTCCAGACGTCGCCCGCGCCGAGCGTCAGCACGACGTCGCCGGGCTTGAGCTGCTTGGCGACCTCGAGCGCCCCGGGAAACGCCGCGCCCGATGCGCCCGCCTTCTTCATGGAGTCGAGGATGAGCTTGGAGCCGACGCCCCTCATCGGCTTCTCGCCGGCGGGATAGACGTCCATGACGTAGGTGTAGTCCGCGGCCTTCAGCGCCGGCCCGAACTCGCGGGCGAGCCGCTTCGTGCGCGAGTAGCGGTGCGGCTGGAACACGACGATCACGCGCCCCGCCTTCCACAAGCCCGCGACCGCGGCCAGGGTCGTGCGGATCTCGGTCGGGTGGTGGCCGTAGTCGTCGACGAACTCGACGCCCCCCGCCGAGCCGAGCCGGTCCATGCGGCGCCCGACGCCGCGGAACTCCGCCAGCCCGCGCGCGAGGCGCTTGAGGTCGAAGCCGAGGAAGCTTCCGGCGGCCAGCGCGCCGAGCGCGTTCGACACGTTGTGGCGGCCGGCGACGCGGAGCTTCAGCGTCAGGACCTTGCGGCCCAGGCGGTGCACCTCGCAGACGGAGCCGTCCTTCGTCAGGCGGGCGTTTCGGGCGCGCCAATCCGCCCCGGCCGCGAAGCCGAAGGTGATCACCCGGCGCGTCAGGCGCGGGCGCAAGGACATCAAGTTCGCGTCGTCGGCGCACAGCACGGCCGCGCCGTAGAACGGCAGGCGCTCGAGGTGCGACGCGAACGCCTCCTTGAGCGCGTCCATCGTCTTGTAGTGGTCCATGTGGTCGTCGTCGACGTTGGTGACGATCGCGACGAGCGGCGTCAGGAACAGGAACGAGCCGTCGGACTCGTCGGCCTCCGCGACCAGGTAGTCGCCCACGCCCAGCTTCGCGTTGGACTGGATGTTCTTGAGGCGGCCGCCGATGATCATCGTCGGCTCGGCGCCCGCCGCGCGCAGGGCCATCGACGCCAGGGACGTCGTCGTGGTCTTGCCGTGCGAGCCCGCGATGGTGACGGTCTTCTTCATCCGGCCCAGCTCCGCGAGCATCTGCGCGCGCAGGACCACCGGCACGCCGCGCGCGCGCGCGGCCTTGATCTCGGGGTTGGCCTCCGAGACGGCGGAGCTGACGACGACGACCTGCGCGCCGTCGATGTGCGCGGCCGCGTGCCCCTCGAAGACCTTGACTCCGCCCGCCCGCAGGCGCCGCGTGATCTCGCTCGATTTGGCGTCGGAGCCGGAGACTTTGTAGCCGAGGTTGTTGAGGACCTCCGCGATTCCGCTCATGCCGACGCCGCCGATCCCGACAAAATGGATGCGCGAGACGAAAGACCGCATCAGGCCGCCGCCGCCGCTCCTCATTTCGGAGACGGCCCCTTGGCCGCGGGACGCAGCAGCCAGCGCAGGCCGTCCGACGCGGCCTTGTTCCTCGGATCGATCGCGAGGGCGCGGCGGAGAGCGGAGGCCGCGCCGTCCTCGTCGCCGCTCATCACCGCCGCGACGCCGCGGCCCAGCCACGCGGGAACCGAACGCGGGTCGAGGCGGGTGGCGTTCTGGAACGCTTCCATCGCCTGCTGGCCCTCGCCGACCGTCGCGTGCGCCAGGCCGATCGCGGTCCACCAGTCGGCGTCGTCGGGATGCGCGGGCGCCTCGCCGGGCTCGGGCAGGACCTCGGCCACGAGCGCCATCCAGCCCGTGCCGACGACCCAGAGCCCCATGTCGTTGCCGACCTGGCGCGGCTCGTAGGTGACCTTCGGCGCGCGCGCCGGATCCGCGTTGACCCGGCCCGCGTCGGCCGGATGCGTGAAGGTCAGGTTCATGCCCAGGCGCGCGTCGGCGTCCGGCGTGGCGTCGTGCATGACCCGGCGCAGGTCGTCCATCACCTTCTTGATCTGCGCGTCGCGGCCGGCCGCGTCCGTCGCGGTCAGCGGGTAGTCGCGGCGCACGGCCTTCGGCGGCGCGTCCCCGCCGCCGGAGTTCGCCTGCTCCAGCGCGCGCTTCAGGCTTGAACCTTCGGCCGCGCCGTTCTTGACCAGCTTCGGCCGCGGCAGGAACACGGCGTCGAGGTGCATGACCGCGGCCTGGTCGAGCGGCACACGCCGCAGGTTGCGCTCGAACATCGACAGCGGGTCGGTCGGCTCGGGCTCCGGCGCGGGCTTGGCCTGGGGCTTGCTCGGGGCGGGCTTGGCCTCGCCGCCCGCCGGCGCGGGACGCTGGCCGCCCGCGAACGAGACCGAGAGCTGGAGGCCCGCCCCGCCCTCCGCCGGAGTCAGGTGGAACGCGTCGGCCATAACCGCGCGCGCCTTCGCCGCGGCGCCCGCGGCGAGCAGCAGGCGCGCCAGGCGCAAGCGCGCGACCGAGTCGCCGGGCTTCAGATCCACGGCCTTGCGGAGCGTCGCGACGGCGTCCTTGTCGCCGAGCCGCTCCTGCGCGCAGCCGAGCTCGAGGAGCGCGTCCTCGTAGTCGGGCTGGAGCCGCACGGCCTCGCGGAACTGCGCGGCGGCGTCGACGTCCCGCCCGAGCTTGCGGTACAGCGAGCCGAGCTGGAACCGGTACAGAGGGTTCTTCCTGTCGAGGTCGACGGCCTTGCGGAACAGTTCGAGCGCGGTCGGGTAGTCGCCCGCGCTCTCGCGGATCGAGCCCAGGTTCATCCGCGCGTCGGCGCGCGCCGGGTCGAGCTCCATCGCGCGGCGGAACTCCGACTCGGCTCCCGCGCCGTCGTCCTTCCACGCGTACGAGATTCCAAGAAGAAGGTGCGCCTCGGCGCTGTCCGGGTCCAGCTCGAGCGAGGTCTTATACGACGCGATCGACTCGTCGACCATTCCGTTCCAGTACTGCGCGACGCCGAGCAGGACATAGGCCAGGGGGTCCTTCGGGTTGGCCTCCACCGCGCGCTTGATCTCGTCGAGCGCGCGGCCGTACTGCTTCTCCTCCAGGTACTCGTGACCCTGGTTGAGGCCGCGCCGCGCCTGCTGGGCCATGATCTGATCCCAAATCGTCTCCTGGCCCGGCTCCGTTTTGGCGGCCCGCGCCGGCGCGGCCGGCGCCGCCAGCAGGACCGCCGCGAGCAAGGCCAGCGCCCGGAGCCTCGGCAGGAGCGCGCGCAGAGCGCGGCCGCGATGGCTGAGCTCGTTCTTCTCGTCGACGCCGAGCTCCGCGAGCGTGCGCCCGTCGGGCAGGACGAAGAGCGGGTCGTAGCCGAAGCCTCCCGCGCCGCGCGCCGCCTCGGCGACCGCGCCGTCGAGGCGGCCCTCGACCCGCTCGGTCCGGCCGGAGGGGTCGGAGAGCGCCATCACCGTCCGGAACGCCGCGCCGCGCCGCGCCGCGGGCACGCCGGACATCTCGCGCAGGAGCTTGGCGCAGTTGTCGGCGGGGGAGCAGCCCGGGCCGGCCCAGCGCGCGGAAACGACGCCCGGCGCGCCGCCCAAAGCCGCGACCTCGAGGCCGGTGTCGTCGGCCAGCGCCCAGGTCCCGCAGGCGCGCGCGGTCTCCGCGGCCTTCTTCTCGGCGTTCCCCTCGAGCGTGTCCCGGTCCTCGACGACCTCGGGCGCGCCGGGAAACGCCTCGAGGGACGCGCAGGCCACGCCGCAGCCTTCGAGGAGGCGGGCAATTTCCGCGACCTTGTGGGCGTTGCGCGTCGCGAGCACGAGTCGGACCTGGCGGGGCACGGGAACGTATGTTATCATTTTCGCGTGAAAGTCACGGCGCTCGGGCCGATCCTCCTGCTCGCGTTCGCCGGCGCGGCCTGCATGCGCGCCGTCCAGCCCGAGGACGACTCCGATCCCGCGGTCAAGGCCCGCGTCGAACTGGCCCTGCGCGGCCGCAAGGACATCGACATCCGCTTCGTCTCGATCGACGTCAACAACGGGCTCGTCACGATCTCCGGCATCGTCCCCGCGCCCGAGCAGATCCGCGCCATCGAGAGGGTCGTCAAGGGCACTCCCGGCGTGGACCAGCTGATGGACAATCTCGTCGTCCAGGAATAGCCGCGTGCGCGCGGCCCTCCTCCGCTGGTACCGGCGCGTCCGCCGCGACATGCCGTGGCGCCGCGAGGTGTCGCCCTACCGCACCTGGGTCTCGGAGATCATGCTCCAGCAGACCACCGTCGCCGCGGTCACGCCGAAATACGAGGCGTTCCTCAAGGCCTTCCCGAACGCGCGCGCTCTCGCCCGCGCGCCCGAGGACGCGGTGCTCAAGCGCTGGGCGGGCCTGGGCTACTACTCGCGCGCGCGCAACCTCCGGCGCGCGGCGCTCGAGATCGTCGCCAAGCACCGCGGCGAGTTCCCCTCCTCGTTCGACGAGGCGCTGGCCCTGCCCGGCGTCGGCCGCTACACCGCCGGCGCGATCCTCTCCATCGCGTTCGGCCAGCCGCACGCGGTGGTGGACGGCAACGTGATCCGCGTCTTCTCGCGCCTGTTCGGCCTGCCCGGGCGCGCGAAGGATCCGGCGTTCGTCGAAAAAATATGGGAGCTCGCCGCCCCGCTCGTTCCGAAGGCCGCGCCCGGCGACTGGAACCAAGCGCTGATGGAGCTCGGCGCGACGGTCTGCACGCCCGACTCGCCGTCCTGCGGCGCGTGCCCCGTCTCGAAAGACTGCGTCGCGTTCAAGAAAGGAATCCAGGACGAGCTCCCCCTGCCCGAGAAGCGCCGCGAGCCGACGCCCGTGCGCTGGTCGTGCCTCTGGATCGAGCGCGGCGGCAAGCTCCTGATCTGGCGCCGCTCGGACAAGGAACGCCTGCTCAAGAATCTCTGGGGCCTGCCCGAAGCCGGACGCCTCCGCGCCTCCGCCGGCCGGAGAATCGGCGCGGTCTCCCACGCCATCACCCATCACGCGCTGACCGTCGAGCTTCTTGAGGGCTCGCTCGACGCGGGCGCGGAGCTTCCGCCCGAAACGAAGTGGGTTCCGCTCTCGAAGGCGCGCGATCATCTGGTCTCGTCGCTGTGGCTGAAGCTGCTGAAGGCGCGATGAAGACCAAGGACGAGAAGCTGATGGAGGCCGGCGTCCTCATCCTGATCGGCCGCGCGGCGCTGACGATCGGCCTGACTCTGCTCCTCACGCACGCCTATTTCGGCCGTCCCGAGCGTCTCGTGCGCCCGCTCGTCGGCACGCTTTCGGGCTTTCTTCTCCTCGCCGCCGCGGCCTCGCGTCTCGACGACGCGCGCTGGCTGACGAGCGAGTTCGTGCGCGGCCTCGCTCTCGCGGCCCTGCTCGTCGCCGCGACGACGGCCCGGTTCTACTTCTCCCGGACTCCGCACGCGCTCTCGCCGCGCGAGCTCCACGCGGGGCTCGCTTGCGCCGCCGGCTTCATCGCCGCCGTCGTCTGGCTGCGCCGAAAATAGCTCCCTTCAAAAAAGTGTCTGCTTTTGCAGACATATGTCTGCAAATATAGACATGTTTTTCCAAGACGCCGAACGCCCCGGTCGCGGGCTTACGCGGCGCGAGACAGCGGCGCCGGCCAGGCGGGAAGGGCCACGACTTCGGCGCGCACGCCGCCGGCGTCGAGCGCGGTGCCCGGCGCCTCGTCCTCGATCGGCACCATGGCCAGGCCGGCGGCGCCCGCGGCGCTCGTGACCTTGCCGGCCGGCTTGACGCCGCGCGTCAGCTTCTGTCCGGGCGCCGGAGCGGGGCCGTCGAAGCGCAGCGCGACGAGACGGCGGTTGACGTGGCCGACGCGGACCAGGCGCGAGACCGTCTCCTGTCCCATGTAGCAGCCCTTGTCCAGGCTGATGGCCGCGTCCTGGCGCCCCTCGAGCGGCAGGGTCGACGCGTCGAGATCTTCGCCGAACCACGGAAAGCCGGAGGCGACGCGCAGGTCGTGGAACTCCTCGCGCGACATCATGTCCGCCTCCTCGGGCGGATCGACGCCCAGCAGGAGACGCGCCGGCTCGGAGAGCCGGTCCCACGGCAGGCCGCGCGCGAAGCCCTCGCCGATCACGAGCCAGGCGGTCTGAGCGCGCAGGCATTTCATCGTCGAGTTCGACAGCATGATCTTCTTGTCGAAGGCGGAAAGAAAGCCGACGACGGCGGCCGGGCGCATGACCGCGAGCACGCTCTCGGCGGTCTCCTCGTAAAGCTCGCAGTCGGCGACGAGCAGGCCCTTCGGCGTGAGCACGCACGCGGGGAGCATCGCGCCGGGGACGAGCCTCTTCATGTCGGCGGTGACGAGGCCCTGGAGGAACGCCTTCGCGTCCGGGCCGATGAAGCGGACGAAGCCCCACTCCGAAACGTCGAACGCGCGCAAGGACATGCGCACATTATACAGGATTGGCTATCCTATCCCCATGCGGCGGACGATCGGCTTCCTCTTCGACATGGACGGCGTGGTCTGCGACAACATGGGCGCGCACGTCGAGGCGTGGCGCCGCTTTTTCCGCGGCCGCGGCATCGAGATCGAGACGCGGGATTTCCTCGTCAACACGATGGGAATGCCGACGCGCGACGTGCTCGCGTACTATTTCAAGCGGACGGTCCCGGCCGCCGAAGCGGCGCGCCTCGCCGACGCGAAGGAAAAGCTCTACCGCTCGCTGTACGCGCCGAAGCGACGCGCCGCGCCCGGCCTGCGCCGCTTCATCGCCTCCGCGCGCGCCGAGGGCGCCCGCCTGGGGCTGGGCACCGGCTCCAAGGACGACAACGTGGCCTTCATCCTCGACGGGCTCAAGCTGCGCGCCTCCTTCGACGCGGTCGTCGACGGCGGCGAGGTCACGAAGGGCAAGCCCGATCCCGAGACGTTCCTGACGCTCGCCGACAAGCTGAAGGTCAAGCCGCGCGACTGCGTGGTCTTCGAGGACTCGCTGCTCGGCGAGGAGGCCGCGCGCCGCGCCGGCATGGCGGTCGTCGCGATCACGACCTCGCACCGCGCCGACGAGTTCAAGGCCGCCGCGCTCGCCGTCCGCGACTTCCGCAAGCTCGCGACGGCGACCGTGCGCGCCCTCGCGGCTCCGCGGCGATTTGCTAGGATTCGGCCGTGAAGCTCGTCACTTTTGAAGCCTCGGCCCCGGGCGGGCCCGTCGAGCGGTTGGGCGCCCTGCGCGGCCGCGAGATCGTCGACCTGAACCTCGCCGATCCCGCCGTCCCCCCGGACCTGCTCGCCCTCCTGGACGGCGGCGCCGAAGCCATGGCCCGCGCGCGCAAAGCCCTCGCGGCCGCCGGCGGCGCGGCCGTCATCGACGAAAGCCGGGCCGCGCTCAAGGCTCCGCTCCCCCGCCCCCGCTCGCTGCGCGATTTCTTCGCTTTCGAGGACCACGCGAAGGCCGGCGCGGCGCGCCGCCATGAGCCGCTGCAGAAGGAATGGTACGATCAGCCCGTGTACTACAAGGGCAACCCGCGCGAGATCTACGGCCCCGGGGCGGAGATCCCGTGGCCTTCGTTCACGCGCAAGCTCGACTTCGAGTTCGAGATCGCCGCCGTCGTCGGCAAGGCCGGCCGCGACATCGCCGTCGCCGACGCGCCGGGGCACATCGCCGGCTACATGGTCATGAACGACTGCTCCGCGCGCGACATCCAAAAAAACGAGATGGCCTGCCGCATGGGGCCGGCCAAGGGAAAGGATTTCGCGACGGTCCTGGGACCGTGGTTCGTGACCGCCGACGAGCGGCCGACCGGAGAGATCCCCCCGCTCGTCGTGCGCGTCAACGGCGAGGAGTGGAGCCGCTCCAACGGCCTCCAGCCGTACTGGAATTTTTCCGTGATGCTGTCTCATGCCTCGCAGAGCGAGACCATGCTCCCGGGCGACCTGCTCGGCTCGGGAACCTATTTCAAGGGCTGCGGCCTCGATTCCGACCGCTGGATCAAGCCCGGCGACGAGCTCGAGCTCGACGCGGGCCCCCTCGGCGTCCTCAGGAACAAGGTCGGCGCGCCGGCCGGCTCGATCCATCTCAAATACAACCGCGACGGGAGCTACGCGAAATGAGCGTCATCCTCACGCGCGGCCGCGTGCCGCGCACGCCGCACACCGAGTACTACTCCGAGCCCGAGGTCCTCGCGCTCGAGGAGATCCACGGCGCCGCCGGCTTCTCCGGCGACTGGTCGCGCAAGTACCACTACCGGAAGTACCCGACCCAGCAGGTGCAGGACCCGCACAAGCTGACCCTCGACCTGCGCCCCCAGCCGCTGCCGCCGCTGCCGCTCCAGCCTTGGCACCTGCGCACGGGCCGCCTCAAGGCGCACGGCGACGTGGCCAGCGGCCGCGTGCCGCTCGTCTACGGGACCACGACCTTCGTCTTCGCCGCGCGCTTCGAGAAGTCCTGCCCCGCCGACCGCTTCTTCCGCAACGGCGACGGCCACGAGCTGTGGTTCGTGCAGGAGGGCCGCGGCCTGCTCGCCAGCGAGTACGGCGTCCTTCCTTTTCATAAGGGCCACTACGTCGTGATCCCGAAAGGCACGACCTACCGCGTCGAGCTGGAAAGCGAGGAGTGCCATCTCCTGATGATCGAGTCGCGCTTCCCGATCGGATTTGCGCCGCACTACATGAACAAGTCCGGCCAGGCCTCGCTGATGTCTCCGATCGTCGAGACCGAGACGAGCCTGCCCGAGTTCCGCCCGCCGCGCGACGAGGAAGGCCTGTTCCGCGTCTGGACCAAGCACGGCGGCGGCTTCATCACCGAGATGTTCCTCGGCCACCACCCCTTCGACCTGATCGGCTGGGAGGGCGCGCTGTACCCGTACGCCTTCCACGCCGACGACCACCATCCGCTCGCGCGCCAGATCCACACCGCGCCGCCGACGCGGCAGACCTTCGAGTCCGGCTCGGCGCCGCACGCGGGCTTCGCCGTCTGCACGTTCAAGGGGCAGATCGAGGGCTGGCATCCGCGCGACGTGCCCGCGCCCTACGCGCACTTCAACGCGGATTCCGACGAGGTCATGTTCTTCTCGAACACCTCCTACGGCGCGCGCAAGGGGCTCGTCGAGCCGGGCTCCTTCACCTTCCACCCCGGCGCCCTGCCGCACTCGCCGCACGGGATGGCCGCCAAGCGCTCGTTCGAGGAGCGCGGCAAGCTGTCCGACTACCTCGCGGTCATGCTGGACACGTTCTTCGAGCCGCTGTCGGTGGCCAAGCAGGCGATGCCGATCGCCGACAAGGACTATCCGACCAGCTTCAACCGCGACACGCAGGGCTTCACGGCGGCCTGATGCAGCTCGAGCCCGAGTCGCTGGAGATCCGCGACCGCTACCTGCTGATGATCGGGCTGATCCAGCCGCGACCGATCGCCTGGGTCTCGACGATCTCGCCGGCCGGGGTCCCCAACCTGGCGCCGTTCAGCTTCTTCACCGGAATCTGCGCCAACCCCATGACTCTGTGCTTCTGCCCCGTCAACGACCGCCACGGGAAGAAAAAGGACACCCTGGTCAACGTCGAGGCGACGAAGGAGTTCGTCGTCAATTTCGCGACGGAGGCCAACGCGGAGAAGATGAATCAGACCTCCGCGCCGTACGACTACGGCGTCAGCGAATTCGAGAAGGCGGGGCTGACCGCCCTGCCCTCCTCGGCGGTCAAGCCGCCGCGCGTCGCCGAGAGCCCCGCGGCGTTCGAGTGCGAGCTCGTGCAGGTCGTCCGCCTCGGAGGCGGGCCGCTCGCAGGGAATCTCGTGATCGGCAAGGTCGTCCGGATCCACTGCGACGACAAGCTCTACAACGGCGGAAAAATCAATCACCGGGACCTGAAGGCGATCGGCCGCATGGAAGGCGCCTGGTACTCGCGCACCCAGGACGCTTTCGAAATCCCGCGGCCGGAGGCCCCATGAAGAAGCAGCCCTTCCACAATTTCGTCGTCGACCACATGACGTTCCTGACCGACCCCGAGCTGTACAAGACCACCTACGCGCTGTTCCGGATCGTCTTCGGCGTCTCTCGGGAAGATCTCATCTACGAGAAGCGCTCGAACTGGCCCGGCCAGAAGAAGCCGGCCTCGATGACCTTCGCCTCGCGCCTCGGCGTCGAGAAGGATCCGAAGGTGCCCTCGCAGACCATCGTCGCCGTCGTCCAGGCCACCGAGCCGAAGGGCCGGCCCTCCCACGTGCGCACGATGCTCAAGAACCGCGGCGGCGGCTGCCACTGGCAGCACATCGCCCTGCGCACGCCGGACCTGCTCGGTTTCCACAAATTCTGCGTCGAGCGCGGCGTGAACTTCATCACCCCGATCCTGAAGGACGCCGAGGAGGACCTGATCCAGGTCTTTTCGGGAGAATGGATGGTGCCCGGCGGGCGCCCGACCGCGACCTTCTTCGAGTTCGTCCAGCGAGACCCGAGCGCGGAGCTGCTCAAGCAGCTGGAAACCGCGTCGAACCGCGAGGCCTGGTTCCGCGACAAGACCTTCCTCGGCCTGTACGGCGAGAAGGAGAACGAGTACAAGCGCGGCAAGGTCGCGCCCTTCATCGACGACAAGCTCGCCAAGCGCATCACGGCCAAGCTCAAGGGCCTCGAGGTCTGGGAGATCGAGGACCGCCTGCTCGACGAGGTCGAGGCCGACATGCGCGACTACGCCGCGGCTCGCGGCGCATAAGGCATAAGGATGGAACGGCCGCGGCCGATTCGTTGCGTGCCGCGTCTTCAATGCCGTCCGCGACCGAAGCGCAAAAGACGAAGCTGATCCGCGCCGCCGCCGCGGCGGCGCTCGTCGCGGCGGCCGCGGGCAGCTGGCTGCGCTGCGCGCGCGGCCGTCCGCCGGAAGCGCTCGCCGGCGGCAACGGCCGGATCGAGGCCGTCGAGATCGACATCGCCGCCGAGCTTCCCGGGAAGCTCAAGGACGTCCCCGTCCGGGAAGGAGACTTCGTGAAAGCCGGGCAAGTGGTCGCCGTGATGGACACCGCGGCGCTCGAGGCTCAACGGCGGCAGGCGGAGGCCGAGCTTCGACAGGCGCGCAACGCCGTGGCGATGTCCCGCGGCGACGTCAAGCAGAGCGAGGCGGGCCTCTTCGTCGCCCAGAAGCACGCGGAGCGTTCCGCGGCCTTGGAGGAAAAGGGAAGCGCCACCCTGCAGGAGATGGAGGACGATCGCGCCCGGTACTTGAGCGCGGCCGCCGCCCTGGAATCCTCCAAGGCCCGCGTCGCCGCCGCCGAGGCCTCGGCCGAGGCGGCGCAAGCGGCCATCGAGCGGATCCAGACCGACATCTCCCGCAGCCTTCTCAAGGCTCCGCGGGACGGCCGGGTGCAGTACCGCGTCGCGCAGCCCGTGGAGGTCCTGGGAGCCGGCGGGCGGGTCCTGAACATGCTCGATCTCAGCGACGTCTACATGACCTTCTTCCTGCCGACGGCGGAAGCGGGGCGCCTCGCGCTGGGCGACGAGGCGCGGCTGGTGCTCGACGCCGCGCCGGAGTACGTGATCCCCGCGCGCGTCTCCTTCGTCGCCTCGGAGGCGCAGTTCACCCCGAAGACCGTGGAGACCCAGAGCGAGCGAGAGAAGCTCATGTTCCGCGTGCGGGCGCAGATTCCGACCGAACTCCTCCGCAAGCACATCCTCGCGGTCAAGACCGGCCTGCCCGGGATGGCCTACGTCCGGCGGGACTCGAAGAGCGAATGGCCGGCCCGGCTGAGCGTGAAGCTCCCGCCATGAGCGCGAGCCCGCCGCACGCCGCAAGCCTCCGAGGAGTCGGACTGCGCTACGGCAAGACGCGGGCGCTCGACGGCGTCGACCTCGACGTGCCCGCCGGCCGCATGGCGGGGCTCATCGGCCCGGACGGCGTCGGCAAGTCCAGCCTGCTCGCCCTCGTCGCCGGCGCGCGGGCGATCCAATCCGGGCGCGTCGAGACGCTGGGCGGCGACATGTCGGACGCGCGGCACCGCCGCGCCGCGTGTCCGCGGATCGCCTACATGCCGCAGGGCCTGGGAAGAAATCTTTATCCGACGCTCTCCGTGCGCGAGAACGCGGACTTCTTCGCGCGCCTGTTCGGCCAGGGCCCCGAGGAGCGAGCGCGCCGGATCGCGGGGCTGCTCGAGGTCACCGGGCTGGCGCCCTTCGCCGGCCGACCCGTCGGCAACCTCTCCGGGGGCATGAAGCAGAAGCTCGGCCTGTGCTGCGCGCTCATCCACGACCCCGACCTTCTCGTCCTGGACGAGCCGACGACGGGCGTCGACCCCCTCTCGCGCAGGCAGTTCTGGGAGCTCATCGACCGGATGCGCGCCGAGCGGCCCGGGATGAGCGTCCTCATCGCCACGGCCTACATGGAGGAAGCCGCGCGCTTCGATTGGCTGGCCGCGCTGAACGCGGGCCGCGTCCTCGCCGCGGGCTCCCCGAGAGAGCTTCTCGAACGCACCGGAACGAGGGCGCTGGAGGGCGCCTTCATCGCCCTGCTCCCGGACGCCCTGCGCAAGGGGCACCGCCCCGTGGCCATCCCTCCGCGCGCCGCGGCGCGCGCGGAGGAGGCCGCCATCGAGGCGCGCGGACTCACGATGCGCTTCGGCGATTTCGTCGCCGTGGACGACGTGAGCTTCCGCATCGGCCGCGGCGAGATTTTCGGCTTCCTCGGCTCCAACGGCTGCGGCAAGACGACGACGATGAAGATGCTGACCGGCCTCCTGCATCCGAGCGCCGGTCAAGCCCTCCTGTTCGGGCGGCCCATCGACGCTCGGGACCTGGCCGCGCGCCGGCGCGTCGGCTACATGACCCAGTCCTTCTCGCTGTACGGGGAGCTCACCGTGCGGCAGAATCTGGTCCTCCACGCGCGCCTGTTCGGACTGCCCGAGGAGAGCATCCCGGCGCGCGTCGAGGCGATGGCCGGGCGCTTCGGGCTGGCGGGGATCATGGACTCCCTGCCCGGCGCGCTCCCTCTCGGCCAGCGCCAGCGCCTGTCCCTGGCGGTCGCGATGATCCACCGGCCCGAGATGCTGATCCTGGACGAGCCCACGTCGGGCGTCGACCCGATCGCGCGCGACGCCTTCTGGCGGATCATCGCCGATCTCGCCCGGCGCGACCGCGTCACGGTCTTCCTTTCCACCCACTTCATGAACGAAGCCGAGCGCTGCGACCGCGTCTCGCTGATGCACGCCGGCCGGGTCCTCGCCAGCGACGCTCCGGCGGCGATCCGGGCCGCGCGGGGCGCGGCGACGCTCGAGGACGCCTTCATCGGGCTCCTGGAGGAGACTTCCCCCGAGCCCGCCGCGAAGG